>SMVA01107404.1_pt1 | contig 13627 bp, 10 predicted proteins | sample 2456451 | NCBI WGS metagenome assembly SMVA01 (sample SAMN11095933, study PRJNA526329) | marine sediment metagenome | biome: Marine sediment; feature: Surficial sediment; material: Deep marine sediment; isolation source: Hadal surficial sediment | place: Pacific Ocean | collected 2014-05 | depth...
CTTGGCTTCCCATCGAAGAAACTCGGGCCGGAAATCCTGCAGGGTATCGTGGAGGGCGCGATCAGCAAAATTAATGAAGCCGGGGCGGTGCTGGCCGGCGGCCATACTTTCGATGATGATGAACCCAAATTCGGTTTATCGGTCACCGGGATGGTGCATCCGCAAAAATTTTGGCGCAACGCCGGCGCGCAGCCCGGTGATGTTTTGATTTTAACCAAGCCCATCGGTAGCGGCGTCATTTTTAACGCCAATTTGAAAAAATGGGTCTCGGCGCCCGCTCTCGAACAGTGTTTGCAAACTCTGACAACCTTAAACAAAACCGCCGCAGAAATCATGCAGAATTATGAGATTCATGCGGTTACCGATATCACCGGCTTTGGTTTGGCGGGTCACGCTCTGGAAATGGCTAAAGGCTCCGGCGTTACTTTGGAAATAAAAATTTCGGAAGTTCCGATCTTGAGCGAAGCTTTGGAGATGTACGAAAAAGGCATGAGTACCGGCGTAAATGCTTCCAACCGTGCGCTGGTTGAAAAAGTCACGCGCTTTGAAAAAACTTTGCAGCCATGGAACGAAGAGATTTTTTATGATCCGCAAACCAGCGGCGGACTTTTGGCTGCCGTGCCGGAAGCTCAGGGTCAAGCCCTACTCAACACGCTTCAAAATAGCGGCGTTGACAAAGCGCGGATGATCGGAAACGTGAAGAAGCGGGTTGATTCGAGTTATTTGGTGTTCGGGTAGAGATATGGTGTAACAATAATTGACACTTAACATTAGACAGGATTTACAGGATTGCCAAGATAAATAAAGGTCAAGCTGGCTATTTATCAGATGAGAGAGGTAAACCGCTTCGCACGGACCAAGGGAATATCCTGTTAAATCCTGTCTAAAAATGAACTGAGAAATGTTGCGATCAATTTAAATGATATAAATTAGATGATACAACTTTTTGAACTCTAACAATCATCGGAGGAACCTATGCCAAAATGGACATTTGAACCCGGCCACACCGCCGCGGCGTTCTGCGTCAAACACATGATGGTAAGCTGGGTACGCGGCCATTTTAAGAATCTGAACGGTAGCATGGAATTTGATCCGGAGGATCCTGCTAATTCAGCTGTCGAATTAGAAATTAATGCCAGGGAGCTTTGGAGCGGTGACTCTGACCGCGACGACCACCTGCGTGGCGCAGATTTCCTGGATGTCGAAAATCATCCCAAAATCACATTCAAGGGCAACCAGATCAGCATCAGTAGCGCAAATGAGTTTAAAGTCACCGGCGATTTAACCATTCGGGGCATTACCCGTACGGTGACTTTAGATGTACGCTACTTAGGACAATGGCAAACGCCTTTTTGGGAAGACGGCGTTGACAAAGGCCCGAAGACTCGCGCCGGATTTTTGGCGGAAACCCGAATTAACCGCCTTGATTTTGGCGTGAGATGGAATGACAAGTTGGCCCTAGGGGGTGTCGTAGTAGGCAGCGATGTGCTCATCACCATCGATGTGGAAGCGATTTTGGAAGAGTAAGTTTACGGAACCTTTGGGGTTTTCCGAACTAGAATAACAAATTAATTTTTCGTCATTCGAATCAAAAAGAGGGTTGGAATGAAAGGCTTTTTTACCTTATTTATCATTTTTTTTCTTTCTATTTCCTCAGTATTCTCCCAAACTTTGCGCTTCACCGCCATCCCGGATGAAAATTCCGAACGCTTACAAAAACGATTCAGCAAAGTAGCGAAATATCTTTCCAGGCAGCTGAACCTGAACGTAAAATACGTTCCGGTCAAATCCTACAGCGCTTCGGTGGCGGCATTTAAAAATGACCAGGTGCAATTGGCCTGGTTCGGCGGCCTTTCCGGTGTTAAAGCCCGACGCTCTGTTCCGGGTTCGGTGGCAATTGCGCAGGGAGAAGAAGATTTGCAGTTCCTCACTTACTTTATCGCCCATGCAAGCACCGGGCTAAAATTGTCCAAAGAATTTCCGGTGGGAATAAAGGGCCGCACGTTTACGTTCGGGTCTAAAGGTTCCACTTCCGGCCGTTTGATGCCTGAGTTTTTTGTCCGCCAGTATTTCAAAAAAGAGCCGAACAAGATTTTCAAGCGCGTTGGCTTTAGTGGCGATCACTCAAAAACCATTGCGCTGGTGCAATCCGGAAGCTATGAGATTGGCGCGCTCAACTTTAAGGTGTGGAAAAATGAATTGAAAGCGGGCAACATCGACACCAACAAAGTGCGGATTATTTGGAAAACCCCCACTTATCCCGATTACAATTGGACCATCCGCGGCGATGTTGCAAAAAAGTTCGGTGAAGATTTCATTCAAAAGGTTAAAGACGCACTGATCAATCTTTCGGACCGCGAGGTGCTGGACTCATTTCCGCGCAAGCGTTTTATCGAAGCAGACAACTCCACGTATCGCGCCATTCTTGAAACCGCCATTATCATCGGACTTATTGACAGCTAATGATTCGTCTTGAAAACGTAAGCGTTTCTTACAAAGATAAACCGGTGTTGAAAAACATCTCTCTTACCATTCGGGAGGGAGAAAAAATCGCGCTGATCGGCCCGAGCGGGGCCGGCAAAACAACGCTGCTGAGAAAACTTTATGAGCTTGAGCAAGATCACGCGGCTTTTATTCATCAAGACTTCGCGCTGGTGTCTCAACTTTCAGCCTTCCACAATGTTTACATCGGGCGTCTGGATCAAAATGGTACCTTTTACAACATACTGAACCTCATCAAACCACAGAAGCGGGAAATAGAGCAGATTTCTTCGATCCTGCAGACATTAGGCATGACGAAAAAAATGCATGAGCGCGTCGCCAAGCTCTCAGGAGGAGAGCAGCAGCGCATAGCCGTTGCCAGAGCGATTTTCAAGGGTAGTAAGTTGCTGCTCGGCGATGAACCCATTTCATCCGTCGACCCTCACCAATCCGATAACATATTGAAATTACTCAAGCAAGCTGCGCAAACTGTAGTGGTTTCCATGCATGATGTACAGTTCGCCCTGAAGTTTTTTGAGCGCTTCGTCGGTCTAAGCAACGGCCAAATCCATTTTGACCTGCCCGGCAAAGAAGTCAATCAATCTATACTCACAGAGCTTTATCAATCTTGCTAAAAGCAAGTTTAGCATTTCTCGCCGTCGCGCTTTTCTGCTTTATCTTCGCCGACATCGAAATCACCACACTTGACCCCTGGTTTGAATTTCAGAGGATGATCGGCGGGGCGTTAACTCCGGACTTTTCCGTCCTGATTGAATTCCGAATCGCTCTCCTCAACACGGTCACTTTTGCGTTGTGCGGCATCTTCATCTCCTTCATTTTCGGTACGGTTTTGGCGTTAATGTTTCATTTCATTGTGGTCCGCCTGTTTTGCGCATCCATTCGGGCCATTCACGAAATTTTTTGGGTGTTTATTTTATTGCCGGTTGTGGGTTTAAATCCCATCTGCGGAGTTCTGGCGATCGCCATTCCTTACTCCGGCATATTTGCAAAAGTTTACGCCGAAATTTTACAGGAAGCCGATGAAAAGCCGCTCAAAGGTCTGCCGCCAAAGAGCAATCCTATCAGCAAGTTTGTTTACGGTGTCCTGCCGGTTGTTTATGCAGACATTAAGAACTACACGGCCTATCGATTCGAATGCGCATTACGCTCCAGCACGGTGTTGGGCTTTATCGGTCTCCCGACCCTCGGCTTTTACCTGGAGACCGCGTTTCGCGAAGGGAACTACTCTGAAGCCGCCGCCTTGCTTTTCAGTTTCTATCTTCTGATCGCGTCGCTGAAATACTGGCTCAAACCTAGATTAGTGCCGGTTTACATCAGTGCCGCCTTTGTCTTGATCCCCAAAGAGGTATCCCTTTCATGGGCAAATGTAAGTCGTTTTTTTACTTACGATATCCTGCCCTGGCCCATGCGGCGGGAGGGGTTTCTCAGCGCAACAAACGAGATCAGCTTTCCTTTTGAAGAGGTACGAGCGTGGGTCATCGACATATTTCGGAACGAGGCTCTGGACGGAATCTGGCAAACGACGATCTTAACCCAGATTGTTCTGGTGGTCACGGCTCTGGTTACTCTGGTTGGATTTACCACTATCAGCCGCACGTTTTTTGGCGCCTTTTTCCGGAGAATTTCCCACTTTGCGCTCATTGTCATCCGCACAACCCCAGAGTACATTTTAGCCTATGTGTTTCTGCAGTTGTGGGGACCTTCCATGCTGCCCGCCATTGTTGCAATTGCTTTGCACAACAGCGCGATATTAGCATATTTATCCGGCCAAAACGCCAACTTGATCGAACTTAGACTTGATGCGCCAAGAAAAAAAATGAATCGCTATTTTTTTGAAGTCCTGCCGCGAATTTACGGCCAGTTTCTGGCTTTTCTTTTTTACCGCTGGGAAGTGATGATGCGGGAGTCCGCCATTCTCGGTATTTTGGGAATTTATACTCTGGGATTTTTCATCGACAGTGCCATTTCGGACGACAAGCTTGACAAAGCCATGTTTTTGATCGGGGTCACCGCGCTGCTGAACATGCTCATCGATACCATTTCGCAAATCGTTCGGCGACGGCTGAAGGTTTCTACTAAATTGGTGACCTCGTATTAAGCAGCCCTGCGGATAAGTTTAAAAGATGGTGAAAGTTCTGTAGGGTGCAACTACATTTTGGGTTTAGCCTCAAACGACCTGCTTCGCTGAAAGAGAACCCTACCCGAGCAATCAATCACTTTTCTTGCTACCCTTAACTTCGTTTTCATCGTTTATACCCAATTCTTTTAGCAGCTTCATTGAATTCTGTCGCACGTTCTGTGGTGGATTAAGTGAGAGCGATTTTTGCAAAGCCTTGATCGCCAATTCACGATCCCCATTGCGTATGTAGCCTTCGCCCAGACTGTCGAACGAATTCGGGTCGTCGGCGTACGCCAACGCATTTAATTTGAAGACTGCAACTGCTTCTGCGGTTTTTTTCTTGTTTAAAAGCTCATAGCCATAGCTGTTGACAACGCCTGGGCCCCAAAGCTGATGTCCCGGTTTTTTCTCATGAACAGCCTTAAGTAGAGTCATCGCCGTCTCAGGCCCTTTATTAATTAGCAAACTCATGAACTCGCTTTGGTACGGCGGATTGTCTGCAATTTTGCCGGACTTGAGCAACGCCAGAATATCGTTGTCCGTTCGGTCAGGAATTTTTTGAAGCGTCAGCTTTTCTGTCATCCCATGATGCCGAAGGGTGCCGACAATACCTTCTTCGGGCGAAAATGTAGCATCGAGGCTAGCGCCACCCCAGCGATTCATCTGCAGTTTGAATTTACCATTCTTTAATGTAACCTCGTACATTGGCAAGTCTCGTTGTCCCAATCGGCCGCCCAGGAAAGTCGCCTTCAACGTACCGTCGGACTTCTTCTCGATGAGAAATGGTCCCCATGGTTCGGTCGTGTTGAACCGGCCGTCAACTTTGCGGCCTTCCCATAAGCCCACGATGTCATCATTCTGTGCGTGCAATGTGGTTACCAGCCCAACAGTAATCATGGTGCATGCAAGCCAAGATAGTGTAAAAAACCGCTTTAGCTTAGATATTCTCGGACTCATTGATCTGCCTCCATTTTAGCGATGAAAAAGCCACGAAAAAAAGTTGTCAAGCGCTCGCATCGGATTGCCTCGTAATTGAGAGAGCCTAGTTTTAAAATAAAACATAATCACCATTAAAATTAACAAGAAGTTTTGACTGCGTCATCAACGGTTTTTCGGGTTGGCTAATTTTACGTTTGTAGAGATGGTGGATATGAAGAAAAAGAGACCGCGAAGAATAAGAAACTCAATTCCGCCGCTTTTTTTTGATTCTATTGTAGTGAAAGTCGCTATCGCTACGGCGTAAAGTCCGTAAAACCAAAGTCTGAGCCAGCAATTTTTGCAACGGTAACCCGGTATTGGACACCGGAAGTCAACGTTGTCTCGACCGCAAATGTTTGAATGGCGCCGGTTGGTGTTGCTCCATGAGTGGCCGGCGAACTAATGTTATCTGTGCCCGGCGCGGCAATTCCCCAAACCGGGACAGCGGGATCAGAGGTGCCGACCCACGGTGACGCTGAGTACATTGCCTCCTGACCATGAATACTGCGGCGTGGTGCCACTGCCAACCGTGATGGTGATATTGCCCGAACCACTATTGTTGTTGCCAGTCCCGGCCGGATTATCCTCACTACAACTTATAAAGAGCAGTGAAAAGCAAAGCACCGGGACGAATTGTTTAATGTGGTTCATGAAGACTCCTTTTTTTGGGTTAAGAAATATATATGGTCAAATGTAGGGTCAAATTTATGGTTCTGCAGAATATTTTTGCATAGAGAAATCGAACTTGCAGGTAAGAGCTGAATGATTAGCACAAAGAAAGAAATTTATGAGGCTGGTTCATATTATTTTGGGCGGCTATTCAATCATAAGACCCAAATCTGACCGAGCAAACTTCTGATCTTCGAAATCTTTGTTTGCGCCTGGGGGGCATGATTCTTTAAACTTTGTAGCCGAAGTGACCAAGCTTCGGTATTACTCCCTCTTTGGCTTTGAATCTGCAGATTCAAATTTTAGAGCGGGCGGCTTCCAGGTCTTTGAATCACCGGTAATATTGTATTTTTCATTGACAACTTCCAGCTCCTTAGGTTCGACTGCAATAAGTAGATAACTGCTGTCTCCGGCCGGGTAGAAAGCTTGCTATTCTTTTTTCCAGCGCAGCGCTTTTTCTTTTGGATCCTTAACAAGCCGGGCACTCCCGGTAATGCTGACATAGCCAGGTCCGTATGAGTCAAAATAGTAAAGGGCGACCCTTGAGTCATGATGAATATGTCTCACTTTACGGCTGTTTTTGACAGGATTCAATGATGGACTTAATTTTCTAATGGATTGAACTGAATAAATTAGCCACGGATTACCACTGATTTTTACACTGATAAATGGTTAGAGACAAAGAAAATTGAAAAAAGGGTTCGTTTATTACACCTGTGTTTTATCCGAGAAAATCCATGGCTAAACTTTTTTTGTGATTTAATTTGTGCCGCCGACCTTCAAATATTTGTTAAACCACTCCACCACCCGCTTCATGTAATCCAATTGGTGTGCGCGTTCGACCAGGCCATGCGGCTGGCGGGGATAGAGAACCAGTTTCGTCGGTACCCTTTTGATTTTCAAGGCTGTATACAATTGAATGCCCTGTTCCGGATGCACGCGGGTGTCGGACATGCCGTGAATCACGAGCGTCGGTGTGTCTGCTTTTTCGATATAATATTGAGGAGAGCGTTCCCAGTGCAAATCGCGTTCGGTGTGCCAATAAGAATTCCAATGTACGAGCGACATTTCGTGCGGGATGTCTGTAGTGCCGGCAAAAGAAATCCAGTTGGAAATACCGGCAGCAACGACCGAAGCCTTGAACCGCTCACTGTGACGCGTCGCAGCCCAGGCGGAAAAGTAACCGCCGTAGGACCAGCCTCCGGTACCCACCCGTTCGCCATCCACAAACCCGCGTTCGATCAATGTGTCGACGCCGGCAAGCACGTCTTCAAATTCTTTGCCGCCGAGATCGTCATGGTCGGCTTTGCTGAAATCGACGCCGCGTCCGCCACTCCCTCTATAGTTGGGTTGCAGAACAAAGTACCCTTCTCCTGCCAGCACTTGTACCGGATAGCCTGCACTTGTTGTCCAACCGTTCAAGCTAACCCCTTCGGGTCCGCCGTGAATCTGCAAGACCAGCGGATACTTTTGACCTGCTTTATAGTAGAGAGGGTAAGTCAATACACCCTCAATTCTCCAACCGTCTGCACCCAGCCATTCAGTGACTTCCTGGCGGGCGATTCTTTTTGATTTCATCCATGGATTGTGGTTTGTGAGTCGTTTTATTTTATCGCCAGCTATTTTTCCTGAAAAAACTTCACGCGGATGTCTATGGGCATGTGCAACCGCGGCAAAACGTCCCGTTTTAGAATTAAGATCAATGCTTTGCATGATGGGGCCACCGGCGATTATGTCCGTCATTTTACCATTTTCGGCATTTACTTTACTTAAAACCGTTTGAGTTCCTTTGACTGATAGGAGAGCAAGGGTCTTATTGTTTATCCAGTCCACCCAGGTGCCACTGGATGCGACATTTTGACTGAGGAACCGCACAATCTCGCCATCGATGGGAACCGTAAACAAGCTTTGAGCAAGGGGATCATTGAGGCTGATTGCTCCAAGGAAAGCCAGCTTCTTGCCGTCCGGTGAAACCGCCATAGAACCAAGTTTACCTTTGGTATTACATAGAACTTCAGGAGTTCCGGCCGAAATCGGTGTTGTATAGATTTTTTGGAAGACATACGAGTCATCGATTAAAGGTGTTTCTGCCGCCTGAAAAATGATTTGTTTGCTGTCAGGGGTCCAGACGAAATTCCAAACACTCAGGTCTTCCTCAAAAAGTTGGCGGGTTTTTCCGCTGGCGATATCGAGAATCCAAAGACGTAAGTGTTTATAGTTTTCGTCATAAACTTTCCAGTCGCGGCCGGCTTTTTGGGCTTCTTTTTCTTCTTTAGTCTCCGGGTCTGCGGCTACAAAAGCGATCGATTTGCCATCCGGTGACCAATGATACCTGCTAATTGAACTGTTGTGTTTGGTCAGGGTTGAAGATTCGCCTCCAGTGGCGGCTATTTTATAAATCTGAGTGTGCTCAGTCTTACCGTTCTTCTTGTCTTTTTCTTTGGTCTTTTTCGAAAGAAAAGTAATCCACTTACCATCCGGCGACCAGCTCACCGAACTCGGCCGCCCGGGCTTGGAAGTATATTGCTTTGGTTTTTTACCATCGACTGTTGTGAGCCAAATTTCAGAATAAGACTTGCCGTACTTGTCTTCTTCAGTGCGCGGAACGTTTAGAACGAATGCAATTTTTTGCCCGGAAGGATCGATCGCCACCTGAGTGACATGTTTCATGTTAACAATCATTTCCGGCGTTAATTTGTTATCCTTTGCCTGAAGTGCTGAAGAAAAGACACAAAACAATAAAGCGGTTAGGAAAAGCCAGCGCAAAGATTGGAATTTTAAACGAGTCATTATTCCTCCTGTTTGGATTAATTGATAGTTAAAATGAAAAAAACAAAATACAAAGTGCAACAATATAGACAAATGACAGACTAATCACAAGCTGGTATTGTTTTGGATAATTTTTAAAAATTTGGCAGGTGGTTTCATAAAAAGGAGAAAGCCAGGGATTCGCTAACGAAAAAAATCACTTGATTTTAATCACCACCAAAGTCAAATCGTCGCTTTGCGGAATGCCTTCTGAAAAATCGCTGACTTTGTGTACGATTTTTTCACGCAACGATAAAGCGCTTTCAGACCCGTGTTCGCAGAGTAAGTCTTCCAGCAGTTTTGTTTCAAATTCATCACCCAGGGGATTGTGAGCTTCCGTCACACCATCCGTGTAAAAAAGAAAAATATCGCCCGATTTGAATGTCAATGCCACTTCCTTAATTTCGGATTTGAAGATTTTGCCATTTTCTAAACCGACGCCGATGCCACCGGGGGTGAGTTGACGACATGATTGCGTTTTCCCGTTATAATATAGAACCGGTAAGTGACCGGCGCGAACCAGGTTGAACTTCCGGTTTTTTAGATCGAACGCTCCAAAAATCAAAGTAATAAATGATTGATGCTCAATGCTGCGAAAAATTATTGCGTTGACTTCCTCCATTAATCTTTTGAGTGATTGGTGATATTGGGAAGCCGTGTTTAAAATCCCTTTCAGTTGCGACATATAGAGCGCCGCAGAAGTCCCTTTGCCTGAAACATCGCCAACCACCACTCCAAATCGACCGTCCTTAAATTCGATGTAGTCATAATAATCTCCGCCAACTTCTAATGCCGGGATGGAAATCCCGCTTATGTCCAGCCCCGGTACGTTGGGATCTTTCTGCGGGAGTGAACTTAACTGAATGCGCCGGGCTACTTCCAGTTCTTTTTTCATGCGATCCTGTTCACGTAATTCCTCCGTCAGCAGTGCATTGTCCAAAGAAATGTTGATGCGATCGTTTAATGATTCAAGCAGCTCAATATCTTCCTTATAGTAAGGTTCTTCATTTTTTTTCGGACCAATGCTCAACAGCCCAACTACATCGCCTTTTGACATTAAGGGCAGCACCATTTCTCCTTGCAGCTGTTTCCATTTTTCTGTCTCTTCGTCCGACAGAAGATCCGGTTCGGCTTTTAGCGGCGACAGGTCGACTAACTGCTGATCCTTTTTTAACTTTTTAACTACTTTGTCTCCATCCGTAAAGACCGGTAGCTCGGTAACTCCGTTCACATTCAACTTTCGCACCTTGAATTCGCCATCATCCGGGTGGTACCAATATATAACAACGGGACTAATTTTTATGGTTTCAGCAAGAAACGAAGTGAGCCTCTCCAATACTTTATCTAAATCCAGAATGTTGACGAGCTCATGCCCAAAAGCTCGAACGGATTCTATGTAAGTAAACCGTGTCGGATAGAATTTGCGTTCTACAAAATTCTGGATTCTATTCTTGACCGGATTGAACAGGGCTGCAATAAAGAGTGTGGCTAAGATAGTTACGATTTGGCTTTTGGTTTTGCTCAAGTCCAAAACCAGCTGCCCGATACCTACTATCAATAAAAAGTATGCAGCGATAACAAAGCCTGAGATGAGCGCGTACCTCACGCCGCGCTTAATGATAAAATCGATATTCATAAACCGGTGCTTAACGATAGTGTAGGCAAGGGTCACCGGCCATAAGATGATCAGAATTCCGGAAAATTCCGCATAAGGAAAGGATTTACCAAATAATAATGTCGGCAGAAAAAAAAGCAACATTGGTATCCCCAAACTTAGGAACGTGCCCGTAAGCATGATTTCTGATTGCTTTTTTATATGAGGGTTAGGGGCGCGTTTTACAAAACGGCCGAGTATGCACAGGGCAATGGTAAAATGAGCAAAAAGCCAAATGCCCCAGCCATACTGCAAGAGTTTTTGGGTCCATTGTAATTCATTTATGAGACCATAAGTATGTGGGACAATTAAGACTAAAGGTGCATAGATGAATAAGAGGGAGAATTTAGGATATTTTTCAAATGTTTTGTTTTGAACCGGAAAAATTAGGAGAAAATGTAAAAATAACCCGATAGCCAGAGGCCAGGAGGGCAGCATAATAATATCACGAAACCAGAAGGGCAGAACGTTGTGCAAAAAGTAGCCCGACGGAAAAGTGTTGTGCATGGCCAGGGCCCAGAAAATCAACATCAGGTAAAAAATCCGGGCCTCTTTATCCTGGATTCGCTTGAGGAGGACAAACGTTCCAATCAGGCACAATGCGTAACCAAACAGCATCCCCGGTAATAGAGACAGAAAAATAAGTTCTGCGTTAACTTGTCTTTCTGAAATAAATGCAATTTTAACTTCGGCATTTTCTCTGAGCACCTTAATTTCCACTAATTCGCCGATTTTAACACCCCAGAGGGCTTTGATAAAATCGCCACTGCCCGCAATTGAAGTATTGTTTAATGTTAAAATCTCATCATCTTTTTGCAGGCCGGCAACCGCTGCTTGTCCCCCCGGTTTGACGTCGTAAATAATTACGCTTTCTTGAGCTTTGTTAAAATGGAAATGCAGACCGGATACGGGCTTTGCGAAGGCGACATAAAGTTCAGCGGCGGTATTTAGAAAAATGTATAGAAAAACCAAAAGCCCCAGTAAAAGGAGCAGAGTGATTTTCCATAGTTTAAAATGATTCATAAATTATTTTTGGGATGTCTCTATAGATCAAACCGACTGTAAGGCGGTTGGCGTTGTGCCCTGCAAGCCTCTTGCGCATTGACCAAAAAGATGAGCTTGAACGACCAATCCCCAGAAATTAGTAAAAGGTGAAAGAATCATCAGTCCGGCCAAAAACAGAATGGCGTTTAAAATAGCAGAAAAAATCATAATTGCCAGAAAATTTCCTAAATCATTTTTGATTAAGGTGGAAATGCCGCTTAGACTAAATGCCGAGCCGAAATCTTCAGTGGCAGCAAATTGGATGAGACCGTAATTAATAAAAAAACTTAATGCAAACAGGGTTATGACAGAAGTCAGGACGCAAGAGATGGCTATTTCGTAGTCTTGAATATACGGATCCGTTGCAACGCGTGTAATGATTAAGGCACATATGCCGCCAATAACGATAAAATAGATGAGTATGATGATTGTTCCCATGAGGCCATCGACGAAAATTTTGCTCATGTTCGACCAGTCCGGCAGAGGAGACTCCTCATCGTTCATGACATTTCGGAGGACACCGATGTAATATCCGACCAGAAAAAAGCCGAAGATAAAGAAAAGACCCGCGTAAAAACTAATCAAAGCAAAGAAACCGCCAAGTCCAATCTTTTTTAACCACTCTTTATCCTGGAAAGTAAAAGATAAGGCTTCTGAGTAATTCATTTTAAACCTCTTAAAATTTAAAAGTTACGATCGTTTTGTAACTTTCTTTATACGGAGAATTTTTGAAATGTTTGGGTAAACCTTCCAGATTTCTTGCATTCAATCGTTTCTAAGTCAATTTGCATTTTAAAATTTTGATGCCCGGACTGATGTTTAAACTTGGAAGGTTTGAATATCACTGAGTGTTTAGGAATTCCATAAAATTTTCCCTCGAAACATTTCCTCCGCTCAGCAGCGAGACAATCCTGCCAGTTTCAGCCGAGACAGCTTTACTTAGCAAAGCAGCGATGCCAACTGCTCCGGCGGGTTCAACTACCAATTTTGTTTTTTCGAATAGTAAACCAACGGCTTTTTTAATGGATTCCTCCGAAACCAAAACCACCTCGTCTACATATTTTCGCACGTACTCAAAAGGCAGCACACCGGGTTTCGTAGCAACGAGGGCATCACAAATGGTATCCACTTCCTCAATCGTTTGCACGCTGCCCTTTTGAAACGAGAGATAGGTTGCATTGCAGCCCTCGGGTTGCACGCCGATGATCTTTACCTTTGGATTGAGCTCTTTGGCAGCCAGGGCAACTCCGGCAATCAAGCCGGCACTGCTGATCGGGACCAGAATCATGTCGATGTCCGGCTTGTCCTGCAAAATTTCCAAACCGATAGTACCATGTCCGACAATGACTTCCGGCGCTTCGAAAGTGTTGATTGCTGTGGTACCTTCACTTTCCAATTGGTCGAGGGTTTCCCATCTCGCCTCGAAGCGATTTTCACACAGGATCACTTTCCCGCCGTACCGTCTGGTTTTTTCAACCTTAAAAGGGGCGGTTTGCTCCATCATGACAATGGAAGTGGAAATGCCCAGTAAGCTGCCCATAAATGCGAAGGCTGCGGCAAAATTTCCGGATGAGGAGATGGCTGCGCCCTTCTGTTTTTGCTCGGCAGACAAACTGTTCAAAATATGAAAAGCGGCACGGGCTTTGTAAGCACCCGTGACTTGCAGATTTTCGGGTTTAAGATAAATCTCTGCCCCGAAGTCTCTGGTGAACTCTTCTGAAAAGAGCAGAGGAGTGCGAACAATTTCTTTGGGAAGAGTGTTTCGGGTGTCTTTTATGTTTTGTAAGGTGATCATTGTGTGGCAAAATGATTTGAATAATATAATATGACTAAAAGTAAATATCAATCATAAA
>SMVA01381809.1_pt1 | contig 13627 bp, 17 predicted proteins | sample 2456451 | NCBI WGS metagenome assembly SMVA01 (sample SAMN11095933, study PRJNA526329) | marine sediment metagenome | biome: Marine sediment; feature: Surficial sediment; material: Deep marine sediment; isolation source: Hadal surficial sediment | place: Pacific Ocean | collected 2014-05 | depth...
AATGGACCAAGCAGGTCGCTTCGCACTACGGCGGCACCCGCAACCCGCTGGTCGTGCATTGGCCCGACGGAATTGAGTCAAAGGGTGAAGTACGTTCGCAGTGGCATCACGTGACTGACATTGCACCGACCCTGATGGAAGCGGCGGGACTACCATTTCCAAATTCGGTCAAAGGCACAATTCAAAAGCCCTTCGAAGGCGTGAGCCTGGTTTATTCATTCGACGCTCCAGACGCCGCTGATCGACACACCACGCAGTATTTCGAAATGTTCGGTAATCGCGCGATCTACCAAGACGGCTGGGTGGCCGCCACCAAGCACCGGACACCGTGGGGCTCTGCACCGGATGGACCGCTCAATGAGGATACGTGGGAGCTGTATCACGTTGCCGAAGATTTCAGTCAGTCAAACGATCTCGCCGCTTCGAACCCTGACAAGCTGAATGAGCTGCAGGATCTCTTCATGGAGGAAGCGATCAAGTACGACGTCCTGCCGCTGGATGATCGTGTCTTCGAGCGTTTCAACGCCGCAGTCGCCGGCAGGCCGGACCTGATGGGCGACCGCACGTCACTCACGGTCTATCCGGGCATGCACATGACCGAGAATGCGTTCATCAATGTGAAGAATCGCTCACACACGATCACGGCAGAGGTCGAGATACCGAATGGTGGTGCAGAGGGCGTGATTCTGGCTCAGGGCGGGCGCTTCGCCGGCTGGAGTCTTTATATGAAGGACGGCAGGGTGTCCTACGTGCACAACTGGGTCGGCAAGGAGCGTTACACCATCACCGCCCCGAAGCCAGTTGCTCCCGGCAAGGCGACGATCCGCTACGAGTTCGCATTCGAAGGCGACAAACCCGGTGCGGGCGGTACCGGAACGATCTTTGTAAATGGGCAGAAGGTGGCCGAAGGCCGGATCGGGAATACCACACCGTTCCTCTTTTCTGCGGACGAGACCGCCGATGTGGGCATGGACGAGGCCACGCCTGTGACCGAAGACTATGCCGAGGGCGACAACGAGTTCACCGGCAAGATCGAGAAGGTAACGGTGGAGCTGACGTAGGCACGCGGCACCCCGAAGGAATAACCCGGCCTTGCGCCGGGTTTTTCTATCCCTGAGAAACGCTCCAGGTGGACATCGTCGCGCATACCTCACCCGCGCAGTTCGCCAAGGCGATCTAATTCTCCGCCTTCAATGAACGGCTCATGAGCGCCTTGCCGGCCTCGGCCGGAGAAACGCCTGCATACAGGATTCGGTAGACCTGCTCGCAGATCGGCATTTCGCACTGCTCGCGGACCGCAACATCATGGACCGCCTGCGCGGCATACACGCCCTCGACGACCTGGCCGATCTCGGCCGCGATGTCCTCGGCCGTTTTGCCGTTCGCGAGACCGAGTCCCATGCGGCGATTCCTGGACTGATCGTCCGTGCAGGTCAGCACCAGATCGCCCATGCCCGACAAGCCGAAGAAGGTCTGCCGATTCGCGCCGAGCGCTTCGCCGAGCCGAATCATTTCGACGAGTCCGCGGGTGATCAGGGCGATACGCGTATTCGCTCCGTAACCGAGCCCGTCGGACATGCCGGCCGCGATCGCGAGCACATTCTTGACGGCGCCGCCGACCTCGACGCCGATCAGGTCGTCGGTTGTATAAGCACGAAATGTTTCGTTCGAGATGCGTTCGGCCAGATCATTCGCGAATTCGGTATCCGTCGCGGCAACCGTCATCGCCGTCGGCAAACCGGCGCCGACTTCGCGCGCGAAGGTGGGCCCCGAGAGTACGGCCAGCGGCCGGCCGTCGCCCAAAACTTCAAGTGCGACTTCGTGCGGCAGCTTGCCGGTCTTCTGCTCGAACCCCTTCGTGGCCCAGGCGATGCGGCTGTTTTCAGATAGCACAGCATTGACGTCTTCGAGAACCGAGCGAAAAGCATGGCTGGCGACGCAAATAAGGATGTCGCGGTGGGCGCCGACGGCACTGGCGAGATCGGGCTCGATTTCGAGCGGCGCCGGGAAATCGACGCCGGGCAAGTAGTGTTCGTTGCGGCGTTGTTCCGCAAGCAAATCAGGACGATCCTCGGTGCGCCCCCAGAGCACGGTGCGTTGACCGGTCCGCGCGAGTTGAACAGCGAGTGCCGTGCCCCACGAACCCGCGCCCAATACGACAATGGATTGGGTGGTGGATCGCCGGGGTTCACTCATTTCGCGGTTTCTTCGGCAGCCTGTGCGTACAGGGCGTCGAAGTTGATCGGCTGCAGGGTCAGCGGCGGGAATCCTCCCTTGGTTACAGTCGATGCGATGGTCTCGCGCGCATAGGGGAACAGCGTCGCCGGGCAATAGGTTCCGGCCAGCCGTTTCAATTCGTCTTCGGCGTAACCGTGAATTCTAAAAATTCCGGCCTGATCGATTTCGATCAGGAACACGGTCTGCTCGTCGACCTTCGCATGCACGCTGATGTGCAATATGACTTCATGGTTGTCGTTGCCTAGCGCAACATGCGAATTCTTGAGGTTCAGCTGAATCTCGGGATCGGCTTTTAGCTCCACGAATATCATCGGTGCACTTGGTACTTCGAAAGACAGATCCTTGACGTAAATTCTTTGCAGGGCAAACTGACGCAAGGCGCTATCCGAGCCATTGCCGGTCGTTTTTTTTTCTTTCTCGTTCATCGGTTAATCACTGAGACCAAGCAAATCATCGAGCTTGCCGGCTTTATCGAGCGCCGCCATTTCGTCATAGCCGCCGATATGCTCGTCATCGATAAAAATCTGCGGCACCGACCGCTGGCCCGACCGATCAATCATCTCCCGCCTTCGGCCGGCGCTCAGTGTGACACTGATTTGCTCGAATTCAACGCCTTTATCCCTGAGCAATGCGAGGGCCGCAGCGCAATAACCGCACAGCGCCTCGGTATAAATGATGACGGTCGGCTTATCGGCTGCGGACATTAACGCTTAATCTGATTGCTTGCTGTCGGGCTTGTTCTCTTTAGAGGCGGCGATGGGCAGATTTTCCTGTCGCCAGTTGGCGAGACCGCCCCGCAGGCTGAACGCGTTTTCGATGCCGCTTTTTTTGAGCGCCGCCACACATTTTCCGCTCTGTGACCCATTGTCGCAGATCAGGATGATCGACTTGGCCTTTTTCAGCGGCTTGGAATCGCCAGCATCGAGTTCTGCCGCCGGAATATTAATCGCATCGATGATATGGCCGCTGTCGAATTTCTCTTTATCGCGAACGTCGACGATCCGGGCGCCCTGGTTGATAAGCTGGACCGCTTGCATCGAGGACAGTGCGGAGATGGCACTGGCGCGTATCCGGAGTTCATTGAATATGACGGCCAGCCCCATGAGCATCGTGCCCGTGACCAGCAACAGGTGATTGTTCGTGAATTCGATCAGTTGTTCCATAAATGCCTACATCCCAAGCTATCCAACCGGCGCCAAATTATAACCTCACTGACGCGACAATCTGTGATGATTGAGGCGGGTCGCCAGCATCGAATCAATGGCCTACACTCGCTGTCTCATGAAGGGGTGGTTGCACTGGTTCGTCGGCTTTTTCGCGGCCTTCTGGCTCACCGTAGCCATCGGCGACATCAGCGAATCCGAGCAGGCGACCGCGGCGGAGCAGGACCTCATCGAGGTGCGCAAGCGCATCTCCAAGCTTGAAAAGGAAACCCGCAAGGCCGTTGCATGGCGCGGCGCGGCCGAACGGGCCTTGCGTGAGGCCGAAATGTCGGAGTCGAAGTTGCGCGGCGAGTTGAAACGGATCGACGACGATATCGCCACCAGCCGGAACCGGCTGACGGCGCTGCGAACCCGGGCCGACAAGAGCGAGAAAGAATTAACGCGCCACCGGACCGAACTCGAGCGGCAACTGCGTCTTGCCTACGTCGTGGGCCGGGAGGGCTGGTTGCGGACCGTGCTGAGTCAGCGCGAACCGGACGAGATCGGCCGGCAACTCGTCTACTCCAGTTATTTCGCACGTCAACGCGGCGGACTGCTCGAGGTCGTTCGCACCGAACTGCAGTCGCTCGAGGAATCCGCGCGTATCGAACAACGCGAACAGGCGCATTTCGAAGCCACGCGGCGCGAGCGGCGCGACGGGCTCGCGGAACTCTCGGAAGTGCGCGAGGTTCGTCGCCTGGCACTGGTCAAAGTAGACAAGGGCATCGCATCGCGCAGCGATCAACTCAAACGTTTGCGGCTCGAAGCCGAGGGTCTCGAAACGCTCGTCACCGACCTGACCCGCCTGCTCGAGAATATGCCGATTACCGCATCGACACCGTTCCGGAACAGCAAGGGTCGCCTGGAATTGCCGGCCGAGGGCCGGCTGATCCACAAATTCGGCCAGTCGAAGGCGGACGGTCAATTGCGCTGGAACGGCGTTCTGCTGGGCGCGCGCGCAGGCAGCGAGGTGCACGCCGTTCACCACGGCAGGGTCGTGTATTCGGACTGGTTGCCGGGCATGGGTCTGCTGCTGATCATCGAGCATGGCGGCGGCTATTTGAGCCTGTACGGGCACAACCAGGACCTGATCATGGAGGTCGGCGACTGGGTTGCGCCCGGGACCCTCATCGCGCATGTCGGGGACAGCGGCGGCCAGGCCGTACCCGGGCTGTATTTCGAGATCCGCAAGGACGGTCGGCCGGTGGATCCGGGCGAGTGGATTGTCAAGTAAGTCATTGATTATAAACAAAAAATATGTATTTATGTCGGGTTAACACTTCGTGATCGGCGGCGTTCAACCCGCGCCGCCGCTGTGCTATCGTCAATCCTGGCTACAGCGGTTGATACGGAGACTGGATGTCCCTGAAAGTTAGAAGCGCTCTATTTCTGTTGCTCGGCATGATCCTGGGCATCTCGCTGTCGATTGGCGGCGGCGTGCTCGCGGAGCGTGAATCCACCGCCGACACGCTGCCCTGGGAAGAAGCGCGCCTGTTCGCCGAAGTGCTGGAGCGTGTCAGGCAGGACTATGTCGAACCCGTCGATGACCAGGTACTCATCGAAAGCGCCGTGCGCGGCATGGTTACCGACCTCGATCCGCATTCCCGGTTCCTGAACTCGGACGAATACGAAGAAATGCGTATCAACACGACCGGTAATTACTCGGGCGTGGGCCTCGAGGTCAATATGAGTGACGGCACGGTCATGGTCGTCGCGCCGATCGAGGGATCTCCCGCACAGCGCGCGGGCATCAAATCCGGTGACGTCATCATCGGCATCGATGGCGTGGCCGTGGACGATGATAACGTCGACGATTCGATCCGCCGCATGCGCGGCAAACCGGGCACGGCAATTACGATCATGGTCCAAAGAGAAGGCGAGGCCGAGCCGATCGAATTCAACCTGATCCGCAGCCACGTCCGTGTCAGGAGCGTACACGCGGACATGCTCGAATCCGGATACGGTTATGTGCGCATCACGCATTTCAGTGAGAGCACCGGCAAAGATCTGCGCAAGGCGGTTGCTGAATTGAAACGCAGCGGCGGCGGACCACTCAGCGGTCTTATTCTCGATCTACGCCACAATCCGGGCGGCGTGCTCGAAAGCGCAGTCGAAGTGTCGGACGCCTTCATGGATGGCGGATTGATCGTTACAGCCAGTGGCCGCGGCATCGATGCGAATTTCCGTCACCAGGCCGAATCCGGCGATCTCCTGGACGGCGCGAATCTGGTCGTCATGGTCAACGGCGGTTCTGCGTCGGCGTCGGAGATCGTGGCCGGTGCATTGCAGGACAATGATCGTGCCACCATCGTGGGCAGCAAAACATTTGGCAAGGGCTCGGTGCAGACGGTCATGCCGCTCTCCAACGGCCGTGCGATCAAACTCACGACCTCGCTCTATTTCACACCGTCGGGCGATTCGATACACGAGAAGGGCATTTCACCCGACATCGTCCTCGACGAAGGGGGTCTCGAGGATCTGATTGCCGGTACCGCTGAACACCTGACCGAGCCCGGCGCGGCGTTACTGCAGGGCGATTCTGAATTGCGACAGGCATTGAATGTGCTCAAGGGTGGGCGCGTGCTGCAGAGTAAGGTGGATTAATCGCTACCCTTAAATGACCAGCCGTTAATGATTATTGGCTTTCCCGGCGCGCGCCGGATTTTTTTTGTTGTCCTGTTGCTGCTCGTCTGCCGCAGCGCCATCAATGACTCATTTGGCGATTCGACCGTCGCCTTCGCGAACCCAACCGAATCCACACCGCCGCCAGTCCGTATCGCGCTGATCATCGATGACCTCGGCGACGTGCTCAAGACCGGCCGGCGCGCGACCGCACTCGACGGGCCGGTGGCCTGCGCCGTATTGCCGTATACGCCGTTCGCCCGGACCATCGCGGAGCAGGCGCATCGCGCGGGGAAGGAGGTGCTGCTGCACCTGCCGCTCGAGCCTGTCGAGGAAGTCATGCTGACGAATTCCGGCACCATCGGACTCGATGTCACCCAGGCGCAGCTCATCCGTATTTTTGAGAGCGACATGAATTCGGTACCGCATGTCGTCGGCATCAGTAACCATATGGGGAGCCTGCTGACGCAGCACCCGGGGCACATGCAATGGCTCATGGGCGCGGTCAAGGCTCACGGGGGGCTGTTTTTTGTCGACAGTTATACGACTGCGGCGAGTGTCGCGTTGCAGGTTGCGCGCGAGCACGGCGTCCCGGCGATTCGGCGGGACGTGTTTCTGGACACGGGCCCGGCGGCGATCGATCAGGAATTCCAACGCCTCATAGAGCGGGCGCGAAAGAACGGCGTCGCCGTCGGTATTGGACATCCATATCCGGAGACGCTCCAATACCTCGAACAGAGACTGCCGGGACTGCGGGACGAGGGTATCGAGCTGGTCCCGATCAGCACTCTGATCGGGCAGATGAGCGGGCGGGTCGATCAGTGAGTATTCTTTCTTTAAAGCAACTCTTACTCGTCGGAGCAGGCGGCTTCATTGGATCAGTATTCCGCTTTATGATCAGCGGCTGGGTACAGCGACTCGTCGTCACCGGCGTGTTTCCGTACGGCACGCTGGTCGTGAATGTCCTCGGTTGTTTTTTGATCGGAATCCTGGGCGGTCTGGCGGAGTATCGACAGGTTCTGGAGCCCGGGCAGCGTCTTTTCCTGATGATCGGCGTGTTGGGCGGGTTCACGACTTTTTCTACCTTCGCTTTCGAGACCCTGTCACTCATGTAGGATGCGGAACTGCTGAAAAGCCTGGTCAATACGCTGCTGCAGGTGTGTCTTGGTCTGGCCGCCGCGTTTGCCGGTTTCATCGGCGCGAGATATTTATAGTGGACGGTTCGCAGGCATGACGCTTCCCGAAGAGGGGAAATTGCTCCGAATCTTCATCGGGGAGCTGGATACCCATGACGGCAAACCCCTGTATCAGTGGTTGATCGAGGAAGCGCGAAAAACCGGGCTGGCAGGTGCGACGATCCTGAGAGGCATGCAAGGTTTCGGCGCCCACAGCCGGATGCACACGACCAAAGTGCTGCGTTTATCCGTCGACCTGCCCATCGTGATCGAGATCATCGATACGGAGGAAAAGATCGAGGCCTTTTTACCGATCATCGACGATGCGATTCCCGAAGGCCTGGTGACGGTCGAGCGCGTAGAAATTCGTTTCTATCGCAGCCGCAAAAAATAGGCGTCGATCGTTACCCGAGCGCTTTAAGCGCGCTGCGCAACTTTTCGGCGTGCTGCTCCAGAATCTCCGTCTTTGCCATACCGCCGCCATGGCGGCCAAGCGGCTTTCCCTCATAACAAGGCACGATATGAAAATGCAGGTGGGAGACGGTTTGCCCGGCGGCCGAGCCGTTGAACTGCATGAGCCGGATCCCGTCGGGGCCGAATGCCTCACGCACGCCACGGGCGACATGCTGAACGCACCGGATCAGAGACGCCAGGTCGGCCGTATCCAGATCGAAAAGATTCTCGGCGGGCGCCCTGGGTAGCACGAGCGTGTGGCCATCCGACTGCGGCATGACGTCCAGGAAGGCCAGGCAGTCGTCGTTCTCATAGACGGTATGGGCCGGCGCTTCGCCGCGCAGGATTTTCGCGAAGATGTTCTGGTCATCGTAGGCCATGATCGCCCTTCAGGAGTTCGCCGGATAGAATAGAGCGCAGGCTGTTGATGCGCAACGGAACGAGGAGGTGCATGGTGACGTTGGAACGCGCGCGGTCCGATGCGAACAAGTGTTTCGTCTGCGGCCCCGGCAACTCGTGGGGCCTGCAAATCGAATATCGCATGGACGGCGATGTCTGTCGGGCTTCATTTACGCCGGGCGAGTTTCATGTGGGCTATGACCGGATGACTCATGGCGGCATTCTTTACAGTGCGCTCGACGACGTCATGGCGAACTGGCTCTTTCTGCAGGGAACGCGGGCGCACACGGCCAAGTGTGAGATCCGGTATCGTCAGCCGGTGGCGGTCGGCACGCTGATCGAACTCGAAGGCCGGCTGATCAAGAGAAAAGGGCCTGTGGTCATCCTGGAAGCCAGGGCCACGCGCGCCACCGACAACAAGGTCGTCGCCGATGCCCAGGGCAGTTTCATGATCGTCCCGGACGAGGATTAAATCAGGCTCCGGAAATCAGGGCCCCGAAAATCAGGGCATGGGCGGCACGGCTTCGTAACTCGCGAAATTATAGATGCCGGTGCCTTCGCGCAGCGGCACAACCTCGTTGACGTATTTTTCATCGTTGACGAACGCGTTGAGCTGGTCCATCGACTCAAATTCACTGATGACGATGACTTTGCCCTTGAGGTCGTCGCCTTTCATTACCTCCGCGGCCGGACCGCGGACGATATATTTACCGCCGTGCTGATGCAGGAGCTCGGCCGAGCTCGCGGCGTATTTCTTAAAATTATCGTTCGGGTCGGTGATTTCGCAAACCGCGAGTAGATAGGCCGCCATTGGTTTTCTCCTTCGGACCGATTACCAGGCTGCATTATCTGCGTAAGCGTGGCCAGCGGCAATGCTTGACCTTAATCGTCGGCCTCAGTCGGCGCCGCCCATGAGTTTACGAATGGGCCGTGAGAACAGCGCCAGAAGGAGGCCCGAACCGGCCGTGGTCAGGACGATCTGGGTATACAGGCGGGGCATTTCAGCGACGGCGTCGGCGCTGAACTGCCCGGCGATGAGGCCGGCGATGATATTACCGAGCGCGGATCCGAGGAACCAGACACCCATCATCTGGCCGACATAGCGCTTGGGTGCGAGCCTGGTCGTCGCGCTGAGTCCGACCGGGCTCAAGGCGAGTTCACCCATCGTGTGCAGCAGGTAAGTAAAAATCAGCCAGGTCGGCAGCACCTTGTTGCCTGCAACGACGAGATTGGCCGCGCCGATCATGACGGCGAAACCGAGCCCGAGAATGATCAAGCCGATCGCGAATTTCGCCGGTGTCGACGGATCGAGGTGGCGCCGGGCGAGTGCAACCCAGAGGGCAGAATAAAGCGGTGCGAGCACGATAATGAACGTCGGATTCAGTGACTGGAACCAGCCCGCCGGTATCTCGAACGAACCAATCATGCGGTCGGTGTAGCGTTCGGCAAACAGGTTCAGCGACGAGCCGGCCTGCTCGAACCCGGCCCAGAACATCGCCGATGCAAAAAACAGGATGATGATGACGACCAGGCGCTTTTTTTCGACGCGGTCCAGACCGCCGGACACGAACAGATACATAAAATACAGGCCGGCGATTGCGGTGATGAAAATCGTCGTGTTGGCGGCCAGCAGCAGCGGATCGACCGAGACGGCCCCGGCCAGCAACAGCGCGATGCCGATGACGATAATGGCCAGCGCGGCGCTAACGAACCGCCAGCGCACCCGGATCTTGCGCCGGTCCGCGGGGTCGTCGCGATTCAACGAGGGTTCGAGGCCGGCCGCGCCGAGTCGTGCCGAGGACATCGCGAACTGGATGAGCCCGAACAGCATGCCGACGCCGGCGGCCGCGAAACCGTAATGCCATCCGAACGCCTCGCTTTCGCCGAGCGTACTGCAGATCAGCGGCCCGATCGCGCCGCCGAGGTTGATGCCCATGTAGAAAATCGTAAACCCGGCGTCACGGCGCGGGTCCCCGGGCGCATAGAGTTCGCCGACGATGGCGCTGATATTCGGTTTCAGCAATCCCGTGCCGAGCACGACGCAGACGAGACCGATGAAAAATGTGTGCAGGTTCGGTATGGCCAGGATGAAATGCCCGCACATGATCACGATGCCGCCATACCAGACCGCTTTCTGCGCGCCAAGCAACCGGTCCGCGATCCAGCCGCCCGGCAGCATGACCATGTAGACGGCCGCGGTGTACAGGCCGTAAATCGCGGTCGCCGTCTGGTCCGTGAAACCGAAGCCGCCGTTCTCGACACGGTCGATCATGAACAGAACGAGCAGCGCGCGCATGCCGTAATAGCTCATGCGCTCCCACATTTCGGTCAGGAACAGGGTTTGCAGACCTGCCGGGTGCTTGTCGGGATACGCGGATTGACCCGGCGCACCCTTGTTCATGAAAGAGGGGTCATGACCGTTGGCTTATGCCGAGTTGTCGCCGACCGCGTCGTCATCCGCTTTTTTTCCGCCGAGCATGATGCGCGACATGATGATACCGGCCTCGTAGAGAAGATAAACGGGCACCGCCAGTAGCGTCTGCGAGATGACATCCGGCGGCGTCAACAGCATGCCGAAGACAAACGCGCCGAGAAACACGTACGGCCGCTTCGATTTCAGAGTGTCGATGCTCACGAGCCCGCTCGCGACCAGCATGATCGTCGCGATCGGCACTTCGAACGCGATGCCGAACGCGAAGAATATCGTCAGGATGAAATCGAGATAACTGCTGATGTCGGTCATCATCGCGACGCCTTCCGGCGTCACGGCCGTGAAGAATGCGAATATGAGCGGAAAGACGACGAAGTACGCGAATGCGATGCCGGCATAGAAGAGCAGAATGCTCGACAGCACGAGCGGGATCGCGAAGCGTTTTTCGCGCCGGTACAGGCCTGGTGCGACGAACGCCCAGATTTGGTAAATGACGACCGGCATGGCGAAGAACAGCGCGACAAACAGCGTGGTCTTGAACGGCGTCAGGAACGGCGAAGCCACCTGTGTCGCAATCATCGTCGAGCCTTCGGGCAACGCGGCCATGAGCGGCTTGGCGACCGCCGAGAATATCTGCTGGGCGAACGGCACGAGGCAGGCGAACAGGACCAATACGGCCGCGCCAGCTTTCATCACCCGCTCGCGCAATTCGACGAGGTGGGATATCAGCGTCGCCTCTTCCAGCGGCTCTTCGGATTCATCGGGCTGTGCGTGCGGGTCCGTCATGCGGGCAAAAATTTAGTCTTTTGTATCGGCGGAGTCCGGGTCGAATTCCTCGTGCTGAGCTGTTTCGCCTGCGTCGTCTTCGTCCGCGCCATCGTCATCACCAGAGGCGCCGGGCTTGAGGTCGTCGACGCCGGGCCGGTGGTAACTTTCGGGCGGTTTTTTCGGGGACGTGTAACCCGGGTCGAACGGCTTGTTGAGATCCACGTCGAGCTCGTCACGAATCTGTGTCGTCAGCGACCGGGCCATGCGCCGCGCCTGGCCGGCCCAGTTGCCGATTTGTATTGCAACCTTCGGGAGTCGTTCCGGGCCGAGAATGACGAGCCCGAGACCGAACAGTATGATCAGTTCCCAGAAACCGATATCGAACATGCGAGTCGGTCAGGACGAGTGTTTTTGATCGGCCTGGTGCTCTTCCGTCCGAGCCTCGGCGAAATCCGCATCGGGCTCATCCAGTTTTTTCTTGTCCTCATCCGCTGCGTCTTCCGCATCGGACATCGCGCCGCGAAAACCCTTCACGGCTCCGCCAAGGTCTGTGCCAATGCTGCGCAATCGCTTCGTGCCGAAGATAACGACGACGATCAACAGAACGATCAACAACTGCCAGAGGCTGATACCGCCTAATCCCATAATTTCACTCCGCTGCCCCGCTGCCTATTGCCTGTTTCAGGGCGCATTAAATTGCGCATTGGGGCAAATACTGTGTATAGACTCAATATGATACGCGAAATCAGGCGCCATACCGGCGATCCGATCCGGGTTTTACGCCTCCGCGACAGGTTTTGCCTCGATCCAGAACGTGACGGGCCCCCGGTTCACGAGGCTGACGTCCATGCTGGCGCCGAACTGCCCCGTCGCAACGGTTCCCCACCGCGCCCGGGTCGCGTCCACCAGCGCCTCGAATAACGCCCGGCCGAGCTCCGGATCGGCCGCCCGGCCGAGGCTTGGCCGGTTGCCCTTGGCGGTGTCGGCGGCGAGCGTGAACTGGGGCACCAGCAGAATCCCACCGTTTACCTGGGTCAGGTCGAGGTTCATGCGGCCGGCGTCGTCCTCGAAGATACGGTAGGCCAGCATGCGCTCTGCCAGCCTTTCGGCCTGCGCGGTCGTATCGCCGCGCTGCACGGCAACGAGCGCCGCGAGTCCCGGACCGATACGGCCGATAATCTCGCCGTCCACGGCCACGCTGGCCTCGCGCACTCTCTGAATCAGGCCGATCATTTGCTCCTCACCCGCGTGCCTGAATGGCCCTCTAAATCAAAGATCGGCGGGCATTCTAGCAGGCCATGGCCGACCTCGGGGGCCGTCCGGCGCGCCGGGCCGGGCCGATGTGGGAGCCTTTCAATCCCATCTGTCAGCCGATTAAGGCGGATTATTTAACATAATTTCCCACAATTTTGGATTCTTAACGAAATGTGAGCGTTACGACCGATTTACTCGCCATTATGTCAAGTGTTGTGGGATATTTTGCCCTAAATATGAGTGTTTCCGGACATACATCATGCCGCGGGCCTCGGCGCCGGGCAGGGTTTGGCATGTCCCGGGCCCACGACTACTATGGTTCGATTCTTCTGGCCGATTTTTCAATCGACACGGGATCCCGTATGAAAAGACGAGAGGTATTGGCCGGCGCGCTGGCGTTATCCGCCTGCTCCGCAGAAACGCCGGACTGCGGCACGGCCGGAGTCGCCGAGCGGATCAGCTGGAAGATGGTCACGACCTGGCCGCCGAACTTTCCGGCGATTGGCACGGGTGCCGCGAACCTTGCGAAATCCATCGGAGCCGCGTCGGGCGGGCGCCTGCGGATCAGAGTCTACGCGGGCGGTGAACTGATCCCGCCGTTCGAAGTGTTCACGGCCGTCTCTCAGGGCACGGCCGAAATCGGACACGGCGCGGCCTATTACTGGAAGGGCAAGGTCCCGGCCGGCCAGTTCTTCACGGCCATCCCGTTTGGCATGAGCATGCAGGAACTCAACGGCTGGTTATATTACGGCGGCGGACTCGAGCTGTACCGCGAACTGTATGCGCCGTTCAATCTCGTGCCGTTTCCGGCCGGTAACACGGGGGTGCAGATGGGCGGCTGGTTCAACAAGGAGATTAATTCGCTCGCCGACCTGAAGGGACTGAAGATGCGCATACCGGGACTCGGCGGCGAAGTCCTCAGACGCGCCGGCGGCACGCCGGTCACGTTGCCCGGTTCCGAACTCTTCACGGCGTTGCAGACCGGCACCATCGACGCAACCGAATGGATCGGGCCCTACAACGACGTCGCGTTCGGATTGCACAAGGCTGCGCGTTATTACTATTACCCAGGCTGGCAAGAGCCG
>SMVA01205491.1_pt1 | contig 13626 bp, 10 predicted proteins | sample 2456451 | NCBI WGS metagenome assembly SMVA01 (sample SAMN11095933, study PRJNA526329) | marine sediment metagenome | biome: Marine sediment; feature: Surficial sediment; material: Deep marine sediment; isolation source: Hadal surficial sediment | place: Pacific Ocean | collected 2014-05 | depth...
CTTTCCCACGCGCAGATGGATCTTGCGCGGCCTCGGGAGCCAGGTTCCGCGCGGGAATGCCCCGAAGGCCCCCTGCACGCCAATGGGGATCACCGGCGCTCCGGACAGCTTGGCCAGCAACGCCGCACCCTCCTGTGGCTCCCCCAGCCGGCCGTCCGGTGAACGGCTTCCCTCCGGGAAGATGCCCACCACGCCGCCGCCGCGCAGCACCTCCAGGCAGAGCCGGATGGGGCCGCGCTGCCCCGCGCCCGGGTCCACGGGGATGGTATGCATGCCGACATAGAACCAGCGTAGACGCCGCATGTTGAACATCCGCGTCAGAACAACGAAGTGGATCTTGCGCGGCAGCGTGCCTCCCAGAATCCCGGCATCCAGGTACGAAGTGTGGTTGGCCACCACGAGGGCCGGACCTTCCTGCGGAAAGTTCTCCATCCCCTCCGTGGTGATGCGGAAGTAGAACTTGCGCAGAGGCCAGAACAGTAGCTTGATGAACGCATAGAACATGGCTCAGGACTCGGGATCCTTGCGCCCGACGGGGCGACGGACCAACGAGGAGGGAAGTACCAGACCGCCGGAGACGATCATCTTGATCGCTTCCTCCACGCTGAGGTCCACCCTACGTACGCCGTCAGCCGGCAGGATCAGCATCATGCCGGAGGTCGGATTTGGACTGGTGGGCAGGAAGACCTGCACCATCTCCTGATCACCGGCCTCCTTCCACAACGTGCCCTGGGTCGCCGAGGTGACGAAACCCAGGGCCCAGCAACCCTTGCGTGGGTATTCCAGCGCCACCACCTCTCGGAACCCCTGCTGGCGTCCGACGCTGAATGCCTCCAGAAGCTGCTTTGCACTGGAGTAGATGACGCTGACCAGCGGAATGGCCAGCAGCAAGCGCTCGAAGGAGCGGATCACGCGGCGGCCCACCAGGTTGGTTGCCAGCATTCCGACGCCCATGAGCAGCGTCACGCTCACCAGCAACCCGGCCAGGGGAAGAAGCCGTTCCCACCACACCCCCTCCACCAGGGTGATTCCCGACCAGCCCAGAAGGGAGCGCACCACACGGGTCACCGTGCCGTTGATGGCCCGGAAGATGGTTGCGACGAGCCATGCTGTCACCGCCAGCGGAAACACGATGAGGACCCCGCTGAGGAGGAGCTTCCGGGCCAGCTTCATCGACTTGCGCATTTACCGCCGGCCTCCGCGCTCGCGCCGACCGGCCGGTTCCGCGAAGCCCAGGCTACGATAGAACTTCAGGAAGTAGTCGGCCGCAGAGAACACCGCCAGCACCAGCACCACCCAGAGTACCATCTCGCCGGATCGGGAGAATGGCAGCGGCAGCTTGCGATCCAGGATGAGCAGGACGATGGCCATGACCTGACTGATCATCTTGAACTTGCCCCAGACCGACGCGGCGATCTCGATGCCACGCTGGCTGGCCAGCGAGCGCAAGCCGCTGACGGCCAGTTCCCTGCCGACGATGATCACCACCATCCAGGCCGGCGCCAGACCCTCCTCCACCAGCGAGATGAGGGCCGCCGAGATCAGCAACTTGTCAGCTACCGGATCCAGAAGTGTCCCCAACGCTGTCACCTGGCCACGTCGGCGCGCAATGTAGCCGTCCAGCGCATCGGTGGTCGCGGCCACCAGGAAGATGGCCACGGCCCAGATTTCCTTACCCTCGAACTTGGTCAGCAGCACCACCACCAGAACGGGGACCAGAAAGATCCGGAAGGTGGTCAATGAGTTCGGGAGGTTGAACATGCGACCCTCGCCGAACTGACCCACGGCCGGGGGCGGGCGAGGGAAGCCGGCTTTGCGGGATACGGGACAGGGTACGGCCGCTCCGAGCCTCGTGTCACGACCAGGGCCCCGCGGCGCAGGAAAAATAGCATAGCCCCGAGGAGCGGTCAAACCTCTGCAGGCCTCCCAGGCGCCGATGGGCCCCCAGGCGGCCGTTTGACGGCTATCGGACAGTATGCTACAAACGCCCCGATCGAACGGTCGTTGGCACCTTCTCCCACGGACCTGCGATGCCGATGCAGTGATCGGCGTGCCAAGGATGGCGCTGCAAACCCCACCTCGTTCTTCCACCCCTGCGCCGGTGATCCTGACAGGCTTTGCCCTGGTCGGGTTGGCCTTGGTCATGCTGGCATATCGCGCCTACGCCCAGTTCGAGGCCTCCGCGCCGCAGCCTTTTCCCACCGCAGCGGACTTCCATCTCGGCGAGCTGAGCACTCTTCGTGCCCTGAGCCTCGACGAGGCTGCGCTGTCCGTGCCGCCGGTGGACTCCCCCGGTGCGCAATGGAGTTCGTCCGTGCACCCACTGCTGCTCACCCCCGAGGACCGAACCGAGCCGCTCCCGGACCTGAGCTGGCCGCCGGTGCTGGCACAGGAGCAACCGATCCGGGAGGCACGCGGGGAGGCAAGCGTGAGCCCGGACTGGTCCTCCGGTTCCCATGCCTCGGCGCCACCACCCCCCGCTCTTCCCGAGCCGCCGCCACCCGAGATCCCGAGGATCACCAGTCCACCGACTCTCAGTGGCCACCAACTCATGGTGGCGAATGCGCGCCCATCGGATCCCGCACGGGGTTCCTCCGGCTGGGCCTCCCGGGGGCACTCCCTGGTCCTACCCCCTCCGCTCCAGGACGACCGGGTCCTGCCGGCCCCGCTGCCGCCCCGCGCTCCGTCACCGGAGCTGCGTCCGGCGCCTGGTTCACCGGCCCGGCCGCCAGCCCGGACCCCGCACTGGCGCGGCGAGGGCGCTGCCACCAGGAGCGCTCTGCCGGCGGACGCGCTGGCGCACAACTTCACCCGCGGCGACCTGACGGACCGACGCCTGTTACTCTCGTTCGACGGAGGCAGCGAGGCCAGCTCAGCCTCCTCGATCCTGGACATTCTGGAGCGCGAAGGGGTTCGCACCACCCTGTTTCTTACCGGCGAGTTCATCCGCAACCATCCGGATCTGGTGCACCGCGCCCTGTCCCGCGGCCATGAGATCGGCAACCACACAGAGCACCACCGCCACTTGACCACCTGGGAGAGCAACCGTCGCCATGACACCCGGTCGGACGTGGATCGCAGTGTCCTCCTCGGCGAACTGGAGGGGGCGCGTCAGGCATTGCTGCAGCTCACCGGCGTGGACATGACACCGTTCTGGCGCGCTCCCTATGGCGAGGTGAATCGCGAAATCCTGCGCTGGGCAGCGGATGCGGGCTACCTGCACGTGGGATGGAGCGCCGGCCTGGACTCCCTGGACTGGGTCTCCGACCGGACGTCGCACCACTATCGTTCGCCGCAGGAGTTCCTCTCCGTTCTCACCCGCAAGGCCCGCGGGGAGCCCCATGGGCTCAACGGAACGATTACCCTGATGCATCTGCATTCCAATCGCCCTGCGGTGGATCGTTTCGATCGTTATCTCGGGGAGACCATCCGCTGGCTGCGGGCCGAGGGCTATGATCCGGTTCCGGCCTCCTCGCTGGTCGGGCTCACCGGGATCCCCGGCTCCGCCTACCGGCTGACCGTCTCCCCGATCACGGAGGGTGGGTGAACATCAAATTCGGAACCGACGGCTGGCGCGGTGTGATAGGACGGGAGTTCACGTTTCCCAACCTGCGACGGGTGGTGCAGGCGGTGTGCGACGTGATGATCCCGGCCGGCGCCCGCCACGTTGTGGTGGGATACGATAATCGCTTCCTGGCGCGCCGGTTTGCCGAGGAGTCCTGTGCGGTTCTGCTGGGAAACGGCCTGTCGGTGCTGCTCGGCGAACGCCCGCACACCACGCCGGCGGTTTCCTGCCAGGTGGTGGACGCCGGCGCTGCGTTCGGGCTGGTGCTCACCGCAAGCCACAACGCTCCCGAATTCCACGGGCTGAAGATCAAGACTGCCGCCGGCGCCAGCGCGGATGAGACGGTCACCGCGGCGGTGGAACAGCAGCTGGATCAGGCCCCGGTCCGCAGGCTCTCGCCGGCCGAGGGTATCGGGCTGGGGCGCCTGGAGGTTCGTTCGTTCACCCACGCGCACCACGAGCGGCTCGGCGCCGTGGCCGATCTGCCACGTATTCGCGCCGCGCGCCTGCATGTGGTGGTGGATTCCATGCACGGCACCGGCGAACGGATCGTGGAGAAGCTACTCTCCGGCTCGTCGACCCGGGTGGAGACCTTGCGCGCCGGCAGGGATCCTCTGTTCGGAGGGCAATCCCCCGAGCCCATCCGCACGCGGCTGGGCCCGTTGCTGCAGGCGGTTCCCCGCCAGGGAGCGTCGCTGGGCTTCGCCACCGACGGCGACGGCGACCGCGTGGCAGCGGTGGACGACGCAGGAAATTTTCTCTCGCCTTTGCGTCTGGGAGCGGTGCTGGCCCTGCATCTCATACGTTGCCGCCAGGTGCCGGGAGGACTGGCGAAGACCTTCGCAAACACTCTCTATCTGGATCGCATTGCGGCGGCCGAGGGCCGGACGTTGCATACTCTTCCGATTGGATTCAAGCATATTGCCGCACTCCTGGAAGCGGGAGAACTGGCCCTCGGCGGCGAGGAGAGCGGCGGGATTGGCTTTGCCGGCTACCTTCCGGAGCGTGACGGCATCCTGGCCGGCCTGCTCCTGATGGAGGCCGTGGCCATGGCAGGCAAGCCGCTCTCGGCGCTGGTAAAGCAGCTCACCGACGAGTTCGGCGACTATCACTACGATCGCGTGGACCTGCAGGATTCGCAAGGCAGGCTGCAGGAATCGCTGCATCGGCTGGCGGAGTCGCCACCGGATCGGCTCGCCGGGCTGACAGTGCAGGGAGTGGATAGGCTGGACGGGACCAAGCTACTGTTCGGCGAGCGGGGTTGGCTGCTGTTCCGGCGCTCGGGGACCGAACCGGTGCTGCGCATCTATGCCGAGGCCAACTCCACGGGGCTCCTGCGCCGGTTGCTCCAGGAGGGTATCGAGCTGCTGGGCGCGCCCGGCCCTGGGTAAGATCCGGACCGATTTTCGCCTCCCGGCAGTTGCCTCCGGAGTTGCGGCGCGGGACTCGTAAATCCATCTGCCAGAACCGTCTTACGGCCCCGCGTCCAGCCCCCCAAAAGCTCGACATTCCGCGCCCAGTCAAAAAAACCAGTTGAATACTCCGGAAACCCGCATATATTTCGGGGGAGCCTTTTTCAGCCTTTTCCTTCGTTTCCGTGCGCCACCGGCTACGACCGGTGCCCGAGGAGAGCCCCGGCTTGAGAGATACGGCCCACGATCCGGCTTCTGCCGCCGGGCGGGGTTCCCCCCCCGGCGATCCCTATCCCTGGGCGCGGGAGCATGAGGCCATCGAGGCCCTGACCGATTTCGACCTGGGACGATGCCGTGAAGCTCTGGAGCATCTGGCTTCCGAGATCCGTCTGTCGGATCGATCGCGACCGGGTAGTATCGCTCTTCTGCTGGCGGACCTGCTGGAGGCCATCCGTAGCTCGCTGCAGCCCGGAGAGCCCACGTCGCGCGCCGGCAACCCGGACGCCTCGAGTCAGGACGGCCGGGCGGAACGATGGCGACGAGCTGAGGCGCTGGGTACGGCGGAAACCATGGGTACCCTGCGCAAGCGCTTTCGTCAGGAGATCGAGCTGCTGTTCGCCCCCCTGATCTCCGGGGCCACGGTCAGCCCCACCGTCCTTCGGGCCCGGTCCTATCTGGATCACCATTTTACCCGCCGGGTGACCCTGGGCGAACTGGCTCAGGCCATCCACCTGTCCCCCAACTACCTCTCGTCCATCTTCCGGCGTGAGATGGGCGTGACGGTCACCCATTACCTGCGGCGACGCCGCATGCGCCTTGCCGAACAACTCCTCATGGAGGGCAAGCACACCATCTCGGAGGTGGCGTACCGGGTGGGGTATCAGAACTACCGCGACTTCCACCGCAACTTCGTGCGTGAGGGAAAGCGCTCCCCCCGGGCCTTCCAGCGCCTCTGCCGCAGCAACCGCCAGCGTCTGCGACGCGGCGGCCCCCGGTCGGCCCCCCAGCCCATTCTCTAGGAACGCGACCGCCTGACGCGGCTTGCTCAGGGCAAGGGAAAGGCTGCCTTCAGGCTGTTATCGGCGAGTGTCTGCAGCACCCGGGTGGTCAGGCCCAGTTCCTCCACGACCAGCAGGTACTCCCGGGTAAGGTCCGTGCCGAACATGCCCGGATCATCCGTGCCCAGACTGACCGAGACACCGGCTCGCAGGAGTTGCGGCAGCGGATGTTCGCCAAGCCGAGCCACGGCTCCGGTGCGCAGGTTGCTGGTCAGGCAGACATCCAGCGTGATCTTCTCCTCTGCCAGGCGGGCGAGCAGTGCGGGGCTTTGTGCCGCCCCGATGCCGTGCGCGATGCGGTGCGGTCGGAGGTGACGCAACACCTGTTCCACCTCGAGTGGCCCGCCCACTTCCCCGGCGTGCACCACGGTGTGCAGGCCACGTTCGCGTGCCCGGGCAAATACCGGCGCGAACTCCTTCGCCGGCTGGCTGTGCTCGTCGCCGCCCAGCCCGAAACCGGAGATCAAGTGCAGGTCGGCGTGCTCCAGTGCTGCGTCCAGCGTGGCGGCAGCTTCCTCAACACCGAACTGTCGTACACAGTCCACCAGTACCGATGCCGTGATGCTCTCGCGCCGACGATCCACCGCATCACCGATCGATTCCAGCAAGGACCTGGCCGGAAGTCCACGCCGCACGGCCGCTCCCAGAGAGAGATAGAACTCGACGTGCCGTACGCCCTGCGCGGCGGCGCTGTCCAGGTAGCGCCCTGCCAGCCAACCGTAGTCCTCGGCATGACCCATCACGTCCAGGATGCCTCGGAAATGATCCAGGAACTCGCGAAAGCCGTCGTGAACAAACAGCGTATCGAGATCGTCGGGAACCGCAGCGTTCCGGGCCGCCAGCATGCCGCGCAGCGCCGCGGCATCCCCGGTGCCTTCCAGGTGGACATGGAGCTCCGCCTTGTGCAGCCGGTGAACGTGCTCGACCAGTGTTTCCATGGACTCGACTGGGATCAGAGGACTTCGGCGCCAGCGCGGTTCGGGCCCACAGCGGATCCCTCCGGCACGTCCAGGATGACCTTGCCGCCGCCTTCGAATCGAACCATGGGGATGCCGGTGGCGACCGCAGCCGGATCGTCGGCAGCCCGGGACAGTTGCAGGTCGCCCATCCATCCGACCACGCGCTGCGCGGAGAGCGTCGCCGGACGCCCCGGCCGCACCTCCAGCAGCAGCGGCCGTCCCAAGGTGGACAGACCGACCATCCCGTTGCCTCGCAGACCCACGGCGCGCAGCGGCAAGGTTCCATGCTCCACCGCGGTGGACACCTCCCGCGCCAGGTCGCCCTGGCTCGCCACGAAACGGTCCATGACCAGGTGAAGTGCCTCACCGCGCAGCGGGATCACCGACATCCGACGGCCCTCTCGCACGAGATACAGGCTGCCGTCCCCCACCACACGCAGCAGTTCTTCATGTCGGGCGGACCTCTCGAAGCTCAGGCTACCTGCCGACCCCACCAGAGCCTCGCGCTGTGCCAGTGCCATGCCCTGGAAGGTCATCCGGAGCAAGGTGCCGCCGTGCACGGTCACCTCGGCACCGTCGGCGGCGATTTCGGAGTCGCGCACCACGGGAGGAGGGCCATCCGCAACCGGAGGGTTGGATTCACGAACAGAAGATTGCACGGGCGCAGGCTTCGGCTCCTCAGGTGGTGCCGCAGGCTCCGGCGACCCGGATTGGATCGGCGGCTCCACTTCGGGTGCAACTGGCATGAGGCGCGCCTCACGCCGCGGCCGCCGTCCCCAGCCCAGTCGCTGCCGCATCTGCGATGCCAGCATGGACGCACCGGCCTCGTCGAAGTGCCTCAGCGCCTGCTCGTATTCTGCCCGACGGGCGTGGGTGAGGCCGAGATAGAGATGCGGCCGGTTGCCGCCGCCGTCCAGTTCCAACGCCTGGCGGAACTCCCGTTCGGCCTCCGCGGTCCGATCCAGCTTGAACAGCGCGATGCCTCGATTCACGTGCAGGGAAGCATGACCGGGACGAAACTTCATCAGTTGCCCGAACATGTCCTCCGCCTCGGCATGCTGGTCCAGCCGGAAATAGGCCATGGCCAGCCAGTACATCACGTCCGGGTCGTCATCCCGTATGGAGCTGGCCAGTTCCAGGTCACTGCGCGCCCGCGCGTACTCCTCGGCCTCGAAATGCTCACGGCCCCGGTTCCGGTGCAGCAGGAACGTGCCATGTTCCGGGCTTGGGGATTCGCTCATTGCCTTGCCCGGCGCGCCGCCGGCTGGGGCACGTTGGAGAGCAGCAGGTGTCCTCGACTATCGCGATAGGGAGTCAGGTTGCGCGGGCCTGATCGCCCGCCGCCACCATCGGCCAGGCGTTGGAGCACCTTCTGAACATACGCCCGGGTCTCGGGGTATGGCGGCACTCCGCCGTAACGGAGCACTGCCTCGGAGCCGGCATTATACGCTGCCAATGCGAGGCGCACATCCCCATCAAAGCGATCGAGCAGGCCGCGCAGATGTCGTGTCCCCCCGTCGAGGTTCTGCGCCGGATCGTACACGTTGTCCACGTTCAACTCCGCGGCGGTGGCAGGCATCAGCTGCATCAATCCTCGCGCTCCCTTGGGCGACACGGCACGCGGGTCGAACCCGGACTCCACCGCCACCACCGCGCGGATCAGGTCGGCAGCGACCCCGTGGCGGCGCGCGGCCTGGCGGATCAGCGGGCCCAGCTGCCGCAGCGCCGCCGGCGCCTGTGCCTTGTGCGAGGCGGCAGACTGCGGAGAGACATGCGCCGTACGGGTGCCGGCGTAGGCTCCGCCTCTTGTATTGGTGGCCACCACCCTTCCGCGCGCGTCCTGTTGCAGCCGGATATCCTGCTGTGCGCATAACGACCCCGACGCCATCAGCAGCATCGCCAGCGCCGCCGCCTGCCTCACGAACCCTCCAGCAAGCGCTCCACCACGCCGGTGGTGGCCGCAAGAGCCTCACCCAGCCTCTCCGGGTCGCGCCCGCCAGCCTCGGCCATGGTGGCGTGACCGCCTCCTCCCCCTCCCACAATGCTGGCAAGCTCGCGTATTACCTTGCGGGCGTCCACACGGTCGCGCAGTTGCTCGCTCACCGACACCAGAAGCGAGACGCGCTGGCCCTCCACCGAGCCCAGCACCACGATGCCGGGCTCGATCTTCGCCTTGAGCGAGTCGGCCAGGTTGCGCATGGCCGAACGGTCCAGGCCCCCCACCTCCCGGGCCAGCACCTGCACCCCGTCCACCTTGCGCACCTCCCGGGAGAGATCCTGTCCGGGTCCGGCAGCGGCCAGCTTCAACTTGAGCCGCTCCACTTCTTTCTGGAGTTGGCGTTGGCGCGCCAGAGTGTGCCGCAGGGTCTCTTCCGCCTTCTCTCGCGGAACGGACAGCATCTCCTCCAGGCGGGAGAGAATGCCATCGCCGGTGGCGAAGCGCTGTAGTGCAGCCCTTCCTGTCACCGCCTCCACGCGGCGCACACCGGCGGAGATACCACGCTCCGACAGGATGCGAAAGGGTCCGATCTCTCCGGTGCGATGGCAATGCGTACCGCCGCACAGCTCGCGGCTGAAACCCGGCACGTCCACCACGCGCACCCGATCGCCGTATTTGTCGCCGAAGAAAGCAACGGCCCCGGAGGACAGGGCTTGCTCGCGATCCATCACAGTCTTGCTCACCTTCCGGTTCTCCAGGATGACAGCGTTGACGCGATCCTCCACTTGCCGGATCTCGGCAGCAGTCATGGCCTGCATGTGGTTGAAGTCAAAGCGCAACCGATCCGGCCCCACGTAGGAGCCCGCCTGTCGCGCGTGCGAGCCCAGCACCTCCTGGAGCGCCGCATGCAGCAGATGCGTCGCGGTATGGTTGCGCATGGTCTCGGGGCGCAGCTCTGAGTCCACCTGCGCCGTCAACGAGGCGCCGGCCCTCACCGTGCCACGCTCCACCTGCACGCGATGCACCACCAAGCCCGGAACGGGCGCCACGGTGTCCAGCACCCTGGCCTGCACCGATCCGTCAGGACTGTGCAGTGTGCCCACGTCGCCGATCTGCCCGCCGGACTCGGCGTAGAACGGGGTGCGGGCCAGGATCACCTCGCCCTGCGCCCCTTCGCCGCCCAGTTCCTCGACCTGCGCGCCGGACTGCAGCAGCGCCAGCACCTCTGCATCCTCCACGATCAACGTGTCGTGACCCTGGAAGTCGGTGGCCATCCGGCTCGCCAGATCGCGGTAGAACTCCTTGGACGCGGCGTCCGCGCCGCCCTTCCAGGCCGCTTGCGAGCGCTTCTTCTGCCGGGCCATTTCGCGCTCAAAGCCCGCCATGGCGAGCCCCAGCCCGGCCTGGTGCGCGGTGGCCACGATCTGATCCATGGGCAATCCCAGCGAGTCATAGAGCGGAAATGCCTCCTCGCCCGGAATCTCCGCCAGGCCCGCGTCACGCGTGCGCCGGATCAGATCGGCCAGCGGCGCGTCGCCGCGTTGCAGCGTGTCGCGAAAGCTCTCCTCCTCCCGGCGGCATACCTTCACCACGTAGTCGCATTGCTCGCGGAGTTCCGGGTAGGCATCGCCCATCTCCTCCACCACCGTGGGGATGAATCGGAACAGGAACGGCGGCTCCTGTCCCAGCAGATGGGCGTGCGTGGCAGCGCGGCGCAGCACACGCCGCACCACGTAGCCACGATCGCCGCTGGCCGGGGTGACGCCGTCACTGACGAGAAAGGTGATGGCACGCAGGTGATCGGCGATCACCTGGAGCGAGACATCCACCTGGGCGTCCTCGCCGAAAGGGCGGCCCGTTGCCTGTCCCACGGCGTGCAGGATGCGGGTGAACAGATCGCTGCCGTAATTGCTGCGGACGCCCTGCACCACCGCAGCAAGCCGCTCCAGCCCCATTCCGGTGTCCACCGACGGGGCCGGCAGATCACGCACCGTGCCGTCGGCCCGCTGGTCGAACTGCATGAACACCAGGTTCCAGATCTCCAGATAGCGATCGCAATCGCAAGCCGGAGTGCAGTCGTCTTTCCCGCATCCCACCTCGGCCCCCTGGTCGAAATGGATCTCGGTGCAGGGTCCGCAGGGTCCGGTCTCTCCCATGCGCCAGAAATTGTCCTTCTCTCCCAGTCGCAGGACACGCGCCGCAGGGACTCCGGCCTCCTCGAGCCATAGATCGTAGGCCTCGTCATCGGCCTCGAAGCCGCCTTCACCGGCGAACACCGTATACCAGAGCAGTTCCGGGTCGAGCTTGCACACGCCCACCAGGAACTCATGGGCAAAGCGGATGGCGTCACGCTTGAAGTAGTCGCCGAAGGAGAAGTTGCCCAGCATCTCGAAGAAAGTGTGATGGCGCGCCGTGCGCCCCACCTGCTCCAGGTCGTTGTGCTTGCCGCTGACCCGCAGGCATTTCTGCGACGACGTGGCGCGGGCATAGTCGCGTGTCTCCCCGCCCAGGAAGACGTCCTTGAACTGATTCATCCCGGCATTGGTGAACAGGAGGGTGGGGTCGTCGCCGGGGACCAGGCTGGAGGACGGTACGCGACGGTGTCCGCGCTCCTCGAAGAACGACAGAAAGCCCTCGCGCAGTTCGTTGGCCTTCATTGCCATGGTTCGCCCGCCCCCTGGTCGCGCGTCCCTGCAGGAGAGGCCCGCGGACGCTCCGGCCCACCATCATAGACCTGCAGGCGGACGGGTGGCTAGAGGCTCTCTGCCTCCGGGCTCACTCCTGGTTGGTGAAGGAGAACGGAGAGTCAGGAGACTGGGTCTCGTCGACTTGCAGTGTCGCGTCCATCTCTTCTCGGGACAGGTCGGAGGTGGACTGGATCCCGGCGATCTTGAGTTTGAACTCATCCGGGTTGGTGGAGCGCCGCAGCGCCTCATCCAGGGTGATTAACTCCTCCTTGTAGAGCCGGTAGAGCGACTGGTCGAAGGTCTGCATCCCGTACTGCGACGTTCCCGCTGCGATGGCGTCCCGGATCAGCTTGGTCTTTTCCTTGTTCTCGATGCATTCACGGATGTACGGCGTGGTGCGCAGCACCTCTACCGCGGGCACTCGTCCATCCACGTTGGCACGCGGCACCAGGCGCATGGAGATGATGGATTTGATCACCGCGGCCAGCTGCAGGCGGATCTGTTTCTGCTGGTGCGGCGGGAAGACGGAGATGATGCGGTTGACCGTCTCCGTGGCGTCCAGGGTATGCAGGGTGGACAGGACCAGATGGCCGGTCTCGGCCGCAGTCAAAGCCGTCTCGATGGTCTCGTAGTCGCGCATCTCGCCCACCAGGATGACGTCGGGATCCTGACGCAGGGCGGAGCGCAGCGCGCCGGAGAAGGTCTTCGTGTCCACCTCTATCTCGCGCTGGTTCACCAGGCTCTTCTTGTCCCTGTGCAGGAACTCGATGGGATCCTCGATGGTCATGATGTGCTCGGTGCGCGTGCTGTTGATGTAGTCGACCATGGCTGCCAGTGTCGTGGACTTGCCGGAACCGGTGGTCCCGGTGCACAGGATCAGACCGCGAGTCTCGTCGGAGATGCGGCGCAGTACCGGCGGCAACGAGAGGTCGTCAAAGCTCAGGATCTTCACCGGAATGACGCGCAGGACCATGCCCACGGTTCCGCGCTGCTGAAAGACGTTGACCCGGAAGCGCCCCAGGCCGGGTACCGAGTAGGCGATATCGATCTCGAAGTTCTCCTTGAACTTCTGCTTCTGGCGCCCACCCATGATGCTGAACGCCATGGCGATGGTGTCTTCCTGGGTGAGGCGCTTGTTGTCGGTCAGCGGCAGCAGGTTGCCGTTCACACGGATCACCGGATGGCTGCCCACCTTGATGTGCAGGTCGGAGGCCTTGTTCTCGCTGGCGATTGCTAGCAGGTCGTTGATGTGCATCGGATCTCCGTTCCATGGTCGGCCGGCGAAATCGTCATAACCCCAGAATTCGCCTATAGATACGTCAACAATGCAATGTATCCCCTGGCCGCGAGGAAGTCAAGGAGCGTGGCGGCCCCGCGGCGGGATACCCAGATCACGGACTGGGCAAGGGTTTCCCCGGCAGCACCGGCCGTCTGCGAGGCTTGGCCAGCTCCAGGGCCACCCACTCGCCGCAGCTACTCTTTCCTGTGACCTCGAGGCCCCGTCCCTGCGCCGCGTTCTCCACCCCCTCTACCTCGGGCGCGAGGATGCCGCTGAGGACGGCCGACGCCCCCGGGCGCAGCAAGTACGCCAGATCGGCCATGATCTCGCACAGGATGCCCGAGCGCAGGTTGGCCGCCACCAGGTCGAACCAGCCCGATACCGTGGCGGTGGTGCCCACCTGCAGTTCGACACGGCTCGCGAACGGGTGGTGCCGGAAGTTCTGCCGGGCGACACGGGCGGCCTCCCGGTCCACCTCCACCGCCACCACCCGCGCCGCGCCCAGAGAGGCGGCTGCCAGGGCCAGGATCCCGCTACCGGTGCCTACGTCCAGGACGTGACTGTCTCGGCCGACGTGGCGCTCCAGGAACCGGACGCACAGCTGGGTCGTGGCGTGATCCCCGGTGCCGAATGCGCGGCCCGGCGGGATCCACAGAGCAATGCGGTCTTCTCTGTTGTCCTCCGCCCCGGGAGGGTCACCCGGGTAGACGACGAACCGGTCTCCCAC
>SMVA01369160.1_pt1 | contig 13615 bp, 7 predicted proteins | sample 2456451 | NCBI WGS metagenome assembly SMVA01 (sample SAMN11095933, study PRJNA526329) | marine sediment metagenome | biome: Marine sediment; feature: Surficial sediment; material: Deep marine sediment; isolation source: Hadal surficial sediment | place: Pacific Ocean | collected 2014-05 | depth 0-1...
CGCAACAGGCGCTGGGCATGGGGCCCGCGCAGAACGTGTGGATCTCGAAGGGCCCCTCGCCGTCGGGCTTCGGCGGTTGGAACTTCGGAAACATCTCGGGCCGGATCCAGGCCATCGCCGCCGACTGGGAAGGTGGCGTGCTGTACGTCGGCGCAGGATCCGGGGGCGTCTGGAAGTCCACGAATGACGGCCTGTCCTGGACCAGCATCTTCGATTCCGCGGGCACACTGGCCGTCGGGGCGATCCACCTCGACCCCAACGACCCGAACGTCATCTGGGTCGGCACCGGAGACAATGTCTCGGGCTGCGAATCGTACTTCGGCATCGGACTGCTGCGGAGCCCGGACGCCGGATCGACCTGGGAGCTGCGCAACGGCAGCGGGGACAACACCCTGGAAGACCTCTCGTCGTTCGCCAGCATCACGATCGATCCGCGAGATTCGAATCGCATCGTCACGGGCGGCCGATATCGTGGATGCACGAGTGGAAATCAACAGTCGGGCGGGATTCACACGTCGGACGACGGCGGCATGACCTGGACCACTCGGCTCGCGGACACACAGGTCCACGAGATCGTGAGGAACCCGTCCGATCCCGACGTGCTGTGGGCCTCGACCCGCAACGGCGTATTCAAGAGCGTGACCAACGGGACGAGCTGGACGCTGCAGACCAACTCGGGATTGCCCTCCGGCAACCTCAGCCGAACGGAGCTGGCAATCGCCCCGAGCGATCCGGACACGGTCTACGTGCTGTACAACACCCCCTCGGATCAGTTCTGGCGCACGACGGACGCGGGGGCCAGCTGGACGATGATGAACCCCGACGCCTGCGACGGGCAGTGCTCGTACAACATGGTGATCCGCGTCGACCCGACCGACCCCGACGTCATCTACCGGGGCACGATCCGCATTTACAAGTCGTTGGACGGTGGCGCCAACTGGACGCAGCTCACCGATTTCTGGGGATCGAATCAGGAAGTACACCAGGATACGCAATCGATGCTGGTCCATCCGACCGACGCGGGCGTGTTCTACGTCGGCTCCGACGGAGGGCTGTGGAAGAGCGTCGACGGCGGAGACTCCTTCACGAATCTCAACGGCAATCTCAACGTCACCCAGTTCTACGCCGTCGGCGTCGACGCCCACGATCCGGCTCGGATCTGCGGGGGCGCTCAGGACAACAGCTCTCTGGCGACGGTCGGCGACGTGGTCTGGAGTGTGCAGGCCTTTTCCGGAGACGGGTTCGTCTGTCACTTCGACTCACTGGACGAGAACGTCGCCTATGCCACGTCCTACCCGTCGGGGGGCTATCCGAACGTCTGGCGCTCGAATACCGGAGTGTTCGGCGACTACAACGACATCACCGGACCGGGAAGTGGGATCAACGCGTTTGATCGGATCAGCTGGGTCACGCCCTACTTGCCCGATCCCGCGTTTCCCTTCGTCCTCTATCTGGGAACGCACCGAGTTTACCGCTCGCTCGATCGGGGAGATAACTGGACGCACGTGGGGCCCGACGACCTGTCCGGCGACGGCGAGTCGGCCCTGCGGACACTCGAGGTCAATCGCGGCTTTCCGTGGCACGTCTTTTCCGGCAGCGGAGGCGGCGCGGTCTGGAAGTCCGCCACCAGCGGAGAGGACTGGACCGACATCACCAGCGGACTGCCGAACCGCTCGATCAACGACATCGCGGGCGACCCGACGAACCCGGACCGCGCCTTCGCCGTGGTGGGCGGCTTCAACGCCGCGCATCTGTGGGAGTGGAATGCGCTGGGCGGCTGGACCGCGCGCGGGAACGACCTGCCCAACGTGCCGGCCAACACGGTGCTGATGCTGTCGGGTACCGACATTCTGGTCGGCATGGACACCGGCGTCTTCCGCAGCACCGACGGCGGCCTGTCGTTCTTGCCGTTCATGGCCGGAATGCCCGAAGGGCTGGTGGTCATGGATCTGAAATACAACGAGGCGCAGGAGATCGTCACCGCCGGCACCTACGGCAGAGGCGCGTGGCAGGTCAACAGCGGTCCGCCCCAGGTGATCCTGGTGGCGGACGGTGTCGAGCAGCCGCTGAACGAGCTGGACGGGGACGGAGACGGGAAGCTCGAACCCGGCGAGACCTGGAGTGTGCGCCCGATCGTGCGCAACGTGGGCGGCGTGACGGCGACCGACGTGACCGCGCGGCTGTCCACGTCGACGCCGGGCATCACGATCCTGACCACAGATCCGGGAAGCTTCGGCGATCTCGCCCCGAACGTCGCCGCGGCGGCGCAGACCGCGTTCGTGTTCACCGTGGACCCGTCGATCCCCTGCGGCAACCAGATCGTCATGGATCTCGTCGATCTCGCGAGCACGACGCCCGCGGGTATCTATGAGGATCAACTCGGTTTTTACACCCCCCTGGTGCAAGGCGATCTCGGCCCACCGGTGACGGAGACGTTGATCGACGAGGACTTCGACCCGCCGCCGGACGACTGGACGCACACGGCGGCGTCCGCGTTCCCGCCGTGCGCCCTGCCGTATCTCGACGAGTGGAACCTCACGTCGAAGGACGAAGCACACGGGACCAGCTACCATTGCGGCAACGGACCCGGCAACACCTACGGCACCGACTACGCCTGGCTGTTTCCCCATGGAAAGGACTCGGAGGACGGCGTGGGTCTCGAGATCCCGAGCGAGGCGATCTCCGCGGCGCTGACCATCGTGCACTGGTACGACACCGTCGAAGGCGCGGACGGAGGACAGGTTGCCATCGACGCCGTGGCGGACGGCCAGGACGTCTTCGAGGTGCTGCAGCCGGTCGGCGGGTACCCGGGCACGCTGGATCCCGGCGGCTGCAACCTGCTCGCGGGGCAAGAGGCTTTCCAGGGCTCGTCGGGCGGTTGGATCACGAGCGTATTCGATCTCGGGCCGTACATCGGCAGCCGCACCTATCTCTCCTTCGTGTTCGGATCCGGCCAGGACGTGGGTCTTGCGGAGGGTTGGTACATCGACGAGTTCCGGATCGAGTACCAGAGAATCGGCGATCCGATCTGTGACGTCGCTCCGTGGCCCGGTGTGGTTCCGACCGCGCACTTCAATCGCGTGGACTCCGTCGCGATCGAGGCAACCTGGGACGCTTCGTGCAACATCGGAGGCTTTCCCGAGCAGACCTACTCGATCCAGGCGGGAGGCCTCGAGACCCTGGCGTCCGGCGGCGGTTACACGCATACGCCGGTGAACGGCCGGTGCGATTTCACGTCGTCCACCACATTTGCTCCCGGCCCGGGCGACGAGTACTACCTGATCGTTCCCTCCGGCGACGGACGAGAGGGCGGCGCGGGCACCGATTCATCAGGCTTCAGCCGGCCGCAGCCCAGCACCACCTGCGGCGAGCAACGCGTGGCGACCTGTCCCTGAGCGCCCCGCCTCGACCCGGATTCCGCTACCCTGGATCCGGCAGGGGGCTGAGCGATGAGCCTGTGCAGCCGTGTTTTCGCCCGTTACTACGACCGCTTCCAGGCGGAATACGAAGAGTACATGGCGCCGCACAAGCGCGAGCTGTTCGAGGGCGCCTCGGGCACGTTCCTGGAGCTGGGCCCTGGGACGGGCGCCAACTTCCGCTACCTGCCGGCGGGCTGCCGCTGGATCGGCATCGAGCCCAACCGCCACATGCACTCCGCCCTGCGCAAGCGCGCGGAGGAAGCCGGCATCGTGCCGGAGGTTCACCTCGCCGGCGCTCGCAGGATCGATCTGGCCGACAGCGTCGCGGACGTTGTCATCTCCACGATCGTCCTGTGCTCGGTGCCGGACGTCGGGAGGACCTTGCAGGAGCTTCGCCGCGTGCTCAAACCGGGGGGCCGGTTCCTGTTCATCGAGCACGTGGCGGCAGCTCGGGGGACGGGGCTGCGGTTCCTGCAGGCGATCATGGTCCCTGCCTGGCGCGTGTTCGGCGACGGTTGCCGGACCAACCGCGAGATCGGAGTGGCGATCGAGGGAGCGGGATTCTCCTCGGTCGAGATCCGGGAGCTCCGGGTACCGCCGGCGCCCCGCTGGGTCAGCCCGCACATCATCGGGCAGGCGGTGCGCTGATCGGTGGCGTAGCATGGTCATCACTGTGACCCGTTTTCTCACGATGCCCGCCCTGCTCGCGAGTCTGGTTCTTGCCGTGGCCATGTCCGCCGCATGCGGTTCGGCCGGCGGTGGCCCGCGGGTTGCGGGAACGGTGCTGCCGGGTGCGGAGCCCTTCCCGGGCAAGCTGCAGAAAAAATTCGCGGCCGCGCTCCGGGCGAGAGGCCCGGACTACGTTCCACGAACCCACCACCTTCACGAGGACGGCTCACCCGAGTTCACCAACCGGCTGATTCTGGAGTCGAGCCCGTATCTGGTGCAGCACGCTCACAACCCGGTCAACTGGTTTCCCTGGGGCGATGAGGCGTTCGAGACGGCCAGGCGGCTGGGACGACCGGTCCTGCTGAGCATCGGCTATTCCACCTGCCACTGGTGCCACGTCATGGAACGGGAGTCCTTCGAAGACGAGGAGATCGCCGCGTACATGAACGCGAACTACGTCGCCATCAAGGTCGACCGGGAAGAGCGTCCCGACCTGGACGCGATCTACATGGCGGCCGTGAACGAGCTCGCCGGACGGGGTGGTTGGCCGATGACGACCTGGCTGACCCCCGACCGCAAGCCGTTCTATGGCGGAACCTATTTTCCGCCCCGGGACGGCGTCCGCGGAAACCGCCAGGGCTTCCTGCCGCTGCTGGCCGAGCTGAAGCAGCTCTACGACGAGAATCCCGAAAAGGTGGCCGACGACGCCGCGCGCGTCAGCCGCGTGATTCAGGGGAGGTTGACTCCCCCCGCGGGCACTATCCTTCCCCGCCCCACGGTGTTCTCCAGCGTGCTGTCGTCATTCCGCAAGAGGTTCGACCGCGTCAACGGCGGATCGGGCCGGGCACCGAAATTCCCCAGCAACATGCCCATCCGCCTGCTCCTGCGTTACTACTTGCGCTCGGGCGAGGAGGTCTGGCGGGAGATGGCCGTTCTGACGCTGGACAAGATGGCCCGCGGCGGCATCCACGACCAGGTGGGCGGTGGCTTCCACCGCTACACGGTCGACTCGAAGTGGTTGATCCCGCACTTCGAGAAGATGCTCTACGACAACGCGCAGTTGGCCGTCGCGTACCTCGAGGGCTACCAGGTCACCGGACGCGAAGACTTCGCCGCGGTCGCGCGAGATATCCTGGCCTACGTCGGCCGCGAGATGACCTCGCCCGAGGGAGGGTTCTACTCGGCAACGGATGCCGACAGCCCGACGCCCGGCGGCGAGCGGGAAGAGGGTTGGTTCTTCACCTGGCCCCGGGCGGAGATCCGGGATCTGCTGGGTCCGGACGACGCTCCGGCGATCCTGGCCTACTACGGCGTCACCGCGAACGGAAACTTCAAGCAGCGCAATATCCTCAACGTTCCCCGGCCGCTCGACGAAGTGGCCACGGAACTGGGGCTGGCACCCGCGGAGCTGCGGGAGCGAATCGAGTCCGCGCGGAAGAAGCTGTACGAGGCGCGCTCGAGCCGGCCGGCCCCGCTGCTGGACGACAAGATCCTCACCGCCTGGAACGGGCTGATGATCTCCGCGATGGCCCAGGGCGGATTCATCCTCGAAGAGCCCGACTTCGTCGACCGGGCCGAACGGGCCGCCCGTTTCGTCCTGGATCGGTCGAGGAAGGATGGTCTCCTCCTGCGCAGCTTCAAGGACGGGCGGGCGCGACACACGGGCTACCTCGATGACTACGCGTTCCTGATCGCCGGACTGCTGGACCTCTACGAGGCCACTTCCGGTATCGAATGGCTGCGGGCGGCCATCGAGCTGCAGGCCGTCCTCGACAGCAAATACCTGGACGAGAGGACCGGCGGATATTTCCTGACGAGCGAGGACCACGAGCAATTGCTGGCCCGGCAACGGCCCTCGCGCGACAGAGCGGTACCCTCCGGCAACTCGGTTGCCGCGATGAACCTCCTGCGGCTGTACGAGCTCACCACGGAAGAACGCTACAGCGCCGGGGCGGAGAAGATCTTCTCCACGTTCTCCCGCAGCATCGGTGGGGCGCCGCAAATGCTCGTGGCGCTCGACTTCCACATGGGCGCGGCGAAGGAGATCATCATCGTGACCCCGAAGACGCGCGACCAGGCCGAACCGTTTCTCTCCGAGCTGCGCCGGACGTACCTGCCCAACCGGGTGCTGGTGGTGGCCTCCGAGGGCCGGGACCTCGAAGCCCTGGCGGAGCTGATCCCGCTGGTCGAGGGCAAGGTGGCGCGCCGCGGGCAGACCACCGCCTACGTCTGCGAGCAGGGCCTGTGCCGGCTGCCGACGACCGAGGTGGAGGTGTTTGCCCGGCAGCTGGCTCGACCCGGAATACCGGCCGCCGGCGACGACGCGGCCCGCTGAGGGCCTCGGCCCCGATTTTTCTTCCGGGGCCCGTCGGGCCGGGGCGCAGGGGCCCCGAGAGGGATCTCCGGCGGACCCCAGGATCACGGCCGCTAGATCTTGTAACTACATACCACATAAGCACTTAACATCCATGCCTGGGCCCTTCCCCGGGAGCGCTGGCGGGAATCTTTGCGGCGCCGCCACGGTTTCAGGTGTAGAACACCAGAAGTGGACCGCTCCGGGGGCCAAGTTGAACAATGTCCGGACAGGTACTATCTTTCCCGCCCGAAAAGGGATGGGAGACCATGGGCAACGCACTCGTCATTGTTGAGTCGCCGGCCAAGGCCAAGACGATCAACAAATTCCTGGGCCGGGGCTACACCGTCAAGGCCTCGATGGGACACGTGCGCGACCTGCCCAAGCGAACCCTGGGGGTGAACGAAGAGGACTTCTCACCGACCTACGCGATCCTCCCCGAGAAGAAGAAGACAATCGCCGAGCTGCGCAAGGCGGCAAAGGTTGCGACCGAGATCTACCTGGCCTCGGACCCCGACCGCGAGGGCGAGGCCATCTGCTGGCACCTCAAAGAGGTCCTCCAGAAAGATACCAAGGCCACGTTCCATCGCGTGATGTTCAACGAGATCACCAAGCGGGCGGTCCAGGAGGCCTTCGGCAATCCCGGCGAGATCGACTCCCACAAGGTCGACGCGCAGCAGGCGCGGCGCATTCTCGACCGATTGGTGGGCTACAAGATCAGCCCCCTGCTGTGGGACAAGGTCCGGCGCGGGCTCTCCGCCGGCCGGGTTCAGAGCGTCGCTCTCAGGATCATCTGCGACCGGGAACAGGACATCCGAAAGTTCGTCATCCGCGAGTACTGGTCCCTGCGGGCCGGTCTGGAAGCCGGCGATCCCCCGCCCTTCGAGGCCAAGTTGATCGCGAAGGACGGGAAGAAGATCGAGTTGGCCTCCAAGGACGAGGTCGAACAGGCGCTCGGGCATCTGGGCTGGCGCGTTCGGGAAATCCGCCCGGTCGAAGACGGGGCGAAAGACGCCATCGTTCTCGAAGTCGAGGCGGCCTCCGACTCACCCCTCCCCTTCCGGGTGGTCAAGGTCGAGTCGAAGGAAAAGAAGAAGAACCCCGCGCCGCCGTTCACCACCTCGAAGCTGCAGCAGGACGCGGCCCGGCAGCTCGGGTACTCGGTCTCCCGGACCATGCGGCTGGCACAGCGGCTGTACGAGGGCGTGGAGATCGGCGACTCCGATACCGTCGGTCTGATCACCTACATGCGGACCGACTCGACGCGCGTGTCGAACGAGGCGCTCGACGATGTGCGGAAGTTCATCGGCTCCTCCTACGGCGAGAGCTCGCTACCGGACAAACCGCGGGTCTTCCGCGCCGGCAAGCGGGCCCAGGAGGCTCACGAAGCGATCCGGCCGACTTCGATGGAGCACACTCCCGACTCCGCCAAGGCCTTCCTGGGCCGGGACGAGTTTCGGCTGTACCAGCTGATCTGGAATCGCTTCGTGGCTTCTCAGATGATGCCGGCCGTCTTCGACACGACACGGGCGGACATCGAGGCAGCGTCCCTGACCTTCCGGGCCACCGGGTCGGTGCTGAAGTCGCCCGGTTGGCTCGCCGTGTACCAGGAGGCCAAGGACGAGGAGCAGTCGCGCAAGGAGGCCGAAGGAGAAGAGGCCGAGGATGCCGAGGATCGCCGACTCCCCCGGCTCACGGAAGGTCAGGAGCTCGTCCTGAAGGACCTCCTGCCCAAGCAGCACTTCACCCAGCCGCCTCCGCGCTACTCCGAGGCGACTCTGGTCAAGGAGCTCGAGGAGAACGGCATCGGCCGGCCCTCGACCTACGCCTCGATCCTCTCCACCATCCAGAACCGCGACTACGTCGAGAAAGAGAAGAAGCGCTTCTGCCCGACGGAGCTCGGGTTGCTCGTCAATGACTTGATGGTCACCTCCTTCGGGGACATCGTGGACGTGGGCTACACGGCGCGCATGGAGGAAGAGCTGGACCGTATCGAGGAGGGTGACCTCAACTGGGTCGACGCCCTTCGCGAGTTCAACACGAAATTCCAGGCCGACCTCGAGCGGGCCAAGCTCGAGATGCGGGACGTCAAGCGCGAGGCGATCAAGACGGACCAGGTCTGCGACAAGTGCGGCAAGCACATGGTGCTGAAGTGGGGCCGTTTCGGGCGGTTCATCGCCTGCTCGGGCTACCCCGATTGCAAGAACACCCGGGAGCTCAGCGGAAACGCCGAGGTGGACACGAGCGATCGGGCGACGATGGGCAAGGCGGCCAAGGTGGCGAAGGTCAAGACGACGCCCAATCCGATCGAGGTCAACGCCGATCCCTGCGAGAAGTGCGGCAAGTCGATGGTGCTGCGCCGCGGGCGATTCGGTCAGTTCCTGGCTTGTTCAGGCTATCCCGACTGCAAGACGACCCGGAGAGTGACCGTAGCCAAGGACGGCACGGCCGAGGCCAAGACCGACGTGCTGCTCGACGAGACCTGCCCGCGCTGCGAGTCCCGGCTCGCCTCGAAGCAGGGTCGCTTCGGGGAGTTCACCGCTTGCTCCGACTATCCCAAGTGCCGTTACGTAAAGATGAAGGAGACGGACGTCACCTGTCCCCAGTGCGGCAAGGACCAGATCGTCGAGCGGCGCAGCCGGCGTGGAAAGCTGTTCTACGGTTGCGGAGCGTACCCCGACTGCGATTTCGTTCTCTGGCGGCGCCCCGTTGCCAAGGCGTGCCCCGACTGCGGTCAGCCGTATCTCGTCGAGCGCATCACGAAGCGGTTCGGTCACCAGCTCCTGTGCGACAGCGAGAACTGCGAACACGTCGAAACGTCCGAAACCTCCCAAGCCGCCAAGGTGTGAGCGCCGACGTTCCCTTCCGGCCGGCCCGCGTCACGCCGTTCCCCAACGGTGAGCTGGGGATCGTGTGGGAGGACGGGCACGAATCGTACTTTCCCGGACACTTCCTGCGCTGCGTGTGCCCGTGTGCCATGTGCGTGGACGAGATGTCCGGCGAGAAACTGCTGCGCGACGACCGGATCCCCAAGGACGTACACATCGCCGGGCTCGAACCGCAGGGCAACTACGGCATTCGCATCGACTGGTCCGACGGGCACTCCACAGGAATCTACACCTACGAACGCCTGCGCAATCTCTGCCCCTGCTGCACTTAAATAGCGGGGACCGATCTTATTCTTTCCACGGGGGGGTGGTCAGGGACTCCACTCCGTTCGAGGTCAGCCACTCCTCGATCATGTTGCGGATGCGGGCCGTGCGGTAGAGGTACCAGTCGTCTCGTACGTCCGCGTGGAGGTTCAGGACATCGGAGAGGGCCTGGGGCGGGTCCTCATCCTTCAGCGCCTGCTGCAGCTCGGCGATCACGGCTTCATCGTGCCCCTCCTGTTCGAGGAAGCTCTTCATCCACTCGATCTTCTCGCCGGCGCCCGGGGGGCGGATGCCGATTCGCGTGGGGTCGTTACGTGGCGGGGCGGAGGCGGCATCGAGCGGGTTCTCGTCCTCCAGATCGTCTTCCTCTCCCTCGCCCTCCAGAGCGACGTGGCCGGAAATGCGGTCGAGATACGAGCTGATTTCTTCCGGGGGGCTGTTGAACGCGTCTTCCAACTCCTCCCAGTCGATCTTGATGGGCTTGCGCTTCATGGCAGGCACTCAGGCCAGTCCTGAATTAGACCTTGTTGGACGACGAAAATCAACATTCTTATTTCCCCGGGTCGTCGATCACGATTCGGGGCAACGAGGGATGGATCCGCGAGACGACCTCGTAGGCAATCGTGCCGCACCAGGCCGCCACCTGCTCGGCGCTGATACGCTCATCTCCCTGGGTCCCCAGCAACACGGCTTCGTCTTCGAGTCCGACTTCCGGGATGTCCGTGACGTCCACCATGCACATGTTCATGCAAACGCGGCCGCACACCGGGGCCCGACGTCCCCGGATCAGCACGTGGGCCAAGCCGGACAAGCGGCGATCGTAGCCCTCGTGGTAGCCCACCGGGAGCACCGCGATCCGCGACGCACGGGTCGTGCGATAGGTGCAGCCGTACCCGATGAAACTCTCCTCGGCCACGTTCTTGACCTGAGCGACCCGCGTCTTCCAGGTCAGCGCCGGATGCAGCTCCAGCGCAGGCTTGTCGCCATCCAGACAGGAAACGTAGGTCTCCCTCGACGGCCACAGGCCGTAGAGCGAGATGCCGATACGCGCCAGGTCGAAGTGCGTTTCGGTGAACAGCAACGCCGCGGCCGAGCAGGCCGCGTGGCGCACAGGAGTCTCTCCCCCGGTCGAGCGCACGGCGTCCGCGATCTGCGTGAACCGCTCGATCTGGGTCCTGGCATACCGATGGTCCGTGGTGTCCTCGATGTTGGCGAAGTGTGTCGTCAGGCCTTCGAGCACGAGCCCGGGAGCGTCGTTGATCGAGGAGACGAACGCCGGTACTTCTTCCGGCGAGATTCCCTGCCGGTGGGTGCCGGTCTCCACCTTGAGGTGAACCGCCACCCGTTTTCCCCGGCCGCGAGTCAGGGCGGCGAGCCGCTCGATCGTTTCGAGGTTGGTCACCACGGGCCGCAGATCCAGCTCCACGACCCCGTCGAGCCGATCGAGGGGGATATGACCCATCACCAGGATCCGGGCGGCGTGCCCGGCCCCCCGCAGGGTCTCGGCCTCTTCGAGGTTGTTGACGCACAGCCATCGAACATCCGCCTCGCGGGCCAGACTCGCCACTTCCAGGATGCCGTGGCCGTATGCGTTGGATTTGACCACGGCGCCCAGGCTGGCCCCGTTCAGCCGCCGACGGAATTGCTGGATGTTCCGGCGGATCGCGCCGGCATCGACCTCGACCCAGTTCAACATGCCACGGACCCTCTCTTTCGGGGTCGAATTTCACCTTCTTGCGTACATTGGCCTGTCCGAGGCCCCCGTGCAACCCTCGGGCCCATTCCGACGTTATCATCAGTGTCCCCGGGACGACCGTCCGGGAGGCTCGAGGAGGGAAAGGTCATGCGAATCAACAGTCGAAGCGTCGTCGGGTTTCTTGCACTGGTGGGTTGCTTGCTGGTCGGTGCGGTCGGGTCTACGGCATGGGCCGGATTCGACGAGCAGGGAACCGTGTCCGCCGACAGCCTGGTGCTGCGCAATCTGATCGGCGAGATCGAGATCCTGGGCCATGCGGGCTCGAGCTTCGAAATCGAGGTTCGTGTTCAGGGCGACGACGCCGATCCCGGGCGAGTGCGGATCGAGACCAGCGGGGGGCGGAACGCCGAATGGAACATCGTCTTTCCCCTCAAGGAGTCGAAGCGGTACGTGTACCCGAGAATGAAAGGCGGCAGCACTTCCTTCAGCACGGATCATGGAAGCTGGTTGTCGAATCTGTTCGGTGCCCTGTCCGGGGGAAACATCAAGGTCTCCGGCAGAGGCCGCGGCCTGGAGATCTGGGCCGACGTCACGGTCAAGGTGCCGCACGGCAAGCGCGTGATCATCGATCTCGGTGTCGGTCGGATCCACGCCAGCGACGTGGACGGCGACCTGGAACTGGACTCGCGCTCGGGACCCGTCGTTGTGGTCGGAGCCCGCGGCTCCGTCTCCGTGGACACCGGCAGCGGCCGGGTCTCGGTCGAGGATATCCGCGGCGACGTACACATCGACACGGGCAGCGGGAGAGTCACGGTCCGCGATTGCGAATGCCAGACAGTGCATGTGGACACGGGCAGCGGCGGTGTCGAGCTCGAGGGCGTGGTCGGCTCGACGCTGTACGTCGACACCGGCAGCGGCTCCGTGCGGGCCAAGGCCATTGGCGCCGACGAACTGACCATCGACACCGGCAGCGGTTCGGTGTCCCTGCAGCTCGACCGCATGGGGAGCGGACGGTTCGAGATCGACACCGGCAGTGGCAGCATCACGCTCGAACTTCCGCCCGATGCGTCGGCCAGAGTGCACGCGGAGACAGGCAGCGGTCGAATCAATCTCGATCTCGCCGGCAACTACGAAATCCGGCACAGGGAAGACGACGAGCTCCGAGCGGTGATCGGAGGCGGCGCGGCAAACCTGATTCTCGACACCGGCAGCGGCTCAATCCGCATCATGCAGTAACCACGCTGGGGACAGACTTCAGTCTGTCCCCCATCCGAATCGGGGGTCCGGGGACAGACTTCAGTCTGTCCCTGATCATTGTTGGCACGCCGGTCTCCAGCAGGTAGCATGTAGCCGAAGTGGATACTCTGCTGGTCACCGGCGGCGCCGGATTCATCGGTTCGAATTTCACGCGCCACGTACTGTCCCACACGGACAACCGTGTGGTAGTGCTGGACAAACTGACCTACGCGGGAAACCTGCGGACGCTGGCCGACCTCCGGGCTCACGACCGCTTCGCCTTCGTGCAGGGCGACATTGCCGACCGGGCCTGTGTCGAGCGGCTCCTGCAGGAACATCGTCCTGGCGCCATCGTGAACTTCGCCGCCGAGTCTCACGTCGACCGCTCGATCGATCATCCGGGTGGCTTCGTACAGACCAACATCGTCGGAACCTTCGAGATGCTCGAGGCCAGCCGGAGCTACCTGGCCGGGCTGGGGGAAGCGGAGCGGGCCCGCTTTCGTTTTCTCCACGTATCGACCGACGAAGTGTACGGCTCCCTGGGCCCGGAGGGGCTGTTTACCGAGAGCACGGCGTACGCGCCCAACTCGCCCTACGCCGCTTCCAAGGCCGCGGCGGACCATCTGGTCCACGCCTATCACAACACGTACGGACTTCCGGCACTCATCACGAACTGCTCGAACAACTACGGACCCTACCAATTTCCGGAGAAGCTGATCCCGCTGGTGACACTCAATTCGCTCGATGGCAATCCGCTTCCGATCTACGGCGACGGCGGCAACGTGCGGGACTGGCTCTACGTCGAGGACCACTGCGCGGGAATTCTGCTGGTCCTGCAGCGCGGCCGCACAGGCGAGACGTACAACCTGGGTGGCGAGAGCGAGAAGACCAATCTCGAGGTGATCGACACGATTTGCGACATCCTGGAGCGCCTGCAGCCCGCCGGGGAGAACCCTGCCCTGCAGGCCCGGAAGATCCAGCGCTATCACGATCTGAAGACGTTTGTTCCGGATCGTCTGGGGCACGACCGGCGCTACGCCATCGACGCCAGCAAGATCCGAGAAGAACTGGGCTGGAAACCCCAACATGA
>SMVA01342089.1_pt1 | contig 13612 bp, 8 predicted proteins | sample 2456451 | NCBI WGS metagenome assembly SMVA01 (sample SAMN11095933, study PRJNA526329) | marine sediment metagenome | biome: Marine sediment; feature: Surficial sediment; material: Deep marine sediment; isolation source: Hadal surficial sediment | place: Pacific Ocean | collected 2014-05 | depth 0-1...
AACGTCAGCATGGCACCGGCACGTCCCTTCATAAGCGGTCTCGCTGCGTTACCAAGGGCGGCAAAGCTGTAGGAACTGATTTCATGTGCGATTCGAAAGCCGTCGCGTGTTACCGAATCCAGATATTCACCGACGAGTTCTTCGCGCGGCGCATAGGCGATCGAATGAACGAGAATATCCAGATGATCCCAGTAGTTATCTAGATGCTCGAACACGTTCTGGATCTCCTCATCGCTTTGAACGTCGCACGGGACCGTGATCTCTGAGTTGCATTCGGCCGCAAAATCTTCTACCCGCGAGCGTAGACGTTCGGTTTGATAGGTGAAGGCCAATTCCGCTCCCTCACGGCGCATCGCCTGGGCAACTCCCCAAGCAATCGATCGATTGCTCGCGACACCAACAATTAACGCCCGTTTGCCTTCAAGGATCCCCATTAGTCGCTGCTCCAGTGTAAAGAGGTAATATCGCGTATTTTATGAGTGTACAGCCTCTGGCCGGAGTTTATAATCCTAGGTTCGTCATGGTCCGTGTTCAATCCTTTAGAAATTCGCTGATCGCTATTTCGTGCGCGATGCTATGCGCTTGTGGCGACGGTCCATGGAATAATCCCTACGCCAGTTCTGACGACAACGAATCGGTGTTTTATAGTTCTTTTTCCGAGCGCCCAAAGCATCTCGATCCGGTATCGTCCTACAGCGAGAACGAGGCGCAGTTTAATGCCCAAATTTACGAACCCGTCGTCCAATATCATTTTCTCAAACGACCGTACGAATTGGTTCCATTGACCGCAACGGCGGTGCCACAACCTGAATATCGCGATGCATCCGGTAGGATCCTTCCGCGCAGTGCGCCGGTCGAGGTCATAAAGTCGGTCGTTTATCGCATCCAAATACGACGCGGCATATTGTTTCAGCCGCACCCGGCGTTCGCCGCGTCCGACGACGGGGAGTTGGTCTATCATGGTCTGTCGCGGGCGGTGCTCGAGAACTACCACACATTATCTGACTTTGCGCAGGTCGGTACGCGGGAATTAACGGCGCACGACTATGTGTATCAGATAAAGCGCTTGGCGCACCCCCAGATTCACTCACCCATCGCCAGTTTCATGGGCCGATACATCGTCGGACTGAATGAATTGTCCGAAGAATTGCAAGAATCGACAAGAGATAGGGATGCTTTTATCGATTTACGCGACTACGGCATTGCCGGGGTGAAGGTGATCGACCGCTACACCTATGAGATTCATTTGAGCGAAAAGTATCCGCAATTTATTTATTGGCTGGCGATGCCGTTTTTTGCGCCGATGCCATGGGAGGCCGATCAATTTTACGGCCAGCCGGGGATGAAGGAACGTAATATTACGCTCGACTGGTATCCGATCGGCACCGGCCCCTACATGCTAAGCGAAAATAACCCTAATCGGCGGATGGTGCTGCGTCGAAATCCCAATTTTCGCGGTGAAACCTATCCGTCTAGCGGGACGAAGGACGATGGGTCGTCGGGTTGGCTCGCAAGCAGTGGCCAAATGATGCCCTTTATCGACACCGCAGTTTACTCTCTGGAAAAGGAGGCAATACCGGGGTGGACGAAGTTCCTCCAGGGCTATTACGACAGCTCGGGTATTGTTTCCGATAGTTTTGATCAAGCCATTCAGTTTTCGACCGAAGGTGACGCGGAGCTGACCCCGGAGATGCGCAAGCGAAATATACGTCTTGTGACCTCAGTACAAGCGTCGACGTCCTATATGGGCTTCAATATGACAGACCCTGTCGTTGGCGGCGACTCCGTCCGGGCGCGGCTTTTGCGGCGTGCGATATCGATCGCGGTGGACTACGAGGAGCTCATTTCGATATTTGCCAATGGGCGGGGGCTGCCTGCGCAGGGGCCTATTCCGTCGGGCATTTTTGGACATGTCGACGGCGCTCAAGGTATCAATCCATACGTGTATCACTGGGTCAACGGTAAAGCGCGGCGCAAGTCTGTCGATGACGCGAAGGCGTTGCTCGCGCAGGCGGGTTACCCCGAGGGGCGCGATGCTGACACCAACGAACCGCTGACCCTGTATTTCGAAGCGATTGCGTCGGGACCCGGTAGCAAGTCGATCCTCAATTGGTACCGTAAGCAGTTTGAAAAACTGGGGATCCAATTGGTGATCCGCACTACCGACTACAACCGCTTTCAGGAAAAGGTCCGCAAAGGGACGGCGCAAATTTTTGGTTGGGGTTGGAATGCCGATTACCCGGATCCCGAAAATTTTCTGTTTTTGCTTTACGGTCCCAACGCCAAGGTCGTGAGCCAGGGAGAGAATGCGTCAAATTATCAGAACGAAGAATTCGACGCGCTTTTCGTGCAAATGCGGGCGATGCCGAATGGGCCGGATCGTCAGGCAGTGATCGACTCAATGGTCGAAATTGTGCGGCGCGACGCACCCTGGTTATGGGGCTTCCATCCACTGGCATATTCGCTCTATCACGAGTGGTACGGGAACGCCAAACCGAATTTGATGGCGCGCAACACCCTAAAGTACAAAACCATCGATCCACAACTGCGAGCCACTATGCGCAAAGTCTGGAACAAACCGATCGCGTGGCCCGTCGCGTTGGTCTTATGCATCTTTTTCGTCAGTGGAATTCCAGCGTACCGGTCCTATCGTAAACGGCAATCGTCGGCGCCGAAACTTGGGTACAGCAAATGATCAGCTACATTGTGCGCCGCGTTGCCTATGCAATTCCGATCTTAATCGGCGTGAACGTCATTACCTTCGTCCTGTTTTTCGTGGTGAATTCGCCTGAAGATATGGCGCGTCTGCACCTGGGTCAACGCCGCGTGACCCAGGACGCGATCGAGAAATGGAAAGCCGATCGTGGTTACGATAGGCCCTTGATTTGGAACGCCGAATCAAAGGGGCTGAAGAAATTCAGCGAGACCATTTTTTTTCACAACTCCGTTCGATTATTTATGTTTGACTTCGGCCAGTCGGACAGCGGCCGCGATATCGGTTATGACATCAGCCAGCGTATGTGGCCGAGTCTGGCGATCGCAATACCGGTATTTGCCGTCGGCTTAGCAGTAACGATAACGCTGGCGTTAATCGTGGCTTTCTTCCGCGGGACCTACATCGACACATGGGCGGTGGTGACATGCGTCGCGATGATGGCCATTTCCAGCTTGTTTTACATTATTGGTGGACAATTCCTGGTCGGGAAGCTATTACACCTGGTCCCGATTTCCGGATTCGAACCCGGATTCGTGGGTGCAAAATTTATCGTGTTGCCCGTCGTGGTAGGGATAGTCGGTAGCCTCGGAGGCGGGATCCGCTGGTATCGGACCATTTTCTTAGAAGAGATCAACAAAGATTACGTGCGCACCGCTCGTGCCAAAGGATTGTCCGAACGGGCTGTGCTTTACGTCCATGTACTCAGAAACGCGTTGATCCCGATCCTGACGGGGGTGGTTGTCGTGCTCCCGAGCCTGTTTTTGGGGAGTTTGATCACCGAGGCGTTTTTTGGCATCCCCGGATTGGGGAGCTACACCATTGACGCGATACAGCGACAGGACTTTGCCATCTTGCGGTCGATGGTGTTTCTCGGATCGGTTCTATATATCGTCGGCTTGTTGCTGACCGATATTTCTTACACCCTCGTCGATCCTCGAGTCAGATTTGAATAAAACGCGAGTCCGTGAAGTTCACCCTGCTTACAACAGACGTCCTCTTCTTTGGCCTGATTATTGCCGCCGGAGCCTACGCCTGGTATGCGGCGGGGAAGGAACATCTCCGCGCGCCGTGGCGAGAGGTGGCAAAGAATTCGTTCGCGACGTCAGCCGCGGCGGTGTTGCTCACGTTTTTGATCATCGCAATATTGGATTCGGTCCATTTTTATCCGCGCCTGGATCAGGTAGCCGGCGATCAAGGTAAAGCGCACTACGCCACGGAGGTGATCAGCCTATTCGACCGGGTTGTGGGTCGCGTGCGGAGCCAGGTTGAAAAAACGTACTCGGCGCCTTTCGCACTGACCGCATTCAGTAAAGAAACGATTGAACTGCAAGATGGCCGCAGTGTGCGAGACTACCCGCGCCTTCGATACGGTGGCGCCCATTTGAGCGAAGCGTGTGAACGCGGCCTAGACATCGCGCGGCGCGCATTGGGGGGGGCGTTGTGGGCCATTGCCATTTGGCTGTGTATTGTGTTGCCCATACTCTATTGGCATGCCCGGCGCTGGACGCGCGCGTGGGCGTTGGCCACGCGCTCAGAGATTAACGGCGGCGGATTGATTCCATTTCGCGTGCCGCTCGCGGTGACGGCGGGTATCGCTGTAGTGGTGGGTGTATGTGCTGCTCTGGCCCCATATTATCATATCCTCGGTACAGATAAGGTCGGTATTGATGTCTTCTATCAAACGCTTAAAAGTATCCGCACCGGGCTCATTATCGGTACGCTGACGACCTTGGTCATGCTGCCGTTCGCCATTGTCATGGGCATAACCGCCGGTTACTTTCGCGGTTGGATCGACGACGTGATCCAATACTTATATACGACCCTGTCGTCAATCCCCGGAGTGCTGTTGATCGCCGCCGCCGCGCTCATCTTAGAGGTATACATGGTCAACCATGCCGATGAATTTACCAGCCTCGTCGTGCGCGCCGATCTGCGACTGTTGGCGTTATGCGTAATATTGGGAATTACCAGTTGGACCGGCCTGTGTCGCGTGCTACGGGGGGAAGCAATGAAGCTGCGCGAAATGGATTTTATTGAAGCGGCGCGAGCGTTTGGCGTGCCTCACACGACGATAATACTGCGCCATATGGTGCCCAACATTATGCATATTGTGATGATATCGATCGTGCTCGACTTCAGCGCACTCGTACTTGCCGAAGCCGTGCTGTCGTATATCAATATCGGGGTCGATCCCACGATGGAAAGTTGGGGTAACATGATCAACAGCGCGCGTTTGGAACTCGCGCGTGAGCCGGTCGTGTGGTGGTCGCTACTCGCCGCTTTTGTATTCATGTTCATTTTGGTGCTGGCCGCTAATCTATTTGCCGACGCGGTGCGCGATGCGTTCGACCCACGGCTACGGGTCATTTCATGAACGTGATCTGTCGAGCGCCGGCCGCCAAGCGCTGGGCGGCAATGGCAACGGAGGATAATCGCGATGGCCACAATACGTCGTTCAGCCAGCACTAATCGAGCCGTATACATTGTCGATGGTGGTCGAACACCGTTTTTGAAGGCGCGGGCGGGGCCGGGACCCTTCCGTCCTTCCGATCTGGCGGTCTTGGCCGCACAGCCGCTACTGGCGCGCCAACCGTTCGCGCCGACGACGTTCGACGAGGTCATTGTTGGCTGCGTCGGACCGACGCCGGATGAGACCAACATCGGGCGGGTCGTCGCGTTGCGGATCGGCTGCGGGGACAAGGTGCCGGGCTGGACCGTGCAACGCAATTGTGCGAGCGGAATGCAGGCGATCGATAGCGGTGCGCGATCGATCGTCGCAGGGCGCGCCGACCTTGTCCTTGCGGGCGGTACCGAGGCGATGAGCCATGCCCCCATTCTATGGGGGCCGGCGATGGTTGCGTGGTTCGGCAAGTGGATGAGTTCGCGCTCGATCGGCGCGCGCGCGCGGGCCTTATTGGCGCTGCGGCCGAGCTTTCTAAAGCCGGTTATCGCGCTGTTGAGAGGTCTCACCGACCCCGTAGTCGGGCTCTCGATGGGCCAAACCGCCGAAGAGCTCGCACATCGATTTGGAATTACCCGTGAACAGATGGATGCCTACGCCGTGCGCAGCCACCTGCGCCTGGTAAATGCTCAGAGTGAAGATCGACTCGGCGAAATTACACCGCTCATTGCCGCCGATGGCACCTTTTACGACTTTGATGACGGCGTGCGACCGGATTCTAGCCAGCACAAATTGGCCCAACTAAAACCAGTGTTCGATAAGGAATTCGGCCAGGTGACTGCGGGCAATAGTGCGCAGATAACCGACGGCGCGTCCTGGGTAATTCTGGCCAGTGAGGATGCGGTCAAAAAGCACGATTTATCGGTTCTCGGTCGACTTGTAGATACGGAATGGGCGGGCCTTGATCCGCGGCAGATGGGCCTGGGTCCGGTTCATGCAACGGCGCCAATTCTGCGCCGCCGTCGTCTGACGATGGCCAAAATCGATTATTGGGAAATAAACGAAGCGTTCGCAGCCCAGGTCTTGGCGTGTGTGCACGCCTTTAAAGATACGGCCTATTGCAAAAAGGAACTCGGGTTGCGCAAAGCGCTGGGCGAACTCGATGAGGAGCGCTTAAACGTCGATGGCGGCGCTGTTGCGCTGGGGCACCCGGTTGGCACCAGCGGCGCTCGTATCGTGTTGCACTTGCTACACGTATTACGTTTGCGCGATGCGAAGCGCGGTATCGCGGCAATCTGCATCGGCGGCGGTCAGGGTGGCGCCATGCTCGTGGAGCGGATTTGACATGGCTCGTAGCGGTGCGAAAAACGCGACGAAGAACCACCGTCGATACTGGGCACTCACCTTCGACGACGACGCGATTGCCTGGTTGGCAATTAACTGCCCCGGCCAATCGACGAATACGTTTTCCGCGGCAGTGTTAGAAGAGTTGGGCGGTGTTGTTGATGAGCTTAACGGCGCGCCGCCGCGCGGCCTGGTGGTCTATTCGACCAAGGCGTCTGGATTCATCGTCGGCGCGGATATACGCGAATTCAAGCACCTGAGTGACCCGCTGGAGACCACGAAGAAGATGACCGCGGTGCACGAGTTGTTCGCCCGCATCGAAGAATTTGCGTTTCCGAGCGTGGCCCGCATCCATGGGTTCTGCCTCGGTGGCGGTTTGGAACTCGCGCTGGCGTGTCGCTACCGTGTCGCACTGGACGACCAACGTACGCGTATCGGTCTGCCTGAGATCTTATTGGGGATCCATCCCGGCTTCGGCGGGACGGTGCGCTCAATCGAACGTATTGGCGTGCTTGCCGCGATGGATTTGATGCTTACCGGTCGGAGCATCGATGCGCGCCGGGCCGCGAAGATGGGGCTCATCGATTCCGCGGTACCCGAGCGACACCTGGACCATGCGGTGCGCGCATTGATTATGCAAGCGCGCGTTCCGCGCGGACCTGGGTATGCTGCGAAGCTTGCGAATACGCGGCTACTTCGGCCAGTTGTCGCGCGCATCCTGCGGCGACAGGTCTCGAAACGTGCTCAAGAGTCGCACTACCCGGCACCGTTTGCCTTGATTCGTCAGTGGGCCGAACACGGCGGATCGCGTCGCGAACTGTTCCGCGCGGAGGCGAGGTCGATCGGGCAGTTGCTCGCTAGTACGACGAGCCAGAATCTGCAGCGTCTGTATTTCTTGACCGAACGCCTCAAATCGATGGGTCGCGATACGCAGTTTCAGGTACGGCATGTCCACGTGATCGGTGCTGGCACGATGGGTGGTGACATCGCGGCCTGGTGCGCGATGCGCGGTATGCACGTGACCCTGCAGGATCAGGAAATAAAGTACATCGCGCCGGCGATTAAACGTGCGACAGCGACTTACAAATCCCGGATCCGGGATCCCTACCACCGAGCGAGTGTGCAAGATAACCTGGTCGCCGATCTCGACGGAGTCGGCATTGCGCGGGCCGATGTCATTATCGAAGCGATTATTGAGGACCTCGATGCCAAGCGCGGCTTGTTTCAGCAAATTGAGCGCCGTGCGAAAGCCGGCGCATTGATCGCGACCAACACCTCAAGCATCCCATTGGAAGATATCGCCCAAGGCATGCGCGATGGCACGCGACTGGTCGGGATCCATTTTTTCAACCCCGTCGCTAAGATGCAATTGATCGAGATTATCAGTGCGCCGGATACCGATCCGTTGCAGTGCGCGCGGGCAGCAGCATTCGCAATACAGATCGATCGTCAACCGCTGCCGGCGCGCAGCTCGCCTGGTTTTCTGATTAATCGGATCCTGTCGCCGTATCTGCAAGAAGCAATGAGCATGGTTGATGAGGGCATCTGCGTGGTAGATGTCGACGAAACCGCAACTCAGTTCGGTATGCCGATGGGGCCGATCGAACTCGCCGATACCATTGGTCTGGATATCTGCCTGTCGGTTGGGGAGGTGCTGTCTGAGAAGCTTGGTGGCGCGGTCCCCGGCATATTACGCGCGAAGGTCGGCCAAGGTCACCTTGGTCGAAAGAACAAAATCGGATTTTATAAATATAAGGGTTCGCGGATTATTCGTCCCAAAGGTGAACAATCGGGCCGCGGTATGCCGGACCTATGCGACCGATTGATCCTGCGACTTTTGAATGAGTCCGTTGCCTGTTTGCGGGAGGGGGTCGTGGCCGACGCCGATTTGATCGATGTGGGTATGGTTTTCGGCACTGGATTTGCGCCTTTCCGCGGCGGCCCGATCCACTACGCGGCGCATCGCGGTATCGATAATGTCCATGCGCGGCTCGAGCAACTGCAAAAGGATTATGGCGATCGATTCGAGCCGGATGCGGGTTGGAAAGATCTCCAAGGTTGAGTACACATTAAATGTCGTCGTCATTACTTCGCATTGACAATCTGTCAATCCATTTTGGTCCAACCGAAAATCCGTTAATGGCCGTTGATAGGGCCTCATTTGATCTCCGGCGCGGAGAAACGGTGGTGCTGGTGGGAGAATCCGGCAGCGGTAAGTCGATACTGGCGCTATCGATAATGCGATTATTGCCGCACGCGGCGCGCATTATCGGCGGCACTATCACGCTCGAAGACACAGACATACTGGCGCTTCCCGAAAGTCGTATGCGAACCATTCGTGGCGCGCGCGTGGGTATGATCTTTCAAGAGCCGCAATCGTCGCTGAATCCAGTTATTACCATCGGCAAGCAGATTGGTGAGGTCTTGCGACGCCATAAGGGTTTGCGGGGTCGAGCACAGGCTATGCGCATCATCGAGTTGCTCACGGCGGTCGGGATCCCCGATCCACAGGAACGCTATGCGGAGTTTCCGCATCAATTTTCCGGTGGCATGAAACAACGGGTCATGATCGCCATTGCGATAGCGGCGGATCCCGATCTATTGATTGCCGATGAGCCGACGACCGCTCTTGATGTTACGGTTCAAGCGCAAGTATTGCGGTTGCTCAAGGAGCAACAGCGCAAACACGATATGGGGATCCTCTTCATTACCCACGATCTAGGCGTCGCCTATCAAATGGCCGACCGCGTGGTCGTCATGAAGGATGGGGCAATCGTCGAAACCGGGAGCCGCAGTGACTTTTATCGTGCGCCGCGCCATGCTTATTCGAAGCAACTTTTCGCGGCGTTGCCCAGTCGCGAAAAACGCATTCGCGAAGGCATTGATCTCACGATCACTAACCACGATCCAGTGCTCGAAATACGCGATTTGAAGGTCTACTACCCCATTCGTCGAGGACTCTTAAAACGGATCGTCGGCTACGTCAAGGCGGTGGATGGCGTCACCTTGACGCTGAACCGAGGGACTACGGTGGCTATCGTGGGTGAGTCCGGATCGGGCAAAACGACGATGGGGAAGGGGATATTACGGCTGCTTCCACTAGCCGGTGGACAGGTAATATATGCGGGTCAGGATCTGGCCACGCTTAACCCGTCGCAAATGCGTGCGTGCCGTTCCAATCTACAAGTGGTGTTCCAGGATCCCTATTCGTCGATGAATCCACGGATGATGGTCAACGATATTATTCAAGAGGGGATGATCGCCCAGGGGATAGGGGCGGATCGAAATGCCCGTGAAACGAGGGTCGACGAACTGCTGGTGCAAGTTGGCTTGGAGCCTTCGCATAAATACCGCTACCCCCACGAGTTTTCGGGCGGCCAACGTCAGCGGATCTGCATTGCACGCGCCTTGGCCGTTGAGCCGCAGGTTATTATTTGCGACGAGCCGACCAGCGCGCTTGACGTGTCGGTACAGGCACAGATCCTGCAATTATTTCGCGATCTGCAGCGCGAGCTGGGCCTGACCTATCTCTTTATTACGCACAATCTCAGTGTCGTCGCTTATATGGCGCACTATGTGGCTGTGATGTACCGGGGCGAAATCGTTGAGCAGGGCCCGATCGATGATATTTTGGACGCGCCACAGCACCCGTATACCCGGGAACTACTGGCCGCTATACCGCTCATTGGCGGGCCTCGAATCACCTGATTGATTGCTCCTGCTTTAGTCACATCTTGCCTCGGCGACGCGCGGCGCTTAATCGTGCTGGGCTGGCCGTTGATCGTGAATAACCTGTTTAATATTGGCGTAAACGTTGCCGACACAATCATGGCCGGACGCCTTGGGGCGGTTCAATTGGCGGCGGTAGCGTTGGGATCGAGTATCTGGATCACGCTGTTTCTCGCTGGCCTTGGCGTGATCATGGCGCTGGGTCCTGCGGTCGCCCAACATCTTGGGGCCGGACGCGTTAGAGATGTCGGTCACGATACGCGGCAGGGATTGTGGCTGGCAATTTTGATTTCGATCGTCGTTGTCCCCCTGATGCACGCTGCGCTGCCCCTTATGCTGTGGATGAATATCGAACCGCAGGTCGCGGCTCTGGCGCAGGGTTACCTCAACGCGATGTCCTGGGGTGTGCTCGGGTGCTATTGGTATCACTGCTTGCGGCAGATGAACGAGGGGCTTGGACGTACGCTGCCTATCATGATCATCATGGCGACGTCGTTGCCCATCAACGTCGGCCTGAATTACGTTTTTATGTATGGCAAGTGCGGATCACCCGCGCTGGGTGCGGTCGGTGCTGGGCTCGGTAGCGGTTTGACATTCTGGTTGATGTTTGTGTTTATCGCCACCTATACCGCGAAGGCGAAGTTCTACCAGCGGTTTGAAATTTGGGGTCCAATCGAGCAGCCGGACTGGACAGTGATGCGCGATCTTCTCCGGGTTGGCCTACCCATCGGCGGGTCGTTTATGCTACAGGCCGGACTCTTTAGTGCGATGGCTTTGATCTTGGGTTCGTTCGGCGCGGTCGTCGTTGCTGCGCATGCGGTAACCTTAAATTACGCCAGTTTGATATTCATGATCCCGCTCGGGGTGGGTATGGCGACCACTGCGCTAGTCGGCCAAGCGATCGGACGGGGTCAGCCACACGCCGCCAGGCGCGTCGGTTACGTCGGGATCGCCATGTGTTTTCTACTGATGTGTGTTAGCGCTGTGCTGACTGTGGTGTACGCAGCCGCTATCGCGCGCCTTTATTCCCAAGATGAGGCAGTCATTACGTTGGTGACATCACTCCTGTTCATCGCCGCCATAATGCAACTCGGTGATGGTTCACAGGTGACGGCTGCTGGCGCCCTGCGTGGCCTAAAAGACACCAGGATCCCGTTGTTGATAAACGCGTTCGTGTACTGGATCGTTGGCTTTAGCATCGCCTATGTACTCGGCGTTCGATTCGATTACGGTGCCCATGGTGTGTGGATTGGATTGGCTAGCTGTTTATGGGTCGCCGCAATATTATTAACGCTGCGCTTCTATAAGGTCATGAACAGTCTCGTTGGCGCACACCGGATCCGGTTGACCTAGCCGCATTTCGCACCCGATCGACGCGCACTTAATCGTCGCGTGGATCGCATGAATTCTTCTCCTTCAATTCGTCGACGACCAGTAGTGCTCTCGGTCAGAAAACCTTCACGCAATCCACGTGCCGGCGCGGTCATCACGCTACCTGGTGAGACATGTGGCCGCGCGAATCATGGCGACGATACGGGTTCTCTCATGGTCACAAACTCTTCGGCCGCTGTCGGGTGGATGCCGATCGTGCGGTCGAAAATAGCCTTGGTCGCTCCTGCCTTTAACGCAATGGCCATGCCTTGAATGGTCTCTCCCGCCTCGGGTCCAACCATATGGACACCAACCACACGGTCACTTTCATCATCAACGATGAGCTTCATCAGCGTTTTCTCGTCGCTGCCTGATATCGTATGTTTTAACGGTGTGAACGACGAGCAGTAAACGGTGATTTTCGCAAATTTCTCCCGCGCTTGCGTCTCGGTATACCCGACCGTGCCTAAGCTCGGCTGACTGAAGACCGTGCTCGCGATGTATTCGTAGCCCACCGTCTTATCATCGTTGGAGAATAAATCCCAGGCCAGCGACATCCCTTCGGCCAGCGCTACGGGCGTCAGATTGATGCGGTCGGTGACATCGCCGATGGCATATATTGAGTCGACATTAGTTCGATAGCGGTCGTCGACCATAATAGCTCCGCGCGCAGCGAGTTTGACGCCGCAGATTTCGAGGCCAAGCTCGGCAGTCCTCGGCTGCCGCCCGGTTGCGTACATTACGGCGTCGCAATTGATCGAAGAGCCGTCGTTCAAAGTAACGATAAGCTCGTCGGCGTGTCGGCTCACGGTGACAACGTCGACGTTGAATTTGAGGTTGATGCCTTTTTTTGGCATTTCCTGCGCCAAAAATTCCCGCGCATCGTCGTCGAATCCACGCAGAAATAGCGAGCCGCGGTATACCTGTGTCACCTCACTGCCAAGACCATTGAATATTCCGGCGAATTCGACCGCGATGTATCCACCGCCCACGATCACCACGCGCCGTGGCAATACTTTGAGGAAAAATGCCTCGTTGGAGGTGATCACATGCTCGTTTCCTGGAAATTCCGGCACGAACGGCCAACCGCCGACAGCGACGAGGATCCGCTCGGCGGTGATGTTTTTACCGTCTACCATGACGGTGTGCGGATCGACCAAGGTGGCACGGCCTAATATTATCCGTACGCCGGCGTCATCAAGTAAGCGTGCATAGATTCCATTGAGGCGTCTGATTTCCTGATTCTTGTTGGCGATCAACTTGCCCCAATCAAAACCTGTCGGTTCGACGGACCATCCAAATCCGGTCGCATCGTCAAATTCATCCCGGAAATGCGATGCATAGACCAGCATCTTTTTTGGCACACAGCCGACGTTGACGCAAGTGCCGCCCAATTCGCGGTCTTCGGCGACGGCCACGCGGGCGCCGAGGCTGGCGGAGATGCGTGCTGCGCGCACGCCGCCAGAGCCTGCCCCGATAACGAACAGGTCGTACTCAAACTCAGACATGGTTTTGGTCCCAAAGGAAATCTGTCCACCCAAGGATACTGCAATTTTACCGACGAGATTGTTTGACCCCATGCACAATTCAGCCCAACGCCGTTTTCCGACGAATATTGCCGCAGGTATTCCAACGGCGTCAGGATCACCATAAGATTGGCATGTCATCTGATGGGGGCCGAGTGATCCATGGGTAATGCTGAGGGTAATCACGATTCCAGCAAGCTCGATCGTGTAGTTGCCGAAGCACGGCGGAACCGCGAGCAACGCAATAGCGGATATCGCGAAAAGGCGCTCGGCATGTACCCGTGGATTTGCGGTCGCTGTGCGCGCGAATTTAGCCGCGAGAATCTACAAGAATTGACCGTGCATCATCGTGATCACGATCATGACAATAACCCGCCTGACGGCAGTAATTGGGAGTTGCTGTGTCTCTACTGTCATGACAATGAGCACCAGCGGCTGTTGGAAGCCGCGGGGCAAGCCGTTGACGCCACGTCCGGTGCGCAGGCCAAAACGGCGACGCATCACCCGTTTTCAGATCTTCAGGGT
>SMVA01453096.1_pt1 | contig 13612 bp, 22 predicted proteins | sample 2456451 | NCBI WGS metagenome assembly SMVA01 (sample SAMN11095933, study PRJNA526329) | marine sediment metagenome | biome: Marine sediment; feature: Surficial sediment; material: Deep marine sediment; isolation source: Hadal surficial sediment | place: Pacific Ocean | collected 2014-05 | depth...
GTAATGTGAGCACCGAACCGGTACACGAGCAGGATGAAGAGCGTAAAAAGAATCTTCTCTTTGAGCTCCGGAACCCGGAAGAGGTTCGGGATCGGGTTAGCCATCGCTTACCGCTTCCCTCTTCCCGTTGGTCTTCCCCTTGGCCACGCTCACCGTTCCCCCCGCCGCTTCGATCTTGGTCACGGCGCCGCCGCTGAACTTGTCGACCTCTACCGTATAGGCTTGCGTGACCTCACCCATGGCGAGGACCTTCACCAAGCCCTTGGTGGACCGAATCAGCCCAGCCTTCTTCAGGATCTCACGATTGATCGTGGTCCCCTCCACCCGGCCGAAGTCGGTCAGGTTCACCACCTGATAGACCTTCCGCCTGCGCTGCGTGAAGCCCCGCTTCGGAATGCGCCGCTGCAGGGGCATCTGTCCGCCCTCAAACCAGGGGTGGACGGCACCACCGCTACGGGACTTCTGTCCATTCTCCCCTCGGCCCGCCGTCTTACCCTTCCCGGAGCCGGGGCCGCGCCCCTTCCGCTTTCCGGTCCTGGTGGAACCGGCGGCGGGACGTAGGTCGTGTAATTCTGCCATGGATTTACCCTATGAATCTTCCTGGTGACGCATCGCGCAGCCCAGTGCTGAGAACGGCTGGGCTCAAACGTCCACCTCTGTAACTTTCAAGAGATACCCGACCTGCCGGAGCATGCCCCGGATCGCGGGGTTGTCGTCCTTCACGATCGTCTGTTGATGCTTCTTGAAACCCAGGGCCGTCAGGGTGCGCCTATGCTTGAACTTCCGCCCAACCCCGCTTCGGACCTGAGTGATGGACAGCTTCTTAGCCATTGTCGATCCCCAGAATGACCTCTACCGTAACACCGCGCTCGCGCGCCGCCTGCTCCGGAGTCACGAGGTTCGTGAGCCCATTCATCGTCGCCCGTACCACGTTGATGGGATTATTGCTTCCCAAGCTCTTCGTAAGGATGTCCTTGATACCGACCGCCTCCAAGACGGAGCGCACCGCACCACCCGCGATCACGCCCGTTCCCGGCGCCGCCGGACGCATCATCACACGTCCCGCGTCCCACCGACCCAGGATCTCGTGCGGAATGGTTCCGTTACGAATGGGAATTTCTACCATTTCCTTCTTGCCGCGCTCGAACGCCTTCCTGATGGCCTCCGCCACTTCGTTGGCCTTAGCGAGTCCAATCCCGACACGACCCTTTTGGTCACCGACCGATACCAGCGCAGTGAAGGAAAAACGGCGCCCGCCCTTCACCACCTTCGCTACACGATTGATATGGATGACGTTTTCGCTGAACTCCGACTCGCGTCCCCGGCCTTCTCTTCGTTTCTGTTCCCTCGCCATCAGAATTCCAACCCTCCCTCTCGAGCACCTTCAGCGAAAGCCTTAACGCGACCGTGATATTGATAACCGCCTCGGTCGAACACGACCGTCCCAATGCCCTTCGCGACGGCTTGCTGAGCGAGAGCCTTTCCGGCGTTGCGAGCGCGCTCGACCTTGGCATTCGGCCCTTTCGCCTTGAAGTCGGCGAGGGCCGAGCTGAGTGTCGAGAGCCCGACGAGCGTCTGCCCCTCATCGTCATTCACGATTTGGCCCTCGACGTTCTTCAACGAACGAAAGACGACTAGCCTGGGCCTGTCCGTACTCCCTGTGATTTTCTTCCGAATGCGCTCATGGCGCCTTATGCGCCTCTTGGACCGCGTTCGCTGGATCTTTTTCTGGCTCATTCCCTTTACGCCCCCGCCGTCTTGCCGGCCTTACGCCGTACGTGCTCGCCCTGATATCGGATACCCTTCCCCTTATACGGCTCTGGCGGCCGGAACGAACGGATCTCGGCGGCCGCCTGGCCTACGCTCTGCTTGTCGATTCCACCGATGACGATCGTCGTCGGATCCGGCACCGCGATGTCGACTCCCGCGGGTGCGTCGAACTGGATCGTGTGGGAATAACCGAGGATCAATTCGATCCCCGACCCATTTTTTATCGCACGGTATCCTACACCCTGGATCTCGAGCGTCTTACTATAGCCGTTCACGACCCCTTCGATCATGTTGGCGATCAGGGTTCTCGTAAGGCCGTGAAGCCCGCGGTGCTTGGGGTCATCCGAGGGCCTCGTGACGGTCACCACCCCTTCGTTCAGGGCGACGGCCATATCCGGGTGAGCCTCCATCGTCAGCTCCCCCTTCGGGCCCTTCACCTTGACCTCTTGCCCGTTCAAAGTGACGTCCACACCACTGGGGACCTCGATGGGCTTTCTACCGATCCGCGACATTTCTAGATCTCTATTCGGTTACCAGATCAGGGCCATGAGCTCTCCGCCCACGCCCGCCTTACGTGCCCCCCGATCCGTCAACAACCCCTGGGAGGTGGAGAGAATCGCCATACCCAGACCGTTGCGGACTCTGGGGATGTCTGAGACCCCCACGTAGCGACGACGGCCGGGACTGGAAACCCGCTCCAGATGCCGGATGACCGGCCCCTCATCGTGATACTTCAGGTAGATGCGCAGCACTCCGAATCTGCCATCGTCCAGAGACTTGAAGTCGTAGACGAAATGGTTGTCCTTGAGGAGCTGCGCGACACGGGTCTTCAGCTTGGAGACCGGCATGTCCACCCATTTGTGACCCGCCACCCCGGCATTCCGAATCCGGGTGAGCATGTCCGCGATGGGATCAGTCATCATACGCGTTACGATCCTTTACCAGCTTGATTTGCGAACGCCCGGGATCTCACCCGCAAGCGCTTTCTGCCGGAAACAGATCCGACAAAGTCCAAATTTTCGCATGAACGCCCGAGGACGCCCACACCGCTGACAGCGATTTCGGTGGCGCCCAGGAAACTTGGGTGCCCGGTTGTTTCTCTCGATCAGTGCCTTCCTGGCCATCGAATCCCTCGTGCTTTAGTTGGCGTGTTGTCCGATCACGACCGGAATCTCACCCCGAAAGGGGAACCCCATCTCGCGAAGTAACGCCAGAGCCTCGTCGTCCTTATCCGTGGTCGTGACTACGGTGATGTTCATGCCATGAATCTGACCGACCTTGTCGAAGTCGATCTCCGGGAAAACGATCTGCTCCCGGAGCCCCATCGTGAAGTTTCCTCGCCCGTCGAAGGAACGGGTGGTCAAGCCCCGGAAGTCACGGACACGGGGGATCGCGATGCTCACGAGCCGGTCGAGGAACTCGTACATTCGGCTCCGCCTGAGAGTGACCGTGGCACCAATCGGCATGCCCTCTCTCAGTTGGAAGTTCGAGATCGATTTCCTCGCCCTCGTCACGACCGCCTTCTGACCCGTAATCACGCCGAGCTCATCGACCACGGCGGCAAGGAGCTTCGCGTTCTTAGACGCCTCTCCCACCCCCACGTTCATGACCACTTTTTCGATCTTCGGGATCTGATTCGGGTTGGTCCACTGAAACTTCTCCGCCAAGCGAGGGCGGACCTGTGTCTTATAGTGCTGTAGTAGTCTGGATTCCATCTTCCGCGCTCCCGCTACGGCCTGGGGATCGGATTGCCCGTCTTCACGGCAATCCTCTCTTTGGTTCCGTCCGCCTCGATCCGAACCCGAACCCGGCTGGCCTGGTCCCCCGCCGGATCTATCAGCATCACGTTGGAGGCGTGGATCGGAGCTTCAAAAGTCATGATGCCGCCGTCAGGATTCGCCTCCGTCGGCCGTTCATGCCGCTTACGCATGTTCACGCCTTCAACGACCACGCGCCCCTTGTCCCGTAACACCCTTAGGACCGGGCCCTCCATATCACGGTAGTTGCCCCGGATCACCTTGACCCGATCACCTTTCACGATGCGTGTCTTCGACATCTTGTCAGCCATCACAGCACCTCCGGCGCCAGCGATACGATCTTCATGTACCGCTTCTCACGTAGCTCTCGGCCCACCGGGCCAAAAATGCGCGTGCCTCTCGGCTCTCCCTGAGGGGTGATGAGCACAGCGGCGTTGTCATCGAAGCGAATGTAGCTTCCGTCTTTGCGCCGTACCTCCTTGACTGTCCTCACGACCACCGCCCGCACGACTTCACCCTTCTTCACCGGGGAGTTGGGGATGGCGTCCTTGATCGTGGCCACGATCACGTCACCCACACTGGCGTAGCGCCGCTTCGAGCCCCCCAGGACGCGAATGCACAGCGCGCTCTTCGCCCCCGAGTTGTCGGCGATCTTGAGCATCGATTCCTGCTGGATCATTCCGAACGCTCCAGTAGTTCCACGACCCGCCAGCGCTTCGTCTTCGACAGCGGTCTCGTTTCAGTGATCCGAACCACGTCCCCGGTCCGATACTCGTTATCCTCGTCATGGGCCCGGTACTTCTTCGTCTTCCTGATCTGCTTGGTATAGAGCGGATGGGCGAACTGCCGCTCGACCTGAACCGTGACGGTCTTGTCATTCTGAGACGACGTGACTACGCCGACCCGGAACTTGCGCCTCGCCCGACCCTTGACCGTGTCCGTCGCGGGCGGGGACTCCGCGGCCTCTTCGGCTGCCACCGCCTGCTCGTCGGAAGTATCGTCTGTCATCGTTACTCGGCCGGCTCGTTGTTCTCAGCCAACACTCTCTCTCTAAGAATCGTGTAAAGGCGCGCAATGTCGCGCCGCACGTGCCCCAACATCTTGGGGTTTTCCAACTCCATGGTCGCCGTCTGGAACCGAAGGCGAAATCTTTCTTCCCGGAGCTCCTCGAGACGGGCCCGAATCTCGACCCCATCCCACTCACGCATCTCTGAAACCTTCATCTATTTCCTCGCTATCCGAGCTGATGCTCGCGGATCACGAACCGTGTGGCCACCGGAAGCTTGGCCGCCGCCAGCACCATGGCGCGTCTCGCGACCTCTTCGGTAATCCCCTCGAGCTCGAACATCATCCGTCCGGGCTTCACGACGGCCACCCAGCCCTCGGGATTCCCCTTCCCTTTGCCCATGCGGGTCTCGGCGGGCTTGGACGTGATCGGCTTGTCGGGAAAAATGCGAATCCAGACCTTCCCGCCACGCTTGATATGACGGGTCATCGCCACACGAGCAGACTCGATCTGCCGGTTCGTGATCCAGCCACACTCGGTGGTCTGAAGTCCATACTCACCAAAAGACACCTTGTTGCCACGGTGGGCCTTCCCACGCATGCGGCCCTTATGGGTCTTGCGGTGTTTGACTCTCTTCGGCGCGAGCATCGTCTATATCCCTCAGGAACCGGTAGAATACGTACGGCCACGGCGCTCTTCGACGATCTCACCACTGAAGATCCAGCATTTGACGCCGACGATTCCGTAGGTCGTGAGCGCGGCGACCTGCGCGTAGTCGATATCGGCACGAAGCGTGTGTAGCGGCACGCGCCCCTCGTTGTATCCTTCGGTCCGGGCAATCTCGGCTCCACCGAGGCGACCCGCACACTGGATCTTGATGCCCTCGGCACCGCCCCTGATGGCCGATTGCACGGCTCGTTTCATGGCCCGGCGAAAGGAAATGCGCTGCCGAAGCTGATGTGCCACGTTTTCCGCCACGAGGCGAGCGTCGACCTCGGGACGTCGGATCTCCTCCACATTCACCGACACCTCGGATTGGGTCAGCACGTTCAGCTCGTCGCGCAGCTTGTCGACTTCGGCCCCACGCTTCCCGATGACGACACCGGGCCGGGCCGTGAACAAGGTCGCGACGATCTTCGACGGCTTCCTCTCGATCTCCACCTTCGAGAGGGCCGCATGTGCAAGACGCCGGTGCAGGTAATTCCGGATCGTCTCATCCTCCTGCAGGAGGCGAGGAAAGTCCTTTTCCGCGTACCAGGTAGACCTCCAGTCCTTGACGATTCCGAGACGGAACCCCAGCGGGTGAGTCTTCTGTCCCATTCTTAGTCCTTGGTATCCACGACGACTGTGATGTGGCTAGTCCGTTTCCGAATCGGGGCGGCGCGTCCCATCGCCGCGGCTCTCCAGCGTTTCTGAGTCGGGCCCTCGTCGACAAAGGCCGTCGTCACCCGAAGCTCATCGACGTCCAGGACGTCGCCCGAGTCCTGCGCTTTGTTTTGAGCGTTGCTGACCGCGGAACGTAACGTCTTCCCTACCGGCTCGGCGGCCGCCTTTTTGGAAAACTGTAGGATGGCATACGCCTCGTTCACGGACCGGCCACGGATCTGATCTACGACCTGCCGGACTTTGCGCGGACTCATCCGAATTTCCCGGGCGATCGCCTTGGCTTGTATTTCCATGTCTCGCTCTCGCTAACCGACTTTGGACCGCTTGTCAGCAAACTTGCCGCCGTGTCCCCTGAAGAGGCGCGTCGGCGAAAACTCCCCGAGTTTGTGACCCACCATATTCTCCGTGATGTACACGGGAATGAACTTGTTTCCGTTGTGCACTGCCATGGTGTGCCCCACGAAGTCCGGCGGGACCGTGGACGAACGCGCCCAGGTCTTGATCACCTTCTTCTCGTTTCGGGCATTCATGTTCTGCACCTTGATGAGAAGCTTCTCATCGATGTACGGGCCCTTCTTCAAGCTACGCGGCATAGGATCGACCTCTGCTCAACCGTTTACGACCTCGTGACATCATTGCGTGGCCTTCCCCCGCTTACGCCCACGGATGATGTACTTGTTCGACTGCTTCTTCCTCTTTCGTGTCTTCGTGCCTTCCCGCTTACCCCAAGGCGTCACCGGAGGACGTCCACCGGAAGCCCGTCCTTCTCCGCCCCCGAGTGGGTGGTCCACCGGGTTCATTGCCACGCCCCGAACTTTCGGACGCCGTCCGCGCCACCGATTCGCTCCCGCCTTCCCCAGGTTCTGGAGGTTGTGCTCGATATTGCCGACCTGACCTATCGTCGCCAGACAGTCCTGCAAGACCTGCCGCACCTCCGTGGAAGGCAACCGAAGCGCGACGTATTTGTCTTCCCTGGCAACGATCTGTACTCCAGCGCCAGCCGAGCGGGCCATTTGGCCACCCTTCCCCGGCTTGAGCTCGATGTTATGGACCACCGTGCCGAGCGGAATCTTCCCCAGGGGAAGAGCGTTACCCAGCCGGATGTCCGCCTCGGGGCCCGACATAATGGTGTCGCCCACCTCGAGACCCCGCGGGTGCAGAATGTAGCGCTTTTCACCATCCGCATAGAAGATCAAGGCGATATTGGAACTGCGGTTCGGGTCGTACTCGATCGCGTTGACCTTCCCCGGAATCCCGAACTTGTTTCGCCGAAAGTCGATCCGGCGATACCGTCGCTTGTGTCCCCCTCCCCTACGGCGAGAGGTGATTCTACCGTGATGGTTCCGTCCACCCGACTTGTGCAAAGGCTCCAGAAGCGACTTCTCCGGCTCCTTCTTGGTCAGGACATCGGAATGGTCTACGATAGAGCGGAAGCGGGTCCCTGGTGTAATCGGCTTGAATTTCTTGATAGCCATTGGCTTATCCGGCCTCGTAGAACTCGATTTGGTCACCTTCAACGAGTTGGACGATCGCCTTCTTGAACCCAGCCCGGCGGCCGACCTTGGCGCTCCTGCTCATGCGTCCCATGAACGCGTTCTTTTGCTTCCCGGCATAGCGCATGGTACGGACATCGCTGACCTTCACGTCCCAGATCTTCTCGATGGCTCTGGCGATCTCGATCTTGTTCGAGTCCCGATTGACGATGAAGGTGTAGACGTTTCTCTCCTCGAGCGCGGTCGCCGATTTCTCGGTGACGACGGGCGAGACAATCACGTCGTAGACGTCACGCATCGTCACTCTCCTTGTCACCTAGCTCGAGCAGTCGAGCCTCGTAGCGAGCCTGCGCCGTCTTGCGGTCGTCCCGAGCCCTCAACGTCTCTACGTCGGCAGCCGAGTCGAACCCTGCCAGGAAATCGGCAAGGTCACCCACCTTGGGAAGCGTTACGGACGAGGCGTCGACACCGGATTCGGTCTCGTCTTTCGCCTTTGGCGCCGCTGCCTTTGGCGCAGCTGCCTTGGCCTTGGTTTCGTCTTTTGCCTTTGGCGCTGCTGCCTTGCCCGCTGCTGCCTTGGGCGCGACCGTCTCCTTCGCTTTCGGCGCTGCTTTGACTTCCTTCTTCACCTTGGAGGCCGCTTTCTTGCCGTGGCCCCGTTTTGCTTTACGACGCTCCAAACGCTCTTCTTCGGCCGCTCTCTCGCGGACCCGCACATCCGGCTCACCCCGTGCCCGGGACGCCACCGCCAACCGGTGCGCATCCGAGGGCTCCGCGCCGTCGAGGGCCGCCTTCTCGATCACGAGCGTAGTTGCCCAAAGGATGTCGTAGGCCGACTCCTCGCCGAAGGGGCGGACGATGACCGTCTCTAGGTTTCGAGCCGAGAGGTAGACGTTTTCCTTCGCGCCCTCGGTCAGCAGGAGCACCTTACCCTGAGATCCGATCGCCGAAAGCACAGCGCGAAGTTTTTTGGTCTTGGGTGCGTCGAACTCGAGAGAATCGACCAGGATGACCCGATCGCTCTGAGCTCGAGAATTGAGGGCGGACCGTCGGGCAAGGGCCCGGACCTTCTTGGGCACGCGCTGACGCCAGGAATGGGGGATCGGAGGAAACGCGACGCCACCCCCCTCCCACTGGACAGCTCGAATCGTCCCCTGGCGGGCCCTTCCGGTCCCCTTTTGCCGCCACGGCTTGCGGGATCCCCCGCGAACCTGTCCACGGGACTTGGCAGAGGCCGTTCCTTGTCTCTGGTTCAACAGGTGGATCTTGATCACCTGGTGAAGAACGTCCTCGTTGACCACGCCGTCGAACAGCCAGTCGGGGAGCTTCTCCTCTCCGCCCTTGGCTCCATCGGTCTTGTAATAGTGTGCTTTAAGCATCCGTCACTTCTGGATCAACAGATAACTGTTTCTGGATCCGGGAACTCCGCCTTTGATGAAAAGGAGGTTCCTTTCCGAATCCACTCTCACGATCGTCAGGTTGCGGATGGTGACTCGCTTCCCACCCATGCGACCTGGAAGCTTCTTTCCCTTGATTACGCGGGACGGGTCCGTTCCCGGCCCCATCGAGCCAGGCGTACGCGACCCCGGGTGGCCGTGGGAAGCCGGACGCCCCGCGAAACCCCAGCGCTTCACTACGCCCTGGAACCCCTTTCCCTTCGAGGTTCCGGTCACCTTGACCGACTCCCCGGGTCCAAAGAGCTCGACGGTGAGTGACTGTCCGAGCTCGTATTCGTCATCGTCGCTCACCGAGAACTCTCGCACGATTCGGGGCGCAACTTCGACACCCGCCTTGGCGGCGTGTCCCTTTTCCGCCTTGCTCGCCCGCGAATCCTTCTGGGCTCCGAATCCCAACTGAACAGCGGCATAACCATCCGTATCTTCACTCTTGATCTGGAGCACGGGACACGGCCCGGCCTCCACGATGGTTACGGATATCGCCGTCCCCACCTCATCGAAGATCCGCGTCATGCCGATCTTTTTTCCAATCAGTCCAGACATCGTTTCAGTCCCGTATCCCTAGTCGACCTTGATCTCGACATCGACGCCCGCCGGCAGATCCAACTTGGTGAGTGCATCCACCGTCTGCGGGCGACTGTCCACGATATCGATGAGCCTCTTGTGCGTGCGCAATTCGAACTGTTCGCGACTCTTCTTGTCGATGTGTGGCGAGCGCAGCACCGTCCACCGCTCCCGTCGCGTGGGCAACGGAATCGGACCCCGCACGGTCGCGCCGGTCTTCTGCGCAGTTCGCACAATATCCGCCGCCGTCTGATCTATAACCCAGTGATCGAACGCCTTCAGCCTGATTCGAATCCTATCCATATCTTCCTCTGGTTCTAGCTCTGTCCTACCACCTACCTGCCACCCCCCCGCGCGCCCTCGGGCGTGCCGACGGAGTCCCACTATGTGAGGGACCTCACCTCATCTCTCTCCCGTAGCGTCCCGGCCACGGTGTAGTCGGAGGGAGAGATATGAGGTGATGTCCCTATCTATTCGATGATCTCCGTCACAACCCCCGACCCCACCGTGCGGCCTCCCTCCCGGATCGCAAACCGCAACTGCTCGTCCATCGCAATCGGCGTGATCAGCTCCACTTCCATCTGCACGTTGTCGCCCGGCATCACCATCTCCACGCCCTCCGGCAGGCTCGCCGCTCCCGTCACGTCAGTCGTACGGAAGAAGAACTGCGGCCGGTACCCATTGAAGAACGGCGTGTGGCGTCCTCCCTCTTCCTTCGTCAACACGTAAACCTCACCCTTGAACTTCGTGTGTGGCTTGATCGAACCCGGCGCAGCCAACACCTGGCCCCGCTCGATCTCATCCTTATCCACGCCACGAAGCAGTAGCCCCGCGTTGTCTCCCGCTCGGCCCTCGTCCAGCAGCTTCCGGAACATCTCCACTCCCGTCACCACCGTCCTCCGGTCCGCTCCCATCCCCACCAACTCCACTTCCTCTCCCTTCTTCACGATCCCCCGCTCGATCCGACCCGTCGCTACCGTCCCCCGGCCCGTGATCGAGAACACATCCTCCACCGGCATCAGGAACGGCCGGTCCACGTCTCGCTCAGGCACCGGGATGAAGCTGTCGATCGCATCCATCAGCTCCTGGATGCATTCCACGTCCGGGCCCTCGCCCTCCGCTTCCATCGCCTTCAGTGCGCTCCCCCGGATGATCGGAGTGTCGTCCCCAGGAAAATCGTATTCGCTCAGTAGCTCCCGTACCTCCAACTCCACCAACTCCAGAAGCTCCTCGTCGTCCACCATGTCCACTTTGTTCAGGAACACCACCACGTGCGGCACGTTGACCTGACGTGCCAACAAGATGTGCTCCCGAGTCTGTGGCATCGGACCGTCCGCTGCGCTCACCACCAGAATCGCTCCGTCCATCTGCGCCGCGCCCGTGATCATGTTCTTCACGTAGTCCGCATGCCCAGGACAGTCCACGTGCGCGTAGTGACGGTTCGCCGTCTCGTACTCTACGTGCGCCGTCGCAATCGTGATCCCCCGCTCCCGCTCCTCCGGAGCCTTGTCGATGTTCTCGAACGAAATCGCGTCACCGCCGTGCTTCTTCGCCTGCGTCGCCGTGATCGCAGCCGTCAGCGTCGTCTTCCCGTGGTCCACATGTCCAATCGTCCCCACGTTTACGTGCGGCTTCGTTCGCTCAAATTTCACTTTCGCCATCGTTCCCTCGCCGTGTTGGCTTCTATCTCTCCGGATCCCTCAGGCACCACCGCCGTTGGCGTTGATGATCTCTTCAGCCTTGCTCTTCGGTACCTCTTCATAGCACGCAAACTGCATCGTGTACACGGCCCGCCCCTGACTCAATGAGCGAAGGGTCGTCGCATACCCGAACATTTCACCCAGCGGTACGCTGGCCCCGATGATTTGAGCGTCGCCCCGATCGGTCATCCCGCCGATCTTGCCTCGACGAGACGAGAGATCGCCGATGATGTCCCCCATGTAGTCGGAGGGCGTCACCACTTCGACATCCATGACGGGCTCCAGAAGAACGGGCTTGGAGCGCCGGACCCCATCCTTGATCGCCATGGACCCGGCAATCTTGAACGCAATCTCGCTCGAGTCCACATCGTGATACGAGCCATCCACGAGTTCGACCTTTACGTCGATCACCGGATAGCCAGCGAGGATCCCGGTCTCCAACGCTTCCTTGATCCCCTGCTCTACGGAACTGATGTACTCACGGGGGATCACCCCACCCTTGACGCGATCTTCAAAGACGAAACCGGCACCCGAGTCCGCCGGCTCCACGTTGATGACGACGTGGCCGAATTGTCCCCGCCCACCGGTCTGGCGTACGAACTTGCCCACGACCTTCTCCGAGCGACTACGGATCGTCTCCCGATACGACACCTGAGGACGGCCGATATTGGCCTCCACCCCGAACTCACGCCGCAACCGGTCGACGATGATCTCCAGGTGCAACTCACCCATGCCGCTGATGATCGTCTGGCCCGTCTCTTCGTCCGTGTAGACCCGGAACGTCGGGTCCTCATCCGCGAGCTTGACGAGGCCATTGGTCAGCTTGTCCTGGTCCGCCCTCGTCTTCGGCTCGATCGCTACCGAGATCACCGGCTCCGGGAAGTTCATCGCCTCGAGAATGATGGGCGAGTCCGGCAGACAAAGCGTATCACCGGTCTTCGTGTGCTTGAGGCCGATCACGGCCGCAATGTCGCCGGCGAAGACCTCGTCGCGCTCCTCCCGCTTGTTCGCGTGCATCTGCAGCAACCGCCCGACACGCTCCCTGCGACCCTTGGTCGCGTTCAGCACGTAGCTCCCCGCCGGAAGCGATCCCGAATACACACGTACGTAGGTCAGCTTCCCGACGAACGGATCCGTCATGATCTTGAACGCCAGGGCACTGAAGGGCGCATCGTCGGAGGCTTCTCTCACCTCGAACGTCTCACTGTGCTGGGGTAAATGCCCCTGGATCGGAGGGATGTCCAAGGGCGATGGCAAGTAGTCGATCACCCCGTCGAGCATGGCTCGAATGCCCTTGTTCTTGAATGCCGAGGAACAGAAAACCGGGAAAATCTTCCCGGCGATCGTTGCCGTTCGAATGGCACGAGTGACTTCGTCCGCCGTCAACTCGTCGCCGCTGAGGTATTTTTCCAGGAGTTCGTCGTCGTGTTCGACGGCCGCCTCGATGAGCTCGTGCCTCAGCGTCGCGACCTTCTCCGCCAGCGAGTCGGGAACCTCACCTTCCTCCACCGGGGAACCGAGCTCGTCTTTGTAGTGCAGAGTCTTCTGCTGTACGATGTCCACGATCCCCGTAAAGAGATCGCCCTCGCCGAGAGGATACTGCACGGCGAAGGCGTTGGCTCCGAGTCTGTCCCTCATCATCGAGATGACATTTTCGAAATCGGCCCCGGTTCGGTCCATCTTATTGACCAGGGCAATTCGCGGAACGCCGTACCGGTCGGCCTGCCTCCAAACCGTCTCGGACTGTGGCTCCACACCCCCTACGGCACAAAAAACAGCGACCGCCCCGTCCAGAACTCGAAGCGATCGCTCTACCTCCGCCGTGAAATCCACGTGGCCGGGGGTATCGATAATGTTAATTCGGTACTCGGTGCCGGCTTTCTCCCAGTGGCAGGTCGTAGCGGCTGCGGTGATCGTGATCCCTCGCTCCTGTTCCTGCTCCATCCAATCCATGGTGGCGGCACCCTCGTGCACCTCACCGACCCGATGGAGGCGACCTGTATAGTACAGGACGCGCTCGGTCGTCGTCGTCTTACCGGCATCGATGTGCGCCATGATGCCGATATTCCGGAGATCCTTGAGCGGGGTACGTCTAGGCATTTATTGTGATTCCGTCTCTTTCATAATTCGTCGAACTCTCTGAACCCTGACGACCCTTCATAAAAAAGCGCAGCGAACGTTTCGAAGCTGGAAGCGCTTGTTTCTCCTGCCGCCGTTGTCGGTGCCGCCGGCAGCATCCGCGCTTCGTGCCTCGACGCTCACGCGCGAGACAATCATTGAGTCTCTGGGAACGCCGCTAGCGGCTCCCGAAGCTCAAGCGGATTTTTCTACCAGCGATAGTGGGCAAACGCTTTGTTCGCCTCCGCCATCCGATGCGTGTCGTCCTTTTTCTTGATGGTCGCTCCCTCTCCCCGGCTGGCAGCCAGGAACTCATACGCGAGGCGTTCCGCCATCGTCTTCTCACTCCGATTACGAGCGA
>SMVA01216410.1_pt1 | contig 13609 bp, 10 predicted proteins | sample 2456451 | NCBI WGS metagenome assembly SMVA01 (sample SAMN11095933, study PRJNA526329) | marine sediment metagenome | biome: Marine sediment; feature: Surficial sediment; material: Deep marine sediment; isolation source: Hadal surficial sediment | place: Pacific Ocean | collected 2014-05 | depth...
CATCGATACCATCGTCGTTGGTAATTAAAATCCTGCATTGTTCAAGCTCTAGTTCCGCCATGGCGTAATAATACGAAACCCGTCACAATTCTCAATTATTGGGTAGACGCAGTTCTCGTTTTTTAAAATTTCGGTGAATAAATTCACAGGCGAAGCGGAATTGAGTCACGGATGGATTCGCTGGTCACCTCTATAAATACATATTCAATTTTTGTGAAGCCTTGAAATGGGAGTAATCATGGGCAAGACAAATATTTATATCGATCCGCTGTCGACGCAATGTGTGTTGAAATACCTCGGTCTTGCGATCGATGAAATCAAACTGGTGCGAAACATAGACGTAATTGCTGACCAGGTGAAGTACAGCAGTGCTGCCCAGCTCGAAGCGGGGAGAAAGCATTACCTGGTATCCGAGCTGCGCTTTTTAAATAAACGCTTAACTTCGTTGAGGAAAAAAGCCAATATTCAGTAAAAATTAATAGCCTGATAGCGGGCCTGATCCCCCATCTACAGTTCGAAGTATATCGGCTGAACCGTGCTAGCGGTTAAAAAGCTTGACCCGCAGAGGTTCTGGGTCGATGGTGTTGGCATGATTACCTGTTTTGATATCGAGCGTGAATTTCCATTCGATCGGGTCGCGTTTACCCATCCTGTTCCCTGTAAAAATACCGCCTGGCGGTAAGTTTGAGCCTGCCAGCAAAAATTGAAGTCGGATTACAGCGTATCGCTGATGCTATCTACCGGTTGATTCCCCGCTCGCGCCCCTCCCGGCAGGCGCTATCTGGATGCAAGATCATATCGCACCGGGGAGAACACGATAATCGACGTATCCGGGAAAATACCATGGCCGCATTTGAACCTGTTCATGAAGCCGGAGTATGGGGGATAGAACTGGATGTGCGTTGGACAAAAGATTGGCACCCGGTGGTCATTCACGACGCCGACACGCGTCGAGTTTTCGATGTCGATGTGGTGATAGCGGAGGTTGCCCTGGATGAGTTGCTGCGCCGGGTTCCGCAGATACCTACGCTGGCACAGGTAATCGAACGCTTTGGTGGTCGAATTCATTTGATGGTCGAATTAAAACACATGGTAACTGCGCACAAGGAAAGGCATACACGCCGCCTGGAAGATATGTTTTCCTCGCTAACCGCGGGTGAGGATTACCATTTCATCGCCCTGCATGTGGAGCTGTTCGATTTGGTCGGTTTTGCCGGCGAGAACGCTTTATTGCCTGTGGCCGAGTTCAATATCCGGCAATTCAGTCGCCTCGCGCTGGAACGCAAGCTTGCCGGTATTAGCGGCCAGTACCTGTTGTTGAGTAACAAAATAATCCAGCGACATCACCTCGGCAAGCAAAAAATCGGCGTCGGCTTCCCGGCATCGCGGTTTAGTTTTTATCGAGAATTAAATCGTGGCGTGGACTGGATTTTCACCAATCACGCGCTGAAGTTAAGATCGATACAGCAGGACTTATTGCGGGATCGTTGAGGAAAACGGGTCCGCGTCTGCTTTGTTTGCAGACGGAAGCTCGGCCAGGGGATCTGCATCTGTCATCTGCTGTTTCACACGCTTGATAAAGGCATCGGTTAAGCTTTTTGATGACGAGTTTGCGCTGACGATCCCCGTACTCTCACTACTGGGCGAACCGAACGAACTGGCCGCCGGCTCACTGCTGCTGCTGGGCGAACCGAACGAACTGGCCGCCGGCTCGCTGCTGCTACCGGGCGAGTCGAACGAACTGGCCGCCGGCTCGCTGCTGCTACCGGGCGAGTCGAACAAACTGGCCGCCGGCTCGCTGCTGCTACCGGGCGAGCCCGACGAACTTGAGGGTGATTCGCTGACACTGCTCGGTGATCCAAATGAACTGCTTGTTGGCTTCGATGGCTGCTCGTTATCACCGGTAGTTGCTTCCACTTCGGCTATCAGCGGAAAATCCACGGGTGGTTTGGGTGGCACCACCGAGATAGCAGGCGCCTGTTTAACTTCCTCGACTGCTGCCTTGACAACTTTTTGGGCAGGGGCGACTTGTGCGACTTTGACTGGAGCCGGTTTGCTTACTTCAGGCAATGCCGGCTTTTCCTTTTGCCTGATGTTGATTGACCCGTCCAGGTTACCCACAGCAGAATCAAACTTCGGTGGGGAAAATTGCTTGAGGTAGGTGCGCAGGTTCGGTTTTAAGCCGTATCCGTCAGACTGCACGTTCAGGCGTCGGTTCATCAAGTGCAATAATTGCAATACAATCAACCTTATCGGTGCGCTATCCACGCCGGTACCCATCATCTGTCGATCGCTTAGTGCCAGCGGCGCCGCATTGCGCCAGGCAAAACATCCCTGGGTCGCAATTACCGCGGGCAGCGATTTCAATTCGACAGTTTCACCCTGATCCTGGCGTTGATCCAGCCACAGGCCGATATTTTCTTCCAGCTGTCGGCGGCTGTTTTTAATACCGCCAAAACCAAACACGAATACCGGTGGTCTTCCGATCATTTTAAAGCGAGCGGTACGCAAAGGATCGCTGTGAATGTATTCGTTGTCCTGGTTGAGCGCCATGCCATTTTTATTGGCCAATTTGCGTAGTACCGCCTTGTCGATACTGGAATCCAGCGCACCCAGAGATGCGCAGCTATCGAGCGCATCGAAAAATGTTTTTCTAAGCAGTTTTGCCTTGATCACAAATGCGGCCAGCACCGATTCATACAGGTAGGTAGAGTGAGTTCCGCGCAGGCCGATTCTGGGAAAATCACGATTGTAAATCACGATATCCAGGTGTCGCGAGTAATTGCCGTTGCTGTCAACCACGCGACCCGAGCCGATGGCGTAACTTTCCGGTAAAAACGGATCCAGCACCGAATGGATAAAAGCCTGTTTAGCCGCCGAGTCTTCAAGCTCGTCTTTTTCGATCGCTGCAATTAAATCGGCTTCGCCCTTTAAATCTTTTGCGACCAAGCGTGACCAGTCTTCATAGTTATTCATCTTATCCACCGCCCAGGAGAGGTTTCCTCTCGTCTTTATGTAGCAGAATAGGAGTAAAATTCTACCCTATTTAGTCACTTCGAGTCCAAAAAGACGTCGTGGGCTGGGTGCAGGGTCGAAAATTGCTCATGCGGACTGGGATTTCAGGGTAGCTGGGTTATGATTGAGCTTTCATGTTCAAGTAACTTTAATGCGTTTAATCGACCCGACAGCAAGTGATTTTGATGCGCTTCGACGCGATTTCCGATGGTCGATACCAGTTCATCTCAATATTGCCTACCAGGTGTGTGACCGCCACCAGGCAGAGGCCGATCGGGTCGCGGTGTTTTACGAAAACGCCGCGGGTAGCCGTAGCCAATTCAGTTTCGCGCAGTTAAAAAAGTTATCCAGTCAATTCGCCAACGCATTGCGCGGCATCGGGGTCGAGCGAGGCGATCGCGTTGCAATCGTGCTGCCGCAGAGAATCGAAACCATAGTCGCGCATCTGGCCATCTACAAACTCGGTGCGATCGCCATTCCGCTGTCAATTCTGTTTGGCCCCGAGGCACTCGAATATCGACTTCGCGATAGCGGTGGCCGGGTCGCCATCACTAACTCGAACCGCTACGACGATTTAAAATCGCTACAGGCGGATTTACCGGATTTGAAAACCGTCATTGGCTGTGACGTCGGTGACGCTGGAGATGAATTCTGGGGCCTGATCGAAAAGGCAGTCGATGAATTTACCCTGGTCGACACGCTGGCAGACGATCCCGCCTGCCTGATATATACCTCGGGTACTACCGGGCCGCCCAAGGGCGCCCTGATTGCGCATCGCGCGGTCGTCGGTACCTTTACCGGGTTTGAGATGTCGCAGAATTTTTTCCCGCAGCCAGGCGATGTGTTCTGGACGCCGGCCGACTGGGCCTGGACCGGCGGCCTCTGGGATGCGTTGTTACCCGCACTCAACTATGGCATGCCGATTCTCGCTTATGAGGGTAGCGGCTTCGATGCCGAGAGGGTTTTTCGACTCATGCAGGATTACCGGGTTACCAATGCATTCATTCCGCCGACTGCTTTGGAAATGTTGCGCGCCGTTGCCGATGCAAAAACAGCCTACGCGTTAAGTTTACGCGCGATCATGAGTGCCGGTGAGCAGGTCGGTGAGGAATTGATTTACTGGGGGAGAGAAACCCTGGGGGTGACCATTAATGAAATGTGGGGACAGACTGAATTTAACTATATAGTGGGAAACTGCTCGGCGATAATGCCGCCAAAGCCAGGCTCAATGGGAAAGCCTTACCCGGGTCACCGGGTCGATGTAATCGATGCAGAGGGCAAAGTTCAGCCTGTCGGTGTCGAGGGTGAACTCGCTGCCTGCTGTGACGATCCGGTGATGTTCCTGGGGTACTGGAATAACCAGCAGGCAACCCGTGAAAAAATTATTAAAAACTGGTTTCGCACCGGCGATATCGGCTATCGCGACGAGGATGGCTTTCTCTGGTTCGTGGGACGCAAGGACGATGTCATCAATAGCGCCGGTTATCGGATCGGGCCGGGTGAGATCGAGGACTCGTTGTTGAAGCATCCCGCTGTACTGCAGGCGGCTGCCATCGGTAAAGCGGACGAGTTGCGTGGCGAAATCGTCAAGGCCTTTGTGGTATTGAGCAGGGGTTACCAGGCAAGTCCTGAGCTGGCCGCCGAGATTCAACAATCGGTGCGAGAGCGGCTGTCGGCGCATGAGTATCCGCGCGAGGTGGAATTTATCGACAAGCTGCCGATGACCACGACTGGCAAGGTGCGTCGCATCGATTTGCGCGAACGCGAGAAATAAGCCCGACATCCCCCGCCCATTCGGTCTCCCCAAACCCAGTAGACGTCATCCCGCTGCTTTCGCAGGGATGACGATTGAGTGGGGATGACGGGGTATCAACGCCGGAAATACAGGCTCTTGACCCTTCAGGCGGGTGGATGCAGCAGGTTTTGATGCCCAAGATTCCCAACCAGGCGCTCGCCACAAAGCGCCATGGTCATATCCAGTTCCTGGTGAATAATGCCAAGTGCTTCGCTGACCCCGGCCTCGCCCCTGGCGCCGAGACCGTAGATGAAGGCACGCCCGATATAGGTGCCTTGCGCGCCCAGGCAAAGTGCTTTGAGCACATCCTGACCCGAACGGATACCGCCATCGAAATGAACTTCGATATCGCTGCCGACCGCGTCGACAATTTCGGCCAATGCGCTAATCGAGGAGCGCGCGCCGTCAAGCTGACGCCCACCATGATTGGAGACGATAATCGCGTCGGCCCCGATTTTGGCGGCCATGCGCGCATCCTCCGCGTCGAGTATGCCCTTGATGATCAACTTGCCGCCCCAACGTTGCTGAATCCAGCCGATATCCTGCCAGGATAACTTCGGATCAAATTGTTCGTTGGTCCAGGCGGAAAGCGACGATAAATCATCGACGCCTTTGGCATGGCCGACAATATTGCCGAAACTGTGGCGGGACGTGGTCAACATATTCAGGCACCAGCGCGGCCGACTGATCACCTGTAACGCGCTGTTCAGGCTAAACCGGGGTGGTGCGCTGAGCCCGTTGCGCAGGTCCTTGTGGCGCTGCCCCAGTATTTGTAAATCCAGGGTCAACATCAACGCACTGCAACCAGCGTCTTTGGCGCGGTCAATCAGTCGGCCTACAAAATCGTGGTCCCGCATCACGTAGAGTTGAAACCAGAATGGTTTGCTGGTGCGTTCGGCAACATCTTCGATAGAACAAATACTCATGGTCGACAGGGTGAAGGGCACTCCGAATTTTTCGGCGGCGCGTGCCGCCTTGATTTCACCATCGGCGTGTTGCATCCCGGTTAGCCCGACCGGGGCCAGGGCGACAGGCATCGACACTGACTGGCCGATCATTTCAGATTTCACGGAGCGTTCGCTAATGTCGACCGCGACGCGTTGACGCAGCTTGATATCTTCGAAATCCTTTTCGTTGGCGCGATAAGTCGACTCGGTCCAGGACCCAGAATCTGCATACTGGTAAAACATGCGCGGCACTCGTTTGCGCGCCAGTTCCTGCAAATCCTTAATTTCACAAATCGTGGTCATTCTGTTTTCTATCAGTTGTCTGGTGAAGAGGACATTTTACTTAATTCAATCAAAGAAGCATAAATTTAACCGTTTTATGAAAATGGGAAAGATTTACCCCTGGGGCCAAATTTATTCGGCCGCATGCTGCAAATCTGATTCTGTAATCGGTCGAATGAATTCGACCCTACAAGTCCTTTGCGCCAACGAGTGGAGTCGTTGTTGCGGTCTCCGATATATCCCCTCCCCGGTATATCGGTTAGCATCTAGAGCCTATGCTTTCGATAAAAAATCTGTGCAAGTCTTACCCGCATGGCGATGCCAGCCTCAAGGTGCTGGATCGGCTCGATTTCGAAATGGCCGCTTCCTCGTCAGTGGCGTTACTGGGCGAGAGTGGCAGTGGTAAATCGACCCTGTTGCATTTGATCGCGGGACTCAATCGCCCTGATCAGGGCGAAATACACTTCGCCGGATACAATATTCATGCGGATTCTGAATCCAGGCTTGCCGAAATGCGTCGTCAGCGGCTCAGTCTCGTGTTCCAGCAATTCCATTTGATTGCGACCCTGACCGTAGCCGACAATATTCGTTTCCAGGCGGCATTGTGTCAGCGTTTCGATGCCGATTACGAAGCCCTGTTGATCGAGCGTCTGGGACTTGCCGAGCAACTGCAGAAATATCCGCATCAGTTATCGCGCGGACAGCAGCAGCGCGTGGCCATCGCGCGCGCGCTGCTGCATAAACCAGAACTGGTACTCGCCGACGAACCCACCGGTAACCTCGATGAGAAATCCAGTGTTGAAGTCATGGCCCTGTTTACCGACCTGGTTGCCAGCGCGGGTAGCAGCCTGTTAATGGTTACGCACAGCCAGGCGATGGCGGCGTTCATGGACAGGCGCGTGCTATTACACGACGCCCGCCTGGCGGAAATCGAATGAAACGCGGATATTACTGGGTTGCCAAGGCCCTGCTAAGTCACTACTGGCGACATCCCTGGCAAACCCTGTTTCTCACCCTGGGGCTGGTTTCCGGGGTGAGCCTGTGGTCGGCGGTGCAAATTATCAACCAGCATGCCGAAGCCAGTTATAGTCAGGCACAGAGCCTTCTCGGGGTGCAGGCAAACTTCTGGATACGCAGTCGTCGCGATGACGGTATCGAACAATCGCTGTATATCGATTTGCGCCGTAAAGGCTATCGCCAGATATTTCCAGTAGTCGAACTGGAAGTCAGTACGGCCGATGGGGTACCGATTAGTATTGTCGCTACCGATTTGATTGCCTTGCCTGATGATTTGTTTACCACGCAGCCGGAGTCGCAGGGCTTTTCGCAAAGCTGGTTAGAGTTCGTTCAGCCACCCTACCGGGCCTGGGTGCCGGCGGTGCTGGCTGACGAATTGAATCTTGCCAAAGGTGAGCAGTTGGTACTTCGAGATGGACGTAAACTACCACCGGCGCTGATTCAGTCGCGTGCGCAACAGGGCCGCCGGGTATTTGTCGATATCGGCGCCGCCTTTGCATTATCCGGCTCGAGCCGGTTCAGTTACCTGGCGGTCGGGAAATTAAAGCCATTCGAAATCGTCTACCTGAAGACGCAATTGCCCGGTCATCTCGAGCTGATCGAAAACCAGCAGCATCTCGATTTACAGCAACTGACCGATAGCCTGCACACTCATTTGACCGCAATGAGCCTGCTGGCGTTCGCGGTCGGCCTGTTTATCGTGTTTAACGCGGTCCGGTTTTCGCTGTGGTATCGGCGTCCAACCCTGCTCAATCTGCGTTTAATGGGCTGCGATATGCGCCAGCTGATCGTTGCGATTTTGCTGGAAACCCTGCTGTTGAGCCTGCTGGGAACGCTACTCGGGTTTTTCCTCGGCATCATCCTGGCGCAGCTGTTATTACCCGGCCTTAGCGCCAGCCTGCACAGCCTCTATGGCGCCAGTGTCGACGCGGTATTCAGCTTCAATCCGGTTACCCTGGTGCAAGCCTGGTGTATTAGCCTGTTGGGGTTATTGTGGGCGCTGGCCTGGCCGCTGTATCGACAGCTCAGGCAGTCGGCCCTCGACGCCGGCAGCAGCGAAAGTGATACCCGGGATGAAGGCCTTGCACGCAAACACATGTTCGTTGCCGGCTTATGCCTCGCGGTGATTGCGTGGTTTTATTACGCGCAAATTGAAACCCCCGGCGAAGGGTTTATTTTGCTCGGTTTGATGCTATTTGCCGCTGCCTGGGTACTGCCCGGCCTGTTGGCGAGTTCATTACGACTGCTCGGATGGTTGCTGCCGCAACGGCTCCTGTTGACACGCTGGATGATTAGCGACGGCTGGTCGCAATTACCGGCGTTGCGCAGCGCGATGATGGCCCTGCTACTTGCGTTAACCGCTAATCTTGGCGTCGGCACCCTGGTCGACAGTTTTCGCGGGGCCTTTGTCGGTTGGCTGGAAATTCGTCAAAGCGCAGATATATATTTGCGCACTCCGCAACTTGACTACAGTCGGTTGACCACCGCTGGCATATCCGCAGGATGGCTTGCCGCTAGCAATCACCGCATCGGTATCAGTAGCCGATGGCGTGGGCGCCCCTCGCTGATTCGCGGCGTGGATACCGGGGCGCCCGATAGTCTTGCCTTTCCACTATCGAAATGGAAGGGTGCTTCCGCAACCGGGGCGCTGAAAATGTGGCGTGAAAAGCCAGGTACAGTGTTAATCAATGAACAGGTCCATTTTCTGGCCGGGGTGGATATCGGTGAGTTAATCGCGTTAACAACGGATACGGGGTTGCGAAATTATGAAGTGGTTGGCGTTTTTTACGATTACGGCAATCCCTACTTCCAGTTCTATTTACCAGCCGATGTGGTCGCGAATCACTGGAAACATTTTTATTCGCGTGGCGTAGCCCTGTGGTTAAGAGAAGACAATGACAATGCCCTGCGACAGGCCGAGGCAAGCCTGAAAGCCCTGGGCGTGAAACCGGGTGACTGGATTTTACAATCCCAGATACGCAAGTTATCGGTGGGTATCTTCGATCGTACCTTTGCCATAACGGCGGCGATGAATCTGCTCACCATGATAGTAGCGGCCTGTGCGTTACTGGCCTCGTTACTGGCGATACTACAGGCGCGCCTTCCCCAGTTCGCGCAGTGGCGTGCGCTGGGCTTGCGTCAATATGAACAACTGCTGCTGATTGCGACGCCATTGCTGCTATTTTCCGCTATCGTCTGGTTGGTTTCGGTCCCGCTGGGTGCCTTGTTGAGCTGGGTGTTAATCCACAAACTCAACGTGATCAGTTTCGGCTGGAGCATGCCGGTGGTCTGGGAATTCGGCCCGGCGGCGGCGATGGGCCTGGTGGTGGTGTTGATAATTGCGTTTACTCTGCTATTAGTCTCAGTTCAATGGAGGCGCCAACTACCCCAGGCGCTTGCGCAACTTGGAGAGACCATATGATGCGCTTTCTTGTTTTAATTTTGTTTTGTCTGCCGGCCCTGGCGCTGCAGGCGAAAGACGTGATGGGAGATCTTCGTAACCAGGATCTGGAGTTTACCCAGGTTATCCCGGGCAAGGCGCTGAAATTCCCGCGCGATCATGGATCACATCCGGATTACCGAATCGAGTGGTGGTATCTGACCGCTAACCTGAGTGACCGCCAGGGACGTCAATGGGGATTGCAGTGGACGCTGTTTCGCCAGGCGCTGAGCGCCGGGGAAATGCAGGCAGGCTGGGAGAATAACCAGATGTGGATGGCGCACGCTGCGATCACCACCCCCGACGGCCATTTTTATGAACAGCGCTTCGCGCGTGGTGGCATAGGCCAGGCCGGTGTCAACAGGATTAGCGATGACGGGTACTTTAACGCCTGGATAGATGACTGGCAGTGGCGTTCAAATTCTGCCGCGCTGTTGCCCGCCCGCCTGAGTTTCAATGTAGGTGACCGCAGCGTGACATTGCTGCTCGAAGCCACTGGGGAACTGGTTGAAAACGGGGTTAATGGATATAGCCAGAAGTCGCAGCAGGGGCTGGCGAGTTATTACTACAGCCAACCGCATATCCGCGTACGCGGCTTTGTCAGCCAGGGGGTGGAAAAGGAGTATTTGACCGGCAAAGGCTGGCTCGACCGGGAGTGGAGTTCACAACCGCTGGCCGCAAACCAGCAGGGTTGGGACTGGTTTTCGCTGCACCTGGACGATGGTTATAAATTGATGATCTACCGGATTCGCCAGGATGACGGCAACGACTGGCTCAGTGGAAACTGGATAGATCCGTTCGGCAAGGCACAACAGCTTGATAAAAACGCCATTGAATTAAGCTCGCTGGATACTCGTGCGGTAGTCACCGGCAGTGACAGGACACGAAAATTACCCATGGAATGGCAATTGGCGCTGGTCGAGCAGAAACGCAGCTGGCGCATCAAGCCACTCTACGACCAGCAATGGATGGATACCCGTATTCCTTACTGGGAAGGGGTGGTACTGGTGGAAGATGAAAACGGTAATCCTTCCGGCGTCGGTTATATGGAATTGACCGGTTACGAATAAGTTCGCAGCTGCGACCCACAAGATTTATCATTCTGTCAAATCAAAGAGAAAAATTCAATGAATGTACTGGTTGATATTTGCGTGGTGCCGATGGGTGTCGGTGTATCGGTTTCGAAATACGTGGTCGAATGCCAGAAAATTTTCGATGGCGCCGGTTTGAATCATCAAATGCATGCCTATGGCACCAACGTCGAAGGTGAATGGGACGCGGTAATGGCAGCGGTCAAGCTATGTCACGAAAAAATGCACGAGATGGGTGCGCCGCGGGTCGGCAGTACCCTGCGCATGGGTACCCGCACCGACCGTGACCAGTCGATGCAGGACAAGATCGACAGTGTTAACAGCAAGATGACCGGATAACCTTTAACCGGGGATAACACGAGACCAGAAAGGTCCGGGGTCAGACCACGTTTTTCGCCACCTCTGTCCAATACCTTCGACATAAAGCACCGAAAAATGTGCTCTGATCCCCTCGAAGGGAGAACCTGTCAATCCATACCATCCTGAGCCTCCCAGAAAGTCTTTAATGATTGCTCCAGCGTTTCCAGGTCCCGGCAATGCTCGGGATTCCAGTGTGCGGGTAAATGCCGGCGATATCCGACCTGCTGGAAACGCCGATCGAGCAGAACCACGACGCCACGATCCTGCTCGCTGCGGATGACCCGCCCCGCGCTTTGCTTGACCCTGACCAGGCCGGGGAAACGAAACGCATAGTCAAAGCCGTCCAGTTGCATGGTCTCGAAGTCCTGCTGGATCAATTGCTGCTCACGATTGGCCTGGGGCAGGCCGACACCCACCAGGATAGCGCCGATCAATGCATCGCCCCGGTAGTCGATGCCCTCGGCAAAACGGCCGCCCATGATGGCAAAACCCAGTTGTTGATCTGCTTCGAAAAATCGTGACAGAAATTGCCGTTGCGCGATTTCGTCAAAATCGCGTTGTTGCAACAGGGTATCGATATCCCGGTACAGCTCGACGAAGCGGGCATAAACAGCCTGCATGAAGTAATAGGAGGAAAAGAACACCAGATAATTACCCGGTCTTGCCCGGTAACAACGAGTTATCGAATGGCAGATGCTATCGATATGATGCTCGCGCTGGCGATAACGAGTGTCGATATAAGCGCCGATGCAAACCTTGAGCCTGGATTGCGGAAAAACGGATTCGAGACTGAGGCTGGCAACCTGCTGATCGAAACCGAGTGCCTGTTCGAAATACCGGGCCGGGGACAGGGTGGCGGAAAATCCGCATACCGAATGGAACAGCGGGTAACAGTCGTGTAAAAACTCGAAGGCGTTAAGGCAGAGCAACTTCAGTTCGCGAATCTTCAGCGGTTTGACGCCGATGCTGCGGTGATGGGGGCCGAATAGCTGACTGATACACTGGAAACGGAAAATAGCCCTGGAAAATTCCACGGTCTCGGCGGCGATATGCTTGTTGGAAAACAGGTCGAAGCCAAGCTTCTCGCTGAATCGATAACTGGCGCGCAGCAGGGCATCGGGCACTGCCTGAGCAATAGACTGATCTTCAAGCTGGCCGCGTAAGGTTTTATCCAGCACCTGTTGCAGTGCTTTCAACGCGGTCGAAATCTGTTTGCTGTTAGTGGCCGATGCGGCCTGCCTGATCTGTGCCCGGGTCAGGCTGGCAGAGTACATGCCACGGGCGCGATCGACCAGGTTATGTAATTCGTCGATCAGCAATACCTTGCGCCGCTTGTCGTTTTTGAAATAGCCGAGCCGGACCAGCGGATCGAAGACGTAGTTAAAGTCGCAGATGACGATGTCTACCCAGGGCAGCATCCGCAGGCAGAGTTCGAACGGGCAGAGGCTGTATTCGCTCGCAGTGGCCTGGATCTGTTCGACCCCAAGCCGGCGCGCTCTGAACAGGGCTTCGCGTGCCCGCGGCAGCCGATCGAAGAAGCCGAGGCAGCGTTGGCAGCGTCCCTGGTCATCGATTTCATTCGCGTTACTGTTACAGGGACAACTCCGCGCCTTGGCCTGTATAACCAGGTAAGAGAGGTCAAGCCCGCTTTCGATCATCAATTCGATCGCCTTGACCGCCTGGTTTTGCCCCGAGATCTTGGCCGACAGGTAGATAACCTGGTCGCATTGGTCTTCACCGATGGCCTTGCCCGATGGAAACAGGGTGCTGATGGTCTTGCCCGAGCCGGTCGGTGCCTCCACCATCAGGCGCTGCTTTTTCTGAATCGAGCGATACACCTCGGCCGCAAAACGATGTTGCTGGCCCCGAAATCTTGCGAATGGAAACGCCAGCGCCCGTGCCTGTCGCCGCGTCATTTTCCGTTGTCGTTCAACCAGCCGGTGCCAGAGCAGGTATTGCCGAAGGGTTTCATCGACAAAGGAATGCAGATCCACAGCCGACCAGGACTGTGCGTGGCGTCGTTCCTCGCCACTGAATAAATGCACCAGGTTGAGACTGATATTGATCTGTTCGAGTCGATGTTCGCCGGCATAACAGGCGGCGTAGCATTTCAGTTGTGCCCAGTAGCGTGAGTCGTTTTCATTGCCGGGCGCATGCGCGTAAACCGTCTTGATCTCCTCGATGCGAGGTGGTGATTCGCCGGCAAATAACAGGTCGATGCGCCCCCCCAGTTCGATATCCTGCCCATCGATATGCAGCGTCTGCTTGACCGGGTATTCGGCCATGGCCACATCGCGGTAACGCTGCTGGATTTTTTGATGGATGTGTAATCCATCCAGCGCTTTCACGCCCGGACTATTGTCGTAACCGAGGTCGCCGCTACGGCAGCAGAATTCGACCAGCTCGCGTACCCCGATCTTCAGCCTTGCTTCCATGTGACCCTTGCCAGTCGATGCGGAATACCCTGCTGGTGAAAATACTGCATCCAGCGTTGCTGGTTCTTTTGCAGGCTGTCACCGGGGCCCTTGACCTCGATCAGGCAATAGCCGCCCTCTGCCGGGAAATGGACCAGGTCGGGGAAGCCCGCGCGATTATTGCGCAGGTCGAGCAGGATGCGATCGAAAACCGCTCGCCAATGTGAGAATTCAATGCGCTCCAGCGC
>SMVA01293971.1_pt1 | contig 13608 bp, 12 predicted proteins | sample 2456451 | NCBI WGS metagenome assembly SMVA01 (sample SAMN11095933, study PRJNA526329) | marine sediment metagenome | biome: Marine sediment; feature: Surficial sediment; material: Deep marine sediment; isolation source: Hadal surficial sediment | place: Pacific Ocean | collected 2014-05 | depth...
AAACTGTTGCAATATCTTTTTATTGTTTCAATCATTTTATCATATTCAAAACTGTTTCGGCAAATTGTTCAGCAGAGCATGGTCCGTTGGAAGTTATCAGACCTTTTTCAGCGATTACTGATCTATCATTATAATTAATCCCTAACTTAATCAGTTCATTTTTATCTTCAGACCAGCAGGTTGCCTGGATATTTGAAAGCAATCCTGCCCTTGCAAGAATTACAGGAGCGCTGCAAATAGCAGAAACTATTTTTCCGGCTCGTTTAAATTTTTGTACAATATTCTGTAGTTGTTCATTATCCCAATAATCTTTACTTCCTTTTCCTCCAATTAAAACAATAGCTGAAAAATTTTTCTCATTTACATTGTAGAAATCGACATCGTCTTTTACTCTCATTCCATTATCGCCATTGCAAATTGTGTTAGAATCCGATGTTATAAATATTTTTTTACTTGCTTTCAGGAACACTCGTTTAATAATTAAATATTCCTCTTCACTAAAATTATTTGCTGCGAGGAAAATTAAAATGCTATTTTTGGTAAACTGATTTTGCAATTTTTATGATTATTTATATTTGTAATTTACAAATATAAGATAATGCACTGTTAGAGGAAAAGAACTAAATTTTATCTGAGATCTTAGTTAGTTTCGCTTTAATCTATCGCAACGAATATAAAATTTGTTATTAACATAAATGCTAATCCCTGAATCTAAAATAGAAGAAGTAAGAACATCTGTAAATGTAGTTGATGCTATATCTGAGTATGTGCAGCTTCGCAAGCGTGGAAAGAACTACGTTGGACTATGTCCATTTCACAACGAGAAAACTCCATCCTTTACAGTTAGTGATGAAAAGCAAATTTTTCACTGCTTCGGCTGCCACACCGGTGGTAATATTTTTAAGTTCTTAATGGAATATAAAAAGATCTCATTTGTAGAAGCGGTGCAAGAAGTGGCAGAACAACATGGAATAGATTTAGAATACCAGGATTCAGCCGGCTATGAAGAACAGCAATCCGAGCAGGAAACACTCTATGATATTAACACAGAAGCAGCAAAGTATTATTTAAATAATCTGCTCAACGATAAAGAAGGCGAAGGGGCAAGAATTTATATTCAGGAAAGAAATATTAAGCAGCAAACAATTCGTGCATTCGGATTAGGTTACGCTTTGAAAGGTTGGGAAAATTTTATCAATTTCGCTAAAGGGAAGGGAATCAATTTAGATAAAAGCGTAGAGTTAGGATTAATTGGTAAAAGCGACGATGGCAGATATTATGATAAACTACCGGGAAGACTGATATTTCCAATATTCTCACCCAATGGCAGAGTTGTTGCCTTTGCCGGAAGAATTTTAGATCCGAATGAAAAAGCAGCAAAGTATATAAACTCACCTGAATCACTAATCTATTCTAAAAGTAAAATTCTTTATGGTCTCTCATTTGCAAAAGATGAAATAAGAAGACTGGGCAAAGCCATTATTGTTGAAGGTTATATGGATCTGATATCTTTATATCAAAGCGGGATAAAAAATGTTGTTGCGGTTTCAGGCACAGCGTTAACTGATGACCAGGTTCAATTGCTTTCGAGATATACAAAAGATGTTGTACTATTGTTTGATTCCGATGTTGCAGGGATTAAAGCCTCGATGAGAAGCATTGAGATACTGTTGAAACAAGATGTGGAAGTTAAAATTGTACCGCTGCCCAAGGGTGAAGACCCCGATTCGTATGTTAATAAATTTGGGAAGGATAAGTTTGATGACTTATTGAAGAAAGCAGAAAATTTTATCGAGTATCAAACACGCTATTACGATTCTCTTGGAAAATTAAACGATCCTGCTTCTGCGGCTGAAACCATTCGTGAATTGGTAAAATCTTTAGCTCTTATTAGAGATGAATTGAAAAGAAATTTATTGATTAAGCATATTGCAAAAAAGTTTAACCTTAGAGAAAAATTGCTGGAAACAGAACTTGATAAAGTTATCAGAAACGAAATCACAAGAAGACCAGCAGTTATACGCTCTTCCGGTAAAGAAAAAACCGAAACTGAAACTTTACCTGAAATAATTGAAGAGAAGAATAAAAACCCTTTGCTTTATAATATGGAAAGGGAAATGATCAATTTATTGTTTGATGGGGAAAAACAGGTGGTTGAATTCATATTTGAAAACATTTCTCCCGAGGATTTCAGTATTGATGCACATTATAAGTTGGCTAACCTTGTGTACAAAGAACTAAACGAGAATGGTTCTGTTAATGCAAGTAATTTAATTGAAGATATAAAAAACGATAAACTTGAAGCGTATATAAGAGAAATCACCTTCGAGCAATATTCAATAAGCAGCAATTGGGAAGAAAGATATCCAGGCATTACTCCTGAAATGATTCTACATAAATATGCATGGGATATTGTATTAAGATTTAAACTTTTCAGGATTAATGAGCAAATAAAAGATAACCACAGCAAAATCGAAACTGCGGAGACCGAAGATATAGCTTTGCAGTTAATGAATCTGAATAAAGAATTGGGAGAAAAGAAGAAGAGATTGAAGGAAAGTTTTGAGGAGATGGAAATTCGATGAGAGTAGTTGTCGCCGGATTAAAACACCATCTTCTTTTCTATTATCTTATTAACTAAAATTTGGTTTTGAATTGCCACGACCTTTAGGTCGTGGGATTGAATAACAGAATAAAAATTGGCTTTAGCCAAAATATGAAGGGATGAAGCATAAATGAACGCAAATTGGGGTTAAAACCCATATTTCTCATTTGTTCTTCTTTACCCACGCCTTGAAAGACGTGGGTATTTATATCTCTTAACAACAAAATAATCTATCACAAATAAAAATTATTTATCAAATTGTTTGAATTGCACCGCCCTACGAAACGGTGAACAGAATACCCTCAGGATCGTTCAACTTTTTTCAATATTAAAAAAGGTAGGGTTTTTTAGAAAAATTAGCTGATTTTGAAATTATATCAATTCGCAGGCTATAAAACAGAACTCCCCTCACTCCTCCTCCACGCTTTTAATCTCTTTAAAATAAGAAGAGGCATTTACAAGCAAAGTTGTTCCCACATCGTTAAGAAGTTTATTGATGTTTGTAATATATTCATCGGCGTTTTTTTCATCTATCTGAGGTATACCGAAAATTGATAGATCTGCAAGCTGAGACTCTTCTCTGAAAATTTCCGCACTGGATTTATCTTCCGAAGTGTTATCAATTATTTTCACAGTTGCATCAATTCGGAATGTTCGCATTACTCTGCGGGCTTCTTTTCCCAGTATGCGAACACTTGAAAATTTATTTTTTATTGTTAACAATCTTATTTCTGCGTTTCTCCAATCTTCGTTTGTTGTAATAAATCTGGCTAAAGTTGAAGCAAGTGAAAAGTTGTTCCCTGCACCACGCCACCAAATATCAATTCTGTTCTTATCACCAAAACCTTCCTCTTCATTATAGTGAAGGAAAAGAGAATTATAATCAAGTTCGTTAAAAGTCTTAATCAGATGAGCAAACTTTAGGGGTTCTTTTGTATGCCTTGCCCAACCCATCAGGATTGTGTTGGGTTCGATGCTTGAAAAGCCATAGATACTTGCTATTACCTCCATTCCTTCATATACATCCCGGCATTCCTGCCTTCTCGTAAAAATACCTTGTTCATCTTCCGGTTCTTCCGTTTCCTGATTTGTGGATTGTTCAGCTTTTGTGAAGAGTATATTCGCTGAATTGTTTTCGATAAGATCAAAATTAGAAATTAATCCCAGCTTTCCTGCAAGTACTTTAGCCATTTCTAATAAATATGGTCTCGCATAACTTCCGCCGCTAAAAAGAATAATATTTGGTCTCCAATTTCTCCATTCAGTTGGTCTGTTCTTCAATTTTATTAAACCGTAACGAATAACTGCCTCCCAAAAACCTCCCCAGGTATCACCGCTTTTTAACTTAAGTTCCTTCCTTTGTAAAAAGATGAATAACAACCCCAGGATTATTGTTGCAACTATCATTGCCAGAAAATCCAATTGGATCATTACAATAAAGCAAGCAGCGCTGCCAAGAAGACTTACCCAAATAGGAATTTTAAACTCAGGATAAAAATCAGAACTAGCCCAGTTTTCTATTGCTGCGCTTAGATTAAGTATGCCATAAGTAGTAATAAAAAATATTGCAACTATCCTTGCAATAATGTCAAGATCCCCAATTATTATTCCCACTTCGGCAATAAAGAAGGTGAGAAAGAGTGCATTTCGCGGTTCGTTTAATTCACCAACACCTTTAGCAAATATTTTAGGTGTTATTCTGTCTTTGGCAGTTGCTTGTAAAATTCTTGGCGCACCTAATATACTTCCGAATGCAGAAGAAAGCGTTGCGCCCCAAATACCGGCAATTACAAGTTCGGGTATGAAGGAAATTTTTAAAAGCACGTTTGGGTCGTTAACCAATATATCCGGACTAACTGTGTATGAATAATAGAAGATAAGAAAAATGTAAACTGCCAATCCTACTACTATTGCAGCTATAGTGCCCCTTGGAATTGATCTTTTAGGGTTTTCTAAATCGCCAGACATCGAGACACCAGCTTCGAATCCGGTAACTGCAGGGAAAAATATTCCGAATAAAAGTATAAACGGTGCTGATGTACTGATTGGTAATAATAAGGGTTCGGTTGGAACGAAATCGTGTTTGCCAAAAACTATTGAAAGAAGTGAAAGAGCGATTGCCCCCATTATGTAATACTGGGTTTTTATGGCAAGCTTTGCGCCGATAAATGTTACGCCTGTTACCACTAATAAAATCAACGTGCCGGTAATTCTTATAGCTGTAAGCGATACATCAAAACCCCAATAACTTAGGAAACTTTCCGCAAAACCGATAAGGTATAAACTAACGCTGAATGATAATCCGACAAACAATGCAAGTCCTAAAGTACCGCCGATAGGCAGCCCAAGACTTCTCGATATTATATAATATGTTCCCCCCGTTTTTACTTTTTTATCTGTGGCAATTGAAGATACACTCAAACCTGTTGTTATGGAAATGAAGTGTGCGACAAGAATTATTGCAAGAGTTGCAAACAAACCTGCCTGCCCTACAATCCACGGCAGTCGTAAATACATGATTACGCCAAGTATTGTGAGGATTGAAGGAGTAAATACCCCGCCGAATGTTCCGAACTTGATGGATTTCATTACTAATAAATTGTTTTAGTACCAGATAAAATATAGCAAAGAATTACTAATATATATTATGGTTCTGCGCCTATTTATAATACTAAGGGCACCATTCGAAAACTTTAAATACAAATAGTTAACTTATATTATCAAACATTTTTGAATTATTAAATTTTTTTTAGATTTAAGTTATGGAATATCGCGAGGCAAAAACCGGCGTTCTGATGATAGAAATATTACCTGACAAATGTGACTTTTGCGGTTGCTGCGTTGGTGTTTGCCCGGAAGATGCGATTGAACTTAAAGAAGCCGAGATATTTATAATTGATGAACGATGTACAAACTGCTCTAAATGTATTTGGAGCTGCCCTATTGAAGTGATTGTTTTTAATAAAGAAGGAGTAGTTGCCCAGTGATTTTTATTTTAAGGTTGTTAACGAGTTGGCAGTTGGCAGTTCACAGTTGGCAATTTAAGAATTGGAGAATATAAATTAATGGGAAGCTTCAGAGATTTAAAAGTATATCAAAAAAACCTTTAAACTTGCTATGTATATCTTTAAGATGACCAAGGACTTTCCGGAAGAAGAGAAGTATGCACTCACAACTCAAATCAGAAAATCATCAAGGTCGGTTTGTTCTTCTATCGGTGAAAGATATTGTAAAAGAAAATACCAGGCACATTTTGTTTCTAAAATGACCGATTCCGATATGGGAAATAGTGAAACACAAGTTTGGTTAGATTTTCCACTTAGTTGTAAATACATCAGTAGAGATGTGTATAAAGAATATTTTGAAAGATCAGAAGAAATCGGCAGAATGCTAAACTATATGATTGAAAATCCGGAGAAGTATAAATAGAAAAAATTGCCAATTGCCGAATGAAGATTGCCAACTTTATTACATAAGGGTTACAACTTAAAATTTTAGTTAATATAAAAAGATATAATGAAGAACGAATATGACATAATAGTAGTTGGTGCAGGACCCGCAGGTTCAATGGCTGCACGTTTTGCTGCTGAAAAAGGCGTTTCAGTATTAATACTTGAGAAAGACAGAGATGTTGGCTATCCGGTTAGATGCGGTGAAGCTATAAGTAAAGCTGGTGTGGAAGAGTTTATTGAACCCGATGAGAGATGGATAACAGCACACATTACTAAGTTTTCATTTATTGCTCCTGATAATACGGAAGTAACATTGCAATTTGATACAGAGCAGGAAGGTTACGTTTTGGAAAGAAGAATATTTGATTACGAGCTTGCAAAAACAGCAGCTAAGGCAGGCGCACAAATATTAACCCGTGCTTATGTAAACGGATTGTTGTTTGATGATGATAAAGTAGCAGGAGTAAAATACGAACATAACGGCGAACAGAAAGAGCTTAAAGCAAAAATTGTAATTGCTGCTGATGGAGTAGAATCAAGAGTGGGAAGATGGGCAGGATTAAAAACGCATATTGATTTCAGAGATATGGAATGCTGCACTCAGATAACTGCAGCGAATATTAAAATAGATCCAAATACACTTTATTTTTACTTCGGAGAGGAGTTTGCACCGGAAGGATACTTTTGGATTTTTCCTAAAGGAGATAATATTGCCAATATAGGGCTTGGTGTAAGCGGTATGATAGGGAAGAAAAAATCAGCACAATCATTCCTCAATTCTTTTATGGAAAAGTATTATCCCGGGGCTCCAATTTTAACTACAATTGCCGGAGGAGTTCCAAGTGCTGTTACATTGGATAAAATATCAACCCCCGGGATTGCACTGGTTGGTGATGCTGCAAGGCAGGTTAATCCGCTTAGTGGCGGCGGGATTGCAAGTGGTATGATTGGAGGCAGCATTGCAGGCAGGATTGCCGGAGAAGCAATAATAATGAACAATATTGATCATCTGTTAACGTATGATAAAGCATGGCGCGTTAGATTAGGTAAAAGACACGAAACATTTAACCGGATTAAAGAAGGTATATTCAATTTTTCGGATGAGAAATTTAATAATATTGCGCACTCCATTAATAAAATTCCTTTTGAAAAGAGAACTCTGGGAAGAGTTTTTAGAACGGCACTAATTAAGCAGCCGTCATTAATAGTTGATATAGCAAAAGTTTTTGTAATATAATTTTGCTATAAACCTTGAGAAAAGAAAACAAATCATTTCAATTTAACGTAAATGTTAAATTAGAATATAAATTATTATTCCTATATTTTTAAAGCATAATTGATATAAAAAATTTACTTATTAAAATACCATCAACTAACTATTCAATAAGATGAATAATGATTTCAAAAATATTAGTAACCAACTCGTTAATCATTTTGAAGACGAATATTTTTGGTATAAAGAACAAAGTAATGGCAAGAGTTTTATTTCATACACAGACAATGTTCAGGATGTAACAGGTTACACCAAAGATGAACTTTTAGCCATGCCCGGGAAGGGTAAGGACATTATTTTTGAAGATGATTTAAAATTGCTGAGACGGGAAATAAAGGATTTTAAAAATGATAAAAATAGAAATGTTTTTAATTTTGAATTCAGGATAGTTAAAAAAGATAACCAAATGATTTGGGTTAAAGAAACCATGATTGTAAAAAGAAACAACAATGGTGAAATTATTAATACATTTGGAAAAGTTCTGAATATATCTGCATATAAAACCAGGGAAGAATCGCTTAAGAATATGATGGAAGAATTGAAGAATATAAATTCTTCAAAGGATAATTTTATTTCCATGCTCTCTCACGATTTAAGAGCTCCATTTACAAGCATTCTCGGGTTTTCCGAAATATTACTTAACGAAACCAATTTATCCGATTCAGAAAAGACAGAATATCTATCATATATAAATGACTCTTCGCAAAATCAATTGCATTTAATAAATGATTTACTCGATTGGTCTCGTCTTCAAACAGGAAGATTAAAAATTGTACCGCAAAGAATTAATGCACAAATTTTAGTGTTTAACTGTGTTTCTTCTCTTACCGGTGATGCAGTAAGGAAAAATATTGAAATAAAAGTAGAAGTACCAGAATCTCTTTATATAAAAGCCGATGAAAGACTTTTAACGCAAATGATAATTAATCTACTGGGCAATGCAGTTAAATTTTCACAGGAAAATAAAACCGTACAAATAAATGCAAATCTTTACAATGAAAAATTTTCGGAGTTTATTATTAAGGATGAAGGAATTGGTATTTCGGAGGACAACCAAGCAAAACTCTTTAAATTAGGACAAACTTTTTCTACCGAAGGAACAAAGGGCGAAAAAGGAACGGGATTAGGATTGGCACTTGCTAAAACCATAGTAGAAAAACATGGTGGCGAGTTATGGTTTTATTCAACTCCCGGTGAAGGAACAGAATTCCACTTTATAGTTCCTTCATCCGCAAATACAATATTACTCGTTAAAAAAGATGAAGAAAAAAGAGAAAAATATATAAAACTGCTAAAAGAAAAATTTCCATTATACCAGATTATTAGTTCAGGGAATGGCTATGAAGCTTTGGGTATTATTATCAGCCAGATGCCTTCTTTAATTTTAACCGATCATGAGATGCCACTTATGAATGGCTTACAATTGGTTCAAGCAATAAAGCGGGAAGATAAAAACTTAAACATTCCTGTAATAGCTTTTATTAATCCGAGTTCAGATGAAGTTAAAAAAAGTTATGCTGAATATGGAGTAGATACTCTTGAAGATGAACCATTTGATTTTGAAAAGTTGGAAGGGAAACTACTCTCTGTTTTAAGCTAACATTTTATTTCTCATTTTACAACTCATTATAAATAAGAAAAATAATACTGTCTCTCTATTATGATTATTACAGTTTAAAGAATGGAAAAATTATTATCAACCAAACACTGGTTTGCATTATATACAAAACCCCGCAGTGAATTTAAAGCCGAAAAGCAACTAATAGGAGTTGAAGTAAAAAACTATTTGCCCACTATTACACGTTTGAAACAATGGAGTGACAGAAAGAAAAAAGTTACGAAACCATTATTGGGCGGCTATATTTTTATTTTTGCCAACGAAGCCGAGAGATTAATATCGATTGAACAGCAGGCAATTGTAAGATGTCTTTGCGATGCAGGTCGTCCGGCACGGATTCCGGAATGGCAAATTGAAAATTTAAGAAAGTTACTGGAAACCAATCAGGATTTATTAATACATAATGGAATTGTAACGGGAGCTAAAGTCATAATTAAAAGCGGACCCCTTGAAGGTGTAATTGGAACAGTTGTAGAAGGGGGGACGGGAAAATCGATTTCGGTCTCAATTGATCTTCTTAACAGGTCTGTTATTGCACGATTGACGGATGACTGCAGTTTGGAAGTTGTAAGTGACCCCTCAGTTTAATTTTATGTAATTCTACATTTTATAAATGGTTTTCTTAAATTAAACCGTACTATAATTTTAAAAATCAAAATGCTGAAACAATCTGATTTAGTAAAATTAAAAAAAGGCGATGCAGTCGAACATTTCTTAATGATCAGAAAGATTGAGGTTAGGAATACGAAGGCGGGCAAGGAATTTTTATCTTTAGAATTAGGGGATAAGTCGGGAAACATCAATACAAATGTATGGAATGATATCAATGGATTTAAAAAAATTTCTACAGATGGGAACGTTGGGGATATCATTAAGGTCTCAGGCAGTATAGATGAGTTTCAGGGTGCTCCGCAAATAAAAATAAAATCAATTCGGTTAACAGAAACTTCAGATGGAATAAAAACACAGGATTTTTTGCCTAAGTCTGATAGAGATCCTGAAAAAATGGAAGAAGAACTATTTAACAGGATCAAACAAGTCTCAAACACTTTTCTTAGTAAACTTCTAACAAATGTTTTTGCAGATGAGCGGCTGGAAAAATTTAAATTGGCACCGGCCGGCAAATCCTGGCATCATGGTTACATTCATGGTTTAATTGAACACACACTTGAAATGATAAAGATCTGTGATTTAATGTGTGAGTTCCATCCTGAGATGAACAGGGATCTGTTGATTGCGGGGGCAATACTTCATGATTTTGGAAAGACAGAAGAATTAAAATATGAATCGGCGTTTGAGTACGGTGATAAAGGAAAATTAATAGGGCATATAGTTATTTGTGTATTGATGATTGAGGAGGAGGCAAAAAAAATTTCAGGATTTCCCGAAGAACTTAAAAATTTACTTATTCATTTAGTCTTGAGTCATCAGGGAAAACTGGAATATGCATCTCCTGTTGTGCCCAAAACGGTGGAAGCAATTGCTCTTTATCACGCAGATGAATTAAGTGCAAAAGTTAATGCATATATCGGCGTTCTTAAATCTAATATTGCAAGCGATAGTAAGTGGACGAAGTTCATTCATCTTGCACAAACAGATATTTACAGACATGAATATTCAAATGAATTTGAAGAGCAAACAAACAAAACGCTCTTCGATTAATTTGAGGAGTGTGATATGAAATTACTCAATACGAATATTATTTTTCCCCTCATCATAACAGTTTTAATATCTTCTGTAAATGCTCAAACTTTAGAAGAATTGATACAAAAAGGCGAAAACTATTATCTTGAATTCAATCATCAGCGTGCTTTGGAAACTTACTTGTTAGCCGATAGTTTGTATTTTGGTAATTGGGAACTGATGTGGAAGATCAGCCGTGCTAATGTTGATTTAGCAGAAAAAATGCCGCAGGAAACCGGAGAGGAGAAAGATGCAAAAAAAACAGCATTTGAAAAAGCACTATTCTATGCTGATAGTTCAGTAAAGTTAGCTCCTGATGAAGCTAAAGCCTATATACGCAGGGCAATTGCAAACGGAAAGATTGTTCTTTTTGAGGGAATATTCTCAGCAATAGGCAGTGTTAATGATGTAAGAGATGACTCTGAAAAAGCGATTGAATTAGGTAACGGTGGTAATTTTACACAAGCTTTGGCGCATTATTTACTTGGTCGGGCACATTATGAGGTTTGTGAAAAAGCTTATCTGTTGCGATTACCTTTAGGATTAGGATGGGGCGATATGGAAGATTCAATCCATGAACTTGAAATCGCAGTAAAATTAAGACCAAACTTCAGAATGTTTTATCTTGCACTTGCTAAATCGTATATAGAAGAAAATGAATTTTCAAAGGCAAAAGAAAATTTACTACTTGTAGAAAAAGCACCATTTGTTGATGAAGATGATGAAAAAGTTTTAGAAGAAGCTAAAGAATTATTGATAAAAGTAGATGAAGAATTACAATAATGAACATTGATCGATCACTGATTGAAAAATTAATAAGTGCCCGTTCTTTGGTATTCTTCACAGGGGCGGGCATTTCTGCTGAAAGTGGAATTCCAACCTTTAGAGGTAAAGATGGAATATGGAACAAACTGAAACCAGAGGAACTTGCCAATTTTGATGCTTTTATGAGAAATCCTGATATGGTTTGGGAATGGTATAACCACAGGAAAATGATAATTCACAATTCACAGCCGAACAAGGGACATTTAACCATTGCCGATATGCAGAACCACTTTGATGATGTAACTGTTGTCACACAAAATATTGATAATCTTCATAGCCGGGCGGGAAGTAAGAACATTTTTGAACTGCACGGTAATATTGAAAGAAATTATTGTGTTAATTGTAAAAAGTTTTATAACAAAGAGCTAGATTTTAGTTATGGCGTACCGAAATGTGAGTGTGGTGGATTGATAAGACCGGATGTAGTTTGGTTTGGTGAATATTTACCCGATGATCAATTTAAAGGGAGTGAAAAAGCATCGATGAATACGGATATTTTTTTCATTGTGGGAACCTCGGCGGTAGTATATCCGGCAGCAGGATTGGTCTTTACAGCAAAACAGAGTGGCGCCGTACTTGTTGAAGTTAATTTAGAAGCTACTGAAGTTTCATCAATAGTAGATTATTCGTTTTTGGGTGAGGCGGGTGAAATATTACCGGAAATTCTTGAAGAATATAAAACTGCTATTAATGCTTAAAATTTTTTTTCTGTTACAATTACGAAAATTTATATTAAGAAATTATTTATTGAAAGAAATTAAGAATTTAAAATTGAATTTTGAAAACTGTTTTTATGCCTATATTTAAAGTGAATAGATAAGCTTGCATCTCTTTAATAAAACTTTTTTTTGATATATAGTTAAAGTTATAACCATATGTTTTTATCCGGATGATTTTATGAAGATAGAAAGGATAGGCAAAAGACCAAAACAATTTAATTTTTATAGGCATACTTTTCAAGATTAAGATTTCCTCATTGAATATTTTTAGTACGGCAGGAATTTTATTTTTTAACCACTTGTGGACATTTCCCTGCTCTAACATATTGGAAATGTTTATTTTATAATTAATAATATCTTCTCTGCTAATATTTATATAGCCACTATCCAGATCTTTGAAAAAATCTCTAAAAGTTCCTGCATACCACAAAAATTGTCCTAAAGTTCCATAATTAATTTCTAAGGAATTATTTGGGATTAAAAAATTTTGAACCAAACTAAACATAGATTTGTTTAATATCGCTATATAGCTTGCTAGTTCTTTTTCTGAAAAAATCCCATCCTTTTCTAATCGAAAAACATCCATTATCAAAGCATCAACCATATTTCCAAGCTCAGTTATTAAATAAAAATTTTCATGTTTCAATGCATATTCAATAAAATAATAAAGGAAAGCCTCTTCAATTGAGTCAATTTTTACATCCCTTTTGCTGGAAAGAGAAAGCAATAATTTTTTTTGGTCTTCAATAAATTTTTTTCTTTCATTTAAATCCCTTGTTTTATCATCTATTATATTGTCAACCCATCTTAGATAAGCATAGCATAGAAACAGATACCTGCTTCTATCTCTGGGAATCAATAAATTTGTCATTAACCATGCTTTGCTAGATCTTTTTCGCGCAATATTTTCAGCTATCCTGCAAGCAATTTGCAAATTAATAATTTCTAATTCTTTGAAATCCATTACGAATAATTATTAAGTATATAAATGTTAGAAAAATATTCTTATAAAAATATTTAAACTGAAGATTGTCGATAAAAAATATATTTTTATTTCTTTTAATAATTTTTTATCTACTATATCCTTGAACTTAAAGTTATAGATTTTTAGTCTGATAATTTTAGCATATATATAGGGAAACAACCCATATAAAATAAACTTGTATTTGAAAGGTAACTCCTTAAATACAGTAATTTCTTCCTCAAGCATCTTTTCAATATGCAAGGTTTTATATTCCACCCAATCTGTTAATCTGTAATCCTTCAATAAGTCATTTACATTTAAATTGAATTTATCAATATCTTCCCTGCTAACATTAACATAACCTAGCGCTAAATCTTCACTAAAGTCCCGAAGTAAACATATATGATGCAAAGCAGGAAAAACAATATTTTTTTCATCACAATTATTTTCTTGAAGGGGCGATAAAAAG
>SMVA01328527.1_pt1 | contig 13607 bp, 11 predicted proteins | sample 2456451 | NCBI WGS metagenome assembly SMVA01 (sample SAMN11095933, study PRJNA526329) | marine sediment metagenome | biome: Marine sediment; feature: Surficial sediment; material: Deep marine sediment; isolation source: Hadal surficial sediment | place: Pacific Ocean | collected 2014-05 | depth...
CTCGAAAAACCTTACCGAAAATTCCATCGCAGGTTGAAAGTCAATGAGTCGCAGTTCAAACAATTGTCTGTAGTGCGAGGCGGAGGCGGAGTCGAAATCGTAGTCGAAAACGTCGTCGCAATCGGATCGTTGATCGTATAGACAACGCCCACTGCAAATGAGCGGCTAACATAGTACTGCCCGCCTAAAGCAACGGTAATCTCATTAAAGTCCTGAGTCGGAAAGGGTGTAATACTGTTCCTTACGCGGCCTCTCAGCCAGCTGCCAATGGCATTCAACTCGAACTTATCCGTAATCATGGAGCGCACGCCGGCGTCGATGCCATAAGCAACGATCGATATTTCGCCTGGTACCCGGTTGAAATCGCCCTCGTATTGAACATAGACCAGGTCGATGAGGAGATCAGTCTTATCGGTCATGTGCGGGTGGGCGCCAAGATTAAACTCGAATCCGCCGTAATCGAGGCACGAATTGGGAACGACCTCTATGTCGCCGTCGCGATAGGAAAGCCCGAGGTGCCCAAAATCGGCGAAGCCAAACGACCCCGCCAATCCGAAAGCCATATTGTCCGAGTCATCGATAGCAGCATCGACCATATAGAAGTTGGCGTCTACATAGGTCCAATTCGGGCTGGCAAAGGCAGCGCCCGAGCAAACCAGCGCCACAGTGGCAGCAACCGCCACCGGCCCAAATAATTTCATCATCTGATCCCCAGATTTTTACAGGATGCCCGCGAGTGTCAGGAGCACTTCGAACTCCCGAAAACTCGGTTCGAAGTCTGACGATCAGCGGGCTGGTATCGGTTACTCGTCACCCTTTCCGAAGGTGACGCCAAACTCTTCCTTGCAGCGCTTGAACACGGCCTCGTCCGGCGGGCCGGTCAGCGTCTGCATGTAGCGGATGAAGCCCTCGGCCGGGCCGCCCGGCGCATTCACGATGATCATGCGCGCGTCGTCCGAGGTCGCCCAGAAGCAACGCGGCACACCGACACCGGCCGTGGCCATGTCACCGGGCCCGAGCTCGAATTCCTCGTCGCCGACGCCGATCTTGTAGGTCCCCGTGATGATGAGAAACAACTCCTCGTCGATCGAGTGCGAGTGCCAGGGCACGCCGCTGCCCTTCGGGAAATAGGAATCCATGACGGTGACCTTGCCGTCGGTTTCGGCCGCCGTGGCGAGGAAATAGGTCACCTCGCGCCCGGGTATCTCGTATTTCTCGGCGGTTTCCCGAGTGATCTTGTGGTATCGCCAGTCGCTCATGGCATTTCTCCTGATGGTTATTCTTGTTTTAGGTCGTGGATGTTCGAGTCAATTTTTGGCGACCTTTGAAATCGTCGCCTTCATTTTAGCCGGCAACAGCGGCACGGTGTCGAGCGTCCAGTTTTTCGACATGCGGCGGGCCGGACTCGGAATCGCATACGCTACCTTATCCCGGTTGCGGTCGAGTTCGTCCTGATCGATGCGCCAGCCCAAGGCTTCCCAGTCCTTGAGCCGCTCCCGGTAGTGGACCATGTGGCTGTCGGCCTGGGTCAGGTTTTCCCTGATGTTCCTGGTCGGCTGCAACACGGGACGGAGGCCGAGCAACACCTTGGCATCCTCGTCCATGACCAGCGTGTCCATGTAGACCATGCGCTCGTCGTCCTTCGGATCGAGCATGTTATTGCGCAAATCGATCGTGAAGATCCGTGTCTTGCCGATCTCGACCGGCGTCTCATAGAAATGTTGCCGGCGAATGAATTTCGGCGTCGGCTCGATGAACGTCCAGAAATTCGAAACGCCGTGGTAGCCGGCGTAAATGTGGAAGATACTCGGCTTGTCCCGTCCCGAGACGTCACGCATTTTCTCCTCGAACATCGCCGGAGCCGGCATCTCGATGTGAAAACTCGTGCCCCATTCATGGTCGATGAGATCGAGCGGCGGCACCTGAAACGGCTTGCCTTTCTTTTTATCGATATGCGTTGTGTGCACGAATTCGTTGTGGGCGGGGTCGAGCGCATTTTCGATCGAACGCTTGTAGTCGAAATCCCATTCAAAAACGATGGTCGTGGACCGCCAGCCGTCTTGCTCCCATTCGCTGCACTCCATGATCGGCGGCCGTTCTTCCTCCGGCAGATCGCCGAGAAACGTGAAAATGAGTCCGTAACGTTCGGTCGTCGGATACGAATCGACGCGCGCCCGCTTCGGGATCTTCGCAGTCTTTTCGAGCGCGGGGATTGTCGTGCAACGGCCTTCGCCGTTGTACTGCCACCCGTGATAGGGGCAACCGACGCAATCGCCCTCGATGGTGCCGCCGGCGAGTGAGGCGCCGCGGTGGGTACAGACGTTGCTGAGGCAGTGCACGACGCCTGCGGTGTCACGAAACAGGACGAAGTCCTGGCCGAGCATACGCACGCCGACGGGCTTGTCGGTGACGTTCTCGCTTTGCTCAGCCGCGTACCAGAAATTGATATACATTCAGCCCATCCTGTGGTCGTAGCGCAACATTTTCGCATGCCCGCGTGCCGGGATACAGCGCCAATACCGTCCTGATCTCCCGAGCGGGTATCATACGATGCTTGATGAGCATCCTTGGCAAAATAGTCCTGACCGGTTGCCTCTGTGGTCCGGCCTTTATGGCGGCAGCGGCGGAGCCGGCGTTCGATTTCGATGCGCCCGACGCGCTGGCGAACTACGACCGCAACTTGTGTGAAACGGCCCAGCGGCTGCTGCTCAATAGTCACGGTGATGACGTCGATATTGTCGTCAACCGGGCCGCGGCCGGTGGCGGCTTCGGCACCCTGCAGATGGATATCGAGGCGGACAACGGCAAGGTCGTCGTGGCGATGCTGACCGAGCAGGTCGACGTCGATGGCGAAACGCTCGCCGTTTCGGTCTGGTGCAAGATGGTCAACCAGGAACGCGTCAACGATGTGCTCGGAAAACAGCTCGCACCGCCACCGCGATCGTGCCGTGACGTCAATGAATCGACCTACCGGCTCGCGCTCGCGACGCTGTCACCCGAGCAACGCCAGGACTACGAAGCGAATGGCACGCCGTTGCGTTTCGTCGACGACTATAATGCCGGCGCCGGCTCGGCCTGGATCCCGGCGATCGTCAACGATTACATGAAAACGGTCGAAGGCGAGCAGGGCAGCCGCGGTTATGTGCGCATCCAGGCGCCGTCGGTCCAGGTCGACTGGGACCCCGAGGGCCGTGACTGGTACAAGGGCACCCATCATTGCAAGGTCATCACGCTGGTGGCCATGCGACGCTGGATGACGGGCGGCGCGCTTGCCGGCGACACGGAATTGTTTCCGCGGTCGACGCCGGTCTGCACGCAGCCATCGAGCCTGACGTCAACCATCGGCAGTTGCCTGCAGTTTTTCGGTCCGGCGAATTCGATGTTTTGCACCGATTTCAGCGGCTCCGGCTGGACCGTCGAAGCGGCGCGTGTGGAGTGTGACCAGCGGCATGCGACCAAGGCGGCCTGGATCGCGCTCGACCGGCGTTACGTCGGCGCCGGTGGCATTTTCAGCGTGCAGAGTTGCACGGCGAGAAATGCGGTGGGCGAGGTACGGCGCCCCCCGATCGAGATTGCCGACAGTGGGCATTTCGGGATCTGCGTCTTTCGCTGCAATCAGGCCGACGAAACGCTGTGGCACGCGTTGACCGACGTGCCGGCGAGCAACCAGGGGAAAGGCGGCATGGCGCGCGCCTGCGATCTGTTCATCCCGCCCGAAAATTAAGCCTCCGCATCTTTCAGGCTAGGCGCCTTTCGGGTTGATGACGCCGGGCATGAACCGGCCTTCGCCTGCATTGTCGAGATCCGCGTACAGGCAGCCGTAAACACGTTTGCTGAATGCCTGTCGTTCTTCTCTCAGTCTGGCCGCAAATTTTTCGGACGGCTCGAAATTATCGATGCGCTTAGCCGTGACCGTGCCTTCGGTCGCGAGCAGGTGCTCGGTCACGAGTTGCCGGTCGCGATTCACCCAGATCTCGGCGCCGAGCTGCAACACGATCTCGAGCAGGTGGTCGATGACCGGCTCCTTATAGTAGTGCGGATGGCCCCGCCGGAAGCCGGGCAGGGCGCGGAGGTCTTCGATTGATTCGTTCATGCTGACTCCTCTTATACTGGTTTGTCGCCGACCCGGCCGGCCGCATGGACCGCTTCCGGATCCGCCGAGCGAAGTTTGAAACCCTTTGCACGCATGCGGTCCTCAACGCCGCAGCGCACGAAACCGATCGCGTACGGCTCGCCGTTGTCGACGGCGTCCATGATGCCCATGAAATCGTCGAAGCTCGGGTCCGTTTCCGTCGCCGTCGGGAAATCCCAGATCACCAGCGTGCCGCCCGGACGCAGCACGCGAAATGCTTCGGCCAATGCCTGATCGATGATGTGCACGGGCAGCTCGTGAAACAGGATGTGTGCGACGATGAGGTCGGCGTGCGCGTCGGGAAAATCGAGCCGCTCGGCCGGCATCTGCGCGAAGTGTATGTCGCATTTATTTTGCACGGCGCGCCAGTGCGCATAGCGCACCATCGGCCCGCTGATGTCCGTGCCCCAGATTTCGGCCTGCGGGAAGCGGCGCTTGAGTGCGCAGGTCATCTGGCCGACCGAGCAGCCGATCTCGACAACGCGTTCGACGCGTTGGTCGAGCGGTTCAGGCGAGTGCTCGGCCATGCCCTCGTGCATTGCGTCGATGTTCCCGCCACCGAAAAACACCTGTGTGCCGAGGTCATAGATCAACCCGGCCAGCGGGTTCTGCGTATAGCCGCCCGGCTGAATATGAATATCGACCGTCGCGTATTCCGGATAGTTGGTATCGGGATCCCAGCGCAGCGAGCCTGGCCCCTTATTTTCAGCAGCCGCGAGTGTTTCGAGCAGCGGCTCCTCGGCCGGTGCACACGCGTCGATGATGCGCTGCCAGCAGGCTTCCTGCAGCGTGCGCTTGATGCGGAAAAATGCGCTGAGTTCGGGTTTATCGAGCAGCGCCGCGCGCACGGTCGGCACCGAGTCAACAGTCTCGCCGGTGCGGTCCTCGTATTCGGTAATGGCCGCGTGACCCAGCTGCGTCATCGTGCCCCAGTGGGCATTGGACAGGCCCGCGCGCACGTCGGCGACGAAGTCGAGATAAGCCCGCGCCGCGCGGCCGGGCAACAGTGACGGGTGGTTTGCTGGCATGGTCGCCCGATCTTAGCACCGGCTTAAAAAAATGGGATCAGATTAAATGGGGTCAGACCCCACGCTAGTCAGACATATTGATCATCAGAACTGGTCGCGTCGTTTCGAATCAAGGGGGGTCTGACCCCATTTAATCCGAGGGGGTCTGACCCCAATTAATCGGCCCCACTTAATCGGGCAGCGCATACGCGACGACGTAGTCGGTCAGGTTCTCGCGGTAGAAGAACTGGTGTCCGGCGGACACCGTCACGACATACTGGCGGCCGTCGATCGCATAGCTCATCGGGATCGACATCGATGCGCTGGGCGTCTTGACCTCCCAGAGCAATTCACCCGTGTCGATATCGAACGCGCGGAATTTCTCGTCGATCGTCGCACCGATAAAAATCAGTCCGCCGGCCGTGACGATCGGCCCGCCCATGGCCATGATGCCCTCGATCAGCGGTGCGCCGCGGTCGGCGTATTTATCCGTTGCGCCGAGCGGTACTTCCCAGCGAATGGTGCCATCGGCGATATCGACGGCGACGAGCGTGCTCCAGGGCGGCGCCGTGCAGAGCACGCCCGACGGCGACGTCAGCGACCCGATCTGCACACCGTAACCCGTGCCTTCGATGAAACCCGGGATGCCGCCGGGCCGGCCCGCACCGGGTCCCGTGGCTTTCTTCATGTCGAGTTCGGCTTCTGGAATCAGCCGGATGTAATCGGCCTGGCGCGAGATATTCGTCACGAGCAGGTTGCGCTCGGGATCAAACGCGCCGCCGCCCCAGCTGATGCCGCCACCCGGTTGCGGGAAGAGGATCGTGCCATCGATCGTCGGCGGTTCATAAATCGAACCGTGCCGCATGGTCTCGATCGCCTTCCGGCAATAAGCCCGGTCGGCATCATCGAGGCCCCAGGCATCGTCGGGCGAAATCTCGATGGGCGATAACGGCGGCGGTGCGAGCGGGAACGGTTGCGTTGGCGACAAGGTTTCGCCCGGCACGCCGTCGGTCGGCACGGCACGTTCTTCGACTCCGAACACCGGTTCGCCGGTTTCGCGGTCGAAGACCCAGACCATGCCGGCTTTCGTCATCTGTATGGCGATCGGTTGCGTACGACCGTTGCGGGTCACGTTTGCCAATATGGGCTGCGCGGCCGGGTCATAGTTCCAGACATCGTGATGCGTGAACTGAAAATGCCAGACGAGTTCGCCGGTCGCACCCTTTAATACGACCAGTGAGGTGGCATAACGGTTGTCGCCGGGCCGCGTGCCACCGTAATAATCGGGCGACGCGTCCGATGTCGGCAGGAACAACAGATCCCGTTCCGTGTCGACGGACATATAACTCCAGACGCTGGCTGAACCCGTGTTCGTGAGGCCGTCCTCGGTCCAGTTCGCCGCTTCCGGATCGCCCGGGTTGCGCGGCACGGGGTCGAACCACCATTTCATTTCGCCGGTGCGCGTATCGAAGCCGCGGACCAGTCCGGGGTACGAACGCACGAGCTTGCCTTTCGAGTGTACGGTCGCGCTGACGGCGACGATGTCGCCGAGTACGGCCGGTGGCGCCCAGAACTGCACGCTCTTGATGTCGCCCTCGGGTTCGGTCGCTTTTATCAGCGGGTTGATATCGACTTCGCCGCGCTCTCCGAACCCGGCGCAACGTTGACCGTTTCTGACGTCGACGGCAAACAGGCGTCGGTCGCTGGTCGCGGTAAACACGCGCCACTCACAGGCGTCGCCGGGTTTGAGGTCGTCATCGTGCCAGATCGACACGCCGCGACATTTGTATTGACCGAATCGCTCGATCTCGACCTCGGGGTCGAAGATCCAGCGTTCGGCGCCGGTCGCCGGATCGAGCGCGATGATGCGGTTGAAGTCGGTGCAAAACACGAGTGATTGTCCGGCATCCGCGGGCGTCAGTAAGGGTGTCGCGTGCAGGCTGTGGAACACGAAGAACTTCGGTGGGACTTTCTCGGCTTCGTGGGTCCGGTAACTCCAGGCGAGCTCGAGTCGTTCGACGTTGTCGCGATTGATCTGGCTCAACGCGGCGTAGCGCATGCCGCCCGGATCGCCGCCGTAGGAAATCCAGTCTGAGGCGGGCGCCCGGTGGTCAGGATCGCCGCAGCCGGCCGCGGCGAGCGTCGCTATCAAGAAGACGAGCCTTACTCTGGTCATCGTAAATTCCCCCCGACTGAACGCATCAGTATACTGTGGCCGGGGGTAACGGTATGACAAGAACCAGCCATAAGCCGCTCGTCACGACGCGATTCCTGTTGTTTGCCGCGATGCTGATCGCGCTGGCGCCGTTCGCCTCACGAGGTGGCGACGCACCTGGGGGCCTGAGTGCCGAGCAGGTCGCGATTACTGAGCGCGCGATTGCATTCATGGACGAAATGGAGGCGCTGTATTTCGGCCGAATCGCCAAGCTCAACGGCACCGACGTCATTGAAGTACTCGACTTCCCGACCGATTTCGCCGCGCACAACGTCTGGGTCGCGCGCGGCGCCGTCGTCGAGAAGGCCGGACGCATGCGCGTCATCCCGACAAAACCGAAGGCTGATTTTCAACGCCAGCGGCTCTGGAGCCGCTTCTTCTCGCTGGACGTGCATCCGAAATCGCCGAAGGTCGGCATGCTGCATGCGGCGTTCACGTTGCATTACAACCCGGATGGCTCCAGCGCGATCGGCGGCTGGGTCGACGTGCTGCCCGGCGCGATGTCCGCAGAGGACCTCGGCACACTCAAGCAAACCATGGACCGGGTTTGCGAGCGCTATGGTGTTGATCCCGAACCACACCGCAAGATGAGTTGCGAGGGCACCGGGGGCGAGGTCAGCGCGCGTCGCCGCAAGCCCGCGTGCGTCGGCGGCAGTTTCTACGGGCGCGATATGATGGAGATCAATGAGCAAAACTTTCGCTTCATGACCGAGGCGTATCGCGAGTTCCTGATCGCCTACCTCGATCTGATCGAGAAGAACAAGGATCTCCCGTATCGGCCCGAAGATCTCGCGAAGCAGGATTTCATGCGGCGCAACTGGCTCGAGGACCGATTCTATTCCGATCCGTACACCAGCAACGTCACACCGTATGAAGTCTGGTCGTTGTCGACGCTGCCGCCCGAAGTCAAGTTCTAACAAATGGGGTCAGACCCCTTTAATAATGGGGTCAGACCCCATTTTTACCGGAGATAAAAACCATGTCCGACAAAGAAACCGACCCGCAAGCCGCCTCGCGGCGGGACTTCCTGACCACGACGGGCGCCGGCCTGGCGGCCCTGTCCGCGCTCGCCGCCGGCTGCGGCGATTCCGCGCCGGTCGCGACGACGGCGCCGGCTGCCGGCCGGGGTCCTGCACCGAAGGCCCCGTTTGACAGCCTCCGTGACTATGTCGCCGCGCTCGAAGCGCACGGGTTGTTGCTGCGCATTCCACGCATCGACCAGGACAACTACGAGACCACGGCGCTGCTGTTCCGGGCGACCGACCGCTACGGCATGTTCGGCGCGCCGGCTTTGCTGTTCGAGAATATCAAGATCGACGGCGAGTGGATGGAAGGCCCGATCCTCGCGAATCACCAGGGGCACTGGAACACGGATTGCATCCTGGCCGGCCTCGATCCGGTCCCCGACGATCCCTTCGCGACCTATCGTAAGGCCAAGGCGCACTGGACCAGCCTGCTCGACTCGAACGGTGGCACTTACCCGCTGATTCCACCGGTCGAAATCCCGCGCGACCAGGCGCCGTGCAAGGAAATTGTTCTGACCGGCGACGAGATCGACCTGCTGAAATTCCCGTTCATCAAGACCAACCCGGCCGATGCCGGGCGGTACCTGAATACGGGCTCGGTGTTCACGACCGACGCAAAGCTCGGCGACAACTACGGCACCTATCGTTGCGAGATCACCGGTCCGCGCAAAATCAGCATCAACTCCGAGAAGAACCATGTCGGTTACAAGACCTGGATGGCCGCGCGTGAGCGTGGCGAAAAAATTGCGAAGGTCTCGATTGTCGTTGGCCAGGACCCGATCGTGTGGCTCCTGAGCGGCGCACCGATCGCGCGGCGCCGAGAAGAAAAAGTCGACGAACTCGCGATGGCGGGCGGCCTGCGCGGCAAGGCGCTCGAAGTCGTGAAATCCGAAACCAATGACATGCTGATCCCGGCCCATGTCGAGATGGTCGTTGAGGGCGAAGTGCCACTGCAGGACCCGCTCGTCACGGAAGGCCCGTTCGGCGAGATGTTCGGCTACCTCGGCCCGCAGAAAGAGGCCGTGTTCACGATGAACGTCACCAAAGTCACGCACCGTGAAAAACCCTGGATCCTTAACAGCTATACAGGCATGCACCGCGGTTACATCACGTCACCGGTCGAGGCGCTGTACGATCAGTTGTTGCGCGAGATGGTGCCGAACCTCGTCGAATTTCATTACCCGCAGAACATGATGGGCGTCGCTTTCGTGAGTATCGACAAGACCGCGCCCGGCCAGGGCCTCGAAGCGGGCCGCAAAATTGCCACGCGTATCCCGATCGTCAAGGTCATGGTTGTCGTCGACAAGGAAATGAATGTGCTCGACCCGGTCGAGATGTGGTTCACGATCGGCTCGCGCTGGCAGCCGTATCCGGCCAGCGAGATCATCGAGGAGGTGCGCGGGATTATTACCGACCCGAGCGCGCCCAAGGCGTGGAAGTCGAGCAATATCATTATCGACGCGACCAGGCAGTGGCCGGAAGAGGGTGGGCCGACGGTCTATCCGGAACGCAATCGCGTCCTGCTCGAAGAAGGCGCCCCGAACGCGATCGCCGACGTCGACGCCCAGTTCGGCGAGATGCTCAAGGCCTGGGGCCGCGCTTCATGAAAATGGGGTCAGATCCCATGCGCCGCACCGAAGTCATCTATTTTGCCTACGGTTCGAACATGTCGACCAGGCGATTATTGCATCGCATTGGTGCGGTGCAGGCGCTCGGGATCGGCACGCTGCATTCGCACCGGCTCGCGTTCCACAAAGTCAGTGACAAGGATGGCTCCGGCAAGTGCGACATTGTCGAGTGCGATTCCGGCCAGGTCATGGGTGTGTTGTATCGCCTCGACACACGGGCAAAGACCGCCTTGGACGGGCACGAAGGGCTTGGCAACGGCTATGCAGAAAAACCCGTGACGATCATCGATGGCCGGGGCGAGACTGTCGCAGCGGTGACCTACACCGCGACGATTACGAACCCGGGCCTGAAGCCCTTCACGTGGTACCTGCGTCATATCATCGAGGGCGCCGAAGAAGCGCGCTTGTCCGGCGCCTACTTGCAGACACTGCTGCAGGTCGAAGCCATCGAAGATCCGGATACAGCGCGCGCGCGGCGTGAGCTTTCGATCTATCAATAATTAATGGGGTCAGACCCCATTAATATATCTCGCCATTGTGTGCAGTTACTCAGGCGCGTGGAGGCAACACCTCGGTCCAGGCAGTGAATCTGTCACCGCTTTCGCAACAGGAACGCGTGATCCTCATAGATAGAGTTCAGGATCAAGTGCCTCGGGCAGAAGCCGTCGTTCATTTTCATGATCTCTGGATTCCGAAAGAAATCGCTGCAACGAAACTTGAGCTGGCGAAACTCCGCGTAGGTGAACAGGGACAGTAGTACGAGGAGGAGCGTCAACCCGCCGACGACGGCGGGCTGTACGCGTGCGCCGAATGGCCCTGGGAGTCGGACCCGCCGCTCAGCGATGCGCGCAGCAACTCTGGCCGTGGCGACGATGCCGACCGCGACGAGCAAAATAAATGGCGGAAGTGCGCCCATTGCGTAGCGGATATCGAAGTCGAAGAAGCCCGAAAACGGATAGATCGCAAAGAAAATAAACGGCACGGCGAGCCAGACGATCAGCGCAAGCGTCACGTCACGGCGAAGCATTGTGCTTACCATGCCGACGAATAGCATGATGACGTAGACGGCCGACCATTGGGTGCCATTTCCCCAGCGACCAGCCAGCTCCCAAAAGAAACGCGCGCTGAGATCAAGCATATGGGTGGGATCATCGATCGGGGCGGCAAGATTGGCGGAGTTGATCAGGCCCAGCGATCCAGGCAATGTCGGTAGGTAGAAAATCATCATCAGCATATGAGCCCCTACGAACGGCCACGCGAAAGACCAAGGCGATGGGCCGGTACCATCCTCGTTGCGCGTTCGCAAATAACGCTGAAGAATCACGATAGCGAGAACGCCTGAAAATGCAGCCTGGTAGATGACAGCCAGGTGGTGGCAGTAGAGCGCTGCCGTGCCCGTCATGACGAATCCGAGCAGCCAGCGGCGACGATCAGTAGCGAGGTACGCGAACAGGCAGTAGGCAGTCGATGTTAGAGTCAGCAGCAAGAGCGCATAGGGCCGCGCATCCTGGGAATATTCGATGTGGTAGACACAAAGGCTGAGCAGGAGCCCGGCCACGATACCGGTAGCGCGACCGAAAAGCATAGCGCCGAGCCCGGCGAGGACAAGCACCGTGAGCACACCGGCCTCGACCGATGACAATCGCAGCGACGCGTCCGATGCGTCCGCGAGCATGTGCGGATAGGTCACGGCGAAATACAGCGGCCGGTGTGCGCCCCACCACTCCGTCTCCGTGGCCTCGATGACTTCAGCGAACGATCCGCGCGCGACGACGAGTTTGGTAATGGTTTCATCTGCCCAGAGTGGGCGCGTTGAAATGGTCTCGAGCCTGACAGCCGATGCGAGTATGGCGAGCAGGAGCAGCACAAGGCAGCCGATGGGTTTGGATTTCGTCATTGCGGAAGGATCTGATAATCAATGCGTGGAATGGCGTCGATCATATAGTACCGAGGCGCTTTTAATGGGGTCTGACCCCATTAAAGGCGACGTGATTTAAAGCAGCTCATCGAGCGGGTAATACCGCCCGTTCGTCATGACGCCGGTCACATTAAACAGATCGATGATGTTCGCGAGCGGATCGCCATCGACGATCACGAGATCCGCCAGCAACCCGTCGCGCACCTGACCGACCTCCGCCTCGGCTCCCATCGCCCGCGCGGCCTGCGCGGTCGCGGCCTGCAAGGCCTCATGCGTCGTCAGCCCCGCGTCGACCAGGGTCGCAAGCTCCACGATCAGCGCCAGCCCGTGCGGGAAGATCGGTGTATCCGTTCCGGCCACGATGCGCACCCCGTGCTCATGCAATCGCCGGACCGTGTCCCGTGCATTCGCCAGCGCGGCCCGGATCAGCGGCCGGTTTTTGCCGACGAGTTTTGCAAAACCCGCCAACCCCTGGCGATACGCCGGTGTAAAGAAGCTGCGGTATTGCAGGTTGTCAGCAAGTTCCGGGTGTGAGTAAAAATATTCGAAGAAGCCCCCGGCAACCACGAGTGTCGGCGTGACGGTCGCCTCGGTCGCGCTCATGATCTGAATCACATCATCATAGGTGCGCTGCATTTCGGTTTGCTTGGGCGAATAGCTCATCCGGCTCGTGCCGCGCAGGTGCTCGACGCGATTCCCGCCGAATGCGAGGTTACGCATCACCGCATGCGCCGTGACCGGAATGCCGATTTCGTGCGCCATGATCACGGCCTTGCGTTGCCGGTCGGGCGGCATGCGAATATAGGTCTTGATTAGCCCGTACCCGAGTCGCTCGGCCCGCGCCATCTCCCAGGCCAGACGCTCATCGCTGTTGATGTGCGAGGCGAAATAGAAAACGCGACGGGCGCCGTCGAGTTGCGGGCCGGAAAACACGAGCCGCGGACCCAGGCGCCGGCCGCTCGACCACGCTTCCATGATTTCGCGCGACTCATAGGGCAGCCCGCCCGGCTCGATGACCGTCGTGATCCCGAACCCGAGCCACGCGCGCCCGACCCATTCGCCCTTGTGCGGCTCGAAATGCACATGGTGGTCGATCAGTCCGGGCAACACCGTCCGGTCGCTCGCGTCTAAAATCAGGACATCATCGACCGGGTGCGTACGATGCGGCTCGACCTTAACGATGCGCGCGCCCTCGATAAAAATGTCGACGTTCTCGCGATAACGCGCGGTGATACCGTCGTAAAGTCGCCCGGCATGTACGATTTTCAGGCCGGGCCCTTTCGCGGGCTGCCAGGTCAGGTCGAGCGGCAAACTTTTGCGCTTCCTGTTTTCGATCCCGATCGTTTCGAGTCCGCGGTTCGACTGAAACGTCAGTCGCTTGCCATCGCCACTGAAACTCGGCGAGTCGACGAGTTCGTCGAGCACGCGCTCGGGCCTGCCTGCTAACGATCCATCCGGCGCAGTCGGCACCCGCCAGAGTGCGCCGTCAATAATAAGTGCCATGTGCCGCCCGTCGGGCGAGCTGACCGGACCCGCGTCTGCCACGAGTCCGTCCGGCAGCGCGTCGATAGAGGCCGTATCGGCTTCGACGTCGATGCGCACGAGTTTATTCGCGCCGTCGCGAAACCGCTCAGATGTCAGCGTCAATGCCGCGACGCTAATGTGCCGGTCATCCGCGCTCC
>SMVA01268411.1_pt1 | contig 13605 bp, 11 predicted proteins | sample 2456451 | NCBI WGS metagenome assembly SMVA01 (sample SAMN11095933, study PRJNA526329) | marine sediment metagenome | biome: Marine sediment; feature: Surficial sediment; material: Deep marine sediment; isolation source: Hadal surficial sediment | place: Pacific Ocean | collected 2014-05 | depth...
CATGGGTGGTTCAATGGGATCGGTCGTTGGTGAGCGCTTCGTGCGCGGGATCCGTAATTGTGTCGAGGAGCACAAACCGATGGTTTGTTTTTGTGCGAGCGGCGGTGCACGAATGCAGGAAGCGTTAACGTCCTTGATGCAAATGGCTAAGACCGCGATCGCACTGGCGGAATTGAACGAGTGCCGCCTGCCTTACATTTCTGTGCTGACGGATCCAACGATGGGTGGTGTATCGGCGAGCATCGGTACGCTTGGGGACATTATCATCGCCGAACCAAATGCACTGATCGGATTCGCCGGGCCGAGGGTTATTGAGCAAACGGTGCGGCAGATTTTGCCCGACGGTTTTCAACGGAGCGAGTTCCTGCTGGAGCACGGCGCGATTGATATGATTGTAGATCGCCGCCAAATGCGCGATAGGGTCGCCTCGATACTGAGAATATTGATGCATCGTGAAGCCACGGAATCATCGGCAGGTGCGGCGATGGACGCCGCGGAAACCGTGGACGACACCGAAACTAACGAATTGAGCAGTGATATCTGAGGGAGTTTCAATTGGCTGCTAAACGCCCTTCGAGCGAAGCCCATCTTGATTCACTCGCCGATTGGTTGGCATGGCAGGAGTCCCTGCATGTCGTGGATATCGAATTGGGGCTCGATCGGTGCCGCCTTGTGGCCACGAAAATGGGCTTGAAATCACCGGCAAAAACGGTGGTTACGGTTGCCGGAACGAATGGTAAAGGCTCGAGCGTCGCCATGCTGGACGCAATCTGGCGCGAGGCCGGATTTAGCGTCGGGGCCTATACCTCGCCGCATTTGTTGGTCTATAACGAACGTATTTGCGTCAATGGAGCACCGGTGCCAGATGCTGATATCTGTGTGGCGTTTCAACGTATTGAAACGGCACGGGGTGCTACACCACTAACCTATTTCGAGTTTGGAACCTTAGCGGCACTGTGGCTATTCAGCGAGGCGACGCTAGATATCGCGATCCTCGAAGTCGGGCTTGGCGGACGATTGGATGCAGTGAACATCGTTGACGCCGACATCGCATTAATAACGGCGATCGGTATCGATCATGTCGAGTTCCTCGGTGATACGCGCGAGTTAATCGCGATGGAAAAGGCAGGAATCATGCACGCCGGTAAGCCGGCGGTGTGCTCAGATACCGATCTGCCGGTGAGCATCAAGCAGGTCGCACGCGACTTGCCGACTCGATTGGAGGTGCTGGGTGGCTCATATCGTTACGCCGACGAAGGCGCGTATTGGAGTTGGTGGAGTGGCGAAACGTTGAAAACGGCGTTACCGAAACCGAACTTGGAGGGCGACTATCAAGTATGTAACGCGGCCGGGGTGCTTAAGGTTATCGACTTGCTGCAAGACACGCATTCGGTTAGCGACGAAGCTATAGCCAGGGGTTTGCGTAATGTCAGGCTTCCTGGCCGATTTCAGCGAATTCCGGGAGTGGTAGAGGTAATTCTCGATGTCGCGCACAACGCTCAGGCTGTCGAGATGTTCGTTCGCACCTTGGCAGAACTTCCGATCCCTGGGCGCACGCATGTTTTGCTCGGCATGTTACGGGTTAAGGATCGCGATGCCGTGATCCGACTGCTCGAACCCGTCGCCGACACTTGGCACTTGGCAACCATTGTCGGTCGACGCGGCGCCACCTGCGATGAATTGCAGGTCTCGCTCAAACGGACGCTCGGAATCCATCGAAGCGTACGCACTTATGATTCGGTCGCAAGTGCCTATCATGGTGTCGCGGCGATGGCAGAACCTGGTGAGCGCATTGTCGCGTTAGGTTCCTTTTTGGTGGTCTCTGACGTGATGCTATCCCTGGCTTGATGACCATGCACACAGCGCGATATAAGCAGACGGGGTAGTTAATGGACCCGCAATTGAAACAAAGAGTAGTCGGGGCATCGGTGTTGGCTGCGATCATGGTCGTATTTATTCCGATATTACTCGACGAGACGCGCGACGAGCAGCAACGATCGTTGCCAGTCGATATTGAAGCTGACTTTCCTGGCGACTTTAATTCAAGAGTCGTGCCGCTCGACGATGAAACAATGGATTGGGTCGAGCAAGGAATGGATATGACGCCCGAGCAACTGGAGCAGCAGCGTGCACGTAGAGACCCGAGTTCGGTTCCGCCCGAAATCGTTGCACTGACGTCGGCGGTTGCTGCGACGCGAACTGGGGTAACCGCGTGGGTGGTTCAACTGGGCAGTTTTAGCAACGAACAAAATGCGATCGGGTTGATCGAGCGGTTGCAGAAGACGGGTTATACAGCATTCGTCGAACCACTACGCGATGTCGGAAAGATAAGCTATCGGGTCCGGGTGGGTCCTGAGCTGACCAAGGTAGCCGCAGAGGAGATCCGCGATAAGTTGGCTACCGATGTTGCCATCAAAGGGATCGTGCTGCGGTATCCCTGACCCATGCTCTTTGCTACACTCGGCCCTCTTCTGGAAGCGAATGGGCCATATGAACTGGGCCGATATTGCCATCTTGACCGTTATCGGTATTTCCGCTCTGATCAGCCTGTTTCGCGGATTCGTTCGCGAGGCGCTGTCTCTCGTCGCGTGGGTGTTGGCATTTTGGATCGCACTTACATTCGCCGAACAAGCTTCCGGCTGGTTAGTCGATTACATATCTATCCCGACTGCCCGCCGCGTGCTGGCATTTATTGGCTTGCTCGTGGTTGCGCTACTTACGTTCGGGATCATCAACCATTTCATTGGAAAGCTGATCGACAAGGCCGGTTTAAGCGGGACCGATCGTATGTTGGGCCTTCTATTTGGTGTAATCCGCGGTATCGCGATCGTTGGCGTTCTCGTGATATTGGCAGGTCTGACGCAGGTCCCGCGGGATCCGTGGTGGAGCGAGTCGGTCCTCATGCACCATTTTCAGGATCTGGCGCTGACGGTGATCGGATGGTTGCCGTCGGATCTGGTAAAGCATTTTAGCTATTCGTAAAAAAATTGAATCGACGTACGCCGGATTAAAAATATGTGTGGGATTATTGGTATTGTCGCTAAAACGGCGGCCAATCAGCTCCTTTACGATGGTTTGACTGTGCTCCAGCACCGCGGCCAGGATGCCGCCGGCATTGCGACCTATGATGACGGACGTTTGTTTTTGCGTAAGTCTAACGGCTTGGTCCGCGACGTCTTCCATACCAGACATATGCTCAACCTCAAGGGTCGTATGGGGATAGGGCACGTTCGTTATCCGACCGCGGGCCTCTCATCCAATGCCGAGGCGCAGCCGTTCTATGTGAATTCGCCCTATGGCATCACGCTGTGCCATAACGGTAATCTAACCAACGCCGAACAGCTAAAACACGAGCTATTCGAAGACGATCTCCGACACATCAACACCGAATCTGATTCGGAGGTGTTGTTGAATGTATTCGCCCACGAACTGCAGCGTATGGGCAAGTTCCGAATCGACGAAAACGATATATTCCGTGCGGTAGAAAAGGTCCACGAGCGATGTCGCGGTGGTTATGCTGTCATTTCCATGATCACCGGCGTCGGCATCATTGGGTTTCGCGATCCCTATGGCATCAGACCTATTGTGTTTGGAAAACGCGAGACCGATCGTGGGACCGAATACATTATCGCTTCGGAAAGCGTCGCGATCGATGTGCTGGGTTTCGAACTGATCCGCGATATCGCGCCCGGAGAAGTCGTATTTATCAGCAAGGAAGGAGATATGCACATAAAACGATGTGCCCCCGAAACCGAACTTTCCCCGTGTATCTTCGAACATGTGTATTTAGCCCGGCCGGATTCGATAATCGACGGTATATCCGTACACAAAGCCAGGATGCGCATGGGCGAGATGCTTGCCCGCAAGATTCGGCGTGAGTGGGGCCAACACGATATCGACGTCGTCATTCCCGTTCCGGATACCTCGCGCACGGCGGCGCTCGAGCTCGCCAATGAACTTGGGCTTAAATATCGCGAAGGATTTATCAAGAACCGCTATATCCCGCGAACCTTCATTATGCCGGGGCAGGCGTTGCGCCGGCGGTCCGTTCGCCAAAAACTCAATGCCATTGGCCTCGAATTTGAGGGTAAGATAGTGCTACTCGTAGACGATTCGATCGTCCGCGGAACCACCTCGAGCCAGATCGTTGAGATGGCACGCGACGCCGGTGCGAAGAAAGTTTATTTCGCCTCGGCCGCGCCGCCGGTCGCGTACCCGAATGTTTATGGTATTGATATGCCGACTGCCGAGGAATTAATTGCCGCCAATTGCTCGGTCGAGGAGGTCGGAGTTCGCATCGGCGCCGACAAAATCATTTTTCAAGATCTCGATGACCTCGTGGAAGCCGCGCGCAAGGGTAACGTGGCGGTACGGCGTTTCGATCTGTCGTGTTTTAATGGCGAGTACATTACCGGAGACATCAATGCATCGTATCTCAGCCGGATCGAGGTCCTGCGATCAGATCATGCCAAGGCCGAGCGCGCGGCAGCGCAAAATTCGTTGAGCGATCTCCACAGTTCCGAAGAAATATCTGCCGAAATTTAGATTACGTGCCGCCGTTCGCGCGTGCATGGACCCCGGCCCGAACCGTAATGATGCGGTGATCCGACTCGCAAGCAGTCGCCGTACTCGCCCAATTGACTCCACCGCACAAACGTAATATCGTCGCAATTGAATAAGCGCCGATTTGAGTATCAGCTTGCGGGCGCTATAAAAGCACAGCTAAAACGAAATATCTGCTTTTGACATTATCCCCGCACCCTGCTTCCCATTCGGTAGCCAGTCCCGCTAGCCACCACCGCTCTGCGAGTGCAGTGTCGGTGCGTATTTTGGCACAAATTGATTGGTCGTACGCCAATCACATTAAGGACAGACCTATGATAGTCAATCAAGATTTTGATGACGACTTAGCGACGATCGCTTGTCACGTAGGCAGCCACTGCACCGCCGAACTTGAAAACAGTGACGCGATCTTTGTCACGTCGAGCTTTTGTTTTGAAAATTCCGCGCAGGCGGCCGATCGATTTTCCGGTGCAGAACCGGGGAACGTTTACTCTCGATTCACGAACCCAACGGTGCGCTCTTTCGAGGAACGCTTGGCAGCGCTTGAGGGCGGTGAAAGCGCTATTGCGACATCGTCAGGGATGAGCGCGATCCTGAGTTTGTGTCTCGGCATGCTGGCCGCAGGGGACCACGTTGTGTCGTCAATTAATGTGTTCGGGGCCACTGTCAATCTGTTCAAGAATGTATTGGCGAAATTTGGGGTCGATTTTTCCTTTGTCGATCTGGTCGACAGCAAGAGTTGGTTAGAGGCGATCCGACCGAATACCAAACTTCTGTTTCTCGAAACACCATCGAATCCGTTAACCGAGATTGCGGACATTGGTGAGCTTGCCGATCTGGCGCATTCATGTGGCGCGCTGTTGGTCGTCGACAACTGTCTGTGCACGCCGATATTGCAGCGGCCATTAGCGCTCGGTGCGGATATTGTCGTTCACTCTGCCACGAAATATCTCGATGGCCAGGGCCGCTGTGTCGGTGGCGCGGTGGTCGCGTCGCGCGAGATCGTTGAGGAGAAATTGATCCCCGTCCTGCGTACGGGCGGGGCGAGCATGAGTCCGTTTAACGCGTGGGTATTCCTCAAGGGTTTGGAAACGCTCCCTATTCGGATGCGCCAGCATAGCTGCGGTGCGGGCGCCGTTGCTCGGTGGCTGACGGAACAGCCTGGGGTCATGAGCGTATTTTACCCCGGTCTACCGCAGCACCCGCAACACTCACTCGCGATTAAGCAGCAAAGTGGTTTCGGTGGCGTCGTCGCATTCGAAGTCGATCGCGGTCGCGATCGCGCGTGGCGGATCATCGATAAACTTCGGTTATTTTCCATTACGGCAAACTTGGGTGACACTCGCAGTATCGTTACGCATCCGGCGACGACCACGCATAGCCGAGTTAGTGCCGAAGACCGTGCTCGCACCGGGGTTACGGAAGGGTTGATCCGCCTGTCGATTGGACTTGAGGCGCCGGCCGATCTCATCGCGGATTTGGCGCTTGCCTTGGACGAATGAGCGACGCGTCCGTAGTTCTCACATCTCGGCGTAATGAACGGTCCGTTTATGGCGTTACAGGGAGATTTTCTGACCAAGACAATGGATGATTGTCTCTAAACCTCCATAGCACTTTTCATGCATTTCAATGCTCAAGTGGCGGTGCTTTGATGGGCAAGAAATGTGCAATGGTGATCGTCAAAGGCCGTGTTGGCGCAGCGCTGCGTCGGCAGTGTGATCAATCAGCGTAGCGATAGTCATTGGACCGACGCCGCCTGGCACCGGTGTGACCAGGCTGGCTCGTGGCCATACGGCGTCAAAGTCCACGTCGCCAACATTTCCCGCGTTATAACCAGCATCGATAACGATCGCGCCTTCTTTTATCCAATTCCCCTCGACAAAATTCGCTTTGCCGACGGCTGCGATAACGATGTCGGCCCGCCGTACGATAGCCGCAATGACGCGGGTGCGCGAATGGCAGATCGTTACAGTGGCGTTGGCTTCGACCAGCATCGCCGCCATCGGCTTGCCCAGGATCGGGCTGCGGCCGATAACCACAGCATCAAGGCCGGCAATTGCGACGTCGTAGGCCTTTAGCAACCGCATGATCCCGGCCGGCGTGCACGAGCCAAAGACATTCAGCCCCAACCACATGCCCCCGAGACCCGCTGCTGTTACCCCGTCGACGTCTTTGTCCGGTGCGATCGCCTCGAATGCCGCGCGTTCGTCGATCCCGGGCGGTACTGGATGCTGTAACAATATTCCGTTGACGCTGGGCTCGCAGGACAATGCGGTGATCCGGTCGACGAGTTGCCTCGTATTGCAATCCACCGGCATTTCAATCGGCAACGAGGTCATGCCAACGTCTTCGCATCGCTTGCGCTTCATCCGGACATAGGTTGCGGAGGCCGGGTCATGGCCGACCAATACTGTCGCCAGGCATGGCGTCACGTTTTTTTGGTCTTGCAAGCGTGATACCTTCGCTCTGACGCCATCGAGTACTTCCCGGGCGACACGCGTGCCATCGAGCAGGGTTGCATTGTTCATGGCCGTATTCTCCAAGCGGTTCACTGCCGATAGACGGGGTATTGTGCGCACAGCGCCTTGACCTTTTCACGGACGCTGGCGATGACAGCTTCATTCTCCACGTCGTCCATGACGTCGCACATCCACTCGCAGACTTCGCGTACCTGTGCGGTACCGAAACCGCGCGTCGTGACCGCCGGCGTACCGATGCGGATCCCGCTGGTCACAAACGGCGAGTGTGGATCGTTAGGCACGGCATTTTTGTTGACCGTAATATTCGCGTCCCCGAGGGCCTGATCGGCGGCCTTGCCGGTGATGCCTTTATCGATCAGATCGACGAGCATCAAATGATTATCCGTGCCGCCGCTGACGATCTTGTAGCCGCGATCACTGAATCGTGTCGCCATCGCGCGAGCGTTATCTAAAACCTGCTGTTGATAGTGCTTAAATTCCGGCTCCAGGGCCTCTTTGAACGCGACCGCCTTGGCTGCGATCACATGCATCGACGGGCCGCCCTGGATACCCGGGAAAACTAGCGAGTCGAATTTTTTCGAGAGATCGGGTTGCCCGCGGGATATTATAAATCCGCCGCGCGGCCCGCGGAGGCTTTTATGCGTCGTGCTGGTCACCACATGCGCGTAAGGTACTGGGCTCGCGTATACGCCGACGGCAATGAGACCGGCGACGTGCGCCATGTCCACGAGCAGCCATGCGCCGACGGCATCGGCAATTGAACGGAAGCGCTCCCAATCAATAACACGTGAGTATGCCGAGAATCCGGCGACAATCATCTTCGGCTGGTGTTCGTGGGCGAGCGACGCGACTTGTTCATAATCGATCCCCATACCGTCTTCAGTCAGACCGTATTGCACAGCGTTGTATATCCGCCCGGAGAAATTGACCTTCGCGCCATGCGTTAGATGGCCGCCGTGGGCCAGACTCATGCCAAGTATCGTATCGCCCGGGTCCAGCAGTGCCATATAAACGGCGGCGTTGGCCTGAGACCCGGAGTGCGGTTGTACGTTCGCATAATCGCTACCAAACAACTCATTCACTCGATCGATCGCGAGCCGTTCGACCACGTCGACGTGCTCGCAACCGCCGTAATAGCGTTTCCCCGGATAACCTTCGGCGTACTTGTTCGTCAGGACCGAGCCTTGCGCCTCTAGAACGCGCGGGCTCGCGTAATTCTCTGACGCGATCAGTTCGATGTGCTCTTCCTGACGCCGTCTCTCCCGGCTGATTGCGGTGGCGAGTTCGGCGTCGAATTCGCCGATGGTCTGTTTGCTCATGTTGAACATAGATATTCTCCCATTACAAAATTAATCATCGGATCGCCGAAGCGCGGTGTTCGCCACGCGCTTGTCTGCAAAACCGTGATCCGTCTCGAACCGAGACGCCAGGAAGTCGACAAAGCTGCGTACCTTCGCTGGCATCAATCGGCGCTGCGGGTAGATGACGTAGACGGCCCGCGGCGGGGATTCATAGTCGGTCAGAATCTCAATCAAACGACCGGCGACAATCTGCTCAACGACGAGATAATCAGGCAGCCGCACGATGCCAAGACCGTGCTCAGCCGCAAGCCGTAAGGCGGCACCCTGGTTGGCGTGCAAATCACCCTCGACATGCACCGCGACCTCATTTTCGTCGTTACGAAAAACCCAGTTGTCGGTTGCCATCTCGTTGTGAAAGATGAGGCAATTGTGCCGTCGCAATTCGGTCGGGTGTTGTGGCCAACCGTGATCGTCGAGGTAGCCTGGCGCGGCGCACACGACCAGTCTGAAGGAACCAATCTTGCGGGCGACGAGATCCGAGTCGTCCAATCGCGTGCCGCCTGCGTGTATAGCGAGATCGAAACCGCCCTCGAGCAGATCGGGCATTTGCGGCGCCATGCGCAGATTGAACGCAAGGTTCGGATGGTGTTTTTTATAAGCGATGATGGCGGGCGTCAGATACAACGTGCCGAACGTTGCTGGCGCGCTAATCTTGAGGGTACCGCGAATTTCCCCACTGAGATTTTTGACGTTGGCATCGGCGTCGTCGAGATAGGACAGTACGCGTTGGCATCGATCAAAGTATTCGGCGCCGGCCTCGGTTAGGCTGCAGTGCCGGGTACTGCGGTTAAGCAAGCGCACGGTGAGGTTGTCCTCAAGTCGCTTGATCTGTTTAGAGACCATAGCGGGTGATACGCCCAGTGCGCGTGAGGCGCCGGAGAAGCTGCCTTCGCGGGCGACCACACAAAACGTTTTGATGCTGCTGAATTTGTCCATCGCAATGGCCTATGTTGACGCCGTCCGGCATGACCAGAGGGCCATTCCCGATCTCGCCAGCCGGCATAGTGTAATCGAACGAATTCGACGATTATTAACTATATGGAAATATACTGTTGCCAGGAAACGGTTTAATGCCGTAGAAAGGCCATATATATTTCCTCCAGGTTAATTTTACAGATTCGCTGGTGGCTGTGGCAAATCCGCGGGGTTGTTGGTTCTCGATTGCTCGAGAGCTTGCGCTTGCTCTGAGGTGCTGCGGTTGCCGCTGACCGCACCACTGCAACCAACGGAGATTCGGAATCATGCGAGGTAGGAATCATTTGTTCGTCCCGGGACCTACCAATATGCCGGATCGTGTGCGCCGGGCCATGGATCTCGCGCTTGAAGATCATCGGGGGCCACATTTTGCGGCGTTTTCAAAACGGCTGTTGGAGGATGTAAAAAAGATATTTCGCACTGACTCCGGTCAGGTGTTCATCTTTCCGGCCTCGGGTACCGGTGGCTGGGAAGCGGCTATCACCAATACACTGTCGCCCGGCGACAAAGTGCTGCAGGCGGTGTTCGGACAGTTCAGCTTACTGTGGGCGGATCTTTGTAAACGGCACAACATGGCTGTCATCGAGGTCGATACGCCGTGGGGTGAAGGCGTCCCGCTCGATCGTTACCGGCAAATCCTCGCCGCTGATACTAAACATGAGATTAAAGGCGTTATCGTCACGCACAACGAGACCGCGACCGGTGTCACCAGTGACGTCAAGGGGGTACGCGCCATTCTCGACGCTCTCGGGCATCCCGCGCTGCTGTTCGTCGATGGGGTGAGTTCAATCGGCTGCATTGATTTCCGTATGGATGAATGGGGAGTCGATCTGGCGGTGGCAGGGTCGCAGAAGGGTTTCATGCTGCCGACAGGCCTCGCCTTGGTAGGCGTTTCCCAGAAGGCGCTAGCGGCGCGCGCGGACGCCGAATGCCCGCGGTGTTTCTTTGATTTCGATGACATGATCAAAACCAACAAAGACGGTTGGTTTCCGTACACCCCCGCGTCCACGCTTTTGCACGGTTTGCGTGAGGCGATCGACATGCTCCTCGAAGAAGGCCTCGACAATGTCGTCGCACGCCACCACCGATTCGGCACCGCGGTTCGGCTCGCCGTGGACGCATGGGGACTGACCGTGTGCGCGACCGATCCTAAGTGGTACTCCGATACCGTGACCGCCATTGTCGTGCCCGAGGGTAAGGACAGCAACGCCGTTATCAAGGCGGCCTACGACAACTATCACTTGTCGCTGGGTGTCGGTCTCAACAAAGTTGCGGGACGCGTCTTTCGGATCGGACATCTTGGTGATCTCAACGAATTGATGGTGCTGTGTGCCCTCTCCGGCACCGAGATGGCGATGCGGGATGCGGGTATCGACATCGTGCCTGGCTCAGGCGTCGCCGCCGCCCAGGAGTACCTGCGCACAACCCGCCAAAGCGCTGAAACCGACGCGAAACCGTTACGCGCGGCAACCGGTTGAGAGTCTAACTAGCCCAACAAAGCGTAAATATCGATCCGTTAGGCGAAGGAAACCTCGAAACGCTTGATTTCAGCACGAACGCTCGAGGTAGAACACAGCAAGGGCGGAGTCGAAAACACGACGAACACGGGGAAAAATGGACTAACTATTGCAAAAATTGAGCACGTTTTATCTCCGTTTTCTTAGTTTTCTCGGTGGTTAAATACGCCTGGTTGTTGGGTTTTTTTTGAGGTGAATTAGCGCATTGTTGTTCGGTTATTCAGGAGGAGATCATGAGTTTTACCCATTACCCCCCGATCGAGACGCGGCTGCAGCGCAGCGAACTCGCGGTGCCCGGTTCGAATCCGGCCCTGTTCGAAAAGGCGCTGGTCAGCGCGGCCGATTTCGTTTTTCTCGACTGCGAAGATGCCGTTGCGCCGGATGACAAGGTTGCGGCTCGCAAGAATATTATCGCGGCTCTCAATGACCTCGACTGGCGCGGGCACGGTAAGACGGTATCGGTTCGCATCAACGGACTCGATACCCATTACATGTACCGCGATGTCGTCGATATCGTCGAACAGGCCGGTGATAAACTCGACACGATCCTGATCCCCAAGGTGGGTACGGCCGCCGACGTCTATGTCGTTGATTGCCTGGTCACACAGATCGAAGATGCCTACGGCCGCGAACACCGGATTGGGCTCGAAGCCCTGATCGAAACGGCGCTTGGTATGGCGAATGTGGAGGACATTGCGCGTTCGGGCAAACGCCTCGAAGCGCTGCACTTCGGCGTCGCCGATTACGCCGCGAGTTGCCGTGCGCGCACGGTCGTAATCGGCGGGTTGAACCCCGATTACCCAGGCGACCAATGGCACGCGAGTTTGCAGCGCATGCTCGTGGCGTGCCGCGCGTTCGGGCTGCGTGCCATCGACGGCCCGTTCGGCGATTTCAATGATCCGGAAGGTTATATCGATGCCGCGAAGCGCGCCGCCGCACTTGGATTCGAGGGTAAATGGGCGATCCACCCCTCGCAGATAGCGCTTGCTAATGAGGTAATGTCGCCGCCGGCGGCCGAAGTCGAACGCGCCCGGCGCATTCTCCAAGCGCTTGAAAAGGCGCAGGCCGCGGGCCGCGGCGCGGTGCAACTCGACGGGCGCTTGATCGATGCGGCTGCGGCGCGCATGGCGGAGAACGTCGTGCGCCAGGCCGCAGCCATCGAGGGCAAATGAAGCGAGCCGGTACGTACCCGATGGTGGTTAAAATTTGGGAGTGAGTCGATGGATATTCACGAATATCAAGCCAAGGAATTGTTGCGCGATTACGGGGTGACGATCCCCGCAGGTGGGTTGGCCTACAGCCCCGAACAGGCGCAGTATCGCGCCATCGAAATCGGCGGGGACAAGTGGGTGGTCAAGGCGCAGATCCATTCCGGCGCGCGCGGCAAGGCCGGCGGGATCAAGGTTTGTACCAACGACAAAGAAATCGGCGCGGCGGCCGAGAGTCTGTTGGGCAAACGCCTGGTCACGAGTCAGACGGGCCCGCGCGGCAAGATCGTCAACCGCCTCTATGTCGAGGCCGCCAGCGACATCGACCGTGAAATCTATATTGGTATCGTGCTCGATCGTTCGCAAGAGCGGGTCGTGGTGGTGGCGTCGTCCGAGGGCGGTATGGAGATCGAACAGATCGCGGTGCAGAGGCCGGAATCGATCCTGCGCTGTGCGATCGAACCGGCGGTTGGTATGCAGGAGTTCGAGGCGCGTGAAATCGCCTTCGGCCTCGATCTTCCACCGGCATTGATTTCCCAAGCGGTAACGCTACTAATGGGCGTTTACCGTGCGTTCCGTGACCTTGACGCCGTGATGGTCGAGATCAATCCGCTCGTAGTGACCACCGATGGACGCCTGATCGCATTGGATGCCAAGATCGCGTTCGACGACAACGCGCTGTTTCGACGTCCCAACCTCGCTGAGTTGCGCGATAAATCGCAGGAGGATCCGCGCGAGATGCAGGCCGCCGATCGCGGGTTGAGCTATGTTGGGCTTGAAGGAAAAATTGGTTGCATCATTAACGGCGCTGGCCTGGCGATGGCGACGATGGATATGATCCAGCATGCCGGTGGGTCGCCGGCCAACTTCCTCGACATCGGCGGGGGCGCATCGCCGGATCGCGTGGCAAAGGCCTTCCGACTGGTATGCAACGACGAGCATGTCGAAGCCCTTCTGGTCAACATCTTCGCCGGGATCAACCGCTGCGATTGGGTCGCCGAAGGCGTGGTGCAGGCGCTCGAGAAGATGGATATCAAGATCCCGCTGGTGGTACGGCTCGCCGGCACCAACGTCAAGGGTGGTCGGGATATCCTCAAAAACAGCGGCCTGCCTATCATCATGGCGGAGACACTGTCCGAGGCGGCCACGGCGGTCGTCGACGCTTGGCGCAAAGCGCAACAATAGGGGTTGCAAGATGGCAATATTAATCGATGTAAATACCCCCGTTCTCGTGCAGGGGTTTACCGGTCAAATCGGCACGTTTCATGCGCAGGAAATGATCGACTACGGCACCAATATCGTTGGCGGTGTCACGCCGGGCAAAGGCGGTACCAGCCACCTCGGCCGACCGGTATTCAACACCGTTAAGCAAGCAGTGGCGGCGACCGGCGCGAGCACTAGCATCGTGTTCGTGCCACCGCCGTTTGCCGCCGACAGTATCATGGAAGCGGCCGACGGCGGGATCCGCTACTGTGTGGCGATAACCGATGGGATCCCGGCG
>SMVA01202524.1_pt1 | contig 13599 bp, 10 predicted proteins | sample 2456451 | NCBI WGS metagenome assembly SMVA01 (sample SAMN11095933, study PRJNA526329) | marine sediment metagenome | biome: Marine sediment; feature: Surficial sediment; material: Deep marine sediment; isolation source: Hadal surficial sediment | place: Pacific Ocean | collected 2014-05 | depth...
AGCAGGCCCGCGCGCAGCAGGAGCAACTTCTCCCGCAACGGCACATCGCGTTCTTCTTTCGATAAAACCGGGCCAAGCTCGGGTTGCAGCTTGCAGCGAATGGCGATATAGGCGATGAAGATCCCCGCCATCATCAAGCCCGGTAACACCCCGGCGAGCCATAACTGACCCACCGGCTGGCGCGCGATCATCGCGTACAGCACCAGTACCACCGAGGGCGGCACCAGGATGCCAAGCGATGAACCCGCCTGGATGACCCCGGTCACCATGCGTTTGTCGTAACCCCTGCGCAGTAACTCCGGCAGTGCTATGGTGGCGCCGATCGCCATGCCCGCGACCGACAGTCCGTTCATGGCGGAAACCAGCACCATCAGGCCGATGGTACCGATCGCGAGCCCGCCGTGTATGCCGCCCATCCAGACGTGAAACATCTTGTACAGGTCGTCGGCAATCTTGGACTCCGACAGGATGTAGCCCATGAATATAAACATCGGCAGGGTTAAAAGCGGGTACCACTTCATCAGCTTCATCGCTGCCGTGAACGGCAGATCCGAGCCACCGGTCCCCCACAGGGTTAACGCGGCAATCGCCGCCACCACCCCGATAGCGCCGAAAACCCGCTGCCCGGAGAACATTAACAGCATCATCGACGCGAACATCAAGAAGGCAATCATCTCGTAGGACATCAGAGTTTTACCCCCCGGATAGTTGCGATGTCCTTGATCAGTTCGCAGGTCGCCTGCAATATCATCAGAACAATCCCGATACACATGGTGACTTTTATCGGCCACATATAGGGCCGCCAGCTCGAATAGCTGCGCTCACCGTATTTGATGGCGTATTCGGTACTATCGATTGCACCGTACAGCAGTACACCCAGATAAAAAATCAGAAAAAATACGGTGAACACATCGACCCAGGCCTTCTTGCGTGTTGACCAGGGCTCGTAAAACAAATCCATGCGCACGTTCGATCCCATCTGAATCGAATAGGGGCCGCCGAGAATATAATATGCCACCATCGTAAACTGGGCGAATTCCAGCGTCCACAGCGAGGGCAGAAAAAAAGTTTTGGATATCGATGACCACAGCAACACCCCGACCATGACGAAAATACCGTACATTGCGACACGCCCGACTCGGTAATTTACCGCTTCGACGATTGTTACGTACTGGCTAAGCACTTTTGGCATGGTTGATTTCCAATGGCATCCTGTAGCCGAATGTTGCCGATGATCGGGGAGCATAGGAAGTATAATCATCCTATTTTCACTATTCCACCAATTAAAGAAAGAGGTTAACAACGCAGCCCAGCCCTGGAGCATTCGAAATCTGACTGATTTCCCTCGACACGCCCAATATTGCTCATTCCCGCCGGTCAATCCTGCCAAAACCAGCCACCAGACAAGCTAATTCATTCCCAGCCATAATGTCCGCAATGTGCCCAGCCTGTGTGAAAACTCCTAAATTCAGCAGTGGTAACAAAATATTTCCCACAGAGGCCTAAAAGCAAACCATAATCTGTTCTTGGTTAACCACTATTGGGTAAGTTAAGGCCTCAATTAGGATCGCATTCACCACTTTCATTTTTCGCAATTAGTTTTCACACAGCCTGTGCCGTTCTCTGCCGTAAAAATTATTTCTTCCAGCGTCCGAGTTGGGTCGACTCCGGCCGTTGACCCCTGAATTCTAAACGTCTGCTTTTTCTGATTCAGGGAGTTAACTAACCCTGCAAGTTTGAACGCTATTCATTAACTTTCGGCCCAACACCGATCGAGCATTTACCCCGCTTAACAAAAGCCCTGGGTAGCAAGGTTGAAATTTATGCCAAACGCGAAGACTGTAATTCAGGTCTCGCTATGGGCGGTAACAAGCTACGCAAGCTCGAATATATCGTACCTGATGCGATTGCCTCGGGTGCAGATACGCTAGTATCCATCGGTGGTGTGCAATCCAATCATACCCGATTGGTGGCAGCAACCGCAGCCAAGATTGGTATGAAATGTCGTTTGGTTCAGGAAAGCTGGGTTCCCCATGAAGATGCAGTTTACGATCGTGTGGGCAATATCCTGATGACGCGTTTAATGGGCGCGGATTCACGCATTGTTGATGATGGCTTTGATATAGGTATTCGCCAAAGCTGGGAAGATGCAATGCAGGATGTACGTGATAATGGAGGCGTACCTTACGGTATTCCTGCGGGTGCCTCAGTGCATAAATTCGGTTGCCTGGGTTATGTGGGATTTGCCGAAGAAGTGCGCGATCAGGAAGCTGAACTGGGTTTTAAGTTTGACTATATCGTAGTGTGTGTCGTTACGGGTTCAACTCAGGGTGGCATGATTGTTGGCTTCAAGGTCGATGGCAGGGCAGACCGCGTAATCGGTATTGACGCCTCGGGCACCCTTGAACAAACACGTGCCCAGGTCGCCGATATCGCTCGAAAAACAGTGGAACTGATCGAGCTGGGTCAGGTGATTACCGATGATGATATTCATATCAATCCGGATTATGCTTATCCTGCATACGGTGTACCAAGTCATGAAACTAATGAAGCCATTCGTCTGGCAGCACAAACCGAAGCGATGATCACTGATCCGGTTTATGAGGGGAAATCGATGCAGGGCATGATCGATCTGATTAACAAAGGTTTTTTCCCGGAAGGCTCTAAAGTGCTATATGTCCATTTAGGTGGGGCTCCTGCATTAAATGGCTACAGCTATACCTATCGCAACGGCTAAAGACATAAACACAAAGATGCAATAGGTCAGGTCTTTGATTTATAATGCTTGATAATTCCACTGATGGTAGTCTCAAACATCATACACACCATCAGATAGTGAAAGAAAAAATATCTTTTCAGCATCGTCTTCGTAAATGGCTTCACGACGATCACCTCGTGAAGTGAGGTGTTTGAACAAGATCCGCGTCGCTTTCATCAGGAACGTTTGCACCGCACGACTATGGAAGGACACCCCGTAGTATTGGATGTGTACGCGCAACTTCGCACAGAAAACCGACCAGATGTGTTTCAGCGGATACCGGATGGTGTCTTCTGGTCAAATTAAACCATCGACCATCCCACAATGTACTTTAACGGGGCTCTATCACTTCAACCCGAAGGCTTACGGCCTATCAACTCTCTGTCTACGCTTAACCAGTACAGTTACCCATACCAGCTCAAGACTCGATACCAGGTGCGGTGGGGTCCCCGCTTCTTGGGCGGCACTTGCAGCCGCCAGCAAACACAGCGCCTCGTGGCGCACAACTTGTCAGTACCATCTCCATCTATCCCCATGGGCGCAAATTAGTGATTACCCAAATTTCTGACCTGCTTCGGCAGCCACTTTTTTGCAAACAATGGGAGATCTGATACAAGATCCACCACATCTCGTCGAATTTCATTAAGCGTTGCTGGAGAATCGTGATTTTTAAGTGCGCATGCTACGAGGTAACCTATACGCCGAAAGTCCTTCTCCATCATGCCTCGTGTCGTCATTGCGGGACTCCCCATGCGCAAACCGCTGCCAACACTGGCAGGCGCGGGATCGAACGGAATTGGATTTCGATTGGTAATAATCCCTAGCCTTTCAAGGAGAGTTTCGGCTGCCGCTCCAGATTCTATTTGCCCTCGAATGTCGGCCAGAACCAAATGCGTGTCCGTGCCGCCGGTTACCAGCCGGATGCCGCCTGCGGCGAGACTCTCCGCCAAGGCCTTCGCATTGTTGCGCATTTGCTTGGCATAGGCTCTGAACTCTGGCGTCATTGTCTCCCTGAAGAAGGCAGCGCGGGCCGCAATCAGGTCCATTTTGGGTGCTCCCTGGATGCCCGGGAAGATGGCACGGTCTATTCTGGCGGCCCATTCGCTGCGGCAAAGAATGATCGACCCGCCCCTGGACCCCCGCCAGGACTTGTGGGTCGAGGAGGTGACGAAATCGACGTACGGGACTGGTGAAGTAATAAGACCTGCTGCAACAAAGCCAACAGTGTGAGCGATGTCTGCCCATAACAAAGCGCCAACAGATTTAGCGATGTCTGCGAACCCGGCAAAATCTATGATGCGTGGATAGGATGACGCACCGCAGACGATCAGCTTCGGCCGGTGAATGACCGCCAGTTCTGCAACTTTCTCCAGGTCGATGGTTTCCGTTTCCCTATCGACTCCATAATGCACCGCATTGTACATTTTCCCGCTCAGGTGAAACTTGGCGCCATGGCTCAGATGTCCACCATCGGCGAGGGCCATGGTCAAAAGTGTATCGCCGGGCTTTAGCACGGCTTGTAGCAAGGCGACATTGGCGACTGTCGCACTCATTCCCTGAACGTTCGCGTGTTCGCAGCCAAAGATTTCTTTGAGCCTCTTAATCGCCAGCTCCTCAACGGCATCGGCGTATTCACAGCCAGCGACATAGCGTCGGCGCGGATAGCCCTCGGCATTCTTGTTTGCAAATATGCCACCCTCAAGTGCCGTAGCAATGGGCGAGGCGAAATTTTCAGACGGGATCAGATTTACCGTTTGCCGTTGGCGTCGATCCTCCATTTCGATCAAGCCAGCAAGCTCAGGATCGAATGTCGAAATCAAGTCGCCATTGGTGGTGCTTGAAGCTGAGTCATTCGATGGCATCTTTTTCACACTCGCGAATGTTGTTGATGCAGGTCGACAATGTAAAACGGTACCACTGTTTCCCTGACGATGCCCCGGAGTGAAGCTCCGGTTTTTTGTTATGCATCGCTGTTAGTTTTCGAAGGGCAGCCCTATTTCCGCACACCCCATTTGTTTTGATCCGGCCATTCTTTCAGGTTTTGGTGCGCTTCGCGTAAATCCTTGCCGTAAGCGAAAATCGCCGGAGTTCCCCCGGTGTGAATCATCAGCAGGTTTTTTTTGTCCTCCCTGCCGGCAACCGCACGATCGAGGGTCCCCGCCATCGTCTTGCCCATATAACAGGGATCAAGCACCAGAGCCTCGTATTGGGCGCCGAGGAAAATCGCCGCGAAAACGTCCTGACTGGCCAGCCCGTATCCCGGCGCCAAATAGTCGTCGATCAGATGGATATCGTTATTGGTGACCTTAGACTCCATATCCAGTAGCTCAGCAATTTGTTTGAAGCGGGTTTGCATCCTAGGGTACTGCTGCTCGACATTACGGCGAACGCAGACTCCGGTCACCCTAATGTCCGACTCCAGGGCTCTTAGGCCGAACAGCAAACCGGCATAGGTATGGCCCGACCCGGAGGCAACCACAATTTCGTCCACGGTAATGCCGGTCTCGGCGATTTGTTGCAGAAGTTCCTGCGCCGCGACCACATAACCGAGGGCGCCCAGGGGTTTGTGATCCGGTAACATGTGGATGATATAGGGGCGGTGGCCATTGTCCTCTAAGCGATTGGCGATTTCCTGCAGGTTACGGTCGGCGCCGGCCTCGTCTTCTCCCTGTGGATAGGAATGGAGGGTCGCACCGAACAGATGCTCCAGCAGCACGTTACCGTTATTGCGGTATTCTGTGTCATTTCTGGCGACGCGCTCCTCCAGTTGGATATGGCAACCAAGGCCCAGTTTCCGGCTGGCCGCGGCCGCCGTGCGGGCGAAGTTCGATTGTACGGCGCCGGTTATCATAATCGTGTCGGCGCCTTCGGCCAAAGCCTCACCGAGATAGAACTCCAGTTGGCGGACTTTGTTACCGCCGAATGCTAAGCCGATACAGTCGTCGCGCTTGATATAAAGAGAACCCCCGCCGACTGCCTTACACAGGTTTTCCATGGGTACCAGCGGCGTGTGTCGGTGCACCAGTCGCTCCCGCGGCAAGTCGTTTAGGCATCCGATAGGTCCATATAAATCCGGCATCGTCGTTATTCTCTGTTAGCGTTGTTTTGGGAGAGATTAATGGAAACGCCAGCTTTCTTATGGCGGTTTGCGGCGGGTGTTCGCAATGTAACGGCCAGCTTGGCTTCCGATATGGCCATCGGCCGCTACCTCACCCCTATCGCATGCGGGTCTGCATAGATAGGGAAACGACTGCACAGCTCGAGGACCTTATTGCGTACCTTCGCCTCGACCGCAGCATTGGTGTCTGGATTGGCGGCAAGCCCGTCGAGCACACTTGTGATCATCACACCCACCTGACGGAACTCGACTGCCCTGAAGCCGCGCGAGGTGCCTGCTGGCGTTCCCAGCCGTATACCCGAGGTAACGGTGGGTTTTTCAGGGTCAAAGGGAACGCTGTTCTTATTGCAAGTGATACCTGCGCGTTCGAGGCTTTCCTCGGCCGCCTTGCCGGTCACCTGTTTCGGGCGCAAATCGACCAACAGGAGGTGCGTATCGGTGCCCCCCGTGACTATATTAAAGCCATTGTCGAGCAGTGATTGGGCCAGGATTTTGGCATTGCTGACAACATTTTGCTGATAAATCTTGTAGTCTGGCTGTAAAGCCTCCTTAAAAGCTACCGCCTTGCCAGCAACGAGGGCCAGCCACGGCGAGCCTTGCAGTCCTGGAAAAATTCCTGAATTTAACTTTTTGGCCAACTCGGTAGTCTGCGCGAGAATCATGCCGCCGCGCGCACCGCGTAACGACTTGTGCGTCGTTGTTGTAACCACGTGGGCATGGGGCAGTGGGTTCGGATGGACGCCGCCCGCTACGAGACCGGCGAAATGAGCCATATCGACCTGAAGGTATGCGTCAACCTCGTCGGCAATTTTCCGGAAGCGCTGAAAATCGATGGTCCGCGGATAGGCAGATCCCCCAGCAATGATCAGTTTTGGACGATGTTTCCGTGCAAGTCGCTCGACCTCGTCGAAATCGATCAAGTTGTCCTCGCGACTGACACCATATTGTACCGCATTGAACCATTTTCCCGACAGACTAGGCGCTGCGCCATGGGTCAGGTGTCCACCGGCAGAAAGCGCCATTCCCATAATAGTATCGCCAGGTTTGCAGAGCGCCAGTAAAACGGCCTGGTTGGCCTGCGAGCCGCCATGCGCCTGCACGTTCGCGTATTCGCAGTCAAACAATTGCATGGCCCGATCAATTGCGAGCTGTTCGGCTATATCCGCGAACTCACAACCGCCATAGTAGCGTTGCTCGGGTAGGCCTTCGGCGACCCTGTTGGTCAGCACCGAACCTTGGGCCTCGAGTACTGCGCGAGAAACCAAATTCGACGACGCAACCAGTTCAATATGATTTTGTTGGCGTTCAAGCTCACCACGTAAGGCCTGCGCTATCTGGATGTCTACCTGATTGATAGACGACGCGAAAAACGACTGTTCATAAGATCCCTGAACTGTAGTACTTGTAAATGTCATTCGGACAATGATCCACTGATTTAAAAGTTTTCGGCCTTTTCGTAATGGGTTTCCAATTCAGATTCTGGAGCCAATACCAGAGGTCGCTTTGCGTACCGCTAAAAAAACTATATCATCGGTCATCCTATGTCATCTATTTCAAATAGTATGCTCACGTATAACTCCCGTTTATGGATAGATTATGAATTTACGTCAGATTGAAATTTTTTCTGCCATCATGCGCAACGGCACAATCAGCGAAGCAGCGCGTGATCTCAACATTACCCAGCCCTCTATCAGTAAGACCTTGCGTCATGCCGAGATACAGTTAGGAGTAAACCTTTTTCAACGGATCAAGGGCCGGCTCTATCCGACCCCCGAGGCCGAGATTATCTACAATGAGACCATGCGCATCGATGAAGATGTCAAAAACCTTCGTCGTCTTATCAATGGACTTCACAAGGTTCGCATGGGAATGGTCCGGGTCGCATGCCCGCCGACGCTTTCTTCGAATATCCTGCCGCGCGCAATTCGAGAATTCAGGACGCATTATCCCAATGTCGGCCTTCGGCTTGAAGTTGCGCGCAACAACCATATCCCTGAGTTGGTAAATGCACGCCAGGCTGACGTCGGAATCGTTCATTTCCCAACTGCGGATGTCCTGATTGAAGCCGACATCATTGCGAAAGGAAAGTTAGTTTGCGTGGTCAATCGCCGTCATCCCATCGCCGCGAAAAAAAGCATCGGCGTAGGCGATCTCAAAGATGTGGAGATCATCCAGTGTTCGGTCCATGCACAGATGCAGCGCGTCGTGCACTCGTTTCTTGAGATTGAAACGGAAGCCGCTAACCGAATAGAAGTTAATACCTTCCCCGTTGCCATAAAACTCGCGAGTTTCGGATTGGGCGTCGTCATCGTGGACGAGTTTGCTACCTTCGGAGAGTATCTGCCGGAAGCAACAGTCTTGCCTCTCGAGCCTGAAGTTTCCATTGCAGTTGGCGTAATCTGTCCGAAGTATCGTCCCATGTCACAGGCGACTACTCGATTTCTTGACTGTGTCTCGAGTGTTCTCGTGGATTTCAAAACGGCCTAACGCCATGCTCGAAAACTGCATTCAGTGCGGATTCATTGCTGAGAATAGTCTACTAACGGGTAGCCCGGTGGTGGGCGCCTACTGCATCTCGATTCAATTCAAATAAAGCAGTCCCCAGCTTACCAAGGTGCGCGGTTCATCTCGTAGCGGACGATTGAGGTACATTTCGTGAAGATTGTGCCCAGCCCATAAACACGGGTTATATGTGAGCATACAATTTGAATTGGATGACATAGGAGAGCCGATGATATAGTTATTTTCAACGGCACACCAGATGTCTCTTTAACCAACAATGACTACAGGATTTCCGACCAGGTATGTGGCATATGAGATCCGGTGGTAGAGAACTACCCAACGAGTTTATTTCGAACTAAAGGGTATTAAAATGAGGAGAGGAAAATGAAAGTTATACTGAAATTTTTGGCGCTCGCTGCGAGCATCCTAATTCTTGGGCCAATGCAGATTGCCAATGCCCAAGAATCCACACTTGACAAGGTGTTGGCCCGCGGCAAGGTGATCGTCGGAGTCAGCAGCGAGGCGGCACCGTTTGGCTTCATTGATGAAAAGGGCGAGCTTGTCGGCTTCGATATCGACCTTGCAAGATTGATCGGTAAGCAAATTTTTGGCGAAGAAGGCCACGTCGAATTCCTGAAACAGGGTTTCGCCGCCCGCTGGGCCAATGCGAATAGCGGCAAGATCGATTTTGGGATTCAGATCACCACCATCCACAGTCAGCGTCCCACGAAGGTCGCGTTCACGCGCAGCTACATCGACTCCGGGATCCTTCTAGTCTCCAAGAAGGGGTCCGGCATCAAGACAATCGCCGATGCCAACAAGGACGGCATCATCGTCGCCAACCTGACGGTCCCGATTCAGGAAGAGCGAGCCAAGCGGTTGTTCCCGAAGGCTGAACTCCTCGTCTTCGACACAACCTCCGCGCAATTCTCCGCCGTAAGGTCCGGCCGCGCCTCTGCGGCACAACTCGATGAACCGATAGCGCGCTATTACGTCGCCCAATTTCCCGAATTCCAGGTGACGGAAGACTGGATAACTCCACCGACCAACAACGCGATATTCACCAAGTTGGGAGATTTCACCTGGTGGTTGGTGCTCGACACATATGTGGGCGAATTGCGCGGTGGCAGCCTCTATAATGAGTACGCCGCGGCCTACAAGAAATGGTTCGGGTCGCGCCCCCCGCATACCAAGTTCTGGATCGAGCAGCAGCTGAAAGCCCTGGATTAAGACACACATGTAGTATGTATCTTAATTTATACACGACGCAGGGTTCTCCGGGAGCAGTAGCGATTGCTCGACTGCTTCCGGAGACATTGTTTGGTGCATGCCAGCATTACGCGCGCCAATTGAAGGCGAATGCCTGGTTCCTAAGACTAATGTCACGCCACTTCCGTGTCCGAGGACACCCGCTCAAACCCTTGGGAATATTCACCCTGGCCTTCGGCATCTTAGCCGTGCTAATGGCGTAAACTACTACACGATTATGGATTTTCGCTACCTCATCAGCCAGCTGCCAAAATTCATGGACGCGCTGGAATTGACCCTCGGTATTGGCTTCATCGGCATGATCTTAGCAGTGCTCTGGGGTTTAATTCTTGTCGGGCCGCGCATGTCCTCGAATTTTTGGATTCGCTCACCGATCGTCGCCTATATCGAATTGGTGCGCAACACGCCGTTGTTGCTCCAAGTATATGTTTTCTATTTTGCCCTGCCTCTATTCGGTATTCTGATATCCGGGTTCATGTGCGGCGTCATTGGACTGGCGTCTCAACATGGAGCGTTCCTGGCTGAAATTTATCGAGGCGGCATCAAATCGATTAGCAAGCATCAGAGGGAAGCAGCAAAGTCGCTGGGCATGACGCAAATAACTGCCATGCGTTACGTCATTCTGCCACAGGCCCTTCTAAAAATTGCACCGTCAGTGAGCGGTCAACTCATTCTCCTGCTCAAGGACACCGCCGTCGTCTCTGCGATCGGCGTCATGGAACTGACGCTTGCAGCCAAGGTAACAATCGAACGAAGCGCCGCATCTATGGAAGTTTTCGTTCTCATTGCCATCCTTTATTTGATATTGACGAGTTCGCTGGGCATGGGTTTTCGTGTCCTTGAAACGAGGCATCGGAAGAGGATTTCCCGCTAGTGTTCGACGTATTTTTATCTAATATCCCATATTTTGCGAAAGGCGCACTGGTTACCATTGAGTTTTCTATTGGGGGCATCGTCGGCGGCACGCTGCTGGGCGTTGGCTTGGGCATTCTCTCGACTGTCTTCCCATCTGTTGTTGGGAAGCTGATCACTATCTACGTGTTCGTGATCCGCGGCATCCCTATTCTGGTGTGGATGTTTATGGGCTACACAAGCCTGGGCGTGCTCGTCGGCGATTTCACCGCCGTGCTGATCGTACTGATACTCTATACCTCCGCCTTCGTCTCCGAGATTGCCCGTGGCGCCATTATGAGTGTTCACCACGGGCAGATTGAATCCGCGAAGAGCATCGGCATGAGATGGCCTATGATGCTGCGACTGGTGATCTTGCCGCAGGCGATCAATATAGCGCTCCCAGCTCTGGTCAACAATTCGATCATGATTATCAAGGCAACGGCTTATGTGTCCGTGGTCGGTATCTGGGAGCTGAGTTACGCAGCACGGGAAGTCGTGGAGCGAACATTGGCGGCGTTAGATGTTTTCCTCGGGGTGATGCTCGTTTACTTCGTGATCTGCTATCCGCTTGCCATCATCGCCAACCGCCTGGAAAAGCGGTTCGCTATCCAAAACTGACATTTCAAAGGTTCCACAATGCCCATGATACAGGTTAAAAATTTGAAAAAGCACTTCGCCGAGATCGAAGTGTTGATGGGCGTCAGCTTCGACGTCGAGCAGGGAGAGGTCTTCGTCATCATCGGACCCAGTGGTTCCGGTAAATCAACGGTGTTGCGGTGCCTCAATTTCATCGAGGAGTATGACGACGGCGAGGTTATCATCGATGGCGAATTACTCGGCTACCGTCTGGACGACAAGGGCCACCGCGTGCGCCAGAGCGAGGCCGAGATTGCCAGAATGCGAACCGAAATCGGCATGGTTTTCCAGAGTTACAATCTGTTCCCCCATCTCAACGTAATCGACAATTTGACGTTGGCGCCGGTTCACGTGAAAGGAATGGCGATGGCGGATGCGGTTTCCCTGTCTATGGATCTCTTGGACAAGGTTGGCCTCACCGAATTTGCCGATACCTATCCGTCGCGCCTCTCAGGTGGCCAGCAACAACGGGTCGCTATCGCCCGTTCCCTGGCCATGCAGCCGAAGGTCCTTCTGTTCGACGAAGTCACGTCAGCGCTTGATCCGGAGCTCGTCGGCGAGGTACTGCAGGTGATACGTAATCTGGCCTCGGAAGGTTTCACGATGGTCATCGTGACCCACGAAATGGACTTTGCCAAAGACATTGGTCAAAAACTGTTGTTCATGGACAAAGGCCAAATCGTTGAACAGGGAGTGCCGGAGGAACTTTTGACGAGACCAAAAACAGGCCGCATGCAGGACTTCCTGGCGCGTTTTCACGGCAAAGAAAAAACTGCCTAGGCACGGTCAAGCCAACCCATGGCGATGCGACGTAGACCCTGCTCGCTTGAAACTTCAGGTCTGCTGACTGGTGCCATTGCCTGGCATACGCGTGTCTAAGGTTGAGAAATATTGCATTACCCTAAGCTACAATTGAATTCGAAAAGTAGAAATAAATGACGGCTATCAGAACCATTCTTGACCATATCGGAGATACCCCGCTACTCAAGCTGAACCATGTCACAGATTCGCTCGGAGTCGATATTTACGTCAAATGTGAATTCACATGTCAGAACAAGGACGCTCATTACCGCTCCATGTACAAAAGGAATTCGATGAATTTCTTAAATGTGGCCGACTGGAGCATGGATGTTTACGCGTACAATGCAGTTCCTGCCACCATGAACGGTTGGTTGCGTTCAGTTGTACCAACAGTAGGCGCTTTTAGGCGATGCAGGAGCAATTGCCGAGGGTGCTAAGTTTTCCTTTTCAGCTGAGATTCCTGTTCGCCAGTCGCCCAGAACTGATGGGCAGTGTGCTGGGTATCGTATACCGCGCGATTGCATCCCACCTCATCAAAAAAGCAGGGCTGACTCGGAAAACGGCGAAAACCGGTGCAGTCACACTTATCCAGCGATTTGGCCGGTCCGGCGCCCCGGGTGCTCTGAATCTGAATCCGCACGCGGCCCGGTCCATTTCCATATGCTGTTCCTGGATGGCGTATACACAAGAAACAAACAGGGGAAGACAAATTTTAAACGCACCATATCCCGAATCACCCATAAAGGGTAATTCGGTAAACTCCAAATGAGCGCTGGTGGTCGTTATTTGCTGCTCGCCTCAAAAGACTGGGCGTCCGTTGTGTGCCGATCAGAGACTACTTGAAAGGAACATATTAGATCCCTCGAATGGCTGCTGCGGGTGAAAGCGGTCAATCAACCTCGATCAAATCCGACACTGTCTGTAGGATCAAAGCCCAACTATTACAATTAATAGGTCATTGCCCCTATAGGGTATGTCCGATATCGAAGAGTCAGGTTATGATTAGTGAATGCGATTTTCGAACCTACGGCAGTGCTTCAAGCCCATCACTTTACCTGGATGGGTGGTTTTAACGGTTGGTTTTCTGTATGCGCTTGATGCAATCGGTCTTCTTCGCTCTTGGTGGGCACGTTTGGAGTCGTTTGTACCCGGGGACTTAGTAAGCACTATGCAATCTTTAACCCCATATATCGCCATGTTTGCCGGTATTGCCTGGATTGTATGGATCACAACCAAGGTAGGTCCTTCCCAGGAACCGCGGAATAATTTGATTTCAGCGAAAGGAATACTAAAGTCTTTCGCCGGTGAAGCGAGGGCCATAGAGGCAGCAACGAAAGAGCAGATTAAGAAACTGACAATTCGGGCGGAAAAATCGGAAATAGGCCCATCGCAAAAGATGGCGATTATGAGGGAGTTTCGACCGCCAGATATTTACGCATGGCACGAGAAAGTTAGAAATTACATAGAGACCGAACTAGGTCCGCTCGAAGAAAGCGTGTTTCACAGTATGTATGAAGAGATTGAATCAGAAGAGATTATGAGAAGATTTCCCGAAAAATACGCCAGTTATTTCAACGCCCAAGGAACTCATCTGATCCACCTCAGTCGACGCATCGACTTG
>SMVA01287333.1_pt1 | contig 13598 bp, 4 predicted proteins | sample 2456451 | NCBI WGS metagenome assembly SMVA01 (sample SAMN11095933, study PRJNA526329) | marine sediment metagenome | biome: Marine sediment; feature: Surficial sediment; material: Deep marine sediment; isolation source: Hadal surficial sediment | place: Pacific Ocean | collected 2014-05 | depth 0-1...
GAATGTATACCGTAGGTTATATCTTGTATTGTTATCAGCAAATGTTTTACCGTCTAACAAGGCTTGCAGAGTGCCAGTATTTGTTCCGGCAGAAAGGAATCCAGCAGTTTGAAAACCGATGCCCGCAGCTTGGCCGGTGGAACGCGTGTATCTTTGACCCGCGAGGAAGCAGCCGGTCTCCGTCGACCAGCCAAACCCTATAAAATCTCCCGGCTCAGCTCCCCAGAAAACGGGCTCAGTCATTGTAACAGTATCAAACGAGAGCCCCCGCTGGGTCTCATTGATCAGATGAATGTGTTTGACCTCAAAATTACTTCCAGGACTGGGGAAGTTGCCGCCCTCCTTAAACCTCGCCAAAAAGAAAGTAGCAGCGCCCACGGCACACGGGGGGTGTATGATATACTCAATACCTGTTATAATGCACGCTTGTTCCACCTTACTATGAACAGCTAGAAGAATAGCGGTAGTTTCTTCAGAACCGCCGCCGAACGCTTGAGTTCCAGAAGCAGGAGACTGGGCAACCAAGGCCAATCTATCTTGTTTGGAACTGTGAAAAACCTCAAAGTTATTAATATGGGCAGAAAATCCTAATCCAGTAGCCGTAACCCAAGGCTGCACTGAAAAAGATCTAACGATACCAGACCACGTGGTTATATTTCCCACATCGAAAAAGAAATCTTGGGGTTGATTAGAAAAAGTAATTCCGGAATTAGTAGCCTCTAGAGATCTAGCAGTATTATAAGTTAACTCCCCCTGGTCTCTCCAAAATAACCTGGGATGTTCTAACAAATCATCTTGTGGAATATTAGGAATGGTCAGCCTGATCGTAACTGAGTCGTAGTCTCTTGCTAGAATTCCAAAGGCCGTGGGGTCAGATCCAAGAGTCCCAGTAGACATGATCGGACTTTCAAAATCTGTATTTCCCCCAAAGCTATTGTTTATTCTAAATGAAGGATTAGTGATTGTACTGTTGATGCCTTTCAAGCTGTTCTCAGCAGTGGTGCTAGATGTGAATCCAGAAGTGGCCCAGCCCGCAGTCTCTTGTGCAAAGTCTACTAAATAGCCTCCGCTAGGAACTATTCGAAGTTCACCAGTATTGAAATCTCCCTTCTCCCAGGGAGTCTCATCTGGCTGAACAGAATTGAGAGTATTTCTTCCAAACCAAGGTCCGGATGCAGAAAGGGCAATCTCTATATTATCGTCGGCGGGGTCTCCTGTTTCATCTATGAAAACAAAACCAGTGGCTGACTTACTGAACTGATTGAAGAGCTGCAACTCAGTAACGGTGTCTGAGGGTTTACCGATAGGAGAATCTACTATCTCTGCCTCTGTCTGAGTTCCATCTGAGCCAAAGTCAACCAAGTCCTCGTCGTTAGTAGCCCTCCACTCTTGGACAAGGGCATCTACGCCTGAGGCAGGGAAGTGCTCCAATCTAACATATCTAGGAGACCCAGAAACGGCCGAGATTGGCACGAAGCCCGCATATCTAGGCGGAGTCCCCGTCATTGTAATATCAAAGTAAGTAACGTCGTCGTCGCTAACAGAGAAACTAAACCCGCTGACGGTTGGCTCGTCCGTATAGTATTGTATTTCGTCCAACTTAATACGGGCCCCAAAATCTGCCCGGAGCGCAACGAGTTCCCCTCCACTAACTGTCAAAGCCGTAGAAGTAAAGTCTTCATCAACCAGGCTATTCCTCTCCTGAATGGTTACAAACTGAGTTCCAGATGCAACTCCAGACACCGTTACAGTATTGTCTATGAAGCCTTCTCTAAGCAAATTCCTCTCAGGCATTACTCACACTCCTCTAAAGGTGTTTTCCATCTAACAAGTAGGGATGCGTCTCGTTCCGCCTCTTGATCCAATCCCTTGGGTATATTAGTTCTAATAAATACAGAAATGGGTTCTCCCGAAGGAATTCCCGTAGCAACCAGGGGCAGGCTGTCTGAACCTAGCCCATGGAAATCATTCGCCGAGCCAGTCAGAGAGATCTCTATCATTTCGGCAGGGGTAATAGCATTTACTGCTTGCAAATCTTCCTCTTCTATATCATCAAAATACCTCTTTGCATAATTGTAAATCTTGAGATTCTCTATAACTCCCCAAGTAGAGGCCGTGATATCTGTAGGTATATTAGGAAAGGGAGTAAAGGTCAGGGCGGTAGCATTCTGGGGAATAGAAGAAAATAACTGTCCCATTTCTCCTCCAATGAATATCGTATTACCCCCCTCTCTCTGTCCGATCCAAGTCTTATCAGTACCATAAATAGGCTCGCCATTTTTGAACATGGCAATGGTGCCATTTTCGGGGCCTATTCCTCCAGAAGCAGACCAGGACAAGGCGAGGTGCATTAACTCCCCGGCTTCAAATTCATATGCGACTACATTGCTCACCGCCTGGAGTAATTGTTCCCCGTCAAAAATAGAACAAATAAAACCCTGGTTGGGGCGGTAGAACCAGCTTAAGAATTTACCATCCGGCCTTAAAATTCTGAACAAGGCAGGGAGAACTATTTCCCCTCTTCTAATTCTTCCTCCAATATCCCAATCAGGCCTAAACCAAAACTCTACAGTACCTGCGGCCAGATCTACTCCATTTAGATATATGGTGAATAACTCACTGTTGTTCAAGTAGAGGGAGCCCTCAAACTTACACACGTCATCAAATCTATTTCTCACAAAATTAAAGTCATCGACGGTAATTTCTAGATTAGTACTAGCACTCTTTATGCCTCTGAATTCAATGGACCAGTAACGAATACCAGGGGCTTGTTCTATTCTTTGAGACGTAACCCCATCTGTAGCGCTACTGATCTCAAGATCTGCGGTGATGAAATCCACCGCACTAGATCCTGTATTAAGATCAAACTGATCTCCTGGTCTAAACGGTATAGGAGATTTTTCATCAGCCTGGGAGAACTGTAACTTCAACTCATTCCACCCATTTTGAAGATCCATCTCAGAAATGTTCCACCCATAAAAAACTGAGCTATTATTACCGAGTCTAATCTGTCCAAAACCAGTGTCCAGAAGAGATACATCATTCACCTTCACCCAAAGATTAAAGAAATCTCTCTCAGAAAAGAACTCATCATTGTTACCGTCGATTCCGTCCAGAGAGATCGTGATGGGAGTATCCGCATTTAGAGCGTAAATAAACTTGGCGCTTGTCTGGCCGCTACCTCCAGGACGTCTATCCTGGACATCTAATATCTCCACTAAGGGCTCGACTTGCACTACCTCTTCTATCAAACGCAGCTCGCTGATCTGAATAGACGAGGCATTTTCTAGCTCCCCCTGTACTTTCGTGATAACAAGTCTAAACTCGTCGGCATCCACGGGCGGGGAAAGTGTTCCTGAAAAACTAGTTCCCACAAAGCCTGTTTCTGTAAGTACCTGGGTATCTACTCCCCCAACCTCCGCTCGCAATTCGAAATCCTCTGGACAGTTCATACTTCTATTAGATTGTTGTCCTAGTTGAGGATCTTTTTCCCACTCAAACCTAGAAATTGGGGCCGAGGAAGGTAGGGAAATTGTAACAGTTGCTGTAAAACCCGTACCTTGCCAATAGGTAGAGATGCGGCCATCCCCCATCAGCTCTGGTCCTTGTTCTGAAACACTTGCCCCAGTGATAGAGAAAGTAGAAACCAAACTATGGTTGTTATCTAAAGTTCCAGAAAGAACAGGGTCACTAATAACTTCCTCATAAATCACCATCTCGTTCATTCGTGTTTGAGGACCACTAGTATCGAACAAAATACTGGAACTGGGGTTCTCAGACGGCTGGGCATTCCCAGGGGAGTCTGGAACAGTGTTGGTGAGATCATTAACAAAGACGCTACTATCTATTTTTAAACGGATACCTTGGGTACTGACGGCCGTAGGTAAGATGAATGTCCAACCCGCACCATTATTCCAAGTGTCTTGTCCGGTAAAGGTAGAATTGGAGATAGTACTCCAACTTGAAGTTACGTTAGGATCTGCCCCCGAAGTCAGGCTCTGAAATCTAAAATTGGTAGGATAATAATCTTCACTAAATCCTAGAATTCTTATAGCTTTTACATCTTGGGTTAATATTTCTCCTCTGTAAAGATCTCTGAATACTCTCCATAGGTAATGAGGAAAATTCTTCTCTGAAATAGTAACTGTATTTGTTGCATCGTCTCTAACTGTTAGGCCCCAGAAACCATCATTTAGAGAATCGCTCCCAATGTCAAATGATATTCCATCAAACATATTATAAGGGGTACCATAATCAGATATCCCGGAAGTACTAATACCGTCGTTGGCGGAAGCCCCAAAGTCAACGGTTTCCAAAATACTAACTGGATTTCCTAAAGTAAAGTTGAGGGTAGAGATGTCTCTTAAAGTCCCTTGTTCCGTAGCAAACCAAGAAGCATTTTCTGTCCAGGGCTGAGAGCTGTCCGGTCTAAAAGAAGCATTAAATAGAATCTGTCCACCAGTTTGTTCATTATATGTCTTTGGATCAGTAGTAACACTGTTGTTAAGAAGGGGCGCGTCTCCCTTAAACGCGGCCCAACGTACCGGAGTACTAGGAACTCCAGTACCATAAGTAGAAAATTCTATTCTCTCTGGCCGGAAATCTGTAGAAGTAGAGTACGCAAAGTTGGTTTCATTAGTAAATATCCAGTAATTTTCGTCCAGACTACCATCAGAACGTCCTCTAACAAAGGGGTGGTTTGGCACAGCGGCGGTAGAAGTAGCCTCAAGGAGGTAATCCTTACCAAAATCCATGGCGATAACAGGGTAGTCTGAATAATAAATAAACGTATCATTTCTGTTATCCGTAAGAGTGTTACCCAGATCGTCCCACGAAGCATTATATCCTTCCGTAGGAAATATGGTAGTAGTAAGAGCAGGGTATATTCTAGCAGCTCTAATGGTGGACTGGGGCAAGAAGTCGATACTAGTAGAGCTATTAACACTTTGAGATTCAAATGTTTGAACAAAGGCTTCGAAGTCGGTCGTCGAAGTGCTAAGAAATCTTAGCCACCTGACATTGGTAACACTAGCACCCCAAACTACTTCATTTGGATCATCTACATCGTCGTCACTGAACAAAAAAGTCCCAGTATTCCAAGTGGTCTGATCTCTAGTATCCGCTATCAATTCAAATAGATCATCATCAGTGTCTATGTGATGGTGTCTACCAAGGTCTACAGCAGCATAAACAGTGGGAAAGCTCGGCTCCGGCGTGGAGTTCAAAGGCAGATAGTTCTGATTTTCACATTCGTTACTTAGAGGCAGTGTATTCGTATCTAGTATTTCCAAAGCGGTAAAGTAGGATATGCCTATACCAACGTTGGAGATCCATTCATTAGGCTGGGGACTAAATTGATTATTAATGGGACACCCAGATAATCCTGCGTTCACGTCTGCAACCAAAGGGTCTTCATTCCAAGGGTTTTTGCCGGAAATATCTAGACCAGTGCCGTTGTTGCGTTTCTGAAATTGAATCGAGTAGAATGAGCTGCCCTTTCGAAATGATCACAGTTAACAATGAATTCTACCCGCATTCCTTCGGTAGTTACCGGCTCCTCGAATAGCCATGTCTGAATCCTACCGTTAGGAGTTCCCTGAGCAGCGGCATCATTGGGAGCAAACGCGTCGGGGGCCTTGCTCCAGGGGCCTGTGGCAGGATAGGGCTCTGGTAAAGTCGCATGCCCGATTATTCCCAAAGAAAACTGACGTACCACCTTAAAGTCACTTGAAGTATTACTTAAGTCTGCTTGTAAAGGATTAGTCCACTCTGCGCGAGGTTTAAGAACTAAGACCTGCCATTTTCTAGGCCAAGCTACGGCACCCGAAAGAGGGGTCCCAGCGCCAGTTACGACGCCCGGCAGCATTTTGAATCCAGCTATACTCTTTTCCCCTGACCACTGCATCGACAGGCGTCCGGGGTCAGTAGTAGTCATTCGACGGAAAGATTGGATACCGTCAAATCTATTGGGGCCTATGCCCTGAGAAAACCCCTGGGTTTGATCGACGTCTGGAGAGTGGGTGATGTTGGTGCCATCGTAAGGCTGGTACCAGTGAGTGGACCCCGAGGTAGCTACAAACGTATCTACTAAGCTAAAGCTAGCATCTGTCCACCCGGGATCAGAAGAACCTGAAGGAACCGCCAGTCCAGTTCTCCAACTCTTATACCACTTAGCAGAATCTGGATTAGGCAAGATAAGGTTCATAAAAGCATCATCAAATGCAAAAGATTGTTCTGTGCCGTTGAATCCGTACCCATTTCCATTAGTTCTATATTCAAAACGAATGAAACGAGTTCCAATGGGGATTCTACCTTCCATATTAAAAGAAGTGAAGTTCTGACCAGAGTCTACATCGTCCCGGAAGATATTTTTAGGCGGGCCATATTCCTGGACCAACGTATTTCTAATTCCGGACTCCGTAGGAGCAGCAAAGAGACGAAGTAAATCTGAACCTCCCCCCGAAAAAGAGTGGGCAACAGCGCCCAGTTGGGCTGTAACTCCTCCAGTATCTATCTGGGCAGCATGCTCACTAACGTCTATCGTTTGTCCGAAGCGGAATCGAAGAGAATTGATGCCGAGTCCAGTTCCACTAACTGTTTGGGCAAGGTAGTTATCACTAAGGATATAACCAAAGAAGTAATTTCCAGAACCTCCGCCGACGCTGGACTCTAAGAAATTGATCCCTCCTGGCTCCGGGCCGGTATCTTTGGGTAGTGCAGTTAAGGGAGTGTTTTCGTGTCCAGAAACTACGGGGACATTCCACCCATCAACAAACCCTCCAAAGAGGCCAGTTCCAGATGCAACCCAAGTAAAGTCCCACGGCTCAAAGATTCCGGTTTCGAAGCCGGGGTTGTTAAGAAGATTGGGGGTTACGACTCTCTCCTGATCCCCGGCAAGATTTCTCAGACCATAAGTTCTAGCATTAAGCGCCACATTCTCTTGTTCTCTTAATTTTTTGTCGGGAGTAAAATCTATTTTTCCTGGCGCACCTACCACAGGGTTTGTTACATCCTCTGCGCTGTGCAAAGGGCTAAAATAAGATAGGTGCCTGGCGGTTCTAATATCTGGCGGGATATCTAAGATGAGATCTGCTGTTTGCCCAAGAGTATTAGTGATTAACAGCTCTGTTCCCGAGCCAACCGTGCCTACTCTAGCATCTTCAATGGTTAAGGCCCCTTCTAATCTACCTTCCTCTCCGAAACATAACTGATCTTCCTCAAATTGTACGTTAACCTCATTAATAGAAAGACGAAGGGTGGGCCGAATTATAAAACGCAGAAACCGGGGAGAATTCCCAAGCTTAAAAGTAGCCGTTCCCTCATCAAACTCAATTAATTCTGCAGTAGAAAAGATAGTACCGTCATCAGAGAATAATACCTGAACATTATCTCCTAAAGATTCTTTTGATGCAGATACAGCAAAGACTTGGAACTCCGAAATCTTGGTGCTGAAGTGGAAATCATTGAACCACCTAAATGCAGTTGTTCTAATGGCATCAAAGTTCCACTCAAATCTGGTCCATTGGAAAGCTAGATATACGGCTTGCTCTGCAACATTACCAGCCCCTCCCAGCTCGGCAACACTAACCTCAAAATCCACTCCCTGCTGAGGGTTTCTAGTACCGTCGGCAGCAAACGCGTCCAAGATAACTGGGTTATTCAATAGTATATTGGATATGTCGGTGGTTTTGGTAGTTAGAAATATAGGGATACTTACAATCTCTGTCTCATCAATCTTAACAGAGGTGATGGTCTCTTCAGGAATGATCTGAAACCCTGCTTTACTTCCGTTACCCCCTGATCCCCCAGTAGCAGTCTCTAACTGCCATGCCCTCTGATTCTTAGGGTCCTTGAAGTAAATAACTACTTTTCCAATGGGCTTATCGGTTCTAGGATTATTAGAACTAAAGAAACACTCTATCGCAATCGGGTCTCTATAGAAATCATAGCTTTGCGCAGCTCTCCCTTGTAACTCGTGGATGCCAAGAAACTCAGCGTCTCCATTCACATAGAAATAAGTAGCCTCTGCTGCGGTGAATCCGCCGAGTGATTCGCCCAAGTTAGCACTGTTGGAGTCGGCGACGGAACCGAACGCAGAGACGCCGTTTTCCGACAAAACTATATTATCATTTAGGGCGTCTATATTAAAAGCAGTATTGGCCCTGGAATCACAAGTTCTAAAATCCTGTGCTACATTGAATACCCAACAAATAGTGTGGCTATCGGTAACGTCAGTATTAAATGTAGAGGTGGTGGCCGTAGCCACATTATATTCCAAATCCCTAGTTTCTTCTTCTCCGAAGAAAGTTATTTTGTTTAGGTTTAGCCGTCTCTTAAGATCTACATCTATGACGGCTCTATGTTTTGTACCGCCTCCCGTACCATATAACGGTAGGCCCTTCTCTCCTGCCCCCGAAGGGATAGGAGGACTAGTAACTGTAGTCGTAATGTCTCCAGTTATTTCGTAAAAAAGAGCATCTGGTTTTGAGGTACCTATAGCACCCAGGTGGAGAGACGCATTGAAAATTCCTAAAAGATCCCCACGTTCAACAAACAAATTCAAACCAGAAACGTCGACCGTATATACCCCAGGCTCATTAGTTATTACTAAGCCCCCAGTAGGAACCTCGGTGATCGTGGTCTCTCCGATAACTCCCTCGGCAACAAAGTCTAAAGATCCATCAAACTGCGGCCTAAATATTTTCCATTTACTACCACCAGCATCATCTAAAACACCATTAACAGATATAGATTCTAGTTTGCCGTCGTCCGAAAAAGGATGCGTTAGATCAATAATAGTCTTGGCCTGAAAATCTTCTGTTCCAAAAACTAAGGTGTTCACATCTACAAAACTGGTATCTCTTCCTTCAACTACAAATTCACTTTTAAGTTGCTTGCCCGTAAGAGCAAAATCTGGCCGACCTCCCTGCAACACTGGTTGCTGGGGGTCGAGAGAAAACGAGGGAAGACTATCATCGTTGTCAAATAGAGACAATATTTCTAGGGTTGTAGGACGATACGCACCCAACGGTTCGTAAGAGGAGGCGGGGTCGGTGCCTCCTATTTGGGTAGCAGTAATTGTGCCCGCGTCGTTGGTAAAACCCAACAACGAGGCCACAGAATTTTCTCCAAATTTAACTACAACAGAAGAGGTGGCCTTTCTTATACCAGACTCAATAACCATCTTCCCAGTCTGATCGTCAATGAAGGCCTCGGCTCTTAAATAACCCCCTATAGCTATCTTCCCTAATTGTAGGGAGATGTCTCGTGCTATAAGTTCTGCAGTAACAGCCTGGGGAGTGAGTGTTATAGTAACATCTCCATAATCATTAATGTTTACTATCAGCCGGTCATTAACTCCTTGCTCTATAGTCAGCTCTCCACTGAGATTTTTACTACCCGTAGACGTTCCTGGAGTTCCAGCATCCTCATTTTCAAAACTGAAATCAAAATCGTTGGTACCTATCTCAACAAAATTAAGAAAAAACTCATCGTTGATTGCCCCATTAGTGCATGGAAAGATACGAATATTAACTACCTCTCCTACCCACTGGGGACTGTCTCCCACGTTGATATCATAGAGAGTCCACCTGCCGTCTGATGTTAATTCAAATGTCTCAGATTTAGTATCATTAAAGGTAGGATCGTTAGCGGTTGCCCACTGTATCTTTCCTACATCAGTAGGGGCCTGGTTTTTAGTATGCTTATCATACTTCATCCTAAAAGTTACTCTATCATTAACTAGGGCATCCACCGCCACGAAATCAGAGGTTGGGTTTATAGATCCCCCATCTGCTGTTAACTTAGTGGCATAAAGAAATCCTCCCCAAGCTCCAACGATGTCCAACTCAGAGAATGACGTCCAGCCTTCAAGATCGGCATTGTTTAGCCATACTTGCTGATACGCAACGTTCCCTGACTGTTGGTCAGCAAGAGACCCTCGTACTCTTGCTTCGGTTAGAATGCTGTAGACCATTATTTCTTACTATACCTTTCATCGACTCTCTTTGCAACATCTCCTGTTGCTTTCCTTTTCAAGGCTTCTAGGGTTGTTACATCCCCTGCTTCTTCTAATTCTTCAAAATACTTCTTGTAGTCTTCACTAAGAGAGAAGAAATAGTTTCTAACCAGAGACTCGACGTCTTTGTAAGTGTATTTAAATTTTTCGCCACAACATGAGCAGGAGTACATTAGGTAGTCCCATGTCACGGTGGCTGCATTTAAGGAAACTTTCTTTCTTCCTTCTTTAATGTACTCAGAAATAGTATCCCCCTCATCTATGTCCAGATTACAGGGCCTGCCACAATTTTTACAAAAAACATAACTTAAGTAAGGCATATTAACTTCCTTTTTCAATTATAATAAGTGTACCATCTTCTGTCTTCCTGACACCTGCCTGGTCTAGGATGCGAGAATCTATTTGTTTACCCTGACTATCTATTAGAATCTGATCATTTATTATAGCAATACCCTCTCCAGATAACGATCCTGCAGCAGCTCCGCTGAGGAACCCGGCGTCCGGTTGATACAGAGTAGACCTTATCAACCTAGTTATTCCACTAGGAAGCTCGTCCCAGAACCTCGAAGTTATGACAGTAGTTAACCCGTCATGTAAATGAGAAAAGTTATAATCCATAGTCATTACTGCAGGGCACCTGCTCGGCGGGTCACAACAAAAGCCAAAGGCCGTTACGAAATCATGAGACCAGGCGTGACCTGGAGCTGACCAATTAGTTCTCTCCGGAATCTCTCCGAAATGAAGAGCCCCACTACTATCCCTAACCTCATTTACAGGGCTCACTGTGTGACTTAACGTGGTAGTCCAGGTCGGAGTTGAGCCCCCGGTAACAAAATTCAAGAATTTCTTTTCGTCTGGTGGATAAAAACTAGAGAACGAAAATTCATAAGGGGCTCCCTCTTGTAGATCCCTAGCTTTATTGTATTCTCTCTCTTGTAGTTCCTCTAGCGCCTTTATTCCGAATGTTAAAGGCTGTTGATTATCTTCTAACTTTGGTCCCCAAGCATAGGATCTAAATTTGTTTGCCCCTTGAATAGATCCCTCAGTAGTTGTTCTCCAATAACCAGATGCGCTATCCATACCAGTAAGAAAGGACTCTGGATTATTACCGCCGGCCGGTGCGCCAGTGGAGATATTATATTTCCTTTCTCTTATCTTTATGGTCTCCTGGAGCTGGACATCTGAAGGTACCATGGCCTCTACTTCCATTTCTATACCGGCAATCCCCATAGAACCATTTTCATTTCTAGAATTGAAGATTAGGTGAAACTCCTGCCCAAACTGATTCCAATAAGGAACTCCTACATAATTGGGATTGATAGGAACTTGAAACAAAAAAGCACCGTTATCAATTGCAGTTCTGTCGTTTCTTGTAAAACTTCCAGGAATATCTTTTCCGAATGCGGTGGTAGTAGTGGTTGCCAGCACCCTAGGAGTTCTTCTAGTAATGAAGGGAGGGGTCACTCTATTATCAGAATCTATAACTCCAAGAACCATGGTGGGAGTTTGCCATTTTATTGTAACAGGCCCTCCTTGACCGGCGAACGCAGTATCAGTTTCTCCGGCCATGAAGGTCACCTTAATCGAAGTAATTTTGACAGGGGTACTGAAGACCATATCTATATTTACCAACTCTACTTGTCCATTAGAAAAGAGGGTCGAGGAGGCGACTCCCGTACCTGAAGGTATGGGCGTAGCAGGAATGCCCCCCTTTAATGCGGGGTCTCCCGGCGCAAAAGTGTCTACTGGAATTATTCTTAAACTGGAGGGGCCAATCGGCAATCTCAAATCCTGAGCCAAAGTATTAGATGGAAAGAACGCAGACATTTCGCCATCTTGGCCTTCGGGGTCGGTGGTAGTGATTCCCACGCCAAATCTTTGTCGAAATACTCTACCAGCTGTAGCTGAGATGTAGCTATCAGCTAAGTGCTCTTTAGAACCGAATGCTCCGTCTTCTCCAAAAACATTAGGATTGGTGCCGATTGCCGGATAACCGTGGGGCACCCTACTCCAGGTATATTTCATATCTACACGGGAGTCAAATACGGGATCCATTTTTGTAGTAATTGGAAGGTCTTCCAAATTTATTTCTGCCAAAATACCTCTGATATAATAGAGACACTGACAGCAGGGGTCTTCAGGAAGATCTCGTTGAATATCTACAGCAACTGGCGTTTCAATTGTATTACTTGCATACAAAGCAAACTGATTTGCGGTAACGGCAAACTCATCTAAATGGACGAACCTGGAAGGAAGTTTAGCAGGGTCGCCACCGCTAGCTCGAAGAGAGGGATCATCAATATCTAAAATACATTCGCACGTACTGGCCAATTGTCCATTATCGGTCGGCGTTCCGTCTGCACAGGGAATTTCATTTCCACTGATTAAGCCTTCCTCTCCTATTTGGGCACTGGTATCATAAATGCCGTTCTGAATAATAGAAAACTCTTTTGCACTATAATCGATAGATATTTCTCTGGGAGGGCCCTCTCCTAACTGAAGAGTGCCAAATTTTGTTTGAACCCCTTCCTCATTATAAGTAGGAGGAATGAAAGTAACAAGATAGTTTCCTTCAGCAGGGCGGATCCGGACTTCCAACCTTCTATTGTCTAAGAAATAATCAGGCGAGGTGTATTTAAGACCAGCCACCGGGGAGGACCCCGCCTGGCCTCTTAGAATAGGCTGTTCTTGTTCTCTCCAGGCCCCCATGGTGGATATTGCCTGGCCGTGATTAGCCCCCAATCCAGCATCTCCTCCATTAGTTCCTAACAATGCGTCCGGCAAGAAACTTGGAAAATAAGGAGAAAATGGATATTCTATTGCGGCTCCTGGAATATTGGTAATTAACTCCTTGTGGCGGTGCCTAGTACCATCTTGTGTTTCTCCGATACCCCCCAAGGGAGTAGAAGAATTTATCAATCTATACTGTTGTGGTTCCAAATCCTCAGACCAAAGCTCAACGGTTGCCCCAATATCTTCTCTCTCCGGGAACATGGGCATCCAACGAAAACCAGGAGACCTGCCATTAAACCCGCCTAGATAATCTCCTCTCTTTGTTGTTACTTCAAAAGTAAGTTTTGGTCTTCCAAAATTTCCAAAGGGAGGCTCTGGCCATTGAGCCCCAGCAAACCAAAAGATATCTATCTCTCCTCTTTTCCTACCATAGCCCTTAAAATTGAAGGCCGATGCTGATTTCAGCACTTGGTTGCCATAGGTAAAAGCACTGGAACATATTCTAATACTGGGATGAGTAGCTAAAATCTTAGCAACCATTCTATCCGGGCCCCTGTATGCCTCATCTGACTTGGGAGGAAGAGAACCGTACTGGCCGCCGGCGGCGGCTTCGGCCTGCTCGCTGGTCAAGAGGGCGGGAGATCCAGAAGTATTTCCGGACCCGGCATCGCTTTGTGCTGCAGAATTTGCCGCGCCGGCTGAGGTCAAGCCCGGAGCCTCGGTTTCCTGATTTATCAATTCAGTAACATCTGTGTTCAAGGGCCCGTAGGTATTTTGCTTATACCTGGGCCTTTCACAGCCCACATAAGGATACCACATGGGCCCCCTCTTCAGGAGCCACTGGGAC
>SMVA01175742.1_pt1 | contig 13597 bp, 15 predicted proteins | sample 2456451 | NCBI WGS metagenome assembly SMVA01 (sample SAMN11095933, study PRJNA526329) | marine sediment metagenome | biome: Marine sediment; feature: Surficial sediment; material: Deep marine sediment; isolation source: Hadal surficial sediment | place: Pacific Ocean | collected 2014-05 | depth...
CCCTGGCCCAGGTCGATCTGGGCCAACTGATCGACGTCCCCGGACGGCTGCTCTCCGCCGGTCAGAAGCGGCGCCTGGCGCTTGCCCGGGTGCTGGCCAGTCCGGCCGAACTGTGGCTGCTGGACGAGCCCACGGTGGGGCTGGACCGGGACTCCATCGCGCGACTCACGGCGGCCGTGGCGGCGCACCGGGACAAGGGCGGGTTAGTGGTGGTGGCGACCCATGTTCTGGTGGATCTGCCGAGCGTCGAGACTCTGGACCTCGACGCCTTTGCCGCGAGCCCGGACTGGGAGCTGGCCTGGTGAGCGGCTTTCTGGCCGTCGTGGCGCGCGACCTGCGCCTGGCCTTGCGCCAGCGGTCCGATGCGCTCATGGCGGTGTTGTTTTTCGTGCTGACCGCGTCGCTCTTTCCCTTCGCCATCGGGCCCGAGCCCATCCTCTTGATCCGCATCGCGCCCGGGATCATCTGGGTGACCGCGCTCTTGGCCGTTTTGCTGTCCCTGGAGCGTCTGTTTCTGGCCGACTTCGAGGACGGCAGCCTGGAGCTGCTGGCGCTGGCCCGCACGCCCCTGGCGCTCGCCGTAGCCGCCAAGATCCTGGCCCACTGGCTGACCACCGGCGTGCCGCTGATGGCTGCCGCACCCTTGATCGCCCTGCTCTACGACATGGACCCGGCGGGGCTTGTGGTGCTGCTGGCCGCCATGGCCCTGGGCACGCCCTGTCTCAGCCTGATCGGCGCGATCGGTGCCGCGCTCACCCTGGGCGCGCGCCGGGGCGGGGTCTTGATCCCGCTGCTGGTCTTGCCGCTCTATGTGCCGGTGCTGATTTTCGGAGTCTCGGCGGTCGACGCGGATCTGGCGGGATTGTCCTCGAAGCCCCATCTCTTGCTCCTGGGCGCCTTGCTGGCGCTGGCCCTGCCTCTGGCACCCCTGGCCAGCGCCGCGGCCGTGCGCCAAGCTTTGGAATGACGGATCACGGGGAAGCTTGTTGATGTTGATTTCGCTCAATTCGCCATCGGCGCCCATGGGGTAGCTTGAGCCATGCACCGCTTTGCCAACCCGGGTCGTTTTCTGCGCCTTGCCGCCGCGGTCCTGCCGTGGACCGGCGGGTTCACGGTGCTGTGCCTGGCGGTCGGCCTCTATCTCAGCCTCTTCGCATCGCCGCCCGACTATCAGCAGGGCGAGAGCGTGCGCATCATGTACGTCCACGTGCCCTCGGCCTGGATGGCGCTGTTCATCTACAGCTCGATCGCGGCGGCGAGCGCCGTGGCGCTGATCTGGCGTCATCCCCTGGCCGACCTGGCCGCCAAGGCCTCCTCGCCGGTCGGCGCCGGCTTCACCTTCCTGGCCCTGGCCACCGGCTCGCTCTGGGGCAAGCCCATGTGGGGTACTTGGTGGGTGTGGGACGCCCGGCTCACCTCGATGCTGGTGCTGTTCTTCCTCTATCTGGGCCACATGGCCCTGATGAACGCCTTCGAGGACCCGGTGCGCGGACGGCGGGCAGCGGCGATCCTGGCCCTGGTTGGCTTCGTCAACATACCGATCATCAAGTTTTCGGTGGATTGGTGGAATACCCAGCACCAACCGGCCAGCGTGATCCGAATGGACGGTCCCTCGATCTATATTGACATGCTCTGGCCGCTCTTGATCATGGGGCTGGGGTTCACGTTCTACTACGTGACCCTGCTGCTGCTCAGGGTGCGAAGCGAGCTCCTGGCCGCGCGCATCAGGGTGCTGCGCCGGGCGGCAATGGAAGGCGCCTGAGGATCATGCAGGATATCGGCAGCTTTCTGGAGATGGGCGGTTACGGGGCTTTCGTGTGGCCGGCCTATGCGCTGAGCGCGCTGGTCATGGCGGGTTTTGCCGTGGCGAGCTGGCGCGAACTCCGGGCCCAGGAACGGATCTTGCGGCAACTGGAAGCGGCCGCCCCCAAGCGGCGCCGGCCCCGCGCGGCGGGTGAGCGGGGAGCGACCCCCGCATGACCCGCAAGCGGCGCCGTCTCTATGTGGTGGGCCTCGGCATGCTTGGGCTCTTTGCCGCCGCCGCGCTGGTCCTGACCGCGTTTCAGGAAAACCTGGTGTTCTTCTACTCGCCCAGCGACCTCATCGAGAAGTCCGTGCCGCCGGGCCGGCCGATCCGCCTGGGCGGGCTGGTCGAGGAAGGCTCGATCGAGCGCCGGGACGGCCTGACCGTTCACTTCCGCGTGACCGATCTCTCCCACAGCACGCAGGTGGTTTATGAAGGGCTCCTGCCGGACCTGTTCCGCGAGGGGCAGGGCGTGGTGACCGAGGGCACGCTTGGCCCCGACGGCGTCTTCGTGGCGCGCGAAGTCCTGGCCAAGCACGACGAAACCTACATGCCGCCCGAGGTGGTCGAGGCGCTCAAGAAGTCGGGCCAATGGCAGCCCGAGAAAGGAACCGCACAGTGATCCCGGAGCTCGGCCATTTCGCCCTTATCCTGGCGCTCGCCGTGGCCTTGGTGCAGGGCAGCCTGCCCATGGTGGGTGCGGCCCGGGGCAACCTCCGCTGGATGGCGCTGGCCCAGCCGGCCGCCTTCCTGCAGTTTGCCCTGGTGGCCACCGCGTTCCTGGCGCTCATGCAGGCGTACGTGAGTTCCGACTTCACGGTTTTGAACGTGGTGCGCAACTCCCATTCCGCCAAACCCATGCTCTACAAGGTGGCCGGCGTTTGGGGCAATCACGAGGGGTCCATGTTGCTTTGGGTGCTGATCCTCACCCTCTTCGGGGCCGCGGTGGCCGGCTTCGGCGCCAACCTGCCGCCCAGCCTGCGCACCCGGGTGCTCGGCGTCCAGGCCTGGATCTCGATCGGGTTCCTCACCTTCATACTGTTCACCTCCAACCCCTTCGAGCGGGTGTTTCCGCCGCCCCTGGATGGTCAGGACCTGAACCCCCTGCTGCAGGACCCGGGCCTGGCCTTCCACCCGCCCATGCTCTACGCCGGCTACGTGGGCTTCTCGATCGCCTTCTCCTTCGCGGTGGCGGCCTTGATCGAGGGCCGGGTGGATGCCGCCTGGGCCCGTTGGGTGCGGCCCTGGACGCTCCTGGCCTGGTGCTTCCTCACCGCCGGCATCGCGCTCGGCAGCTGGTGGGCCTACTACGAGCTCGGTTGGGGCGGCTGGTGGTTCTGGGACCCGGTGGAGAACGTCTCCTTCATGCCCTGGCTCATGGGCACGGCGCTCCTACATTCGGCGATCGTGGTCGAGAAGCGCAATGCGCTGAAGGTCTGGACCATCCTGCTCGCCATCCTCACATTCTCGCTTTCCCTGATCGGCACTTTCATCGTGCGTTCGGGGCTCTTGACCTCGGTCCACGCTTTCGCCACCGACCCGGAGCGCGGCCTCTACATCTTGGTGCTCTTGTGCCTGACCATCGGCGGGTCGCTCCTGCTCTTCGCCCTGCGCGCGCCGGCGCTCAAGCCGGGCGGCCTCTTCGCCCCAATCAGCCGGGAGGGCGCCCTGGTGCTGAACAATCTGTTCCTGGCCACCGCCACCGCCACGATCTTCCTGGGCACCCTCTACCCGCTGTTCCTGGAAGCCTACAGCGGCGATTCGGTCTCGGTGGGGGCGCCGTTCTACAGCCGAACCTTCGTGCCGCTCATGGTGCCCCTGGTGGCGGCCATGGCGGTCGGGCCGTTCCTGGCGTGGAAGCGGGCGGACCTGGCCGGGGTGCTGGGCCGCTTGAAACTGGCCGCCGGCCTGGCCGTGGCGGCGTTTCTGGCCGCGCTCTACCTGGAACGGGGCGGGCCGGTGCTGGCGCTGTTCGGCGTGGCCCTTGCGGCCTGGGTGTTCGCCGCCTCGATCCTGGAGTGGGCCGGGCGGATCAAGCTGCTGCGCGTGCCGCTTGCGGACAGCCTGCGGCGGGCGGCCAAGCTGCCGCGCTCCGCCTACGGTATGACCTTGGCCCACGCCGGCCTGGCGGTGGCGATCGCCGGCATGACCGCCTCGACCGCCTGGAAGACCGAGGAGATCCTCGTCATGCGGCCGGGCGACAGCGTCCTGGTGGCCGGCACCAGCTACCTCTTCGAGGGTGTGGAGCGCTCCCAGGGTCCCAACTACCGGAGCGATACCGCGACGATCACGGTGACCCGCGACGGCCGCAGGATCACGCGCCTCCGCCCCGAGAAGCGACTCTACCCGGTCCAAAACATGCCCACGACGGAAGCGGCGATCCACACCACCGCTCTGGCCGACCTCTACGTCGCCTTGGGCGATCCGGACGGCAAGGGCGGCTGGACCGTGCGGATTTTTCACGAGCCCTTGGTGCCGTGGATCTGGGTTGGCTCGCTGATCATGGTGTTGGGCGGATTCATCTCTCTGACCGATCGGCGCCTCAGGGTCGGCGCCCCCACCCGCCGCCGGGCCGCGCGTGGCGGCGCCCAAACGGCGAAGGCCTGAGGCCAAGCCATGGCTGCCACCGCAATGCCGAACCGCCTTTTGTACCTGGCGCCGCTGCTGGTCTTCGCGGTGGTCGCCGGCTATTTCGTCTGGGGCCTCGACCCCGACCGTAACCCGAGCGAGATTCCCTCGGTCCTGATCGACCAGCCGGTGCCGCGGTTCGACCTGGCGCCGCCGGCGGGGGTCGATCGGCCGGGCCTCTCGAGCGCCGATCTGGAGGACGGCCAGGTCACCCTGGTCAACGTCTTTGCGTCCTGGTGCATACCCTGCCGGGCGGAGCACAAGTACTTCATGGCCTTGGCCGATGCGGACGGGGTGCGGCTGGCCGGGATCAACTACAAGGACAAGCCGGCCGATGCGGCGCGCTGGCTGGCGCAACTGGGCAATCCCTATGGGCTGATCGGTGCCGATGAATCCGGGCGTGCTGGAATCGAATGGGGCATCTCGGGCGTGCCCGAGACTTTTGTGATCGACCGGGAGGGGCGGATTCGCTACCGCCACGTGGGCCCGCTTTACGACCGGGTGCTGGAGGAGGAGATCCTGCCGCTGGTGGAGTCCCTGAAACGATGAGGCGGCTGTTGCTCGCCCTGGCCGTGCTGGCGACCCTGGGTCTGGCCGCGGCGCCCGTGACGGCGGTCGAGCCGGACGAGGTGCTCGACGATCCGGTGCTGGAGGCTCGGGCGCGCGATCTGTCACGGATCCTTCGTTGCCCGGTCTGCCAGAACGAGTCGATCGATTCCTCCAACGCCGGCCTGGCCCGCGATCTGCGCATCCTGGTGCGCGAACGGCTGGTCGCCGGCGACAGCGACCAGCAGGTGCTCGACTTCCTGGTGGGCCGCTACGGCGACTACATCCTGCTGCAGCCCCCGCTCAAGCCGAGGACCTATCTCCTGTGGTTCGGACCGGTGCTCATTCTGCTGCTCGGCCTAGGGGCGGTTCTCCGACTGAGGACGCGCCGCCGGCAGGCCGCGGAGCCCGGTCCCCTGACCCCGGAAGAGCGGACGCGGCTCGATCGCCTGATGGACTCGACACCGGCCGAGGACGAGGAGCGGTCATGACCTTCTGGCTGCTCGCCGGCCTGCTGACCGTGCTCGCCGTGGCGGTTCTGCTGGTCCCGCTGCTGCGCCGGCCGAAAGACGTGGCGGCGCGCCAGGACTACGACCTGGAAGTTTATCGGGATCAGCTGAGCGAGCTGGATCGGGACCTGGCGCGCGGCACTCTCTCGGCCGACCAGGCCGAGGCGGCGCGCACCGAGATCGAGCGGCGGCTGCTGGCGGCCGCGGAGAGCGGATCCGAGGACGGACCCGAGGTTGGGGCCAAGCCCAGCGAACCCAGGCGAAGCGCCCTGGCCGCGGTCCTGGTGGTCGCCCTGCCGGCGGCGGCGCTGGGTCTCTATCTGGTACTGGGCGCGCCCGGGGTCCCCAGCGTTCCTTTCGCCGCGCGGCCCACGGCCGGGCCGGTGCCCAAGGACATGGCGCTTCTGGTCGAGCGCCTGGCCGCGCGCATGGCCGAAACGCCGGACGATCCCGAGGGCTGGCGGCTGCTGGGCCGGACCTACCTGCAACTCAACCGCCCGGTGGAGGCGGTGGCGGCGCTGCGGCAGGCCCTCGCCCGGGGCGCCGACAGCCCCTCGGCCTGGGCCTCCTTCGGCGAGGCCCTGGTGGCAGCCAACCAAGGCCTGATTGTGACGGAGGCCCGCGAAGCCTTCGCCGTCGTGCTGAAGCGCGATCCCGGCGATCCCCGGGCGCGCTATTACGCCGGGCTGGCCTTGGCCCAGGACGGCCGCCCGCACGAGGCCCTGGAGACCTGGGTGGCGCTCGCCGCCGACGGGCCGGCCGATGCGCCCTGGCGGGAGGTGGTGATGGCGCAGATCGCCCGCGCGTCGGAGGACCTGGGCATGGCGCCCGACGATCCGGCGCTGGCCGGCTTGGCTAGGACGCCGGGTCCGAGCGCGGCCCAGGTCGAGGCCGCGACGGAGATGTCGCCGGAGGCGCGGGACGCCATGATCCGCTCCATGGTGGACGGCCTGGCGGCCCGCCTGGAAGCGGAGCCCGGCGACCTGGACGGCTGGCTGCGCCTGTCGCGCGCTTACGCGGTCCTGGGCGAGCCCGAGCGGGCCAAGGCCGCGGTAGACAGGGCGGCCGAACTGGTGGCCCAGCTGCCGTCCGATGCGCGGGAACGCGAAGCGGTGGAGCAGATGCAAGAGGCCCTGATCCTGCCCCGTTGAACGACTCCGGCACGTCAAAGACGGGAATTCCATGCAAAATCGGATGATTCGGCGCCATTTCCGCTTTGCATCCCCCGAAAAGCCGATTACCTTTTTCCCGCCGGAACCGTCCGCGTAAAGAGACGAGAGACCGGGCAAACAGGGAACTCGAAGGGGCACCATGGCAGAGGCCGTGACCGCCGCGACCCCGTCAGAGCCGGCGTTGGTGGTCGAGGACTTGCACAAGAGCTTCGGCGCACTCGAGGTGCTGAAGGGCATCTCGCTGTCGGCGCGCGACCACGACGTGGTCTCGATCCTCGGCAGCAGCGGATCGGGCAAGAGCACTTTTCTGCGCTGCATCAACCTGCTGGAGACACCCAACTCCGGCAAGGTCTACGTCCACGGCGAGCTGATCCGCATGCGCCAGATTGGCGAGACGGAAATGGTCCCGGAGGACATGAAGCAGGTCGAGCGGATCCGGTCCAAGCTCGCCATGGTGTTCCAGAGTTTCAATCTCTGGTCCCACATGACCGTGATGGAGAACGTGATCGAGGCGCCGATCCATGTCCTCAAGGTGCCCAGGGACGAGGCGATCGAGCAGGCCGAGCGCACGCTCGACGTGGTCGGCATGTACGAGCGCAAGGACTATTATCCGGCCCACTTGTCGGGCGGCCAACAGCAGCGCGCGGCGATCGCCCGTGCGCTCGCCATGGAGCCCGAGGTCATGCTGTTCGACGAACCGACCTCGGCATTGGATCCGGAGCTGGTGGGCGAGGTCCTCAAGGTCATGCGCAAGCTGGCCGAGGAAGGCCGGACCATGCTGGTGGTGACCCACGAGATGGGTTTCGCGCGCGAGGTCTCGGACCACGTCATGTTCCTGCACGAAGGCCTGGTGGAGGAGGCCGGCAAGCCGGAGGAGGTTTTCGGCAATCCCAAATCCGAGCGGTTCCGGCAGTTCGTGGCCGGAACCTTGAAGTGATCCTGGCCGGAGGTGATCCGGCCGAGACAGTCTCAACGCACCAAGGGAGGTTAAGGTGAAGAAAATTCTGACCACATTTGCCGCCGCGGCCGTGCTGGCCTCGGCGTGGACGCTGCCGGCAGCCGCCGGCGAGGCCTTGCGCATCGGCGTGGAGGGGGCCTATCCGCCGTTCTCTTGGAAGGAGCCCGACGGCACGCTCAAGGGCTTCGACATCGACATCGCCCTGGCGCTCTGCGAGAAGATGGACCGCGAGTGCGAGCTGATCGAGCAGGACTGGGACGGCATCATCCCGGCGCTTCTGGCCCGCAAGTACGACGCCATCGTGGCCTCCATGTCGATCACCGAAGAGCGCAAGAAGCGGGTCGACTTCTCCGACAAGTACTACAACACCCCGAACCGTTTCGTCGCCGCGAAAGGCGCGGATTTAAAGCCCACGCCCGAGGGGCTCAAGGGCAAGAGCGTCGGGGTCCAGCGCGGCACCGTCCACCAGTGCTTCATGGAAAAAATATTCCCGGATACGGAACTCAAGCTTTACGGCACCCAGGAAGAGGTGTTCTTGGATCTAAGCGCCGGTCGTATCGACGCCCAGATTTCGGACTCGATCCAGGCCGACGAGGGTTTCCTCAGCAAACCCGAGGGCGAGGGATTTGCCTATCTGGGCGGCGACCTGTTCGACTTGGAGTGCCACGGTGTGGGCTCCGGCATCGCGGTGCGTAAGGGCGAAGAGGAGTTGCGCGACGGCTTCTCCGCGGCCATCAAGGCGATCCGCGAGGACGGCACCTACACCAAGATCAACGACAAATATTTCGACTTCGACGTCTACGGCGATACCATGCCGGCGTCATAATGACCTCGGTGGGCGCGGCGGCCGGTTGAGATCCAACGGCCGCCGCGCTCGCCAATTTGCCTTGAAAATCTCGATGGGGGGCTGACCCGCGGTCTAGCTTGATGGAGACGGTCGTCGCCTACATGCCCAGCATCCTGCAGGGCACCTGGATTACCATCGCCATCGCGCTGTGCTCGGTGATCTTGGCCGTGCTCCTGGGCTTGCTCGGCGCCTGGGCCAAGTTGTCCAAGTCCCGGCTGGCCCAGAACATCGGTGCGGCCTACACCACGCTGATCCGCGGCGTGCCGGATCTGGTTCTCATGCTGCTGCTGTTCTTCGGCGGCCAGACCCTGCTCAATCAGCTGGGTGACGCCACCGGTTTGTGGGACTACGTCGAGATCAACCAGTTCACCGCCGGTGTGCTGACCATCGGGTTCATCTTTGGCGCCTACATGACCGAGACCTTCCGGGGCGCCTACTTGTCGATTCCGCGCGGCCAGGTGGAGGCCGGCGTCGCCAGCGGCATGAACCGCCCGCTGATCTTCCTGCGGATCATCTGGCCCCAGCTGGTCCGCTACGCCCTGCCCAGCTTCGGCAACAACTGGCTGGTGCTGCTCAAGACCACCGCCTTGGTCTCGGTGCTGGGCCTGCAGGAGCTGGTCTACACCGCCTTCTCGGCCGGCCGTTCGACCCGGCAGCTCTTCACTTTCATGTTCGTGGCGCTGGTGATGTATCTGGTGCTGACCGCTATTTCCGACGTGGGTCTCAGGTGGCTCGACCGGAAATACAGCGTCGGCGTTCGGCGGGGCTGATCCCATGGACGAGCAATCGGGCGGTTTCCTGAAATCCCTGGAAGAGTTCAGCACCAACGTCTCGCCGCTCGACTTTTACCTGGTAGCCCAGAACTACGAGATTTTCCTCGAGGGGATCGGCAACACGGTCATGTTGGTGGTCGTCTCCCTGGTGATCGGCGGCCTGCTCTCGATTCCCCTGGCCATTGCCCGGGCCTATCCCAAGCCGGTCCTGAACCAGATCATCTGGGGCTACGTCTATGTGTTCCGCGGCACGCCGCTCCTGGTCCAGACCTACCTGATCTATTACGGCTTGGGACAGTTCGAAGGGATCCGCGAGAGCGTGCTCTGGCCGTTCCTGAGGGAAGCTTGGTGGTGTGCTCTGCTCGCCTTCGTGCTCAATACCGCGGCCTATACCACCGAGATTTTCCGGGGTGTGATCGTGGATACGCCCTGGGGCGAGATCGAGGCCGCCAAGGCCTGCGGCATGTCGCCCTGGACCCGCATGCGCCGGATCGTCCTGCCCAGCGCCTTCCGGCGCGCGCTGCCCATGTATTCCAATGAAGTGATCTTCATGCTGCACGGCACCGTGGTGGCCAGCCTGGTGACGATCACCGACATTCTGGGGGCCGGCAAGGAGCTGAACGGCAAGTACTACCTGGCCTATGAGGGCTTCATCGCGGCGGCGATCCTCTACATGATCTTGGTGTTCATCATCTCTCGTGGCTTCAAGTTCTGGGAAGGCAAGTGGCACGTCCACCTGCGACCCAGGGAGACTTGAGACTGTCCACGCCTTCTTTGACACCGCTGTCCCCGAATTTATTAGAGACCAATATAAGAAATTGGTCTTCGCACTCTTCGCGGGAGACGAATAACTCGCGGTTCATTGACACGAATTCTTCGCAACGATTAGGATGGTCGGGTCAAGCGCGATCCGATGAAACGAGGAGAAAGCTACATGCCGAACGATCATGATCCACAACTGGCCAGGAATATCCGGCGCATCGGACACCTGACGATCCCCGGCGGCGGCCAGGTGGTGGTGCAAGGCAACTACGCCTACGTGGGGCATATGAAGCCGCCCCACGGCACTTCGATCATCGACGTTTCCGACCCGGCAAATCCCCGGGTGGTCTCCACCATCGACCTGCCGGACGACCAGTCCCACACCCACAAGGTGCGGGTCGTGGGCGATCTCATGTACACCAATGTGGAGCAGAACGAGCGGCACTTTCTGCGCAAGGGCGACGCTCTGCCGGAGATTCGCCAACGGCTCGGCCAAGAGCTGGGGCGCCCGCCGAGCGACGGCGAGGTGGCCGCTAAATCGGGTGTCGGGGAAGCGGATATCCCGGTGCTGGACGCGGCGCGGGAGCGCGGCTACGCCGAGGGCGGATTCCGGGTCTACGACATCGCCGACAAGACCAAGCCCAAGCTGATCACCCACCAGAAGACCCACGGCTTCGGCGTGCACCGCTTCGACGTGGACGAGCGCTATGCCTATATCTCCACCGAGGTCGAGGGCTATGTGGGCAACATCCTGGTGATCTACGACATGGCCGATCCGGCGCGGCCGTCCGAGGTCGCCCGCTGGTGGATGCCGGGCCAGCACCTGGCCGGTGGCGAGACCCCCACCTGGCCCGGCTACCGGAACCGGCTGCACCACGCGCTCAGGGTCGGCGACCAGCTTTGGGCGTCGGTCTGGCACGCCGGTTTCCGGGTGATCGACGTGAGCGACATCACCAACCCCAAGACCGTGGCCACCCACGACTACCATCCGCCTTTCCCGGAGCCGACCCACACGATCCTGCCCTTCGAGCAGCCGATCGGTGGCCGGCGCATCGCCGCGGTGGTCGACGAGGAGCACGTCCACGATCTCAGTGGCCGGCTGCACGCCTTCCTGTGGATCTTCGACGTGACCGACTTCGACAACATTCAGGCGCTTTCCGCCTACGACGTGAGCGAGCTCGACTCACCCTGGAGCCGGACCCCCGGCGGCCGTTTCGGCGCCCACCAGTTCCGCGAGAAGCTGGACTCGACCCTGGTCTACGTCACCTGGTTCGCCGGAGGCCTGAGGATCGTCGACGTGGCCGACCCGTTCCACCCCGAGGAGGTCGCCCATTTCATGCCGGAGCCGGTCAACGGCAATCCCAGCCCCCAGAGCAACGACGTGGACGTGGACGACCGGGGTCTCATTTATCTGCTCGACCGCAACGACGGCTTCGACATTCTGGAGCACCAGTGAGGTAATACCAACCTGCACTGAGTGAAACTCAGTGCAGGTTGGTAAGCGCGACGGCGCGCCCGAGCTCATGCGAGGAAAGCCTGGGTGGCGATTGAACGCACGGCAAACTGCGATGAGTCTTGCTTCATCGCAGTTTGGTATAAGTGCGGACGGCTTTCAGCCGTAGCGCAGCAGGCTGTTGCCCTGGGCGCGCAGCCAGCGCCGGGGCCGGCCCACCTCGGGCGTAAGCTCGGCGACCAGGGCCCAGAACCGGGGCCCGTGGTTCATGTGCTCCAAATGGGCCACCTCGTGGGCCACCACGTAGTCGAGCACCGCCTCGGGTGCCAGGATCAGGCGCCAGGAGAAGTTCAAGCGCCCGCTGGACGAGCAACTGCCCCAGCGGCTTTTTGGGTCGCGCAGGGTGATCCTCTCGATCTTGTGGCCGATCGACTCGGCCTTGGCGTGGGCCCGGTCGCTCAGCTCGGCGCCGGCCTCGCGCCGCAAGAAGTCCTCGACCCGCCGCGCCAGGTGCTCGCGCCGGCCGGAGACCCGGATCGTGCCGTCCTGGCGCCACACGCCGCGCCGGGCAGCCGGCTCATGGCCAATCACGTGAGGCACGCCCAGAACCGGCACCACCGCACCCTCGGTGAAGGCGATCCGCGGCGGTAGGGCCTTGAGGCGGGAGTCGATCCAGCGCCTCTTGTCCCGGGCGAAAGCCAGCCCCTCCTCGAGCGCGGTGCGCCGGGGCAGCACCAGCTTGACCGCGCCGCTCGCCGGATCGACGTTGAGAGTGATCCGCCGGGCGCGCCCGCTGCGGCGCACGTCGAGCGCCACCTCCCGACCGTCGAGACGCAAGATGTGGGATGTCTCGTTATCCAGATCCATGTATCTGGTATAACCGCTTCTTCGCCGGCCAGGCAATAGGGAGCCTTCGGCCGCGCTGTCATCCGGTGGTGCCGGTCCTCGCTTCGTGGTCGATCAGGGCGGCCTTGCGCCTGAGGCCCCAACGATAGCCACCCAGGCCGCCGTCCTGGCGCAGCACCCGGTGGCAGGGCACCAGGATCGAGACCGGGTTGGTGGCGCAGGCCCGGGCCACGGCCCGCTGGCCCCGGGGCAGGCCGAGGGTCTCGGCGATTTCCGAGTAGGTCCGGGTCTCGCCGCAGGGGATCGTGATCAGCTCCTGCCAGACCCGCCGTTGGAATGCGGTGGCGCGGATGTCCAGGGGCAGGCCCAGGGGCGGCGTGCCGTCGTCCAGAAAAGCCACCAGCAGCTCCACCGCCGGGGCCACCGCCCGATCATCCCGCTCGATCGCCTCGGCGGCGGGGAACTCCGCCTCCAGGGCCCGGGTCAGCACGCCGTCGTCCTCGCCCAGGCAGACGAAGCAGACGCCGAACCCGGTCATGGCCACCAGCAGGCGGTCCAGGGGCGAGTCCACGATGGCGTAGACGATGCGTGCACCCCGGCCGCCCTTGGCGTAGGTGGCGGGGGTCATGCCGAGTTGGCTGAGCGCGGCCTCGTAGATCCGACTGGAGGAGCCGTAGCCCGCCGCGTAGGTGGCACCGGCGATGGAGTTGCCGGCCTTCAGGCCTTGGCGGAACCGGGCGCTTCGGCGGGCATCGCCATAGTCCCGGGGCGAGACGCCCATGACCTGCTTGAACAGGCGCTGCAAGTGCCAGGGGCTCATTTCCACGTGTTCGGCCAACTCCGCCAGGGTGACCCGCTCGCCGGCGCGCGCGTCCAGATAGGCGCAGGCCTTACCGACCACGGGTAGGTGCCGGTCGTTGCCTTGGGCGGGGGTCTTCACGGCGCACTCCGTTTGCATGTCGTCTTTCTCCCTAGGTATCATGGTCCTACCCAGTGATCTAAGGAGAAAGCGGCCGGCATTCTATCCGAAGCTTGCGCAGGCGCCGGGTGCGTGGTGAGTCACAGATGCTGCGGAAGACGGCACGAAACGGCTTAACCTCACGGCATCCGACGATCCCCATGGAGGACACGAGGTCGTCACGGCAATCAGGGATCGTTCCAGATCTGGATTTAGGGAGGTAAATCATGAATCTATTCGGCAAGGCCGCGACTCTTGCTGTCGCGCTAAGCATCGGGGGAACGGCCAGCGCGGCCTTCGCCCAGACGGAGATTCAATGGTGGCACGCCATGGGCGGCGCC
>SMVA01047606.1_pt1 | contig 13596 bp, 8 predicted proteins | sample 2456451 | NCBI WGS metagenome assembly SMVA01 (sample SAMN11095933, study PRJNA526329) | marine sediment metagenome | biome: Marine sediment; feature: Surficial sediment; material: Deep marine sediment; isolation source: Hadal surficial sediment | place: Pacific Ocean | collected 2014-05 | depth 0-1...
CAACCGATGTCAGTGTTGGCCCCTATAGTATCATCGGCGCCGATGTGGAAATTGGCAGCGGCACGGTTATCGGTCCACATGTCGTCATCAACGGCCCTACCCGAATCGGTCGTGAAAATCGGATATTTCAGTTCGCTTCGGTCGGTGAAGGTCCCCAGGACCAAAAATATGCGGGAGAACCGACTATGCTCGAAATCGGTGATCGTAATGTCATCCGCGAGAATGTAACCCTCAATCGAGGCACTGTCGGGGGCATCGAAAAAACCGTGATCGGCAACGATAACCTGATCATGGCCTATAGCCACATTGCGCATGACTGCATAGTCGGCAACCATACGGTGTTTGCCAATGGCGCATCCCTGGCCGGGCATGTATGCGTGGGAGATTATGCAGTACTGGGTGGTTATACGCTGGTGCACCAGTTTACCGAGATAGGTAGCAACTCCTTTTGCGGTTTTGGATCCGTGGTTTCCCAGGACATCCCGCCCTTTTCAATCGCGGCTGGTACCCGGGCACGGGTAATCGGTATTAACAAAGTAGGATTGAAACGTAAGGGTTTTTCGCCGAAAACGATACGTGCGTTGCATAAATCCTTTCGCCAGCTGTTAAAATCGACGCAGTCGAAACAACAGGTATTTGAAAATTTACAACCCCTGTGCGATGAATTCCCAGAGGTTGCCGAATTTGTAAAATTCGTCAGGGAAAGCAAGAGAGGGATCGCCGGTTAGGGCGCTTTCGGTGTGCGGTCGATGGCGCTACCCAGCAAATAAAAGGCACATCCAGTAACCTATCTGAGGAGCATAACCATGGCAACATTATCCAAAATTCCGGGATTGGGTCTCGCGGTTTTCCTGGTCAGCCTGGCAGGCCAGGTGGATGCGCTCGAAATGCTGCATTTCATTGAAGCCAAAGACCACGCTGACGTGTTAGAAGAAGCCACCGGGTTGAAAATCACCGACGCGGGCGTGGTATATGTCACCAGTGAAGAGAAGGGAACACTTCTCAAAATTGTCGACGGCAAAATCGAAGTCATAAAACTGTCTCCCGCCGTGTTTAAAGACTCCGATCTTGGCGGGGTGGATGTATTTGCCAACGGCAATCTGGTGGTGGTCAACGAGGGATCGGGACAGATCGGCATCATTGATCCGGAATTCAAATTAATCAATTTATTTTCACAATCCGGTGGTAGTCCTGGTGAACTCGACGACCCAAAACCGGTAGCCGTGTCGATCAATAATAAGATTTATGTCGGTAATGTAGATAAAAAGCAGATCAGCGTTTTTAACCACCAGGGCCTGTTTTTGTATAGTTTCGGCAAACGCGGTTCGGGCGGCAAGGATTTATTAAAGCCAACTCATGTCAGTATCGATGCCGAAGAAAATGTCTATGTGCTGGAGGGTACTGGTCGCCTGTCGATTTTTGATTTGCATGGAAATCTGTTAGCGCGAATTACAGCCCGCGATCTCAAGACGTTTTTCGGCAACACCCCTGAACTGAGTGCGATGACCGCGGACTTGAATGGAACCCTGTATCTGGCTGACCTGGAAAGTATGAGTATTTTAATTTACGACTGGCGTAAAAATGAAATGATCGGCAGGTTTGGTGCACTGGGACAATCGAGATCCCAGTACCGGGATATCAATTATCTTTCGGTGAATGCAACGGGCCAGATAGCAGTGCTCGATACAACGAATAGAAAGATTGAAGTATTCCAGCTCGATGAGACCCAATTCGCGCAGCCGCTTACCCGTGACCTGGTCGAGTTCGGCGCCAGCATCGATTTCGCCTGCGACCTGGCCCACGCGTTTATCGATGGCCAGATACTGTGTATCAAACCCGGTAAACAGGGCATTGTGATCGTGGGTGCCGATGGCACGGAACAGGGTAAGTTCGCCGAGGATGTCGAACAGCCGTCTTCAATTAATGTCGGTGATGATTCCGTCGCGGTGCTGGGCAAAAACAAGTTACATGCTTATTCCCTCGATGGGGAACTCCTGTTCAGTATTGGCAGGTACGGTATTTCGGCAGGCGGATTCAAGAAGCCCAGCGACGTATTTGTCCACAATGGAAAATATTATGTCGCCGACAAGGGCAACAATCGGGTGCAGGTGTTTTCTGCTGACGGACAGTTTCTGGAACAAATAAAACCCGGTCCGTATGAAGACAGGCTGTTCATCGAAGTAGGCCCGCTTGCGGTCGACAGCCGCCAAAATCTGTATATCGCCGATGGCAGTGCGCTGGGCCTGATTCATGTCATCAGCAAGGATCGGAAAAAGATTGCGACCATTGGTATCGAGCAGGATTCGATTCACAAGGTAACAAAATTTCTCGGGCTGGATATCGACAAACAGGATCGGCTTTATGTGCTTGCGACCACGGATTTCAACGATTACACGGTAACCATTTACAAGGATTTCGAGCTCTACCGGAAATTTGGTGCGGAAGGTGACAATGGTACCCTGGCCTATTTCGAAGAAGCAACCTCCATATCAGTGGTTTCGGGCACCAAAAACAGCGTCTATATCAATGACTCCGATTTAGAGAAAACCCATCGCTTCGATATTCTCGAGTATCCGGATGCGGCCTTTGGCCTGCATATCGCCGCTAACAAGGAAGCCATACATTTGCAGTGGAGTAGCAGTCAATCCCCGTTGATTACCGAATACGAAATCCAGGCGGCAATCACCCGGGACGGACCCTTTGTACCGGTTTCCGCCAGCTCCGGTTTGAAGCAGACACTGTCGGTTGAGGCCGCGGGCAAGTATGCCTGGTTCAGGGTCGTCTCCATCAGCGGTTATGGGTTACGCGCCGCGGCCTCCACAGCAAAGGAAAATCATTTCCAGCGAATTAATACGCTGTTCCAGGCAGGTGAACTGGAAGAAACCATCAAACTCGCGAATCGACTGTTAAAAATTGCGCCCGACAACGCGGATACGCGAGACATTCTCGGCATGAGCCTTTTCCAGTTGAAAGATTACACCCGCGCCATCTCCGAGTTCAAGCATCTGCAAGATGTCGAGCGCTACCGCAACAAGGCGATTCGTTACCAGGTGCAGGCGTATTTCGAACTGGAGCAGTTTCTGGACGCGCACGCATTAATCGAAGAGGTGCTCGAACAAAGCCCGACCGACGTCGAGCCATACATGATCTGCACTCGCCTGAGCCTGGAACTTGCCGATGCGATAGGTGCCGTCACCTGCGCCGAAGACGGTCTCGCGCTACATGAGGACAATGTGGAGCTGCGCTATTTACTGGGACGGGCCTATATAGAAGCGGGTCTTGCGGATGAAGGGCTACTGGCTTACGAGACCATTGTCGACACCGCCCCGGATAATTACCAGATACGCCTGAAGATTGCCGAGGACCTGTACGACCTGGGCAGTTACGAAGAATCGCTGGCCCATTTTGATGCGGTCTATACAGCAATGCCGAAATCTGGTGACGCGGCTGTGGGCAAGGCGAGGGCATTGCTCAGCCTGGGCCGTGACGACGAGGCCAAGACTATCGCGGTGAAACTGTCAGGGAAAAAGGAAACCAAGGGTGAGGGCTATTACCTGCTGGGCAAAATTGCCAGTAAACGAGGTAAACACAAACAGGCCGTGTTGCGCCTGACGCGGGCGGGCAAGGAAAATCCCGAGGTGGTGGATGCCTGGGTATCGCTGGCGCAGGCTTATGTTGCGATCAACCAGCAGTCCAGGGCGGTAAAGGCCCTGGCACGGGGCATCAAGCATAACCCGGAGGCATTCCAGTTATACCAGCTTGCCGGAAAAATCGAACTAGAGCGTGAAAAATACCCGGATGCCAATGCTTACCTCGACAAGGCCGTTATGCTTGAACCCCAGTCGTTAGTCGCGCGCAAGTTTTATGCGCGGGGGCTGTTCGCCACGCGTAGCTATCGTACCGCCGCCATTCATGCGGACGCAGCCGCGCGCATCGCGCCGGAAGATATTGATGTGCTGGTATTGCAGGCCGATATCGCCAATCAACAGGGAAAGACTGGATCGGCCATCGAATTTTTGAAAACGGCGATCAGTATCGATACCGCATCCGCCGAATTGCAATATCGAATCGGGCGTATATACCAGGATGCCAACCTGTTTGACGCATCCCGCTCGCACCTGGAAAAGGCGGCGGGAATTCGCCCGGCCTGGGGTGATCCGCATGTTGCACTGGGCCATCTTTATAGCAAACGTCGGCTGTTCGACGATGCGGTTAGGTCACTCGAGAAGGCGGTCGAGCTCGATCCATCGGAAGCGAACCGTGCGATTCTGAACGTCGCCTTTGCCGAGCGTACCAAATCGCTGGAATTTTCCAGCAATACACCACAGTTGCTGTTGTCCGACCTGAATTTGAAACGGGTATTTTCGGCGGCATATAAAAAATATCAGGACCAGGCTATCGGCAGCGTAAGACTGGAAAACATCGGCGCTACCGACTATGGAAACTTGAAACTTTCTTTCCAGATCAAGGAATACATGGATTTCCCCACTATTTTCGATATCGCCGTGATCAAGGGTAATGAGACCCGGGAGATCCCCATCAAGGCGACTTTTAATAACAAGATTCTAGAGGTAGACGAAGATACCGGGGTGCAGGTAGAGGTGAAACTGACCTATCTGCGTGACGGTCAAAAAGATGATATTACCTTAACCCAGCCGATGACTATTTATGGTAAGAACGCGATTGTCTGGGGTGAGCCGGCAATGGTTGGTTCTTTCGTTACCCCGAAGGATGATACCCTCAGAGACTATGTGCGCCAGGTGATCAATGCCTATCGACCCGATCCAGGCCCGTTGAATGACAAGATGGTATCGGCGATGGCATTTTTCACTAGCCTGACCGCTGCCGGCACCAATTACATCATCGATCCCAACACTCCGTTCACCGAGCTGAGGGACGATCAGATCGATTATGTGCAGTTTCCACGTGAGACCCTGCGCCTGAAAAGCGGGGACTGCGACGACCTCTCCGTACTGATCAGCGCCGGACTTGAAAACCTCGGTATTAACACCGCTCTGATCGAAATTCCGGGACATTTGTTCCTCATGTTCGATACCGGCATCACCGAGGCGGACGCCGGTCTGATCAGCCAGGATAGTAGCCTGCTGGTAATCAAGGATGGCAATGTCTGGATTCCGCTGGAAGCGACCATGGTCAATACCACCTTCACCGAAGCCTGGGCAGAGGGCGCCAACAAGTACCAGCTTGCGTCGGCCGCCGATAGTATCGGCATAATCGATATGCGCCAGGCCTGGCAGGAATACAAACCGGTGACTTTACGCAAGGCCAGCTATTCCATCGAGTTGCCTGACAAGAAGCGAACCGAAAGCCTGATACAACAATCGCATAACCTGCTCCTGACCCGGAGCGTCGACCGCCTGGTGCTGCCATATCAGACTATGGTCGCCAATAATCCGAAAAATATTACCGCTCGGCTGCAAGTTGCCATCCTCTACGCACGTTTTGGACTATATGAAGATGCAGAGATTGCATTTGAAGCCCTGGATGAAATTGCGCCTGACAACAGTTCGGTAAAAACCAATCAGGGCAACCTGTATTTTCTGCAGGAAGATTATAGGAAAGCAATCGAAAATTATTCCAGGGCTTCCGAGCTCGATAGCGAAGACGGTGGTATCTGGATAAACCTGTCGATGGCGCAGTACAAGTCAGGTAATTTGAAACAGGCGAAATCGAGTTATCAACAGGCGCTTAAGCTGGATTCTGATTTGCAAGGGGAATATGAGGCTTACGGCAAGCTGTTGAATCAATAGAGGAGCAGGGTATGAAGAAATTTCTGATGATAGTGTTATGTGCAGGCAGTCTATTTGCCCCGCTTCCGCTGATCGCGCAGGACTCATCGATAGTCATCAATAATTCGGAGACACACAGCATATTCACCGGATTCTTTAAATCCGTGTGGGCAAAATTGAAGTCTTTGAATCCAACGCAGAAACAGTCAGCCCGGTCGACCCAGGTATACACCGCGGGTATTCGTGGCGCTGAAGCTACCGAAACACTGCTGCAACCCTATTGGAAGGATGATTTAACCCAGGATGAAGAATTTCAGAATGAATTGCAAAAATTCGGCCTGGCGCAACTAAAAATGGATAAAGGTGAACTTGAAGCCGCGGTGAAGTCTTTCGATGATTTTCTGCAGGCCTATGATCAAAGCGCTCTGCGCCCCAATGCCCTGTTTGGCAAGAGCATCAGTCTCGCCGGTATCGGGCAAAACGAGCAGTCCCTGGCAACCATGCAGCAATTCGTCAATGAGAACCCGAATCATCCGCTGGTGGGTGACGCCAACCAGGTCATCAAGCAGTTGCAGTAGGTATCCTGCCCCTCGTATTCACCCCGTAGGGCCGAATTCATTCGGCCAACCAGGTAATTGGTCGAATGAATTCGACCCTACAACCTGTTTATCCTGCCGGTTTCGAATTATCATGGCGGGGTGAATATTCTCGCCATCGAAACCTCGACTGAAGCCTGTTCTGCCGCATTATTACGCGAAGATGGCGCCATCTTCAGCGAATTTGAAATCGCGCCAAGACAACATATGAGGTTGCTGCCGGGGATGCTGGATGCGGTACTGGGGGCTGCCGATATTCCCAGGAATTCGATCACACACTGCGCTTTTGCCAATGGCCCGGGCGCCTTTACCGGGATTCGTATCGCCGCGTCACAGGCACAGGGAATCGGGTTGGCCCTGGATATTCCACTGTTACCGATTTCGACCCTGGCGGTACTGGCACAGGTTAGCCTGGATAAATTTGCCGGCAGTAAGACCCTGGTCGCGCTCGACGCGCGCATGGCGGAGATCTACTGGGCGATCTATGGTCGCGACCAACAGGGCTGTGCCGAGCTCATAGGCCGTGAGTCCCTCACTGCTGTGGATGCGATCGATACCAAGGCTGATTTCGACTGTGCTGCTGGAAACGGTTGGGCCGTGGCTGGAATGCAGAGCGTCGTCGGTGGTCGCTTCCCCGTCGATGCTGAGCTTTTGCCCGACGCAAGGTCTTTACTTACCCTCGCAAGGGTAGTAGCGCAGCAGAATCGCGGCGTTACCGCCGATCAGGTCCGCATAAACTACCTGCGAAATCAGGTTGCCAAAAAAGCAAAAAGTGGATGACCCGGCTGCCGGTATTCCCCTACGGAGCGGCCGTAATTTCAGCAGTGCTGAAATCCAGGCCCGGTGATTTCAGGGTGATCGAGGAGCTGGGGTTCGAACCCGGGGGCAGTGGGGAACACCTGTTCCTGTGGATCGAGAAGACAGGCATGAGCACCCATGAACTGATCGAGCAGGTTGCTATTGATTTTTCAATCCACCCGCGACATATCAGCCATAGCGGGCTCAAGGACAAGCAGGCGGTAACCCGGCAATGGTTGAGCCTGCATTTGCCCGGTCATCAGGCCTTATTCAAACTCCCGCAGATAGATCGATACCAGCTGCTCGACCATGGCTGGCACCATAGAAAACTACGCCCGGGTAGCCACCGGTTTAACCATTTTGAAGTGTTGCTGCGAGAGGTTCCGCAGCTGCCCGATTCGACGCTGAAGCAATTACGACTGATCGCTGAACAGGGTATCGCTAATTATTTCGGCGCCCAGCGATTTGGCCGCAACCAGGACAATGTAGAACAGGCATTGAAGCAGCTTGGCCGGCGAAAGCTCAGTCGAAATAAAAAAGGCCTGTACCTGTCATCCTTGCGTAGTCATCTGTTTAATCGGGTTTTAAGCGAACGTATCAGTGCCGGATACTGGCAACAGCCTTTGCAGGGTGATGTGTTTATGCTCAGCGGATCACACTCGATATTCAGCCAGGATCTGGATAGTGATCTGCTGCTGCGTTACCGGGCGCATGATATTTCCCCTACCGCCAGTCTCTATGGTAGCGGTCAATGCCAGCTTTCCGGGCTGCCGCTGAAGATCGAAAACCAGGTATTTTCCGGCTGTGAAGATATCACCCGATGCCTCGATCGACAGGGAGCGAAAAGGCAGATGCGCGCGCTACGTGTCTCGGTAGGTGATTTCAGTTACCGGCATGACCGGGTCGATAAGACCCTGCTGTTAAAGCTGCGCTTGCCGGCAGGGAGTTACATGACCACGGTGCTCGATCATTTTATCGATACCGGCTCGCCCTAGCGGTTTTTCCGGTAGATACAGTACCAGCCTTCGGCATCGCCGTTGACATAGTATTTGTCTTCATGTAAATCCAGGCAGGTCGCGCTTCCATTGTCGACCAGGGATTCGAATTTGCTTCTGAATCCCATCGATTCCCATAAATCGAGGTGCACGGTACAGGCCAGGATGCCGCCTGGTTTCAGTATACGAAAGATTTCGTCCAGCGGTTCGGGACCGACATGACCGTGGGTAAAGGTGCCTGACGAAATCACCGCGTCGTAGCTGGCATCGTCACGATCGAGTTCCAGGTTAACATCGCCGACCAGGAGCTCGCGGTAAATATGCCGTTCACCGGCGACCGCTACCATTTCCGGGGAAAGGTCGATGCCGTCGAGCCGGGTATAGCCTTTCTGACTGAGCAGGGCACAGGTCAACCCGGTGCCACAGCCAATATCAAACACGCTGGCCGTGGTATCGGGGAGAAATTCGCTGAGTAACCGGGCAATCAGGGTCGGTGACACATAACCGAGTTTATCCAGCATTTGACGGTCATAATCCTGGGCCCACTTGCGGTAGAAATCGATCCTGCCGGCATCGTCTTCGAGCCCGTAGGCTTCCCTGACGAACTCGTTTGGGCCGCTGGTTTCAGCCATGGCTTCGCCCAGCTAGAGACTCCCCAATATAGTCTCGGCATCGCTGATCTTGAATTCGCCGTCGGCTTCGACATTGAGTAATTCGACCACGCCATCGTTGACAACCATCGCGTAGCGCCGCGAACGCATGCCCATGCCAGCGTTTACCCGGTCGAGTTCGAGACCAACTGCCCGGGTAAATTTACTGCTGCCGTCCGCCAGCATCATCACCCGGTCATCGGCATTGTGCTGCTTGCCCCAGGCATCCATTACGAAGGCATCATTCACCGAAAGACAAACGATTTGATCCACTCCGCCGGCGAACAGGTCGTCGGATTTAACCACGTATCCCGGGAGGTGCGACACAGAGCAGGTCGGCGTGAAGGCCCCCGGTAACGCGAACAGGACAACTTTCTTACCTGAAAATATGTCGTCACTGCTGATTGCGGTAACGCCGGCCTCGGTCATGAGATGCAGTTCGATGCTGGGAATTTTGTCACCAACCTGAATGGTCATAAACGATGCCTTGAAAAATAGTTCGGGCCGGTGATACTACAACAGCGTCAAATAAATAAACAGTAAATGCCTCAGTCAAACTTGCTTAAACATCGCCACCACTGGATTTTCGATATGGATGGCACCCTGACCGTGAGTGCGCATGATTTCGAACATATGCGCCGCGAACTCGGTCTGGAACCACAGGTACCCATACTGGAAGCGCTCAAGGCGATGCCGCGGGCGCAATCAGCACCGCTATGGGAAGCGCTCAATGAAATGGAATTTTACTACGCCGGAAAGGCGTCAATCATGCAGGGTGCGCTCGAACTACTGGAAAAGCTGCAGGCGGATGGCAGGCAACTGGCTATTTTGACTCGAAACACCATGCCGGTGGTCAGGCAGACACTGCAGGTCTGTGCGCTAGAGCATTTTTTCCCGGTCGATCACATTCTCGACCGCGATGCCTGTATTCCCAAGCCTTCGCCCGCCGGTATCCGGCATCTGCTCAAATTCTGGCAGGCGCAGGCTGCCGATACGGTCATGGTTGGAGATTATTTGTATGACCTGGAGGCGGGCAAAGGCGCCGGGGTTGCCACCGTTCATGTCGATACACGGGGCGATGTCGACTGGTCGGAATACACCGATGTTCGCGTGGAAGGATTAGGTGAAATACTCGCTTACCTGAATTAAGCGTTAACCGCATCCAGGTTTCTCGCTAGTCTCTGGTGAGAAATGCGGGCTAGCCGCTTGCCTCAGTCAGCCACGACAAACTGGCCCATCATCCCGCCATCCTCGTGCTCCAGGATATGGCAGTGATACATGTAGGGATTTTTGTTATCGCTGTAGGGACCGGTTGGAATCAGTATACCGACGCGCTCGCCGGGCCTGACGATCACGGTATCCTTATAGCCGAGTTCATGGGCAAAGGGCCCGGTGTTGTCGCGCTTAACAATTCTGAACTGGGTATTGTGCACATGGAATGGATGCACCAGTGGCGTCCGGTTTACCAGCTCCCAGAACTCGAGACTGTCTTTTTTCAGAGTGAAATCGATGCGCCGCATATCAAAGGCCTTGCCGTTCAAACCCATCATGCCACCACTGACAGCGCCCATCATGCCCATTTGCAATTCGACCCGACGCTGCCTGGGCCGGTCCGCCGTCGCATAATTGGTATGCGAAGTGAGTTGCCGGAATTTCCGGGCAGACGATTTTTTCGCCTCGCCGGCATCGATCAGGAGGATGTCGAAAGGCATGTTCATGCCCATCATACGCATAGGCCCATGGCCGGAGTTGCCGACACCTGCAAGGCTTTGCAGCATCACCGATTTGCCATCCGCTACATCCACCAGGATTTCGTAGCGCTCGGCCGGTGCCATATCGAGCAGGTTCACCTCGACCGGACGCTCCAGCAACCCACCGTCGGAGGCGACCACCTGGAAGGATCGATGGTCACTGAACACGAGGCGATAAAAGCGCGCGTTTGAGGCGTTCAGCAGGCGTAACCTGAGCAGAGACTTCCGCGCCTTTAACACCGGCGAAATACCACCGTTCACCAGCAGGGTTTTGCCGTGTTTGCCGACCATCTGCTCCGGCATGAATCTAACATAGCGGAACTCGCCGTTACTGGAGATATCGCGATCCTGGATAATCAACGGAATATCGTCGACACCGTAATCATTGGGCAAACCCGATGCAGTCGACTCATCGTCGTCGATGAGCAACATACCGGCCAGGCCTCGATACACCTGTTGACCGGTATTACCGTGAGCATGGGAGTGGTAGAACAGCGTTGCTGCTTTCTGCCTGATCTCGAATTCAGAGTGCCACTGCGCACCGGCTCGAATTACCTGGTGAGGGCCGCCATCCATGCGTGCGGGCAGCACCATGCCATGCCAGTGTACGGTGGTGTCTTCAGCAAGATTGTTGGTGACCTCGATCGCGACTCGATCCCCTTTTTTCATGCGCAGGGTAGGCCCGAGGTAACTACCGTTATACCCGATAGTGCTGGTTTCCTGCATCGGCAAAAAGCGGGATTTTCCGCTCTGGGCGGTCAAACGATAATGCCGAACACCCTGGCTAAGTACGACTTCGTATAATTCGGGGATGGCCAGTGGATAGCGTTTTTCATCAGTTGCCGCAATGCTACCCCGGGAGATCAACGTCAGCGCGGGCAAGCATAGCGATGTGGCAAGGAAACGTCTTCTGCTTTGGTTATCGCTCATATCTGCTGTCTCCTCGGGTAACGCATTAATCGGTGAGCAACGCCGCCTGCAATACCCGGGCAATATGCAGGCTTTCGCGCTGGGCGCCATCGCGTATCTGGTGACGACAACTGGTGCCATTGGTGATGATCAAGGTGTCGTTACCGGTTGCGCGCAGCTTTGGCAATAAACTCAGCTCCGCCATTTTCATCGAAATCTGGTAATGGTCAGCTTCATAGCCGAAGGCGCCGGCCATGCCGCAACAGCCGGAGTCGATCACTTCGACCTCGAGTTGCGGGATGAGTGCCAATGTCTGTCGCATCGCAGCCATCGTGGCGAACGCTTTCTGGTGGCAATGCCCGTGTACCAGCGCGCGCCTGGCAGTCAGGGGTTTCAAATCGAGCCGAAGTTTACCGGCCTGGTGTTGCTGCGCCAGGAATTCTTCCAGCAACAGGGCGCGCTGCGCCAGGGCTTTACTCTCCTCGCCTGGCAGCATACTGATGAATTCGTCGCGCAGGGTTAACAGACAGGACGGTTCCAGGCCGATCACCGCGATGCCGCGGTCGACATAGGGTTTTAGTGCCTCGAGCATGCGCCGTGCTTCATGGCGCGCCGCATCAACCATGCCCATGGCGAGAAAGGTACGACCGCTACACAGGGGATATCCGCCATCCGCGGGCTGAACCAGGTTTACCTGGTAGCCCGCAGCCCGGAGTACGGCAAGCGCGGCGCGCGCGTTCTCGGGTTCGAAATAACGGTTAAAGGTGTCGACCAGCAGCACCACTTCGCCGTTGACTGCCGGCATCGTGGTCGCCGACGCCTCGGCATCGTCAAAGTAATCGGCTCGCCATAGTGGCAGGCTGCGCTCGGCGCTGAAGCCGAGGAGTTTCTCGCTCAACCATGCCAGGCCGGGTACCCGGTCGCGCAGATTGAGGATGAAACCAAATCGCGCCGCGTAGGCTGCGTAACGAGGCAGGTAGGCAACCAGCCGATCCCTGAGCGGCAGGCGACGGTGTTGGTAATAGTGATATAGAAACTCGATTTTCATCTTCGCCATGTCGACGCCGGTAGGGCATTCGCGCCGACAGCCTTTACAGCCAATACAGAGTTCCATGGTTGCATACATCGCATCGGAAACCAGGGCTTCGCTACCCAGTTGTCCACTGATCGCCAGGCGCAGCGTATTGGCGCGACCACGGGTCAAATGCTGCTCTTCCCGAGTCACGCGATACGAAGGACACATGACCCCGACATCGGCCTTGCGACAGGCGCCATTGTTGTTACACATCTCCACGGCGGCACCAAATCCTCCCCATTCGGACCAGTCCAAAGCGGTTTCCATGGGCGCGACCCGATAATCCGGACCATAGCGGAACAGCGAGCGATCATCCATGGACTGCGCATGAACAATTTTGCCCGGGTTGAACAGCCCGCTGGGGTCGAAGCTGGCTTTGACTTCTTCGAAAGCGCGCAGCATGCGCGTACCGAACATGCGTTCATGAAACTCTGATCGCGCCAGCCCGTCACCGTGTTCACCGGAATGCGACCCCTTGTACTGTTGAACGATTTCCAGCGTTTCTTCCATGATGGCGCGCATTTTACTGGCACCACTCGGGTCCTTCATGTTGAGGATCGGGCGCACGTGCAGGCAACCCACCGACGCATGCGCGTACCAGGTGCCGGTGGTGTCGTATTTCTCGAATACCCGGGTCAATCGGTCGGTGTACTCAGCGAGATCTTCCAGTCGCACCGCACAGTCTTCGATAAAGGAAACCGGCTTGCCATCGCCTTTCATCGACATCATGATGTTAAGCCCCGACTTGCGCACCTCCCACACCGCGCTCTGGAAATCGCTATCGAGCGCCTCGACGACCGCCCCGGGAAAGCCGAGGTCAGCCATCAGTTCAACCAGTTGCCCGAGTTTGCGCAGCTGTAGCTGGCGATCTTCACCGGCAAACTCCACCAGCAGCAGCGCATCGGGCGAACCCTGGACAAACCGATCAACGGTGTCGCGGAACATCGGAATGTCGCGGGACAGTTCAATCATGGTACGGTCGATAAGTTCCACCGCGGTGGGGCCGAGTTTGACGATATGCTGGGCTGAATCCATGGCCTGGTGAAAAGTCGGGAAATGACATATCCCCAAC
>SMVA01056952.1_pt1 | contig 13592 bp, 11 predicted proteins | sample 2456451 | NCBI WGS metagenome assembly SMVA01 (sample SAMN11095933, study PRJNA526329) | marine sediment metagenome | biome: Marine sediment; feature: Surficial sediment; material: Deep marine sediment; isolation source: Hadal surficial sediment | place: Pacific Ocean | collected 2014-05 | depth...
CACGCTGGCTGCCGTTTCTCGAAAGTATAGGCCAGTCGCCGGAGCAACTTGTCGCCATCGAGTTCGAGGTGACGATCCCAAATTAGGCGTGATGGGCGGTCCAGAAAATGGTCTGTGTTGAACGTCTGCTTTTGGCCGAAAGCAGACGTTCGTTAACAGTTAATTTGCAGGCTGGTGCATATTCTGGGCCGCGTTTCTCGGCATCCCGACCACATTCTCCCCTGGTAGCTTCCCCCGACCCTTGTAAGTCGGGGTCATCCATAATCTCTGGATGACCCCAGCCCCACCCGTAGCCCTCGATACTCCCCGCCAGCTTTACGAGCACGATTACCAGATCGGGGCGTATTGCTCGCCGTGTAGGCGGTGGAAGACGCTGGAACTGCTCGACTTCGTTCGTGTGGGGCAGGACGACGTACCCCTACCCCAGCTATCGGTGGAATGCAGCCGATGCGGGCAAAAAGGATCGATGCAGATCAGACCGCCGCATTCTGAGATTGAGCGGTATGAGCCTGAATGACTCGGGGGTATACCTGCCGTTCGTGAGGCATGTTCCGGGGGTCGAGCCGAACGGAAGCTTCCGACCCGAAGTAGCCGCTCGCTTATGTATCATAATAAGGGGCGACGCCCGAATAATATATCCAATTAGGAATAAATAACGCTTGCATAATATACCCGAATAGATATCATCCTATGATGAGGCTAAGGCTGAAGCCGATTGTTTGGCTAGGTAACTCAAGAGATGTGGTTCGGGACTGGCCATTGGCAACGAAGAAGCGCGCGGGCGAAGAGTTATATCGGTTGCAGATCGGCAGTGAGCCGTTGCACTGGCGCGGCATAAAGTCGGTTGGACGCGGAGTGAGAGAAATAAAATTTCAGAAAGTGGTGAGCATCGCGTGTTTTATGTGATGCGTCGGGATGAAGGAATCTTGGTTTTGCATGCATTCGAGAAAAAGACGCAACGCACGGCGAAATCGGATATCGACCTCGGCAAGCAGCGGTTGAAGTTAGGAAAGTAGGAGAATGTGATGGCTAGCATTACGAGAGGCAATGTATTCGAGGACCTTGGGTTCTCGCCGGAAGAAGCGGAGCGGATGGCGCTACAGGTTTTCCTTGGTGAGCAGATTCGGACATTCATTCATCGCAACAAACTGGGCCAGGCGAAGGCTGCGGCTTTCTTTGGTGTGCAACAGCCGAAAATTAGCAAGATTCTGAACGATAACCTGGACGGCATGAGCATTGACTATTTGGTCAAGATGGTCGCACATACCGGAGGCACACTTAATTATTCCTTCCGGCAGCCTCGCAAGATGTCCCGCAAAGAAGTCGAGTTACGAGTCGCCACGGCGTAACAAGTACTTCAGGCATATTCGAGGACGAACAGCCAACCGCTTCTGGCCGTTTGCTGACATTCATGTTGATGTAAATCGAGAAGCTGACAATCCGTCCTGCATCATCTAGCGACAAATGAACGCTAAGATCCCAATCCCAAGCCGAGAGGAAGTTATCCAGCTGGTCGCAAGAACGATGTATAGCGCATCGATTCTCAACAACTCCCATCGTGGCGATCTAGTCGAGATGCTGGTTCTGTCCGCTCTAGGCCCAGAGTGGAAGTTCGTCGGTCTTGGCTGGCATCCGTGGGACCTTCAACGGGGTACTCGAGACTCTAGGGTTCGAATTCAGGTAAAGCATTCGGCTGCCCTTCAGCTCTGGGGTAAGACACAGAGGCAAGCTCTTTCGTTTGGTTGGAGCAACGAACCTCCGAGTTACTTCGAGCAGTACAACCCGGGGGAAGTCATCGAGTCAGAGGGCTGGTTTTGTGAAGTCTTCGTGTTCGGAATTCACGAACAAGTAGACGCAAACACAGTCGATCAGGTTGATCCTGGTCAGTGGCGCTTTCTTGTGATTCCCACCTGTGATCTCAGGCCACGAACGAAATCTATGGTCCTCACGAAGGCGCTCGAGACGTGGCCTCCGATTCCGTGGAATGAACTTAGGCGTGCAGTCGACCAGGCTGTCGAGCGTATGACGTGATCAGCAGTGTGCGAGTGACAGCGGGTGTGACATTCTTACACGAGACGTGACACTCCGAATCGCCTCAGCCGAGCAAATCCGCCAAAAGATTGTACGAATCGAGTTGCAATTGAGTGCGCTCAACTCGCCTTCTGAAAGCCCCCGCCACCTATAGGGACCCCAGAGCCAACACCGTGAATATTGGGACCAAAGCCCCTGAAACTAGTGGAGCTAGGGCCTAAAAACTATGGGCTCATGTATGGGCTGACAGAAGGTATGTTAAATTAATATCAATTAAAACAATAGTTTATACGTATAATTGGCGGAGGGAGTGGGATTCGAACCCACGGACGGGACGAGCCCGTCACTTGATTTCGAATCAAGCCCGTTCGACCACTCCGGCATCCCTCCGCGGGCGAATCTAGCAGGTCGCTCCGCGGCCAGCAATCGACAGACCGTTCGTGGTGCCTCCGGCAATGGTGTTTCGCGGCAATTCTCGCCGCGCTTCACTACCCGTCGCCGGGCAGGCCGTACTGTACGACCCGTACCTTCTCCAGGGTGACGAGCCCACTGGACATCATGGTGTCGAGTACGGGCAGGAACTCCTCGATGTGTTCGTCGGAGTCCACGATCTCTACCACCAGCGGGAGGTCTTCGGACAGGCGCAGAATCTTGGCCGTGTGCAACTTGCTGGAGTGGCCGTAGCCTACGATCCCCCTGAGTACCGTGGCACCCGCGAGGCCGTGTTCACGAGCCTTCAGGACGATCGCCTCATACAGCGGTTGGTGGCCATACCGTTCTCGTTCACCGACAAACAATCGCAGCAGGGTGGCAGATTTTGGCGTCTCCATCGGAACTCCTAGCGGCTTAGCGCCGCGGCGCCTATGTGACCCAGCCAGACGGCGGCCAGGCAGAGAGTGAGAGAAAACAAAACATTAGCGGTCGCCCAGAGCCATTCTCCATCCCGGACAAGATTCAGTGTCTGCAAACTAAATGACGAGAAAGTCGTATAGCCTCCACACAGGCCGAGCATCAGAAACGTACGGGCATCGGGTGGTACGAGCAGGCGCCCATCGGGGGACATGAGCGTTGCGAGGAAGCCGATGATCAGAGAGCCTGAGGCATTGACGATAATCGTACCCCAGGGGAAAGTCTCACCAAACGCGCGGGCGATAACCCCTGAGCACCAGTATCGCCCCATTCCGCCCAGTGCGCTGCCGAGCCCGATCCAGAAGTAGGTCAACACGCGACGGTTCTCCCAGTAAAATCACTTCCCCGGCACCTGCGCGAATGCCACGCGGGCACGGCTTGCAACCCGGGTCTGGTGGTGGATTAATGCGTACGCTCGTCTTAGGTTCTGAAGGCGCGGCTAGTGTAACGTGGAGGTCTTCCGAGAACCATGACGGCTGCTGAGGAATACCATGCGCGACGACTGTCGACGCGTCTCGTCGGCAATGCATCTATCCGTGTTCAGCTGACTGTCTAGAGATCGCCGTTGGACGTTCGCACCGCGCTCGCTCAGATTGCCGACATCGTCGGGCCGACTGGTCTAGTCGACGGCGCGGACGCTGAGGCGCTTCTCATTGATGAACGCGGCCTGTACCAGGGACGGGCGGCGCTGGTGGTGCGGCCTGCCTCTGCCGAAGAGTGCGCCCGCGTCGTGCGTGTCTGCAACGAAGCGTCTGTGGGTGTCGTCCCCCAGGGAGGCAACACGGGCTACTGTGGCGGTGCGACGCCACTCGACGCCGAGAACCAGATCCTGCTGAATCTCTCGCGAATGAACCGCGTCCGGGAGATCGATGCGGTGGGTTTCACGATGACGGTGGAGGCTGGACTCATTCTCGCTCAGGCGCACGCGGCTGCCGAAGAGCAGGACCTACTGTTCCCGCTGAGCATGGGTTCGGAGGGTTCGTGTCAGATTGGCGGTAACCTCGCAACAAATGCCGGCGGCGTCGCGGTATTGCGTTACGGCACAGCCCGGGATCTCGTCTTGGGTCTCGAAGTGGTGTTGCCGAGCGGTGAGATCATGTCGAATCTCAAGGGTCTGCGTAAGGACAATGCCGGCTACGATCTGAACGGGCTCTTCCTGGGCGCTGAGGGAACGTTGGGAATCATCACGGCTGCGGTCCTCAAACTCGTGCCATTGCCTCGCAGCCGCCAGCTCGCCTGGGTTGCGGTCACCGACCCCGACGCGGCTTGTCGGCTCCTGGTTAGGGCCCGCCGCGAGAGCGGCGATCGAGTCGTCTCGGCTGAATATGTTTCCCGCGCGTCATTGGAGTTGGTGCTCGAACACGTGGCAGGGGCGAGAGACCCGCTCGATAAACCATACGGGCACTACGTCTTGCTCGAGCTCGCCTCAGCCGAGGCCGATACGGGTCTGCGGGCGGTCATGGAGCGAATCCTCGAGACCGCGCTCGAGAAGGATGAGATCCAGGACGGCGTGATCGCAGAGTCCGGCCGGCAACGGGACGCGCTTTGGGCGCTTCGGGAGGCTATCCCCGAAGCGGAAAAGCATGACGGTGGGTCGGTGAAACACGATATCTCCGTGCGCGTATCTCAGATACCGACGTTACTACATGACGCTGAAGCGGCGTTGAGTGCGCTCGCACCGCACCGGCTCTCCGTATTCGGTCACATTGGCGACGGCAATCTACACTACAATGTGCTGCCGCCACCGGGGTCTAATCTGCAGGCGTTTAAGGATAAATTCGCCGCGAGTCTGACGGCTGCGGTATACGAGCTGGTGAACCGCCTGGGCGGAAGTTTCAGCGCCGAGCACGGTGTCGGTATCGAAAAGCGGGACGAGCTCGAGCGGTTCACGGCGCCGGTGGCGCTCGACTTGATGCGGTCCTTGAAGAAGGCCATGGACCCCAACGGCATCATGAATCCCGGGAAAGTTCTGAGTCAGGCTGGACGCACTGGATGATTCACCGATGCTAAGAGTAAGACAAAGACTCGGTAAGTATCGAATCGAGCGACGCATTGCAAACGGTCCGGTGGCTGCCGTCTACCAGGCGTTCGATACCATTCACGGCACACGAGTCGCGTTGAAGGTGCCCCATGAGGGCGCGATGGATGAGTATTTTCTCGCCGACTTCAGGCGCGAGGCGAGGCTGGCCCAAAAACTCGATCATGCCAATATCCTGCCGATCCGCGATGCGTCTTATATCGAAGGCCGTTTCGTGATCTCCATGCCGTTAGGTGAGTGTTCCCTCGCTGAGAGAATGCGGAAGCGTCTGGCGACGGCGACTGCATTGGACTATCTCGATCAAGCGCTCGCGGCGGTTGCTCACGCCCATCACTGCAAGATCATCCATTGCGACATCAAGCCCGACAACTTCATTATCTTTCCTGGTAATCGGCTCAAGCTGGGTGATTTCGCGTTCTCCAAGATAGCTCAGCGGACAGTGAAGCGTGCCTCCGGTTCGGGAACCGTTGGCTACATGGCGCCAGAGCAGGCCGTCGGGCGGCCGATGTTTCAATCTGACGTCTTCTCGCTCGGGCTTCTCGCGTACGAGCTGTTCTCCGGACATCTACACGACTGGCCCTACGACTGGCCGCCTGCGCAGATTCAACGGGTGCGCAAACGCCTCAAGCCGAGTCTGCTGAGCTGGATGTGCAGGGCCCTACAGGTCCGTCCCAATAAGCGCTATCCGGATGCGGTAGTGATGTACCGAGAGTTCAGGCGCCTTCGTCAGGGCAACGGCAAGAAACGCCGAGCACAGCGGCAGACGTCGGTGGACCCGGCGCTTTGGGAGAAAGTGCGTTTCAGACAGTTCCAGCGCAAGTATCGCAAGTCTCTCGACACACGGCTCGAATGCTCGAGCTGCACCGGTCCCGTGTCAGAAGCGATGCGGGCCTGCCCCTGGTGCGGTGCCGAACCGCCGCTGCAGAGATTTGTCACGACGTATCCGTCGAGCTGCCCGCGCTGTCGTCGCGGCGCCAAGCTGGATTGGCGGTACTGCGCTTGGTGCTATGGCTTCGGGTTCGAGATCGACACGACGCGTCGTTATTCGGATAGGCGCTACCAGGCGCAATGCGCTAACGGTAAATGCCGCGGGCCGCTAATGTCGTATATGCAGTATTGTCCTTGGTGTCGCACGAAGGTGAAGCGGCCCTGGAGCCTGCCACCGAGCCGTCATCGCTGTCCGTCTTGTCGGTGGGGCGTGGACCTCGACTTCTGGCAGTACTGTCCGTGGTGCACTAAGGAGTTGCCTCAGTGAGCGCCGAGACGGACAACGTCTGGTTGTACGTTGGCCAGAAGGACGTCGAGCGTGCCGACCACGTTCTGTCGCACGGCCTGGTCAGTTTTCGTAGCTACCGGGCACCGGACAAAGAGACGAGCAATGAAGATGCGGCTGCGATCATCTCGCTCGGCCGTCATGCCTTGATTCTGGCTGTCGCCGACGGCGTGGGTGGAATGCCGGCGGGTCGCGAGGCTTCGAATCGCGCCGTACGGACCTTGCGAAATGTGCTGACTCGTACCGAGCCGCGTGTCGAGAACCTGCGGCCGGCGATTCTCGACGCGATCGAGGAGACGAATCGCGGCATCATCAACGAAGGTCTTGGTGCCGGGACGACCCTGGTGGTCGGTGAGATTGTCAAGGGCCGGGTACGCAGCTACCACGTAGGCGATTCAGAGCTCATCAGCGTGGGGCAACGGGGCCGACTGAAACTCAGGCTCACGCCGCACTCACCGACCGGGTTCGCGGTAGAAGCGGGATTACTCGATGAGAACGAGGCGATCCGGCACGAGGAGCGACACTTGTTGTTCAATGCCATCGGCTCGGTCGATATGAGTATCGAAATAGGCTCCCCGATGAAGCTCGACGCGCGTGATACGGTCCTGCTGGCCAGCGACGGTTTGATGGATAACCTCTACGTCGATGAGATCGTGGAGATCGTTCGCAAAGGTCCTTTACCTGATGCGGCGGATGAACTCGTTCGACGCGCGGTGGAGCGAATGGAGCAGACTAGTGGTGACGAGCCCTCGAAGCCAGACGATCTGACAGTGATGCTTTTCCGTAAAAACCGATCCGTGCGATGACCTAGCAGTCGGCTAGCCGGCTTTCGCTTGCGGAAGCTTGGTGACGGCAGTCTGCGCTGAGTCATCCGTTTGCCGCTTAGCTTTGAGGCGCGTCGCTTCTTCTGCGTAGGCGCGGGAGAGCTCTTCGGCGAATGGCTGCGGGAACTGGCCGGGCGAGTGCTGCGACATCGCTTCGAAAACCTCCCGGTACCGGTTCCAGTACTGTTTCTTATTGGTGGCGCCGAGGAAGGTGTTGCGTATCGTGCCGTGATCGAAGCTCTGCTCCAGTTCATCCGGGTCCAGCTGGTCGATAAAATCGGACACGGCGGCGCGTACCGCGCCGAGCATCACCTTTTGATGGATGTTCACATCCTGAAACGCTTCTCGCGTCGCCTCGATGGTGCTCTCGAATTCGACGGCCGATTCTGAAATCAGCGTGTTGAGCGCTCCCCCGACACCGGCCGAGAACATTCGCGGGTTGCCGTTCTTTGCCTGCAGGTTCGTGGCCGGAACCCGGAGTTCGCTCTGTTGCTCCGCACGGACTTGAAGCGCATCGGTGAGCCCGATGAGTAGTTCGCGCATAAACCGGCCAAGCCGGTGGAGCATAAACGTCGCTTGCTGCTCGTCGATGTCTCTCGGCGGCAGGCAGGCGCCCCTGAAGAACGCGTACAGCGCCACCGATGGCGAGGTGCCGGGCAGGTCGCCATCGGGCAAATTCGGGCCTTGGCCCCCGCCAGGGGAATCGTTGGCTGTGGCTTTCTCCGCCTTACGCTGCTCTGCTGCCTCGGTCTGGCGTCTAATGCGCGCGGCCGCCTTGAGAGCGGCTTCCTTCAGTGCGCTGGCCTCGGCGCCTTCCCGAAGTAGCTTGTCGACGTCGTTCGGATCTAGCTCTTGTTCGCTGACCAGGTCGTAACCGAGTACCTCCGGTTGGCCGACGAACTGTGCCCTGTCAACCGGATCGATATGGTGATCGTCCGAGACTACCTCGAACTCGTTCTCAGTCTCGGTGATATGCGCCAGCATCTCGTATTCGCCGATGCGCAGGCGGTCACCGTCGAATAGGCGTTGCGGTGACGCTGTACCGACAGGCTTGGCGTCATCGTTGACGTAGACTCCGTTGCTCGAGGTGTCGACGATGTAGTAACTGCCGGAGCGAAAGTCGATGGAGGCGTGACGACTGGATACGTAGCGCGCGCCGTCTTGGAGTACCCAGTCACTGTCGAGCGAGCGGCCGATACTGCCCCCTTGTGGACCGAATTCTTTCACGCCCGCTTGCTTCAGGCGCCGTCGTTGGTAACTGGTGATTACGAGGCGAAGTGGCATCTAGTTAAATTCCTACTCCTGGCGTCTGACTTCTCGAAGCCGACGCGTAGGCCGATCCTATACTCGGGCCGATCAGTATAGCGATGGTTCAAAGCCTCGTGCCCCCAGCCGGTGGCGGATGTGACCCAGGTCACAGAAGTTTTTCTTGTTATGGTGAAACAACCGGTATCGTAAGCACAGCCACGCACGTTCGTCCTATGCTAAGCTTTCTTGCCTTCGTTCATCACCCGGGATCGTCGATGGGCTCGCAGCCGATATTCAAGGTAATCTTCATGAACCAGGGGAAGGTTTTTGAAATTTACGCTCGGAGCGTGAGTCACGGAACGCTATTCGGGTTCGTAGAAGTCGAGAAGCTGGTGTTCGGTTCCCGCTCGTCGGTGGTCGTAGATCCGTCCGAGGAGCGTATCCAGAGCGAGTTTGCGGGTGTGACGAGAACCTTTCTGCCCATGCACTCGATCGTGCGCATCGACGAAGTCGAGAAGCAAGGCACTAGCAAGATCACGATCGCAGAGGGCAGTAACGTCGCGCAGTTCCCGATACCGATGTACTCGCCACGCGGTGAGGGTGGTAAAGGCGGGTCAGGGGATCAGTGAGTTCGTGACGCTTCGGTTCGCGTCTTTGGGGAGCGGTAGTCGCGGCAACGCGCTGCTCGTCGAAGCCAACGACACGTTACTGATGGTGGACTGTGGCTTGAGCCTTAAAGCCACTGAGGAACGGCTCAGAGCCTTAGGGCGCACGCCGCGTGACGTGACGGCTTTATTGGTTACCCATGAGCACGCCGACCATATTCAAGGCGTGGCCCGATTTGCACGTCGCTATAACACACCGGTCTGGATGACGTCGGGGACAGCGTCCGCGGCAGCCGCGCGTAGTCTCACTCGAATAAATACGCTGAGTTGCCACCGCGAGTTCGAGTTGGGGGAGATAATCGTGCAACCTTTCCCCGTGCCCCACGACGCCCGCGAGCCGTGCCAATTCGTTTTCGCTGGAGCGGGTCGCAGGCTGGGCGTGCTGAGCGATACAGGGCATATTACCCCCCACATCGCGGAACGATTGGCCGACTGCGATGCATTGGCGCTGGAGGCCAATCATGATCTGGAGTCGCTCCATCGCGGACCGTATCCGGAATCCGTCAAGCGCCGCGTTGCGTCTTCCGTCGGCCACCTGAACAACGATCAGGCGGCCCGACTGCTCGAGACGGTAGGGCATCCGGACCTGCAATGGGTCGTCGCGCTACACATCAGCGAGCAGAACAACTCGCCTGACGATGTGCGTAACTCCCTTGCGGGCCGGTTGACCGGGGACGGGCAGACATTGTATCTAGCTGCGCAGAATACCCCCAGTGAGTGGCTTGAGATAACCTGACAGATGACCATGCTGCAGCTGCCTGGGCCCACGGCTGAGACCGCCTTCCGCCTGCGGCGGCTGAGCGGGCAGCTTACGGCGCGCTGCCCTGCCGTGCGCGGCGTCGTGGTCCGCTATGTGCATTTCGCACATACCGAGCGCGATCTCAGCAACGCCGAGAGAGCGCTACTCGACACACTCCTGACCTACGGTAGTCAGGCGGAACCCGCGAACGGCGGCCGCGACCTCATTGTGGTTCCACGGCTGGGCACGATCTCGCCGTGGGCGTCCAAGGCAACGGATATCGCCAGAATCTGTGGCCTGCCGATCCAGCGCCTCGAACGGGGCCGGCTCTATACGCTGGACTTAGCGACGTCCGTGTCTCCCGAAGAGTTCCAGTCGCTGTTGCCTTTGCTGCACGACCGCATGACCGAGTCGGCGTTGTCCGACCCGGTCACGGAGGCGCTGCTCTTCGCCGAGCATCCGCCACAACCTCTGCGTCACATCGGCTTGCTGCGGGAAGGCACCAAGGCGCTCGCTGATGCGAACGTCGAGCTCGGTCTCGCGTTGTCTGACGCCGAGATCCAGTACCTGGCGAAACAATTCGAGGCGCTGCAGCGCGATCCCACCGACGTCGAGCTCATGATGTTCGCTCAAGCGAACTCCGAGCATTGCCGTCATAAGGTATTCAATTCCGACTGGGTCATCGACGGGCAATCCACCGATCGCAGCTTGTTCCAGATGATCAAGAACACCTACGCGCACGCGCCCGACGGCGTGCTGTCTGCCTATACCGACAACGCGGCGGTCGTCGCCGGTTTCGAGACGGCATGGTTTTTCGCCGACCCACGCACGCATATCTATCGTTGCAGCGTCGAGCCGGCCCACCTCGTGATAAAGGTGGAGACTCATAATCACCCCACGGCAATCTCGCCCTTCGCTGGTGCTGCAACGGGTTCAGGCGGAGAGATTCGGGATGAAGGCGCGACCGGCAGGGGCGCGAAGCCGAAATCGGGGTTGACGGGATTTACGGTCTCCCATCTGGACCTACCGGACTGGCCGCAGAAATGGGAGGCTGCGAACGCGGGCCGCCCGGATCGGCTCGCCTCCCCGTTGCAGATCATGCTCGACGGGCCGATCGGCGCGGCTCAGTTTAATAATGAGTTCGGCCGGCCGAACCTGGCGGGATACTTTCGAACCTGCCTGCTCAGCGCGCAGGATCAGTGGCGCGGTTATCACAAGCCCATCATGATCGCCGGCGGCTTGGGCAATATCCGCGACGCTCATGTTCAGAAGCTAGAGGCGCCTCCGGGTTCAAAATTGGTCGTACTCGGGGGGCCGGCCATGCTGATCGGGCTGGGCGGCGGCGCGGCGTCCTCTCAGGGCTCCGGCTCCGGGGAGGAAGACCTCGATTTCGCCTCCGTTCAGCGAGGTAACCCGGAGATGCAGCGCCGAGCCCAGGAGGTTATCGATACGTGTTGGGCTCTGGGCGAGAAGAATCCGATTCTGTCGATCCACGACATCGGTGCCGGAGGTCTGTGCAATGCGGTGCCAGAGCTAGCCGACCAGAGCCACCGTGGCGCGGTCATCCAGCTCAGGGACGTACCCAACGACGAGCCGGGCATGACGCCGATGGAGTTGTGGTGCAACGAATCCCAGGAACGTTACATGGTAGCGATCGCGAGCGACGATTTGCCGGCGTTCGCCGGCTTCTGTGAACGGGAGCGCTGCCCGTATGCCGTCATCGGCGAGCTGACCGAGAAACGAGATTTGGAGGTTGTCGATACAGAACTCGATGACCACCCCGTTGCGATGCCGATGGACTTGTTGTTCGGCAAGCTGCCGAAGATGACGCGGGAAACGAGATCCGCCGAGATTGAACCACCCGAATGGGACCGGTCCGAAGTGACGCTGGATCTGGCAGTGCAGCAGGTGTTGTCGTTTCCGGCCGTAGCCGACAAGTCATTCCTTATTCATATCGGTGATCGTAGCGTCGGCGGGCTGGTCGCACGGGATCAGCTGGTCGGGCCCTGGCAGGTTCCCGTGAGCGACGTTGCCGTCACGAGCGCGAGTTACACCGGTTACACGGGCGAGGCGTTGGCGATGGGCGAGCGGACACCGGTCGCAATTTACGCTGGGCCGGCGTCCGCCCGCCTGGCGGTCGCCGAGTCGATTACGAACCTCGCGGCGGCCGATGTGGCGCAGCTGTCTGACATCCGCCTCTCGGCTAACTGGATGGCCGCGGCGGGGCACGGCAGCGACGACGCCGTGCTGTATCAGATGGTTCAAGCGGTGGGCCAAGATTTGTGTCCGGCGCTCGGGATCGCCATTCCTGTGGGCAAGGACTCCTTGTCGATGCGCACGGTATGGCATGAAGAGGGTCGTGATCGAGCGGTGACCGCACCCGTCTCGCTGATCGTTTCTGCGTTCGCGCCCGTCGCAGATATTCGTCGGACGCTGACGCCGGAGTTACGCACTGATGCGGGCGATACGGTCCTGGTGCTGTTGGATCTTTCGGCTGGACGGCAGCGGCTCGGCGGTTCTGCACTCGCCCAGAGTTTCGGCGAGTTCGGCGGTATCGCGGCGGACCTGGACGATCCGCAACGACTCGTGCACTTCTTCAACGCCCAAAGAGCGCTACGGACAAACAATCTCCTCCTCGCGTATCACGACAGAGCCGACGGCGGATTGTTTACGACGCTCGTCGAGATGGCCTTCGCTGCCCACGCCGGCCTGGATATCGACGTGCCGACCGCGACCGACGATGTCCTCGCGTATCTATTCGCCGAGGAGTTGGGCGCCGTGGTCCAGGTGAAGGCAGACGATCTGGACGAGGCGCGCCGCGTCTTGGCCGAGCACGGCATGGACGATTGCCCGGTCGTCGCGCGCGTAGCGAGCCACGGTGACGTCGTGATCCGTCAGGGTGGGCAACAGCTTTTCAAAGCGCCTCGGGTACGGCTGCACCGCTGGTGGTCGGAGCTGACGTTTCGACTGCAACGTCTACGGGATCATCCCGATTGCGCGCAAGAGGCCTATGACACGATCCTCGACGAAGACGACCCCGGGCTCGACGCGAGCCTCACGTTCGTCCCGCCGGACTTCACGACCCCGCCGCGTGACTCGCGGCCGAAGATAGCCATTCTGCGTGAGCAGGGTGTCAACGGTCAGCGTGAGATGGCGGCGGCGTTCGACCGGGCCGGTTTCGAGGCGCACGACGTTCATATGACCGACCTGCTGTCAGGTCGAACGGCGCTCGCCGAGTTTCGCGGGCTCGTCGCGTGCGGTGGATTCTCATACGGGGACGTGCTGGGCGCCGGGGAGGGCTGGGCCAAATCGATTCTCTACAACGAACGCGTTCGCGCCCAGTTCGTCGAGCTGTTTGCCCGCGAGGATGCGTTCATTCTGGGCGTGTGCAACGGCTGCCAGATGCTCGCTGCATTAAAGGACCTTATTCCCGGTGCGAGTCACTGGCCGAGATTCGTGCGGAATCGCTCGGACCAGTTCGAAGCGCGCCTGTCGCTGGTACGCATCGAACCTAGTCCGTCGGTGCTGTTGACCGATATGGTTGGTTCGCGACTGCTGATCGTTACGTCGCACGGTGAGGGCCGCGCCGAGTTCGCATCGGACGATGAGTTAGTACGAGCCGACCGTGAGTTCGCAAGTCTCCGTTACGTCGATAACCGCGGCGACGTCGCGAAACGCTATCCCGCGAACCCCAACGGTTCGCCGCGTGGCATTGCCGGGTTAACGAATAAAGACGGCCGCGTAACGATCATGATGCCCCACCCGGAGCGCGTGTTCCGCACGGTGCAACACTCCTGGCATCCGGCGGACTGGGGCGAGAACTCGCCGTGGCAGAAGCTCTTCACGAACGCTCGCGACTGGGTCG
>SMVA01436021.1_pt1 | contig 13590 bp, 4 predicted proteins | sample 2456451 | NCBI WGS metagenome assembly SMVA01 (sample SAMN11095933, study PRJNA526329) | marine sediment metagenome | biome: Marine sediment; feature: Surficial sediment; material: Deep marine sediment; isolation source: Hadal surficial sediment | place: Pacific Ocean | collected 2014-05 | depth 0-1...
CCACAAGGCCGCCCTCTACCGGCTCTACAACCGGGAGTTACGCCGGGACCCGACCCTGCAGGGGCAGATGATTCTTCGCCTCACGATCGAGCCCGACGGGAGCGTGTCGTTCTGTGGGCTGCAGAGCACCGACATGAAGGCACCGCAGCTGTCGGCGCAGGTCGTTGAGCGCGTCAAGACTTTTGATTTCGGTGCCAAGGAAGGCGTTCCGGCACTGACGATTGTCTATCCGATCGACTTCCTGCCCGCGACCTGAACCGAGGATCGTGGCATGAGAAGGCGAGCGGCGTTGAAGATCAATCAACTCGAAACCAGGAGGACGACCGGGTCACATTCCCTGTTTGAAATCTGAGCCAACGACTCAAGACGATTCAGACAATGGCAAAGCCACCGAAAGGTGGCGACGCAAAGTCACCGGTCTAACGGGCCTCGAAACCCCACGACAGCGGGACCGCCGGAATCCTGCCCGTTCCTCGGGCGCCTCGGTCCAATCTCGGTGATGCGATTGCGCAGTGCGATTGGAACCAGGGGAAGCATGATTCGATCGGATCGATACAGAACGAGAGCCGTCGGTAGCCGGATCGGACTCCTGCTGCTCTCGATCCTGTGGTTGCTGGGAGCATCCTCTCCCGCGCAGGCCGAAGACTGCTCGGAATACCCCGGCGGTGTGATCGACGGCTTTGCGGGTACCCCGGCTCCGTCCCAGCTCCAGATCGACCGGAACTGCACGATCCAGAACTTCCCCGCATCGAATCCGCTGCCCACCAACTTCAGCTTCTTGACGCAGCCCGGTCAAACCGACGATCGATGGCTCGTCGTTTTCAACAATGTCGTCCACACCGGGCAGATGGCGTGTAACAGCGTCGCCGATCACAAAATCTGGTTTACCAACGGTTCGTCGACATCGATTCAAGAGGGCTGTCAGAACCTCTTGATCGCGGTCGAGAAGATCGACAAGCAGAACCCCCCGGGTTCGAACACGGTCAGCGTCGGCGTTCCATTCACCTACACGCTCACGAAGCCCGTTCTGTTCGATCCGGGCACGGGTACCGTCATCAACACCAACGGCTCGCTCAACGACCTGCACGCTGTCACGGTCTGGGACGATCTCAACGCGACGGGTGTGGATCTCACCTATCTGAGTCACGACGTCTACTGGGAGAGCAGCGGCGATTCAGTGCCGCACACGTTCTCGAAGGCGGGCGGTCTGCTCACCTTCGACGATTTTCCGATCATTCCCGCCGGGCAGCAGATCGTGATCAAGCTGACGGTCGTGCTCGACAACACGCCGACGAATGCGATCGGGACGCAGTTCATCAACACCGCGAAGTGGGATTTCGGAAGACTCATCGACGACGTCTTCTACGAGCCCCTTCCGGGCGAGTGGGGGATTTCGCCACCCCTGACGATTGCGGCGCCAGATCTCGTCGTCACAAAAACCGGCCCGGCAACCCTCGGCAGGACGCTCAACCTCGGTGAACTCGGCGAGTTCGCCATTGACGTCCAGAATGCCGGGCTCAGCGACGCCTGGAACATTTCGATCCTCGACCGGCTTCCCGATGGATCCACGGGCGGCATGTGCGACTTCACGCCGCAGCTCGTGAGCGCCCAGGTGTTTGCCGCGGACGGCGTTACGCCTGTTCCGGGCAAGGGACCGCTGGTTCCGGGTAGCGACTTCACGTTCAGCTACCTCGGCGCGCCCACCTGTGAGCTCAGCCTGACCATGCTCACGCCTGCTGGTGTGATCGGCGCGAACGAGCGCCTGATCATCACCTACCGCACCCAGCTCGATTCCAACAGCCAGGATGGCGTGACACTGACCAACGTCGCGGGCACCACGCAGTGGTTCAACGGCGACAACGACAATCCGGACCGCCAGACCTATACGCGCACGCTGACGAACGGAACCGTTGGCGTAGTCGACCACGAGGACGCCCACACCGTGACGGTGGCGCTGTCGGGCTATTTCTTCGAGAAAAGCGTCGCGAATCTGACCAGCGGAGTGAGCCCGACTGCAACGGCCGCTCCGGGCGACACGCTGCGTTACACGTTGCGCCTGCAGACCACCGACATTCCGCTCGACAACCTCACCTTCTACGATGACCTGGGTGCCCTGAACGCCTCGCCGGCTTTCGCGCCGGGCTCGCTCGCGCTCGTTGCGGCCAGCCTTCCTCCCACCGCGGACACGAGCAACACGAACCCAAACGGCGGCACGAACGGCGCCGGAATTCTAGACGTCCGCAACCTGAGCGTTCCCGTCAACAGCGAGCTCGTGATTCAGTTCGACATCACCCTCGACTCGGCGCTCACCGACGGCACGGTCGTCCTCAACCAGGCCGATCTGCTCAACACCGTCAAGATCGCCGACAGTGACGATCCCAACATCAACGGCCAGGCCGATCCCAATGTGGCGGGTGACGAAGATCCGACGCAGGTGGTGATCGCGCTACTGCCGATCGACCCGCTGCTGAAGGAGAACACCCAGGCAACGGCCTCGATCGGCGAGCGCTTCCGCTACCGGATCACCGTTCCGGAGACGCCGTATCCGTTCGACATCTTCGATGTCCAGATCGAGGACGACCTCTCTGCATCGGCCGCAGACCTACGCTTCCTGGACGTCGCAGAGATCTCGGGTTCGGGGTCGTGGACGCCCACGAACATTGGCACCGCAACCAACGTGGTCATCGTAGGTCTCGCGAGCGGGATCGACATTCCGGCCGGTGAGCAGATCGTGCTCGAAATCGAAGTCGTGCTCGAAGACACGCCGACCAACGTGAGCGGCCTGAGCTTCACCAACACGGCTTCGTACGTCTTCAACTGGATCGACGGCGACCCCGCGAGCGAGCGCCAGGGCCCGGCCGGCACCACGCCGCCGATGACGATCGTCGGTCCGGACGTGTTGACGCTCGAGAAGAGTGGCCCCGCCCAGATGACGGTCGGAGCACCCGGAGTCTTCACGCTCGATGTGCACAACGCGGGCAGCGGCCGAGCCTGGAATCTGACGATCACCGACCAGCTGCCCGACGATGCGACGGGCGGAACCTGCGACGTGGCGCCGGATCAGTTCACCGCACAGCTGTTTGAGTCGGACGGCGTCACGGCGGTTTCGCCCGCGCTCGTTCTCGGCACAGATTTCGCGATGAACTTCAACGCGGGATCTCCCTGCAGCTTCGAACTCGTCATGCTCACAGCGGCCTCCACGCTCGGGGCCGATGAGCGGCTGATCGTCCGCTACGAGACGCTGCTCGACGCCAATACCCAAGATGCTGCGCTGTTGACAAACGTCGCCGGCGCAACCGAATGGTTCAGCGCGGACGGCTCGATCCCCGAGACCGTAGACGACCGCCGTGTCTATACACGTGTGTTGACGGACGGCACGGTGAGCGTGCTCGACCACGAAGACGCGCACACGACGACAGTGGCGCAGCCGCAGCCCGCGTTCGAGAAGAGCGTGATGAACGTGACGAGCGGTGCCGATCCCGCGACCCGCGCAGCGCCGGGCGACACCCTCCGCTATCGGCTGCGCGTCGAGAACCTGGGCGATATCGCCCTCGACGACTTCGCGATCCTCGATGAGCTCGATCGCCTCAACGATCCGGCCGTGTTCGAGCCCGGTACGCTTTCCCTCGTCACTGTACCCGCCGGGGCCGATACCAGCGGGACCAGCAGCACGGGCGGTGTCAGCGGAACCGGTGCGCTCGACGTGCGCGGCCTGAATCTCCCCAATCTCAACGACAGCCTGCTGATCGAATTCGAGATCACGCTCGCGTCGGTGATCGCGAACGGAAGCTACGCGACCAACCAGTCTCAGCTCTCGATCGGCGGTGTGCTGTTCGCCGAGAGCGACGATCCCAACGTAAACGGCGCGGCCGATCCCGCGGTCGCGGGCGATGAAGACCCCACGCGGGTCTTGATCGAGTCCGCGCCGGACTTCCAAATAGAGAAGGTCTCGAGTTACCTCACGGGTGATCCGAACCTACTGCTCGCTGGCGAAACGCTCCGCTACACGATCACCGTCAAGAACATCGGTGACGACAATGCGGTCGACAGCGTCCTCCGCGACCAGATTCCGGTGAACACGCAGTACGTCGCGGGCAGCACCACGCTAAACGGTGCACCGGTTGCGGATGGTGCGGGCGGTATCACGCCGCTCAGCGCGGGCATTCCGATCCACGCACCCGAAAATCCGACTCCCGGCGTCCTGCGCGCCGATCCGTCGCCGGCCGCCGGCAACGTGGCGACCCTCGTCTTCGACGTGGTCGTCGACGTGGGCGTGCTCGACGGAACGGTGATCTCCAACCAGGCTTTCGTCAGTGCGCTCGCCAGCGGAGTGTTGGATCAGCCGTCCGACGACCCGCGCACCCCGATTCCCGACGACCCGACGCGCGATGTGGTGGGCAGCACGCCGCTGCTGTTCGCGCCCAAGAGCGCAGCGCTGCTCGTTGACGCCGGGAGCCCGGGCATCGTCGATCCGGGAGACGTGCTCCATTACACGATCAGCGTGTACAACAGCGGCGCCGTCCCCGCGACCGACGCCACGCTGAGCGACAGCGTACCCGCGAACACGACCTATGTCGCAGACTCCCTCACGCTGAACGGGCTTCCCGTCGGCCAACCCGATGGTGGCGTCTCTCCGCTGGTCGCGGGCATTCCGATCAGCTCGAGCGATCTCACGCCACCGCTACCGGCCGCCGGTGCGGGCACCCTCAACCCGGGCGAGAGCGCGACGATCGAGTTCGATCTGCAGGTGAACGCCGGCGTGCCGAGCGGAACGCTCATCACCAACCAGGCCGTCGTCCGCAGTGTCGAGCTGCTCGACCTCTTGACCGATGGTGACGGCAATCCCTCGACCGGACCGGAACCGACGGTCGTCGTGGTCGGCGACGTGCAGCAGCTCTCGATCAGCAAGCAGGTGTCGGTGGTCGGCGGAGGCGCCGCGCTCGCGGGCTCGCAGCTCGAGTACGTCGTGCGCGTCGCAAACATCGGGGCAGTACCCGCTCAGGACGTCGTGATCACAGACGATCTCGATGCGCCTGTTTCGGGCCAACTCGCCTACGTCGACCCTTCGGTTGCGATGAACGGCTCTGCGGCGGGCGTGATCGTCGCCGGTTCGCTCATCACCGCCAACTACTCGGACGAGTACGGCGCCCTGCAGCCGGGCGAAGTGATCGTGCTGCGCTTCCGGGCGGTGATCGATCCAGGGCTTTCGATCGGAACCACCGTCACCAATACCGGCGTGGTCGGCTGGAACGGCCCGACCGAGACGGCGAGCGCGAGCGTTTCGCTCGATGTCGGCGGCATCCCCGGAGTCGGCGTTCTCAACGGCGAAGTGTGGCACGACGCGGACTTCGACCGCACGACGGACGGACGCGAGCGGCGCCTTGGAGGTTGGATCGTCGAGCTGTATCGCAACGGCGCGCCCCTGCAGTCGTTCCTCACCGATGCGAGCGGAGTCTTCCGGATCGGAGGAGTCGCACCGAACGACACCAACGGAGATCAATACGAGCTGCGCTTCCGCGCACCTGATGCGGGCCCCAACAGCGCCGCACTCGGCCGGGCCGAGTCCGGGTTCACGAACGGCCTGCAAACGATCAGCGACATCGTGGTGTCGTCGGGCAGCAACCTGCAGGGCCTCGACCTGCCGATCGATCCGAACGGCGTGGTGTACGACTCGATCCGGCGGTCACCGGTCGCGGGCGTGAGGCTCACCTTGTTGAACAGGAGTGGAGGCGCCGCGGTTTCCTCGCTTTGCTTCGATGATCCGACCCAACAGGGCCAGGTCACGCGCGGCGACGGCTACTACAAGTTCGATCTCAACTTCTCGCAAGCGGGCTGTCCGAGCGGAGCCGACTACCTGATTTCCATCTCGGCACCCAGTGTGGGCTTCGTCGATGGCCAGTCACAGATCATTCCGCCGATCTCGAGCGCCGCGACCGCGCCGTTCTCGGTACCGTCGTGCCCGGGCAGTGCCGCCGATTCGATCGCCGCTACCGCGGAGCACTGCGAAGCACAGCCCTCTGAGTTTCCTCCGCCTCCGTCCGTGCTCGCCCGCACCAGCGGCACCAACTATCACGCGCATCTGACACTCGACGCCAGCCTGATGCCGGGGTCGAGCCAGCTCTTCAATAACCACATCGCGGTCGATCCCGTGCTCGAAGGCGTCGTGGCGATTACTAAGACGACGCCGTCGATCCACGTGAGTCGCGGCGATCTCGTGCCCTACGAAATCACGGTCCGCAACACGCTGGGCTCGCTCCTCGATCCGATCAGCATCGTCGATCGTTTCCCGGCCGGCTTCCGCTACGTGGAAGGATCGGCGCGCATCGACGGCGTTTCGGTCGAACCGACGATCGGCGACCGCGAACTCGTGTTCGCCGGTCTGTCGATCGACCCGTTGAGCGAGCGCACCGTGCAGCTGCTGTTTGCGGTCGGCGCGGGCGTGACAGACGGCGAGTACACGAACCGCGTATGGGTGCTCAACGAGCTGAACGGCCTGGCGATTTCCAATCAGGCCGCGGCGATCGTTCGACTGGTTCCCGATCCCACCTTCGACTGCACCGACGTGCTCGGCAAGGTCTTCGACGACGCCAACCGAGACGGCGTGCAGGACGACGGAGAGCGCGGGCTGCCGGGCGTGCGCGTCGCGACCGCTCGCGGACTGATCGCGACCAGCGACCCGCACGGTCGATTCCACATCACCTGCGCGGTCGTGCCCAACGAAGATCGCGGCAGCAATTTCGTCCTGAAACTCGACGACCGCAGCCTGCCGAGCGGGTATCGGCTGACGACGCGACAGCTGCAGGTGAAGCGAGCCACGCGCGGCAAGGCGCTGCGCTTCCAGTTCGGCGCGTCGATTCATCGCGTCGTCGGGCTCGACATTGCAGATGCGGTGTTCGAACCGGGCACCACCGAGATGCGTCCGCAATGGAGGCCGCGGATCGCACTGCTGATCGGCGTACTCGAAAAGGCGCCCGGAATTCTGCGCCTCTCGTACGTCGCCGACGTCGAGGGCAAAGCACTCGTCGAGGATCGGCTCGCCGCAATCGAGAAACTCATCGTCGATGCGTGGGAAGCGGCAGGTGGCGACGAGCTGATTATTGAACCCGAAGTGTTCTGGCGTCGCGGCGCCCCGTTGGAGAACAGGTAATGCGTAGGTTCAAGCGCGCATTCCTGATTCTGCTCGCACTCTGCCTGGCCTCGCCAGCGGCTGCCCAGGATCTGCTCGACAAGGAGCTCGGCGCTTCGGTCGAGCGGCACATTTCGAGTGACGAATCGCTCTCGCTCTGGGCCCGCGAACCTGAGCAGCTCGAGACCGAGTCTGGCGACAAGCTCGAGGAGCGGGATGTGGTCGGTGAGGAGGCCGACACGGTCAAACTCAAGAACGTCGTGCCGCCGATCCATTTCGAGTCCGGCGTCGCCAACATTCCGTCGAGCTACATTGATCGGTTGCGCGTGGTGCTCGAGAGCATGCGTCACCTCGACAACGTCCGGCTCCACATGGTCGGCCATGCGGACGACCAACCCCTGTCGAGCCGCCTCTCTGAGGTCTACGGCGACAACGTCGGGCTCTCGCGAGAGCGCGCCGGCGAGGTCGCCGAGTTCATCCAGACCGCGCTGGGCCTTCCCCCGGAGTCGATCTCGTTTTCGTGGGCGGGCGACACCGAGCCGCTGGCATCCAACGCGACGGCCGGCGGGCGCGCGCACAACCGGCGCGTTGAAGTCGAGGTGTGGTACGACGAGATCCGCGAAACCGTTGCGACCGAGGAGGTCGTCGTTCCCGTGGACATCAAGCGGGTGAAGATCTGCAGAACGGAAACCGTCTGCAAGCTCCGCTACCGCGAAGGCCACGAGCACCGCGCTCGCGTGAAGAACCTGGTCGCGCCGCTGTGGGTCGCGGACGAGAACGTGGCTGTCCCGGAAGGCTTCGTGCGCCAGGTTGGAGAAGCCCTGCACAACCTGCGCGGCAAACAGAACCTCACCGTGAAATTCATCGGCTTCACAGACGGCGACCCGCTCACGGGCCGCGCCGAGCGAATCTACGGTACGCACCTGGCGCTCTCGAAGGCGCGCGCACATCGGGTTGCGCTCGCGATCAAGGACGAACTGGAGCTTCCGACGGCGGCGATCGCGAGCGACGGCCGCGGTAACGCATCGCCCATCGCGTCGAACGAGACGCCTCGCGGCCGCGCCGCCAACTCGCGCGTCGAAGTGGAGTTCTGGTACGACGATCCGCTGCAGGAGCTCCCCGACGAGCCGCAGCTGTGCCCCGATGCCGCGGGCGCGGAGTTGGTGACCAAGGTCTACGATCCGCCCTGGGGACGCATCGCCGCACTGCAGATCGATGACGGTGCGATTGCGATCCCGCCCGGCTACACGGACGACCTGGTTCGCGCGCTGGACGACGTGTCCGACCGGATGAACCCCCGGCTGCGCTTCGTGGGCTACACGAACAACGATCGCCTCGAGCGACGCACCGCACTCGTGTACGGCGACGACATCGGGCTCTCCGTGGCCCGCGCGCGCCGCGCGATGGAGACCGTGAAGGCCGAACTCACGCTCGCCGACGCACAGGCCGAGCACGAAGGCCGCGGCTACGTGCACTCGAACGACGTCGTGAACGCCGGCTTCATCCAGGGCGATACCGCGCACGTCACCGTCGAAGTCGTCTACGACGAGCTGGCACTGCTCGACGATTTCGAGGGCGTCGAAATCACCCCGATTACTCGCGAACTCACGCCGCAGGATCCGCTCGCCCTCAACCTCATGCACATCACCGTCGACGGCATTCCGATCGACGATCCGGGCCGAAGCTCCGCGGACATCCAGCGCTGCACGGACGTCGCGCTCGATCAAGCGGATATCGCGTTCCGCTTCGATGGCCTCGATTCGCGGCCGCGCCTGAGCGTGACTTCGGAGCCGGGTTCGCTACCGATGCGCGCGGAAGCGAGCGGCTTCACGGCTGCATCGCCGGTGAACTTCAAGATGTACAGCAACTACCCCCACTTCATCGAGCGCGCGGAAGTCCGGATCTTCAGTTTCGGGCAATCGCTGCGCGCGCAGCCCCTCGACATCGTCGACTTCGGACCCGAAGGCGTCGGCGAATGGCAGCCCGCCAACATCGATTCCTTCACGGCGCCGCGGCGCGAATTGAGATACGTGCTGCGCGTCTACGACGCCGAGGGTCGGTTCGACGAAACTGTGCCCCAATCGCTCTGGATGATCAGCGAGCGATCGGAGCCCGCGAATCCCGCCGAGCCGCCGCAAAGCGATGCGCTGCTCGCCGGGTATGGCGCGAGCGAGTTGAGCGTCCAGAACATTCCGCTCGGAAACGTCGGGACCGTCAAGGTCGAGGGCAGCGGCATCCCGCCCGAGCACACCGTATGGTTGGCCGGATCGCAGGTTCCGGTCGACGCGCGCGGCAACTTCGCGGCCGAAGCGATCCTGCCCTCGGGCGTGAACACCGTGGAGGTCGCCGTTCTCGATCCCGAAGGAAGCGGCGAACTCTTCCTGCGCGACTTCGACTTCGAGCGGGACGAGTGGTTCTACGTCGGAATTGCCGATCTCACACTCGCGGCGAACGACACCAGCAGCAAGGCCGATCTGTTCGATGGCAAGGATGCGACCTACGACCGCGACTCGCACGCCGATGGCCGGCTCGCCTTCTACCTGAACGGCAAGTTCGGCGACGGCTGGAGGCTCACCGCGAGTGCCGACACCCGCGAGGGTTCAGTCGAAGATCTCTTCGACAACTTCCTCGACAAGTCGCCCGAGCACCTGTTCCGGCGCATCGATCCCGACTACCACTATTCCACCTTCGGCGACGACGGCACGGTCGAGCAGGGCGCTCCGACCTCGGGCAAGTTCTACGTCAAACTGAGCAAGGCCGAGAGCCACGCGCTCTGGGGTAGCTTCAACGTCGGCTACCGGGACAACGAACTCGCGCAGGTCGAGCGCGGGCTCTACGGCGCGAACCTCCACTATCAGCCTCCAACGGTGACGGACTTCGGCGAGCAGCGCCTGATGCTCGATGGCTTCGTCGCCGACCCCGGCACCGTGCCCAGCCGCGAGGAATTTCGCGGCACGGGTGGGTCGCTTTACTACCTGCGCAGGCAGGACGTCCTCACTGGCTCCGAGCGCGTGCGAATCGAAACGCGCGACAAGGACTCTGGGCTCGTGACCGGCGTCGTGTACCTGACGCCCGACGACGACTACGACATCGATTATTTCCAGGGCCGCATCCTGCTCTCCGAGCCCGTGCCGGCCACGGTCAGCGACGGCCTGCTCGTTCGCAGCCAGGGTTTGAGTGGGGACGAAGCCTGGTTGGTCGTTCAGTACGAGTTCACGCCGGGCTTCAACGAACCCGACGCGCTGGCCGCCGGCGGCCAGGGCCACTACTGGATCAACGACTTCGTCAAGATCGGTGCGACCGCCAGCCACAGCGACGAGGGCGCCAACAGCGATCTTTATGCCGGCGACCTGACCCTGCGCATGAGCAGCGATTCGTGGCTCAAGCTGCAGGCCAGCCGCAGCGAGGGTCTGGTTTCCGAGACCTTCGCCTCCACCGACGGCGGCTTCGACTTCCTCGGCAGCGCGACGCTCGGTTCGGCCGACGCCAAGGCAAACGGCTACCGCGCAGACCTGAGTCTCGGCTTCGCAGACTTCTTCGAGGCCGGAAGAGGGCGCATGAACTTCTACTACCAGCGGCTCGAGGACGGCTACTCGGCGCCCGGTCTCGCCACCCTGACGGATACGAATCAATACGGCGGTGGGTTCCAGCTGCCGGTGTTCGACGGGCTACAGCTGATCGCGAAGGCAGACCGCGTCGACGAGGATCAGGGCCTGAAGACCACCACCGCAGAGTTCGACCTCGGCTACCAGCTCACAAATCATTGGAGCATCGGTGCAGGTGTGCGCTACGACGACCGCGAAGACGATTCGCCCATCGTCGTCGTAACCCAGGAGCAGGGCAAGCGCACGGACGCGACCCTCCAGGTCGACTATGACTCGCGCGACAAATGGAGCGCCTACGGATTTGGGCAGGCGACGCTCGCGAAGACCGGAGGTCGGGACGCCAACAACCGCATCGGTGTCGGCGGCGCCTATCGCATCAACGAGCGCTTGCAGCTCGACGGCGAAGCCTCGTACGGAGATCTCGGTGCGGCCGTCAAGTTCGGGACGAGCTTTCAGCAATCCGAGAAAACGCGGCGCTACTTGAGCTACGCGCTCGACAACGAGCGGGGTGTCGATGGCCAACACGTGCGAAAGGGCACATTCATCTCGGGGATGCAGGCGCGGCTCTCAGACAGCGGCAGCGTCTACCGCGAGGACCGCCTGGAGCACACCGATGCGACGAGCGGCCTCATCCACGCCCTCGGCCTGAGCTTCTCGCCCTCGGAGCACTGGAGCGTCGGTGCGAATTGGGAACTCGGCACCTTGATCGACCGGCGTACCAAGGCAGAGACCAAGCGCCGGGCGGGCGGCGCGAGCATCGGCTACGCGTTCGAACGCCTTCAGCTCTCGAGCGGAATCGAATATCGCTACGACGACGCCCAACAGATCGACGGAACGTGGAACGACCGCACGACCTGGCTGTTCCGAAACAACCTGAAGTTCCAGATGACCCCGAGCCTGCGGTTGCTCGGAAAGGTCAACCACTCGTTCAGCGACAGCTCGCTCGGGCAGTTCTTCGACGGCGGCTACACGGAGGCCGTATTCGGCGGCGCCTACCGCCCCGTGACGCACGATCGCTTCAACGCGCTGCTCAAGTACACCTACTTCTACAACTTCCCGACGACGGGGCAGGTAGCAGCAGACGACAGCCCGAACCAGTTCATCCAGAAGAGCCACATCGCCGCACTCGACCTCAGCTACGACCTCACCAAACGCTGGACGATCGGTAGCAAGTACGCCTATCGCCGCGGCGAGGTGAGCCTCGATCGCGTGAATACCGACTACTTCAACAACGACGCGCACCTCTTCATCCTGCGCAACGATATGCGCTTCGGGAAGAATTGGGAGGGGTCGGTCGAGGGTCGGATGCTCTACATGCCTGATTTAGGTGAGCGGCGGAGCGGTGCGCTGGTCACGATCTACCGATATTTGGGAGAGCACTTCAAGTTGGGCGTCGGTTATAACTTCACAGATTTCTCTGACGACCTCACGGATCTGGACTACGACCACCAGGGTGTCTTCTTCAACCTGATTGGGACGTTTTGATTTGCGTCGCAGGGTTGCTTGCCGTCAACTGAGTTCGGATCCGATCGAGGGATGAACTCGAATCCGCCAGGCCGTTGTCGAATCCGTCGCAATCCAGCGTCAGCGCCCGAAGCCCACTGCCGCCCTGCAGCCCTGGCAGCGAGCCACCTCGTTCCGTGACTATTGGAGTGAATTCTCGAACTCGAGTTCCACGCGTTTCTCGCGGCGTTGTCGTTCGCGCGAGGCGACGATCTCGCTCGCCAACTCGTGCCTCAGTGACTCAACGGCGATGCGCTCCTGTTCCCGGTCCGATTCCAACGCATGGCAGGCATGCTCAGCGAGTCGCCAGAAATGGTCTGCTGCAGCCTTCGCGTTCTCGACGTTTGTTGACCTCGCTTGCCTCATGTTTGGTTGCGCCGCGACAGCCATAAACGTAGTGCCTGGATCGTTCGGGATGTCGCGTGTCAAACGCCATCGATGCGCTAAGGCCGCCGAGGTGATCAGCGTTGACCAGACAACAGTGCTGCTCCCGTCGTTCCTGAAGGCATTGACGCGGACACTCATTCCGAGGGCTACATCGCCCGCCGGCACGACCACGAAGCCGCGACGCTCGAGTTCCTTGCTGGCATCGCGCTCCAATATGTCCGAGATCTGGCGAGAGTCATCGAGATTGACGCTGTCGTCACCCCATTCTGTCGCCGTGATCGCTACGTACACGATCTTGTATAGACAGATGCCGGCCGCTGCGGGCGGCGCGCTTTCGACCTCCGCGCGAGCAGTCGCCAAGGGTTCGGTCGTGTGTCCGAAGCGGTCGTTGTCCTTCGGGTCGGCTGCGAGCCCAGCGGTCAAATGCGTGGGAATCTCGTGGTGGGCCTGGGCGCGTCCGTTGGGGAGGAAGCCCCGCGTGATGTGTACAGCTCGGGGTGGGTCCTCGTAGAGCAGCCATACTTCGTGCGCGTCCTCGACAAACAGGTGCGTAGGAGCACCGCGACCCTCCACGACGCCGCGAAGCATCGTGTCGTAGTCCTGCTGGATGCGGAGCGCCCGCTGGCCATCCTCGGACGCGGTGGAGAGAAGGCGCTATCGGCGCTTCGGCAAGGGATTGACGAGGGCTTGCGCATGCTCTGGTGGTATTTCGCCAGGCATGATCCGAGCGTGGAATCGCTGCACGACGAACCCGAGTTCCAGGCGATGGGCGCCGAGATCGAAGCCGACATGGCGGAGCAGCTAGCGCGGGTGCGCGAGATGGAGCGAAACGGGGAGCTGGAACCGATCCCTGAGGTTTCAGCGACGACTCAATAACAAGTTCATGTCAACAACGACAAAGCGCCTCGCGCATGCACGCCTTTTGTTTTTTCGGCCTCCCAGCCCAAGGAGTCCCACCCCCATCGGGGG
>SMVA01401749.1_pt1 | contig 13584 bp, 12 predicted proteins | sample 2456451 | NCBI WGS metagenome assembly SMVA01 (sample SAMN11095933, study PRJNA526329) | marine sediment metagenome | biome: Marine sediment; feature: Surficial sediment; material: Deep marine sediment; isolation source: Hadal surficial sediment | place: Pacific Ocean | collected 2014-05 | depth...
AGCACCTCCACGGAACCGTCGCGCCGATTGCGCACCCAACCGCGCAGCCCCAGGGCGCGCGCGTTCTCGGCCGTCCATCCGCGAAACCACACGCCCTGTACGCGGCCATGAATGCGCAGCCGCACGGCAATATTACCCTCGTTCATGCGCGTGCCGGTTATGATGCCACGGGATCATGACAAACGCAGCACGCGGCGCGATGAAAAAGCGATACAAAAAAGAAATGCCGGCACAGGCACTGGCCACTCTGTCAGACGAGGACATCGATACCTCCGACATTCCGGAACTGGGCAAGAACTTCCAGGAACAAGCCCACGTGGTCATGCCCGAAGATCGAAACAAACCCAAATGACCGCGAAATTCGACACCGATGTGGCGCCCTGGTCTGACCGGACGCGGGCAATGGTCGGACCGGCGCACAAGGTCCGTCTAATCCAACGGCAAGCCAGACTCTTTGAAGGCGGCGCGGCCGCCACGGTCGCCCGATCTTTCATTGAGTTCGTTGCACGCGTTTCAATCGCCCTTCCTTATAGATGGCAAGAAGTCGGTCACGAATCTGACGGAAGAATTTTGGTGGAAGGGGACCGTACACGAATTCTGTTTCTTTCCCTCCCGACTTTGACCGCAGGTCTGGTCCCGGCCGGATAAAATCATTCGTTTCATCCAGGACGATCCAAGATCGCTGTCCATCGAGGCCAAGACGAGACTTCGTGGCGGCGGGAATTTGTATGGCCGTTGCGGAGTCTGATGGCGGGCTATGTGTGATGGGCACGACCGTGACAACCGTGTGATCACCTTCCATCCGGCGGGACGCGACGATGGCGCAAGGCCTGTCCTTACGGCCCTCCTCCCGCCCGCGCCGGGCTTCGTCCCGCCAGAGATAGGCGTAAGAGATAACGAGGCCGGGATACGGGTCAGGCAGACTCACCTATTTCAGCTCGGAATCGAGGTGGTCGAACCCGGCGGGCATCTCCGCTTCAGCGATAGCTTTCATCGTCGCGTCATCCATATCCACCGTACGGCGCGCCAACCGGCCCTGAACCAGGAGTTCATACTGCTCGGCTGACAACAATACCGTATGGGGACGGCCGTTCTTGGTGATCTCCACCGGTCGCTTAAGAGCCTCATCCTGATAGCGCCCGAAATTGTTCTGGAATTCCGTTGAAGTGACGCTCATGGGATTTCCTTCAAAGTTAGCTATTATCCGTAAAATAGGCATTCCCGAGATAAATTGCAAACCCCGGTTCCCACGCCGAGTTGTCGGTGGTCAGACAAACGACCGGAATGGCCGACGATGACGATCCAGAGAATCCGACCACGGGCGCCAGACGCGCGGCGCACCCTGTCGTGGTCCAGCGGTTCTACGCGAACTCGAGAATCACCTGGTCGACGGCGAGGCTGTCGCCGGCATCGACCTTGACGTCGCTCACCGTCGCGTCGCGTTCGGCGCGCAGCACGTTCTCCATTTTCATGGCGTCGACCACGCACAGTTCCTCGCCGGCCTTGACCCGATCGCCGGGCGCCACCGCGATGGAGACCACCATCCCAGGCATCGGCGAGAGCAGATATTTGGACAGGTCGGGCGGCGCCTTCTTGGGCATGCGCGCGGCCAACGCGGCGGCGCGCGCCGTGCGCACCCGGACCTCGGCGCTGGCGCCGCCATGGGTCAGGCGGTAGCCCTCGGTGCGGCGGTCGATCTGGACATGGATGCCGGAATCGTTGACCCGACCCTCGAATAGCGGCGCGCCGATCTCCCAGGCGCTCCGCACCACGATCAGCCGGCCCGCCGCCTCGACGTTACAGCCGCCGGCCGTCGCGTTGACCGTGACGGCGTGTTCCTCGTCACCCAGCGCCACCACCCAATCCGCGCCGGGCCGGTATCGGCCCGCGTCGCTCCGGCCCGAGATTTTTGCGGCGCGTTCGGCCTCGCGCATGTGAATCAAGGCGGCGACGCCGATCAGCACGTCGCGTTCGCCGTCGGAAAGGACCGCGCCGTCATAGCCGTCCGGATATTCCTCCTCGATGAAGCCGGTGGTCAACCGGCCCTCGATAAAACGCGGCCGCGACAAAACCGAGGCCAGAAAGCCGATATTGTGCGACAGGCCGCGAATGTAGAACGCGTCCAGGGCGGCGATGAGCCGGCCCCGCGCTTCTTCGCGGGTGGCGCCGTGGGCGATCACCTTGGCGATCATCGGGTCGTAGAATATCGACACCTCGCCACCTTCATACACGCCGCTGTCGACGCGCAACGATGGCCGGTCGGGCGGCGGCACGTAGTGGGCGAGCCGGCCGATGGACGGCAGGAAGCCCCGGGTCGGGTCCTCGGCATAGACGCGCGCCTCGATGGCCCATCCGTCGAGCTTCACGTCGTCCTGGCCGAAAGCGAGCTTTTCGCCGGCGGCGACGCGGATCATCTGCTCGACCAGATCCAGGCCGGTTATCATTTCGGTGATCGGATGTTCGACCTGGAGGCGGGTGTTCATTTCCAGGAAATAGAAGGTCTTGTCGGCGCCGACGACGAACTCCACCGTGCCGGCGGAGCGGTAATCCACCGCCTGGGCCAGCTTGACCGCCTGCGCGCCCATGGCGGCGCGCATCTCGGCGTCGACGAAGGGACTCGGCGCCTCCTCGATGACCTTCTGGTGGCGGCGCTGGATCGAGCATTCGCGTTCGTTCAAGTGCACCGTGTTGCCGTGGCTGTCGGCCAAGACCTGGATTTCGATATGGCGCGGCTGTTCGATGAACTTCTCGATCAGCATCCGGTCGTCGCCGAAGGCCGCGCGCGCCTCGTTGCGCGCGCCGCGCAGGCCCTCGGCCAGTTCGGTTTCGTCGCGCGCGACCCGCATGCCCTTGCCGCCACCGCCGGCCGAGGCCTTGATCATCACCGGATAGCCGATGTCGTCGGCGACCCGGCGCGCCTCGTCCTCGTCGGCAATTTCACCGAGATAGCCGGGGATCGTGTTCACGCCCACCGCTTGCGCCAGTTTCTTCGATTCGATCTTGTCGCCCATGGCCGCGATCGCCCCCGGCGGCGGCCCGATGAACGTCACGCCCGACTCTTCCAGCCGTCGGCCAAAATCCGCGTTCTCGGCCAGGAATCCGTAGCCCGGATGCACCGCGTCGGCACCGGTTTCCTTGATCGCCGCAAGGATTCGATCGATCGCCAGATAGCTTTCGGCCGAGCGCGCCGGGCCGACGCAAACCGCTTCGTCCGCCATGCGCACATGCAGCGCCTGGGCATCGGCCTCGGAATAGACCGCGATGGTGGCAATGCCCATGTCGCGGGCGGTGCGGATGATCCGGCAGGCGATCTCGCCCCGATTGGCGATGAGAATTTTGGAGAACATGCCGCGTTTATAACGGAATGTTGTCGTGTTTTTTCCAGGGATTTTCCAGGCGCTTGTTGCGCAGCATGCGCAACGCCCGGCAGATACGGCGCCGCGTGTTCAAGGGCATGATCACATCGTCGATATAACCGCGCGCGGCGGCGACGAACGGGTTGGCGAACTTGTCGCGGTATTCCCGGGTCTTCTCCTCCACCGCCTCGGGGTTGTCGAGGGCGCCGCGGAAAATGATCTCGACGGCGCCCTTGGGGCCCATCACCGCGATTTCCGCCGACGGCCAGGCGTAGTTCACGTCGCCGCGCAGGTGTTTGGAACTCATCACGTCGTAGGCCCCGCCATAGGCCTTGCGGGTGATCACCGTGACCTTGGGCACGGTGGCCTCGGCGAAGGCGAACAGCAGCTTGGCGCCCTGCTTGATGATGCCGCCATATTCCTGCGCCGTTCCGGGCAGGAAACCCGGCACGTCGACGAAGGTCAGGATCGGAATATTGAAGCAGTCGCAAAATCGCACGAACCGCCCCGCCTTGCGCGCGGACTCGATGTCCAGGCAACCGGCGAGGACCATCGGCTGGTTGGCGACGATGCCCACCGTGTGGCCTTCCATGCGCGCGAAACCGATCACGATATTGCCGGCGAAGGCCGGTTGCAGTTCAAAAAAATCGCCTTCGTCGACGACCTTGGCGATCAGTTCCTTGATGTCGTAGGGCTTGCTGGGATCGGCCGGCACCAAGGTATTGAGCGACTCTTCGGCGCGCTCGGCCGGGTCGTCCGTGGGACGGACCGGCGGCGCCTCGCGGTTGGACAGGGGAAGAAAATCGACGAACCGGCGCAAGCCGGCCAGCGCCTCGACATCGTTCTCGAAGGCAAGATCGGCGACGCCCGACTTGGTGGTGTGCGTGATCGCGCCGCCCAGTTCCTCGTGCGTCACCTCCTCGTGGGTCACGGTCTTCACCACGTCGGGTCCGGTGACGAACATGTAGGACGAATCCTTGACCATGAAGATGAAGTCGGTCATGGCCGGCGAATAGACCGCCCCACCGGCGCACGGCCCCATGATCATGGAGATCTGCGGCACCACGCCCGAGGCCATGACGTTGCGCTGGAACACTTCGGCGTAGCCCCCCAGCGACGCCACGCCTTCCTGGATGCGCGCGCCGCCGGAGTCGTTCAGTCCGATCACCGGCGCGCCGACTTTCATGGCTTGGTCCATGATCTTGCAGATCTTCTCGGCATGGGCCTCGCTCAAGGAACCGCCGAACACGGTGAAATCCTGGCTGAACACGAAAACCAGTCGGCCGTTGATGGTGCCGTGGCCGGTGACCACGCCGTCGCCGGGAACGCGTTGCGCGGCCATGCCGAAATCGGTGGCGCGGTGTTCGACGAACATGTCGTATTCCTCGAACGAGCCGCCATCGAGCAGTAATTCAAGACGCTCGCGCGCGGTCAGCTTGCCCTTGGCGTGTTGTGTGTCGATCCGGCGCTGTCCGCCGCCGCCGCGCGCGGCATCGCGCTTCTTTTCCAATTGGCGGATGATGTCTTCCACGGCCCCTCGCGGACGCAACAAATCGATAACCGAGGGAGATAGCATTTCGCCGGGGATCGCGCCAGATCAGGCGCGACAAAGCACCATGAATCGGCCCGCGGCCGCGATTTCAACCTTCAGCGCCGCGCGTCGCTCCGACGCCTCGCTGTCCTCGCCCCATTGCTCGATCTGAAACGTCTCGTCAAGCTGACTGGCCGCCCAGACCGCTTCCGGATCGATCCGTTGTTCGGCCAGCGCCAGGCCCAGCACCGCCGATCCCGTGACCGTGGTCACCGCATGCAACGCGGTCAGCGGCATCGGCCCATGGCCCGCGACCGCCGTCCGCAACGCGGCCACGGCGCGCGGCGGCTGCGTCAGCGGCACCACCCCGACGGTGACTTCAAGCGCCGCGCCAAAACGATCGCGCGCCCAGTCCAACAGCGGCTGCCAGGTCTCCCGCTGGCGCGCGACGAGGTCCGGCGGGTGGCCGGCGCGGTAACACAACAGGTCGGTCGCGCCGTAGCGCGCGATCTCGTCGATCACCTCCTCGGGCCGATCGGCGACCCGGTCGATGGCGGTACTGGCGAAGCGCATCAGGGGCATGGAATCGGGATTCACCTGGTCCTCCTGAGCGTGCCATTCGGCGGCGATCGCTTCGGCCAGCGCGCGGTTGGACAGCGCCAGCACGCGCTTGGCCGGCGTTCGCAGCGCCTTGCCGTCCAGCGCGATCCCGTAGGCGTCGCCGTCCGGCGCCGCCGTGGCGTCACGGTAAAAGCGCTTCACGGCTGGGCCCTAATCGCCGCCACCACCGCGTCCACCAGATCGCGAAACAGGCTAGAGAGCCCGGTCGCCGAGCCCCCGTAAGGGTACGGAACGGACGCGTCGTCTCCGCTCGCGACGATAGTTCGGCCGCCGGGAGGGTCGGGCCAAGGCCGCAACGGTTCTTCGGTCGGCTCGTTGCTCGCCACGACCATCACGCGGCCGCTCGGATTGGGCAATACGGCGGGCTCCGTCAACCGCCCCGTGACGATCAGCGGCACGGTAAGATCGGCGATGGCGGGGTCTTTGGCTTCGGGCGTGAGGTCGAAATGAAGAATCTCGCCGGCAAGGTCGATCGCCCCAACGCCAACCAGGATCATGCGGGGGGTTTCAAGCGCGAGCTCCCGCGCGGTCGCGACCCCGTCGACGATGTCGAAATCGACAACCAGACGCATGATTTCCGTGACCTCGTAATCCTCGAACCAAGGCACGATCAACTCGATCACGTCGAGCGGTCGCGCCGCCAGATAGGCGCTGGTGATACGCCCGCCCGTTACGGTCATGCCAAAGCCACCGTCCAGACTGGCGGCGATATCGCGCAACGTGTCGCCGCGGCCGGAAAGGTCGACGCGCACCGTCAAGTCGCCGCCGATCAGGTCCGCCCCGGGGTCGGTTCGCGCCATTTGGGCGATGTTCAGACCGTCGGCCACGAAATCCAATGACAGACGCGGTGGAACGCGCGAAGCATCGGCCTCGAAATGCCCCCGCCCGACACCGCCCGCCAAACCCACCCGCACGGGTCCGATGCGCAGCCGCCCGTCCACAAGCGCGATGCTCACGGCCACATCCGTCAATTCCTGGCCGGCGAAGGTCACGCTGTCGCCACGGAAATCTAGGTCGAGGTCCAGCAGACGCAAGGCGGCGAAAGGAAGCGTCCGTTCGCCGAACAGAGGGGCCGGGTCCGCTTCCTCCGATTCCGTCGGCGCCGGCCGGTCACGCCCTATCGCGCCGGCCCAAATTGCGCCGGCCAGGGCTTCCGTTTCCAACCGTACCGCCGAAAAATCGCCACGCAGGCGTGGCCGCTCTCCGGTCAGGTCGATATCCAGGGTTCCGCTGACATCGTTATCGCCCGCGAGGATATGGGCATCGTCGAATCGCAAGCCGTGGCGCCCGACGGAAAGGTGTCCCGACAGGAAGGCTTCGCCAAGGCCGGGCAGTTCCGTTCCCACCAGCGCGCCTAGCCCGTCCAGACCGTTTATCGAAGCCGTAATCCTGCCATCGACGACCGGCGCGTCGGGCAGCCCCGCAACCACCCCGACGAACGTCATAGTCTCCGAGCCAAACCGCCCCTCGATTCGCGCCGGGACGCGGGCGCCACCGATCAAGGCGGGCAGCTTAACGACTTGCGCCGACAGGCGTACAACGCGCTCGCGGTAAAGGCCGTCCAAAGATATTTCCAAGGACCGAGTCGGCGCGTCGGCGCGAATGGCCAGGGACGCCAGCCTCAGTTCATGGATTTCGCCGGTCGCCGAATTCACCAACCGCGCCACCGCGTCGTGGACCGTCACCGCGCTTGGAGAAAACGAAAGGCCCCGCGCGGGCGCGCCGGCGGCGGGCCTGAAACGCCAGTTCGCTCGGCCACGCGAATCGATCTTCAAGTCCAGCACGGGGCGTTCAAGGATCAGCCCGCCTATTACGACCTTGCCGCTCAACAGCGGCAGGAACGCGATTTCTGCCTCCAGCCGATCCACGGAGAACAGGTTCACGCCGGAAAAGCCCGGTGGGTTGGCGATGGCGAGCCGGCTCACAACGATGCGCGGCGACGGAAAAAGCGTCAACCTTGGGGTTCCGGCAATGGTGACCGCGCGGCCCGTGGCGGTCGCAATGAGGTCGGCTATTTGTTGGCGCAGCACATCCGGGTCGCGGGACAGGAAAAGCGCAATGACCACCACCACCCAAACGGCGATGGCGACGGCGACGGCCCGAATGGTCCGGGCCAGGTCCATCATCCAGACCCGATCAGGGTTTCGATCGCGGAGTCCAGATCGGCGAACGACGACAACACGCATCCCGCGCCGGTGGCCATCAAATCCTCCGGCGGATGGTTGCCCCAAGCGACCCCGATGGCCGCGACCCGCGCGTTTGCCGCCATCTCCATGTCGAAACTCGTATCGCCGACCAGCACGGTTCGCGCCGGCACCGCTCCGGTTTCCGCCATTGCCCGTTCCAGCATGGCGGGATGCGGTTTGCTGGGCGCGTCGTCGCTGGTCTGAAGAGTATGAAAATGGGTGCGCAAAGCGAACCGATCCAGTGTTGCGAGAAGGCCACGACGCGATTTTCCGGTTGCGACGCCAAGCAAATAACCGTCCGCCGCAAGCCGCCGGACAGCGTCGCCGGCACCAGGAAACAGTGGTTCCTCGTGGGCGCCCTGACGGCGAAGGGCGCCAAACGCCGCCTTATAGTGCTCGGCGAGATCGTGGTGCGTTTCGGCGCCGGCCTCCGGCAGCAGACTGGCCATGGCCTCGACCAGAGACAGGCCCACGATGCGGCGCACCGCGGTCGGCTCGGGCGGCGGCAGGCCGACCACGCGGTAGGCCTCGGCCATGGCCGCGAAAATCATCTGTTGGCTGTCCACCAGGGTGCCGTCGACATCGAACACCACCAGGTTCGGCGGCGTGTCGGTCACGGCGAGGTATCGAAGCCGAGTTGCGCGAACGTTGCCTTCATATGCTCGGGCAAGGGCGCGGCCACGCTTAATTGGCCGCCGGCGGGATGCGGCAGGATCAGTTCGCGCGCGTGAAGCTGGAGCCTGTCGCCGCCTCGCAGCCCGGTCAGAAAAGCCGCCTTGCCACCGTATTTGCCGTCGCCCAGGATCGGCGTGCCCAACTCGGCGCAATGGACCCTGAGTTGGTGCGTGCGCCCGGTCAGCGGCGACAGGGCCAGCCACGCCGCGCGGTCGCCCGCCCGATCCAGCACCCGGTAGCGCGTGAGCGCGTTTTTGCCGGCCACCGGGTCCGGGACCACGCGCTCGCCGGCGGGGCCGCCGCGCTTGCCCAGGGGCACGGCGATCTCGCCGGCGCGCGGTTTGGGCACGCCGGCGACCAGCGCCCAGTAGGTCTTGCGCGCCCGGCCCAAGCGGAACTCGCGGCTCAGTCGGGCCGCCGCCTTGGTCCCCCGAGCCAGGACCAGAACCCCCGACGTGTCTTTGTCCAGGCGGTGCACCAGACGCAGCGGTTCGCCCCCGGCGCTGAGCGCCACCGCGATGGCGTCGATATGGCGGTGTTGGCCGGTCCCGCCTTGCACGGCCAGACCGGCCGGCTTGTCGATCACGACCAGGGTCTCGTCCCGGTGAAGTATCCGCGCCTCGATCCAAGCCACGTCGGCGGGGTCGGGCGGCGGCCGCGTGGTCGGCGCGGCGGCGGGTGGCATTGGCGGCACGCGTATCCGTTGGCCGGCGGACAAACGGGCGCCCGGCGCGGCGCGGTGGCCGTCGATGCGGACCTGTCCCGTCCGGCACAGCTTTTGCGCCCGGCCATAGCCGAGCCCCGGGTATCGGCGCAGCAGCCAACGATCGAGCCGCGTATCGGCGTCGTCGGCGGTGACTTCCACGGTCTGAACGCCGCTCACCCGAGCAGGCTCCGAAACAGGTGTAGGCCCGCAAAAAACGCCGCGATCGACAACACGACCGACAAAGCGATATAGGCGCCGGCCGCGGCGTGGGCGCCGCGGCCAATCAACGCCGCGACGTCCAGCGAAAACGTCGAGAACGTGGTGAACGCTCCCAGCACGCCGACCACGAGCAAGGCGCGCAACTCCGGGCTCGGCGACCACGCCAGGGCGCCGATTTCGACCAGCGCGCCCATGGCGAAGGAACCCACCACGTTAACGATCAGGGTTCCCCAGGGAAAGCTCAGGCCGAACCACAGAGCGACCCCGGACATCACCAGATAGCGGCCGACCGCGCCCAACGCGCCGCCCAGCGCCACGGCGGCCAGCATTTTCACCGGATCTCTTCCGCGCTGTCAGTCATCGCCACCCTTCTTCTCGCGCAGGCGTTGCCAATAGGCCAGACGCTTGGCGATTTCGCGCTCGAACCCTCGCTCGGCCGGCCGGTAGAAACGAGTCCGTTCCATGTCGTCGGGGAAATAGTTCTGGCCCGAAAAACCGTCTTCGGCGTCGTGGTCGTATTCGTAATCGGCGCCGTAGCCAAGCTCCTTCATCAGCCGCGTCGGCGCGTTCAGGATATGCTTCGGCGGCATCAAGGAGCCGAACTCGCGCGCCGCCCGCGCCGCCGCGCCGAACGCGCGGTAGGCGGCGTTGGACTTCGGCGCGGTGGCCAGATAGATCACGCATTGGGCCAGGGCCAATTCGCCCTCGGGCGAGCCGACGAAATGGTAGGCCTGCTGCGCGGCCATGGCCTGGATCAGGGCCTGGGGGTCGGCCAGGCCGATATCCTCGGAAGCGAAGCGGACCAACCGGCGCGCGATATAAAGCGGATCGTCGCCGCCCGCCAGCATGCGCGCCAGCCAGTACAGCGCGGCGTCCGCATCGGAGCCGCGCAAGCTCTTGTGCAACGCGCTGATCAGGTTGTAGTGGCTTTCCTGGGACTTGTCGTGGACCGGCGCTCGGCGCTGCACCGCCTCGACCAGGCCGGCGGTATCGAGGGCCGGTCCCGGCGGCCGTTCGGACAACAGCTCCACCAGGTTGAGCAGGTAACGCCCGTCGCCGTCGGCCATGGCGCGAAGGCTGACACGCGCCTCGCCGTCGACCGGGACCGGGCGGCCGATATCGGCCTCCGCCTTTCGCAGCAGACGGTCGAGCGCCGCGTCGTCGAGGCGGCGCAGCACCAGCACCTGGCAACGCGACAGCAGCGCCGCGTTAAGCTCGAAGGACGGGTTTTCGGTGGTCGCGCCGACCAGTACCACCGTGCCGTCTTCGACATAGGGCAAAAAGGCGTCCTGTTGCGCCCGGTTGAAACGGTGAATCTCGTCGACGAACAACAAGGTGCCGCCGCCATCGGCGCGGCGTGCCTTGGCCCGGTCGAACACCTTGCGCAAGTCGGCGACGCCCGAGAACACCGCCGACAAGGGTTCGAAGGCCGAATCGGTCGCATCCGCGAGAAGGCGCGCGATGGTGGTTTTGCCGGTGCCCGGTGGGCCCCAAAGGATGGTCGACGCGAGACGTCCCGCCGCCAGCATGCGCCCGATCGGCCCGTCGGGGCCGAGCAGATGGTCCTGTCCCAACACTTCATCCATGGTGGCGGGTCGCAGCCGGTCGGCGAGCGGGCGCGGGACCGCCTGGTCCATGCCCGCCGCCTCGAACAGGGTCGCCATCACCCCTGCACGACGACGCTCAGCTTACGTCCCGCCCGGTCCACCGTGATGCGCCATTCACGCCGTGGCCGGCTCAGAACTTCCGCCAATGTCGCCGTGGTATCGATAACGCGCGCGCCAATGCGAACAATCATATCGGCCGGCCTGAGCCCGAGCCGCGCGGCGGGGCCGCGATCGGCCTTGAGGACGATCACCCCCGTCTTGTTGGGGTCAAGGCCCAGTTCCTCGGCAAACGCCGGCGACAGGTTGCCCACCGTCACGCCGGCCAGGGGATGGTTGCCGGACAGGGCGCGAATGTCGCGCGGCGGTTCCTCCGGCGCCGCCAGAAGCGGCACGTCGATAACCAGGCTCTCGCCATCGCGAAGCACGCTCAGCCTCATCGTACCGCCGAGCGGCCGCGTGGCGACGCGGAAGCGCAGGCCCTGCGGATCGTAGATTTCGTGGCCGTCGACCTGGCTCACCACGTCGCCCAGGCGAAGACCGGAGGTCCGCGCCGGGCTGAGCGGATGAAGATTGTTGATCAGGATCCCCGCCGGTCGCCGCAGACCCAACGAGTCGGCGATATCCGCCGTCACGGCCTGCGAATCAACGCCCAGCCAGGCGCGCGCCCGGCCGCCCGAAACGATATTGTCGGCGACGACGCGCGCCAGGTTGGCGGGAATCGCGAAACCAATCCCGACGGAGCCGCCGGATCGCGAAAAGATCGCCGTATTGATGCCGACCAGCTTGCCGTCGAGAGTGACCAGCGCGCCGCCGGAATTGCCGGGGTTGATGGCGGCGTCGGTCTGGATGAACGAGCCGACATTGGATATGCCGACGTTGGTGCGCGCCAATGCCGAGATGATCCCGCTGGTCACGGTCTGGCCCACGCCGAACGGGTTGCCGATGGCCAGCACCAGGTCGCCCACTTCGAGCGCGTCCGAGTCGCCAAGCTCCAGATAGGGCAATGGCTCGCCGCCGGTGTCGATCCGCAGGACCGCCAAGTCGGAACTCTCGTCGCTGCCCACCAGGGTGGCGTCGAACTCGCGGCGGTCGGCCAAGGCCACGGTGATTTGGTCGCTGCCCTTGATCACGTGATGGTTGGTAATGATCACGCCGCCGGCTTCGACGATCACGCCGGAGCCCAGCGAATTCTGGATGCGTTCGCGGGGCTGATCGAACAACGGGCCGCCGAAAAAACGTTCGAAGAAGGGGTCGTTGAAAAACGGCAGGTTCCGCCGCGCCCGGACCACGCGCCGGGTGTAAATATTGACCACGGCGGGCGCCACCTGGCGAACCACGGACGCGTAGGACAACTGAACCTGTTGCGCGGACTCCGGCACGACGCGCTGGTCCGTGGCCGAAACGATGCCGCCAGACACGGCGGCACCGACGATCAATGCCGTTATCGTCCATTTCATCATACGGTTCTTACCGCGAAACATACGAAAAGGGCAGCCCGCTGGACTGCCCTCCGTCATGCGTTTCGCCGCGCGCGCGATCACGCGGTCTCGGTGGCCTCCATGCCTCCCGCCTCGGGCAAGGGACCGGAGTCCCGGCCTTTCGCCTCGGAATCGCGGTCGACCAGTTCGATTACCGCCATCGGCGCCGCGTCGCCGTAGCGAAAACCGGCGCGGAGGACCCGGCTGTAGCCCCCCTTACGGTCGGCGTAACGTTCGCTCAACGTCGTGAACAACTTATCGACCAGCTTGGCGTCACTGCCCAGCTTCGCCAACGCCTGGCGGCGCGCGTGCAGCGAGCCGCGCTTGCCCAGCGTGATCAACCGCTCGACAACCGGGCGCAACTCCTTGGCCTTGGGCAAGGTCGTGCGAATCTGTTCGTGCTTGATCAGCGCCGCCGCCATGTTCGAAAACATCGCCTTGCGGTGCGCGCTGGTGCGATTGAGCTTCCGCCCGCTGATTCGGTGACGCATGTCTGGCTTCCTCCCCGTCCGCCGCCTAGAACGGCTCCTCGAGCCGCTTGGCCATGTCTTCGATGTTCTCGGGCGGCCATTCGGGGATTTGCATCCCCAGATGAAGGTTCATGTGACCCAGAACCTCCTTGATTTCGTTAAGCGACTTGCGGCCGAAATTGGGCGTGCGAAGCATTTCCGCGTCGGTTTTCTGGACCAGGTCGCCGATGTAGATGATGTTGTCGTTCTTCAGGCAGTTGGCCGAACGCACCGACAACTCAAGTTCGTCCACCTTGCGAAGCAGGTGAGGATTGAAGGCCGGCTCCTGGAGCATCTCGCCGTGGGTCTCGCGCGTCGGCTCCTCGAAATTGATGAACAGCTGCAACTGATCGGTGAGGATGCGCGCGGCCAACGCGACCGCGTCATCGGGCGAGACCGTGCCGTCGGTTTCCACTCGCACGGACAACTTGTCGTAATCGGTAACCTGACCGACGCGGGTGTTCTCGACCTTGTAGGTGACCTTCTTGACCGGGCCGAACAGCGCGTCGACCGGGATCAACCCGATGGGCGCGTCCGCCGGCGCGTTCAACGACGCCGGCACATAGCCCTTGCCGCTTTCGACCGTCATTTCGAACTGAATCGAGGTGTCCTTGTCCAACGTGCAGATCACCATGTCCGGATCCATGATCTCGATGTCATGACCGGTCTCGATCTGGCTGGCCGTGACCTCGCCCG
>SMVA01209971.1_pt1 | contig 13581 bp, 12 predicted proteins | sample 2456451 | NCBI WGS metagenome assembly SMVA01 (sample SAMN11095933, study PRJNA526329) | marine sediment metagenome | biome: Marine sediment; feature: Surficial sediment; material: Deep marine sediment; isolation source: Hadal surficial sediment | place: Pacific Ocean | collected 2014-05 | depth...
CTCAAAGATACGATCGCGCGCAGCCACCACGATCTTTCCATGCTGGTTGAATTCTGGCCCTATGGTCTGGAGCGCGTTGGAGATGGTGCCCGTGCCCTTCTGGATGTTCTCCTGGCCTTGGCATTGCCCGTTTATCTGGTGGACTCTGAGGCGGGTCGTCTCCGGAATCTCACCGTGAACGCCTTTGAGAACCTCGCGCTGGAAAAGTTGACGGTAGCTCATCGCGGCTTCGTCAATCTGCTGTTGTCAAATCGACCGGTTGACATATAATCTATTAAGTAGATTATATATTCTACTAAATAGAATAGAATATTTAGTAGTTTATATCATCTATATAGTAGATTAAGATGATGCACCATGATGGAAGCCGTCTTCGGCAGTGTGGCCGCTCAGTGCGTGCTGCTTTATCTGCAGAATTATTCTGAAGGTTATGCTCGTGGCATTGCAGAAAAGTTTGATATGGCGGCCAGCCAGGTATTCAAGCAACTGCACAAATTCGAAGATGGGGGACTGCTGGTGAGTCGAGCAATCGGAAAAACCCGGGTGTATTACTGGAACGAGCAAAATCATCTGGTTGCCGATTTGCGTTTGTTGCTCCAGTCGCTACTGGAATCGCTGCCGGAAGCCGAGATGACCAGATACTATCGTTAGCGCCGATCGCCACCCGTTGAGATGAGACCCGGATTCGTCACCCAATCGATGCATCGTGGGTTACCAGTGAACCGATCACCAGCGACTCAATTTCTGCTCTCGATCACAGTATGGGTTTATATGAACCCCTATTCTAAGTTATCGGTTTTATATGCATGGAATTTGGTGGTACTCTTTTGCAGAAGATCTATATAACTCCATAAGACCAATTAGCAGGTTTATATAAAACTTTCTTCTTTTGGAGGATAATCGAATTAGTCTTATATAGATCTAATAACATGGATAAGAGCTTTATATGCCTAGAATGACCAAGTCATACAATATGGTTAGCGATGCGGCGCTGGGTAGCTTGTCCGCCCTGGGTGGACGACTCAGGGAGGCCCGCTTGCGACGAAACTGGACTCAGGAGCAGACCGCGGCCAAGGCGGGCCTGTCGGAAAGCTCGGTGAAGAAGGTGGAAGCGGGTTCTCAACGCATCACGGTGGGCGCGTATCTGTCGTTACTCGACGTGTTTGGTATGCCGAAGGCTTTCGATCGGGTAATGGCTGCCGGTGAAGATACCCTGGGTGAAGCCCTCGGGCGCAGCACTTTGCGTCAACGGGCGAGGCAATCCCAGGCAGTCAGCGAAGAAGAGTGGGAAATCTGATGGCGGAGAAGTTGTTTGTTCATGTGGATCTCGGCGATGGTAAAAAAGTACTCGCCGGGCAACTGCTGGTGGATGAAACCCGCGGTCGTTTCAAGTATGCCAAAGCGTATATCAACCACCTGCACGCATTTGCCCTGGACCCGATCAATTTGCCACTCACCGATGAGGTTCATGACAATCCACGTACCCGGGAAACGCCGGGCGTGTTTGGGGTGCTCATCGACGCGGGTCCGGACGAGTGGGGACGCAGGCAGTTGACGAAAACCTGTCAGCCGCCCCCCGTGACTAACATTGAATTTCTGTTGGCGGCATCTGGCCAGGGGGTCGGAGCATTACACTTTTGTGCTGAAATCGATGAAACTCCCAAGCCGACGCCGCCTCGGCCATTTGAGAATCTTGTGCATTTGCAACAGATTGCCGAAGACATAGAAGCCGGGCGTGAGATCGACCGCAGCCTGGAGCCTTTCTTCTTTCATGGCAGCGGTCTTGGGGGCGCGCGTCCAAAGACGTTGATCGAACACGAGGGACGCAACTGGATTGCCAAATTCGGCCGTGATTCCGACCTTGTGGACATGTGCAAAGTGGAATGGGCTGCCATGCGAATGGCCCGGGAAGCGGGTATAGAGGTTCCGGATGTGGATCTCACCACCACGCCACGTGGACCGGTCGTGCTGGTTGAGCGGTTCGACTGCTCGGCCGAAGGACAGCACCACCTGGTGTCCGTTGCCAGCCTGATCAACAAGTTCGACATCACCCAGTACGACGAAGCGGCAATGTCCTATCCAGGCATATTTCAACTGGGGAACCGCATTGGGACCCGGACGGCGGGACTCGCGGAGTGCATATTTCGTCGAATGTTGTTCAATATTGCGATTGGCAATACCGACGATCACCTGCGCAATCACGCTTTTTATAAAAAATGTGACGAATCCCAGTATCGTCTCACGCCGGGCTACGACATCGTGCCCAACACCGGATTACAAGGGTCACATGCGATTGCGATCGGCGCATTTGGCAGCACGCCGAGCCGTGACAACATCGAAGCGGCCGCACATCGGATGGGAATCGAGCGCTCCCAGGGTATCAAAATTGCCACGGAGGTCATCTCCGTTACCGGGAAGTGGCATGACTTCATGACCGAAGCCAAGCTCAGCAGTTCCGATGTAGCCATTCTGGAACGCTGTCTGGCGTATCAATCGGTGCTGCAGGATTACATCGGCGCCGAGTCGAAACGAAAAGGGTGATCGGAAAACCCGTTTGTGAGCGCTTGAAGCACTTTCAGATGGCCTTTTTCCAATCCTCAATCCGGTGACCGGGAGTGACAAGCAAATCAACGTGGTTTTTGCTCTGCCGTGCGCGAACCAGGGTCGAAAGATCGCACGCCATGCAATTCGCGTTTATACTGATTTTCAAGTTGGGGTGAGGGGCGACTAACGTACCGGTTGCGATTTGCAGCTTTCGACATGTGCCGACGCGGCGCCACCAACACCGGAATCAGAAAAAAGGAAACAATATGGCGATGAGATACGAAACGCCAGCAACCACCAAAGAAGCGGCGACGCTCATGGCGAAAGCGAAGGGCAGCGCCTTTCTACTCGCCGGGGGGACCGATCTTCTGGTGCGCATGAAAAGTGGCATGATAGAGCCTGACCTCGTGGTAGACATCAAACACATTGCGGCAACCCAATCCATCAAGAAGTCCGCGAGCGGGTTTCGGATCGGGGCTGCGGTATCCGCGGCTGCCATGGGTGAACATGCTGCGCTGAAGAAGGCATGGCCAGGCGTCGTTGAAGCGGCAAATCTGATCGGGTCGGATCAGATTCAGAGCCGTTGCACGATCGTCGGAAACCTCTGCAATGCATCCCCCGCGGCCGATAGCGTACCGGCCATGATTGCCGCCGGTGCCAAGGCGGCCATAGTGGGTCCGAAAGGCCGTCGTACGGTTCCAGTGGAAAAAATCGTAACCGGACCAGGCACCATGTCCCTCAAGAAAGGCGAGGTCATCGAGGCCATTACGTTGCCCAAACGTCCACCTAAATCGGGAGATGCGTTCCTGCGTTTCATTCCGCGTACCGAGATGGACATCGCCGTCGTCAGCGCCGGTGTAAGCTTGACGCTGGATAACAAGCGGGTCGTTAAGAAGGCGCGGGTTGCCCTCGGGGCAGTTGCGCCAACCGTTGTGCTCGTGCCAGCCGCCGCGAGAGCCATCGTCGGATCGAAACTCACCGATGATGTGCTGGAAAAGCTGGCAGCGGCATGCTCGGCAGCCTGCAGCCCGATTGATGACAAACGAGGTACGGTCGAATTCAGAACCGAAGTTGCCGGCGTGCTCGCGCGACGTGCCGCAAAAATCGCCTATCAGCGTGCGGGAGGCGGGTGATGTCAGCAGTGCTTGTAACAACGACGATTAACGGTGACCGGACGGAATTCGTCTGTGAGACGGATGAAACTCTGCTCGATGCGTTACGCAATCGACTCGGGTTGACCGGCTCCAAAGAAGGTTGCGGCACAGGCGACTGCGGCGCATGCAGCGTTACGGTGGATGGACGCCTGGTCTGTTCCTGCCTGGTGCTCGGTGTTGAAGCCGAAGGGTGCGAGGTCAACACCATTGAGGGTATGGCTGACGGAGACGTATTACATCCGCTGCAAGCCAAATTCATTGAACATGCCGCACTGCAATGCGGCATCTGTACTCCGGGTTTTCTGATGGCTGCGAAGGTCCTGCTGGATAAGAACCCGAATCCCAGTGAGGTGGAAATACGTTTCGCCCTGGCGGGCAACCTCTGCCGTTGCACGGGCTACGACAAGATCGTGCGGGCGGTGAAGGCTGCGGCGAAAGAGGTTAGAAAACGGTAAAACGAATCCTTCTGACGAGTCAAACAAACCCAGACGAAAAAATCGAATCTGTAGGAGAAGCCTGAAATGGCACACGATCCAAGTTATACCAACCAGGAATTCAAAGTAATTGGTACCCGCCCACCGCGACCAGATGGGCTGGACAAGGTTACAGGTCGCGCGAAGTTTGGCGCGGATGCGTTTGCTCCCGGCCAACTCGTCGGTCTCATTCTGCGCTCGCCTCACCCGCACGCGCAGATCAGAAAAATTGATACCTCGAAAGCAGAGAGGCTACAGGGCGTCAAAGCGGTCATCACGAGCGCCGATATGCCTGATCTGACCAACGGCGATCGCAACATGCTCGATATTCTCGAGAACTGCATGGCGCGCGGGCGGGCGCTTTATGATGGACACGCGGTTGCGGCAGTTGCTGCGATCGATATGCCAACCGCGAGGAAAGCCTTGAAGCTGATCAAGGTCGGCTACGAAATTCTGCCGCATGTAACCGACGTGGATGAGGCGATGAAACCCGACGCCCCGATCGTACAACCCTATGTGCGAACGACCGGCGTTGAACCGAAACCAAAAAAAGCATCAAACGTATCGCAGGTGACTCAATTTGGACACGGTGATGTCGAAGCCGGTTTCAAGGAAGCAGATGTCATCATCGAGAAGAGCTACATAACCGAGCAGACCCACCAGGGTTACATCGAACCCCATGCTTGCCTTGCGAGTGTAGGCCCCGATGGTCAAGGGGAACTGTGGGTGACCACGCAGGGACACTTCGCGTTCCGCGAAGTGTGCGCAAAGCTCCTGGGTATGGAGGTCGCCAAACTGAAGGTGACCGCTTCGGAGATTGGTGGCGGTTTTGGTGGCAAAACCCATGTATGGATGGAGCCCGTTGCCTTGGCGTTGTCTCGCAAGGCGAATCGTCCGGTGAAGCTGGTGATGAGCCGTGAGGAAGTGTTCAGGAGCACGGGGCCAACGTGCTCGACTTCCATCGATGTGAAAATCGGCGCCAAGAAGGACGGTACCATCACCGCAGCAACCGCAACTTTGCGCTACCAGAACGGCGCCTTCCCGGCGATCTGGGCAATGCTTGGCGCGATGACGTCCTATGCCTGTTACAACCTGAAGAACGTGAAGACGGTGGGTTATGACGTGCTGGTCAACCGGCCGAAAGTCACCGCATACCGTGCACCCTCCGCTCCGATGGCCGCGTTTGCCGTTGAGAGCACGATAGACCAGGTGGCTGCGGCCATTGGCATGAGTCCCATAGATTTCCGCATCAAAAACGCGGCGAAGGAAGGCACCAGGGCTTCCTATGGCCCGAAGTATGGCCCTATTGGTATCGGACCGACTCTGGAAGCCGCTAAAAATCATCCGCACATGAGGGCGCGGCTGGGCAAAAATCAGGGCCGCGGTATGGCCTGTGGATTCTGGTTTAATTTTGGTGGGCAGACGTGCACCGACCTCAATATTGGCGTCGACGGCACCGTCACCCTCTCGGTTGGTACCGTCGACGTTGGCGGGTCACGGGCATCACTGTCTTTGATTGCCGCGGAAGAGCTTGGCATTGCATACGAGCGTGTGAAGTGCAACATTGCGGACACCGGCTCGCTCGGACACAACGACATGACCGAGGGTAGCCGCGGTACCTTCTCCTCCGGCATGGCGACTATTTTCGCTGCCCGCGATGCAATCGAAGTACTGCGTGAACGAGCGGCTAAGACCTGGGAGATCCCGGTTGAAGACGTTGTCTGGGAAGGCGGGCAGGCCGTTGCCAAGGGCAAAGCCCATGGCAATTTGACGCCACTGACACTGAGCGATCTGGCGGCGGCATCTCCGAACAGTGGTGGCCCGATTGCCGGCCACAACGAGGTTGTAGCCGACGGCGCGGGTGTTTCGTTCGCGAGTCACATCTGCGATATCGAGATCGATCCGGAAACGGGCGCAACGAAGGTTATCCGTTATACGGTGATCCAGGATGCCGGTAAGGCAATTCACCCCGATTACGTGGAAGGCCAGTTTCAGGGTGGGGCGGTACAGGGTATCGGTTGGGCGCTCAACGAAGAGTATGTCTACGGTGAGGATGGTCGGTTGCAGAATCCGGGATTTCTCGATTATCGTATCCCCGTTTGCTCGGATCTGCCGTACATCGACACCCAGATCCTCGAGATTCCGAACCCCAATCACCCCTACGGCATTCGGGGTGTTGGCGAAACGTCGATCGTGCCACCGCTGGCCGCCATCGGTAATGCGGTGTCGAATGCCGCCGGGGTACGCATGACCCATGTGCCCATGTCGCCGCCGCGTATCCTCAAAGCGATCAAGAGCGAGCAGGCTGAACAGGCTAAGCTGGCTGCGGGCTGATGCTCGAGGTCAGCCTGACCGGATCACTGCGGGATTCTGCCGATGGGCTGGCCTCGATTTCGATTGACGCCCGAACGATTCGCGAGTTACTGAGGAAAATCGTCGAACGTTATCCGCGCATGCAAGGTCGCGTGGACGAAGGCGTCGCGGTTTCGATCAACGGTGAGATATTTCGCGATAACTGGGGTGAGGAGATTCCGGAGGGCGCGGAGATTTATCTGCTGCCGCGGATTCGGGGAGGGTGACCACTCTACTTGATTTTCGGGTAACTGGATTAACGCCGCAAGAACACTTGCGATTCGATCGCTCGCGTTTCCGGACTCGCTTGTTCTTGGAATCGATTATCTTGTCTTTATGAATATCGGGTTCGAGTAAAACCAGAGGTCGCTCCAGGGATCTTCCGCCGGTGGATCCAGTTCGGGTTCGAGTTCGTCGGTGTTGGTTCCGCGGACACGAACGTACATTGGACCTGGCACGGTAAGCGTGTAGCTCATCGAAAGGTACTCTCCTTTTCGCTTCCATACTGACGAGGTAAATCGCTGTACGACCCGGGTGGATTCATTGCTGTTTGCAGCACGATCTTCGACGGGGCCCGTGACTTCACCTGTGATCAGATCCACCCGGTTGACTTCGGGGATTTGTTCTGCGGCGTTTTCGGCGTGCGGATCGCGAATCCGGATCTTGACCGTAATTTCGCTACCGGGGGCCACGGTGATCTCTTCACCAATAGCGGCTGAGCGATTCCCCTGGATAACTTCCAGATAGAGTTCGCTCACCAGATCGCCTGTGGTCACGAACATTTTTCCTGCGCGCAGCGCGGACAATATCGAATCGTAGTTTTTCTCGGCGTAAACGTAGGTCTTGGAATACTCTCCCGGCCAGAAGTCGACACCACCCTGGGTATAGTTCAGATGAGAATCCGAGTTGGCAGTGATCCACCAGTGCCTGCCCTCGCCCAGCATCGAGTCCCAGAAACCTCCCAACTTTGCCGTCATCTGATCAAACCCACCCATCGTGTGGAAACCAGTGTATGCGCCACGAAATCGCTGTAATTCATCCGTAATCGACGCAGCAATACCCATTGCCTGATGGCCGGGCGCTCCTGCCATGCCGACGGCGACATTGGGTGCGGTATCATTCCAGCGGCGAAACTCAGCCGGATCGTACAGGTCATATTCGCCATATCTGCGTGCAGAACGCGAAGGGTGGTTGGCGATCACGACAGGTGGCTTTTCCATCGCGCGCATCACCTCGAGTGCTGCAATCATTTTGTCTTGGGTATCACGAGATGGATCCAGCGGAAATGCATCGTATTTGTCGAAACCTGACTCCAGTCGAAAAAGAACCTCAGCTTCATCGGAGGTGTGGGGAATGATCAAGCTGCTATGGTCTCCGGCCGGAGTGTCCAATTCCATGCCGTAGAACTGGATTACGTCTTTCACTTCAGTGCGGGATTCAAGCAATTCCGGATACGCTACGTCCCGATTGACCTTGCTGTGATTTGGTCCACCGTGATCTGTCGTCACCATCCAGGACAAACCGAATTTTTTAGCCATCGCCGCATTAACGGGAGTGGGGTAGACGGCATCTCCTGCGATGATCGGGGCAGGTGGGTTTTGCTCTCTATCCCAGCCAACGCTGTAGCGGCTGTGGATGTGGTGATCTCCAGCCAGCCAGCGCGAACCAGGTGTTGAGCAGCCGGTAAGTGCAAACAGGGCGCTGGTGAAGATCGCGAACAGTTTTGTTCCAGTCATAATCTGTCAAACCTGGCTTGCACCGTCGCTACTTGAAGACCCCCGGGAGCCTGGGTTATACGACCCCGTAAGCCACCATCGCGTCGGCCACTTTGATGAACCCGGCGATATTGGCGCCTCTGACATAATCGACATAACCGTCGTCCGTCTGGCCGTACTGGACACATCGTTCGTGGATGTCTCCCATGATGTTTCGGAGTAGTTTCTGCAACTCCTCTTCCTTCCAGGTAATGCGTGCGCTGTTCTGGCTCATCTCGAGACCCGAGATGGCGACCCCACCGGCGTTGGCCGCTTTGCTCGGCGCAAATAACACTTTTGCTTCAATAAAGTCGTGAATGCCCTCCTGCTCGGTAGGCATGTTCGCGCCTTCTGAAACTGCTTGGCAGCCATTGGCGATCAGCGTGCGGGCGTCCGCCCGGCTTATCTCGTTTTGCGTGGCGCAAGGAAGCGCCACATCTGCGGTGATTCCCCAGGGCCGCTCTTTGGGATAATACTTTGCACCGTATTCTTTGGCGTATTCTTCGATTCGGCCGCGGCGATTGGTTTTCAAGTCAATCAGATACGCAAGCCGTTCTTCGTCAATTCCTTCGGGATCGTGTACGAAACCACCGGAGTCAGACGCAGTGATTACCTTGCCACCCAGCGCATTGACCTTCTGGATAGCGTAGGTGGCGACGTTGCCCGAACCCGATACCAGGCACGTCTTGCCCTCGATGTCTTGACCCGCTTGCTTGAGCATGTCGTGCAGCATATACACCGTGCCGTACCCGGTTGCCTCCGTGCGAATGGGACTGCCGCCGTATTCACGGCCCTTGCCTGTAAGCACGCCCGTAAAACGATTTGTCAGACGTTTCCATTGTCCGAAAAGATACCCGATTTCGCGTGCACCAACGCCGATATCTCCCGCGGGTATGTCGATGTCTTCGCCCACGTGGCGATAAAGTTCGATCATGAATGACTGACAAAAACGCATGACTTCGTTGTCTGATTTGCCTCTTGGATTGAAATCCGCGCCGCCTTTTGCGCCACCCATGGGGAGCCCGGTCAAACTGTTCTTGAATGTCTGTTCGAAAGCCAGAAACTTGAGAATGCTCTGGTTGACACTGGGGTGGAATCTTAAGCCTCCTTTATACGGCCCTATCGAATTGTTGTTCTGTACTCGATATCCGCGGTTGACCCGGATCATGCCGTTGTCGTCTTGCCAGCACACCCGAAAGCTGATGATGCGATCCGGTTCGGCGATACGGCGTAAGATCTGCGCCTCGTGGTAAACGGCCTTATCCGCAATGTAGTCGAACACGTTCGCGGCTACCTCATAAACTGCCTGGTGGAATTCGGTTTCGCCTGGATTCCTCCGCTTGAGCCCGTTCATGAATTGGTCTAAATCGACGTGTTTTGAGGCTGTCATGTTTCCCTTCTCCTGGAGCCGTGGATAACCTAGCCAGATTTCGCATTTGGCCGCAACTTTCGCCGTGTGGCAACCATTTCGGTTTTGCGAGCCAAAGAGATAGCGTTGTCTATTCGATGTCGTTCGAGTTATGGACTTGCCATTCTGGTCGACAGCATGAATGGATGCAACGGCATTATATTGGGATTAGCGGTTGCGTTTCCCGGTGGTTAAGATCTTATCGGTACAACCTCATTATCCATATGAAGTTGTTCGTGGTGCTGCGTAAGGAAGGTCACAAGTTGATCGATTGGCAGTGCCTGAGTGAGGATGAATCCCTGGATGTAGTCGCATCCAAACCGTCTGAGTAGATCCGTTTCCGCATCCAGTTCAACACCTTCGGCAACAACCTCCAGTTCTAGAGTAGCGGCTATTTCTATGATCTTTTCAGCCAGATCTCGCCCCTGCTTCGAGGTCGTCATCGGAGTAATGAATGATCGATCGATTTTTACCGTATTCAGCGGCAGGGTTCGCAGCATGTTCAGTGACGAGAATCCCGTGCCAAAGTCGTCGAGAGCAATATGTACCCCTGCGGCTTGCAGCTTACCCAGTTGCCGGGTGACGTGCTCGGCATTTTCAATGAAGAGAGATTCAGTAATCTCTATTTCCATGTCTTCTGTTTTAATCGATGCATGGGCAATCGCATTCAGAAATTCATCTGCGAATTTTTCCCTGATGAACTGTTGGGTTGAGATATTTATCGCGACTCGATCCAGCCTCAGTCCTTTGCGGCGAACCTCTTTTAAGCACCGTGCCGCTTCTGCTACCAATAGGTTGGTGAACGTGTGAACTAAACCCGTCTCCTCCGCAACCGGGATAAACTTTGCCGGGGAAAAGAAACTGCCGTTTCCCTCTGGCCATCGAAGCAGCGCCTCCACATTGTGAATCTGCCCAGATGGGAGGTGAAGTTTGGGTTGGAAGTGGACCTGCAGTATTTCTTCCGAGATTGCCTTACGCAGGCGGCTTTCAATTTGTGCGCGTTGTTCAGCCGCATCGTTTAATGACTGGTCGAAGAAAGTGAAGGTACTCCCCTTCTTCTCCTTGGCTTTGTACATGGCTACATCAGCTTTCATCAGCAAGCTGCCACTATCGAGGCCGTCATCTGGAAAAACCGACACTCCAACCGATACGCTTACCTCGTGCAAGGTTTGATCGATTTCTATCGGTTCCTCGACCGCAGAAATAACCCGTCTGCAGAGCATTGTAAGTTCGGACTGAGACGAATACTCTGACATGATTACCGCAAATTCATCACCCCCTAACCGTGCCACCACGTCTGATGTTCGCAAGCTACTAACCAATCGCTGTGCCACTGCGCGCAGCAGTTTGTCACCTACCTGATGACCCTTGGTATCGTTTACCTGCTTGAATTGATCCAGATCCAGAAACAGCAGCGCGCCCTGAATACCGCTCCGCCGTGACGACTCTATTCTCTCGCTGAGGCGATCGCTGAATGCCTGCCGGTTGATCAAACCCGTTAGCATGTCGTAATTCGCCTGCCGATAAAGAGCATCTGCGCGGTGTGCGTTGGTCGCTGCGACAGAGATGCGATCAGCCAACTCCGATAGCGTAGTTTTTTCGGCCGTTGTCAGGTCCCCTTCACCAGTAGCAAACAACATGCCGGTAGCTACGCCGTCTTTAAGGATCTGAAAACCCGCAACAACCTGGTAACCCAGAGTGCGTTCGAGCGCATCGGTTAACTCGGTGTCGTTGTTCCCTTCACGGCATAGGGCGAAGTTGAGGTTCTTTACGGTAAGTGATGCTTCTACAATCTCATAGAGTTGGCCAGCCCCGGGCTCGGTTCCCCAGCGATAAACATAGCAGGTCTTCCGGCAGTTCCGCCCGGCCACCAATAGAGCATGCCGGGTAATGTCTTCTACAGAAGATCCCGACAATATCAGCCGGTCTATCTCAGACATTGCCTGCATCTTGCTGAAAGATCCCTCCAGACGCTCAGTCATGAGATTAAAACCCTGACCCAGACGTTCGAACTCATCTCCCGTGCGAATCTCCAGGCGGGTGCTGAAGTCTCCGTTTCGAACCGACTGTGTCGCCTCCCATAGAACCGATAACGGAGCCACCCTGCGGCGAATCTGCAACATCAGCATCCACGCAATGATGGCTGCAAAGGCGAGCATCGCAAGCGGCAGCATTCGGGAAATCAGACTGACATGATTCAGGGCTGATCGGTTGAGCTCTGAGGATGATACTGTGAGCTGAAAATCCGTCGCGTACACGCTTGTCAATGGCAGTTCCCAGCTCGCGCTGAAGGTATCACCGCGCATCGGTGTTCCTTCGCAACGCACAGAAATGCCGCTGATCTCCACGCAGCGGGACACACCGTAAGGTACGTGTCCGAGACTTTTGAAAAGCCTGTCGTAGCCGATTGTGCCGATGAGTACCAGGTCTTCAAAAGGCAACTTGATAATCAGACTGTCTACGCTTTGAACGAGAACGGTTCGTTCCAACGGTTCGTCCGAATCGATGACCCTCAAATCGGTCACCATACCTCCCGGCATATCAGACAGCCCACTGAGATGACGAATGCGTAATTCGTTTTCTGCCTGGTTGAGCTGATCCAGGAGGTCCAATGCGTAGGTTTTGGTGGACTCCCTGAGTTGTCTCTGCGCGAGTTCCAGCGTCTGCGATTCTATTTCTCTCATCGCCAAAACGGCCATGAGCGTAAGCGGGAGCACACCGGCAATCAGCACCAGTAGAACGATGCGGCGCTCGACCCGGCTGGCAAAATTCAGCAAACTGGGCACTGCCTAGAAGTCCTCGGCAGACCCGATGAAGCTACCGTCGGCGGCTCGTACAATATCGTCTCGACTCGGTCTTGCCTGTAGAGGTGGTCTGGATACGCCGTTTTCTCCAACACTGTAAAGATCATAGTCGCTGTTGATGGGAACGAGATTGCGGTCTTTGCGTAGTTGACCCCGAAGACCGTTCTGGTTATTGCCGCGAATCCTGAGGTACTGATAGGGCTGACCCCAGGGGTCCAGTCCGACGTCACCATCCAGCTCGTTGAGATCGTCGGGCAATGCAAAATTATTCGAGATAAATCGTTCGATGCGCATATCGAGCATGCCGATGTCAGCGATTGCCTCGCCCGTGCGTGCGCGATCCACAAAAGAATTGTATGTCGGTATCGCGATGCCGCTCAGGAGCGCCATGATGGCCATGGCAAGCAGCAGTTCTATTAGCGTAAATCCTTTCACAGGTATGCCCGGTGTCAACTTCATTAACCGAATATACCGATCTTGTCGGGGGATGTGTGTATGGTCTGGTGGTTGTGAGGTGTCGCGTTTGTCTTATTGTGAAGTGGTTCTCGAACTCATTGCGATCTTGGGTTGTATCAACCTCCAACCGCTTGATTTGGGCGGTTGTTGGAGAAGTTTTTGGTGAATAAATGGCAGTTTACTTTCTTATTTACCCGACTCGTAGCAGCTGCGGGTCTGCGCCGCCTACGGGGTTTTTGCTCATACCAATTTCAACAATTTTCGCTGGATTTCAGGCGTCGATGCGATGACGCGTTACGAGTCATTGCCGGGAAATTTACGAGTCTTTTGTGCGATGTGTGGGAGTCAGGTGCCTTCCCGTGACCCAGCCAGTGCTGATGTCTGCATACCTGCGGGTTGTTTCGACGATGACCCGCAGCTGCGTCCCGCGGTACAGATATTCGCGGGATCAAAAGCGGTCTGGCATCATGTTTCCGCCGAGGGATTTGAACCCGATGATTTCTTCGATGACTGAAACAATTGTGTTTTACCGATAACATGCTCGGATCTCCACACCATCTCGACCTCACAGTCGCGCACCTGGCAACGTCGGTGGCCTTCTACGAAGTTGTTTTAGCTCGTCTCGGATATCAACGC
>SMVA01210716.1_pt1 | contig 13578 bp, 11 predicted proteins | sample 2456451 | NCBI WGS metagenome assembly SMVA01 (sample SAMN11095933, study PRJNA526329) | marine sediment metagenome | biome: Marine sediment; feature: Surficial sediment; material: Deep marine sediment; isolation source: Hadal surficial sediment | place: Pacific Ocean | collected 2014-05 | depth...
CCCGACAGCGGCACAACGTGTAGCCGGTCGCTCTTGGTGATCTCTCGCGGCAGGGTCCATGTGCCATCCTCGATGTCAGGCCAGGCCATGCGGACCACCTCGCCCCTCCGCTGTCCGGTCAGGATCAGGAGCCGGAACAGCGGCCCGAAAGGGTATCCGAGGCTCTCGCACGCCTCCCAGACGGCCTTGAGCTCGGTATCGGTCAACACGCGGTCCCGCGCGGTTTCTTTCCCAGGCGCTTGCACACCGGCGGCCGGTGTGGCTTCCAACAGACCTCGGGCAACGGCCCAGCCAAAGAGCTTCTTGATGACCGACAGCACCCGGTTGGCCATGACGGGGGCACCGGTCTCGGCGATGCCGTCGACCAGGAGTGCCACGTCCCCGCGGCTAATGCTCTCGAGCTTGCGGCCCTTCCACTCCGGCGTGATGTACTTCTCGAGCAGGTACTCGGTCCGCTCCGGGATGCGCTGGTGCCGGCGAGCGTAGCGGTCGAGGAACAGGACGGCCACGTCCTCGAAAGTATCCGCCGCACCACCCTGGAGACCCCTACGGTGTGCGGCCGGGTCGGTCCCGTGGTCGAGTTGGTCTAGTGCCTCTCTCGCCTTCTCGCGAGCCTTGGCGAGCCCTAGGACCGGGTACTTCCCGAGTGTCAGGCGCCTCTGGCGCCGGCCGATCCTGTACATGAGCACCCAGGTCTTGGCCCCGGTCTCGGATACCCGCAGCCCGAAGCCAGGCAGTAGGCTGTCCCAGTGCTCGATCCGCCCCTTTGCCGGGGGCCGTAGCCGCTCGACCGAGGCGACCGTTAGACGCGCTTTCGGCATTGCTACCTGCTCCCCTGGGTAACGCGGGGGTAACGTATATCGGGTGTTATGCCGTGTAACACGCTGTTTTACAGCGTGCAACAAATTTTGCTATATCCCGCTAAAACCATGGCTTTAAGGAGCTTTTGTATAGCGCTCTGTTCCCGGCGGTAGGCGGCTGGTGTCCAGGAACTCGTGGTGGTGCACCACCGTGTCTTCGCCCTTGAGCAGGATCACGTTATAGCCGGGCGGCGCGTGGTCGTAGGGCACCGGGCGCTCGGTCACGAGATCGAACGGTACTTGATGCACCAGCGAGCGCAGTGAGGCATAGGGAATGCCGCGCCAGGACCCGCTCACCGGCCGGTGCACATGGCCGAAGAAGATATGCCGGATGCCCCCGGCCCCGGTCCCATCCCCCGCCGCATCCCCCGCCGCATCCAATGCATTCGCGAAGCCTTGCTTGTCCACCAATCCGATCTGGTCAAGGGAGGGAATCCCGATGTTGAGCGGCGGGTGGTGCATGAAAATGTAGACCGGCCGGCCCGCCGCCTCGGCCAGGCGCGCCCGGAGCCAGGCTTGGCGCTTGGCGCAGAAGCTGCCCGAGGCCTGGCCCGGTTCGTGGGTGTCGAGCATCACGATCGCGCCGGCGCCGGTGGACACCACCATCTGCACGAAGCCGTCCGCGTCGCGTGGCGCCTCGGGGAAGGCGCGCTGGAAGGCGGTGCGGTCGTCGTGGTTGCCGATGGTCAGCCGGTAAGGAACTCGGAGCGCGGCCAGCGTTTCGCGCAGTGCGTCGTAGGCCTCGGGCGTGCCGTGGTCGGCCAAATCCCCGGTGAACAGGCAGAGCTCGGCGTCGCCGTGGTGCGCGTTGATGTCGGCGATCGCCGCCTCCAGCCGCGCCCGCGGGTCGAGACCGAACAGGCGCACACCCGGCGGCACGAAATGAAGGTCGGAGACCTGAATCAGCTTTATCGAATTCCACCTCCCGTGGGAAAACGAATTTGGGCCGGCGGCCGGCGGGCCGCAACACCAATTGTTGGGGAAAACCACCGATCCTTCCGAAACGCCGGCCGGCGGTCCGCAATGTCGGGTTTTCATGACTCGTGGAAAATGCTATCACGACGGGAATGAGAGGCGTCCGGTCACACGGCCGGCTCTATTTGAGAGAGGGCTAGCCGTGCAAAATTTTCGCGACCCGCTGGTGCCGGGCGCCCGGACGATGGTTCTTCTAGTGCCTAGGGAGGTGCGCGATGAGGGGTCCATGGGGTGTGGCCATTCCCGTTGCGACCGGGCTGTTATTGTCGGCCTGTGCCGCCGGGCATGCCTTGCCGGTGATTTCGGAGGCCGACAGCGCCTCGGCGATGCAGGAGATCGCGGCGGCGCCGCACCTGAACACTACCGCCCGCACGGCCATCGAGAACGAAGAAATCGCCCGGCGGGTTATGTCGGATCTGCAAGGCGCCGCGCAACCGATCTGTGCCGAGCTAGACCGCAATTGCTGGTACACCATGGAATTCTCGCCGAAAGGCGAGATGAACGCCTATGTGCTGAATAATCAGATCGTCCTTTACAACGGCCTCGCGCAGTACCTCGAGACCGACGACGAGTTTGCCGCCGTTTTGGGTCACGAGATTGGTCACCACATGGCCAGTCACTACGAAAAGGCCATAGCCAACAGGGCGATCGGCGCCATTATCGGAGGCATTATTTTCGCCGGTGTCGCGGCCGCATCGGGGGTCTACGACAACAATCCCTATTTGGCCCGGACCGGCACCGCCACGGCCATGAGTCTCGGCGCGCAAATGGGCGGCATCTCGTTCAGCAAGGAGCACGAGCGGGAGGCCGACTACATGGCGGCCTATCTCATGACCCGCGCCGGCTACAACCCGGACGCCGGCGGTGTGCTGTGGATCAAGCTCGCCAAGATCTCCGGTAAGACGAAGACGGGGCTTTTCGACACCCACCCGGCCGGCCCCGACCGCTTGGCCGCCTGGAAACTCGCGGTGGAGGAAGTGCGCTACAGCACCGACCTCATGCCCAACCTCGCCGGTGCCGAAGCAGAGCCGCGCCTGCAACTTGCGCGGTCCTTCAACGCGCCAAGCGGCGTGCTGGACGGTTCCGAAACCGGCGTCGCGCTGGCCTCGCTTTCGATACCGGACGATCCGTCATTCGGCGGCATTCTCGGCGGCACGAACAAGGCGCTGAATTCCGTCGGCAGCGGGGTGCAAGACGCGGGTTACCTGCCCGCGATCGGCGCCACTTGGGTGGGAGGCGGCGCCTCGGATGGCTGCGGCGTGGCCTGGCGCATCGAGGCGACGCAGTCCGGCAGGGTGATTCGCGGGAATATGTGGTGGATGGGCATGACCTACGATCTCTACGGCGAAATCGACAGTCAAGGCCGTGCCCGCGACGCTTTTGCCAGCAAAAGCGTCGAATCACCCCATACGTCGGGCCCGAGTACCTTCAAGTTGGAATTCGATCTGTTGCGGGATCGCGCAACCGGCCACTACGTCATCGATAACCAATCCGCAAACTGCCGAACCGACTTCGTGCTTTCGCGCGGTTAAGAGAGGTCGGTTCGGGCCGCGTCGAAACCGCCGGCGTTCAGGCACCGGCGGCGGCTTCCCGCGCGTCCTTGCGCGGGCGCTGGCTGGTGCTTTTGAGCTGGCCGCAGGCGGCCATGATGTCCTGGCCGCGGCTGACCCGCACCGGAGCGGAGAGCCCGGCATCGTTGAGGATCTTGGCGAAGCGCGTTATCGCGCGCCTGCTCGAACATTGGTAGGGCGCGCCGGGCCAGGGATTGAACGGGATCAGGTTGACCTTGGCCGGCAGATCGCCGAGCAGGCGCGCCAACTCCCGCGCGTCGGCCACCGAGTCGTTGACGCCGTCGAGCATGACGTATTCGAAGGTGATGCGCCGGGCGTTGTGGGCGCCGGGATAGGCGCGGCAGGCGGCGAGCAGCTCGGCGATCGGATACTTGCGATTGATCGGCACCAGCTCGTTGCGCAGCTCGTCGCGCACCGCGTGCAGCGACACCGCCAGCCCGACGCCGAGTTCCTCGCCGCAGCGTTCGATCAGCGGCACCACGCCGGAGGTCGAGAGCGTGATCTTGCGCTTGGAGATCGCCAGGCCCTCGTCGTCCAAGACGATGCGGATCGCGGCGGCCACGTTGTCGTAGTTGTAGAGCGGCTCGCCCATGCCCATCATCACCAGGTTGGTGAAGCGCCGCCCCTCGCGGGTGCGCGGCCAATCGCCCAGGTCATCGAGCGCGGTCATGATCTGGCCGGCGATCTCCGCGGCCGAGAGGTTGCGCACCAGCGCTTGGGTGCCGGTGTGGCAGAATCGGCAGGTGAGCGTGCATCCGACCTGGCTGGAAACACAGAGCGTGCCGCGGTCGTCCTCGGGGATGTAGACCGTCTCGACCTCCTGGCCGTCGGCCAGGCGCAGCAGCCACTTGCGAGTGCCGTCCACCGAGACTTGGGCGCTCACCGCGCGCGGCCGGTCGATCGTGTAGTTGGCGGCCAGGCGCGCGCGGAACCCCTTGGACAGCGTGGTCATGGCCTCGAAGTCGCGGGCGCCTTGGTGGTAGATCCAGTGCCACAACTGGCGCGCGCGGAAATCCGGCTCGCCGAGCGCCCGCACCTCGGCCTCGAGCTCGGCGCGGCCGAGCCCGGCCAGGTTTTTGGGCCCCGTGGCCGCCGGTTCGGGCGGCGCGAAGTGTTTGGCGTGGGCAGTACCGCTCATGACAGAAGACAGATAGGGCGCTGGGGGTGGGCTGGCAAGGTGGGGAGGGATTCGACCGCGATTCATCGCGGCCGGCAGCCGTGCGCGGATTCGGGCCAATGTAGCCCCGGCGCCAATCCCCTGCCGATTTACTCGGGGCGTGCCGACGCTATGATCGGGCGCGGAAGCCGCACCGGGGAGGGCATTCCGCGATTGTTTACGGCCGCGCCGGGAACGGAAATAAGTATATTTTCTCGGTTTGGATAGGGAGACCGGGCATGCGTATCGAAGGCAAGTGCCACTGCGGCAACATCACTTACGTGCTTTACTGGCCCGGCGCGGGAACCGATATTCCGGTGCGGGCCTGCAGCTGTACTTTTTGCACCAAACACGGCGGCGTCTATACCTCGCATGGCGATGCCGAGTTGGCCGCGGTGATTCTCGACGAGGGCCTGGTCTCGCGCTACCGGTTCGGCACGGAAACGGCGGAATTTTACCTCTGCTCGCGCTGCGGCGTGGTGCCCTTCGTGACCAGCGCGATCGAGGACAATCTCTACGCGGTGGTGAACGTGAATAGCTTCGAAGGCATCGATCCCGCGTGTTTTTCGCGGGCGGTTACCGATTTCGACGGCGAGACGACGGAAAGCCGCCTCGACCGCCGGAAACGAAACTGGATCCCAACGGTTACGATCGCGTTCTAAAGCCCGCAGGCTTTGCCGATCGCGCCGTAGGCCTTGGTGAAGCCCTTGAGGGAGAAGGTGTCGGTGGTCAGGGTGCCGCGCGAGGAGGTGCCCTTGACGACCATCCGGTTGCCCTTCTTCATGGCCTGGACCAGCTTCTTGTCGGTTGCCGCGTCGGGCGCCCAGGCGCCGTCGTCCTGGGTGAACAACTCGAAGCCCTGGGAGCCGATCGCGACCTCGACCGCGCTGTCCTTCTGGTAGGTGTAGCCGGCGATGATGCTGACCTCGCCGATGCGCTTCTCGGCCGGGCGGTGGGTAACGATCGCGAAGACCTCACCGCGCTTTTTGTAGTTGCCGGTCGCCTTGGTGGGCTCGCTCGACATGTAGCAGGCCGGATTGTTGTCCTCGGAGAATTTATACGCGCTCCAGTCGCCGAAGATACCGACGGTCTTGATGCCCTGGGCCCGCGCCACCGGGACGGCCACCAGGGCAATCAGCAGCGCGGTCAAGGATATCGCGACGAGAAGAGGTCGAATGGTTCGAATCATGGCAGGCATTATAATCACGAATTCCTCCGGTAAAAGCCTTGCGGGCGCGCTGAATCGCATCCGGGCGTCAGCCGCGCAATTTTCCGTCGCCGCGGAACACCTGAGCGCCGCTGACGTGTTCGGGCAGAGCCTCGGGCACGGCGCGCGGATTGACCGGTCGCTCCGCGAAGCGGCCCCGGCTGATCAGGCGGTCGTACATGACGATGGCGCCCGCGATGCCCACGTTGAGCGAGAATTTTGTCGGAATTTTGATCAGCCGCGCGCAGCGCGCCTGCGCCTCCGGCGACAAATCGCCGCGCTCGGGCCCGAATAGGTAGGCGGCGGCGCTTGGGTGATGGAAGCTGGGCAGCTCGACCGCGTCGTCGCTGAGCTCGACCCCGATCAGCGCGCAGCCGCGCGGCAGGGCCAAGTCGCCGACACTGTCGTAGTTGTAGAGCGGCAGGTGCTTGGCCGCGTCCGAAGTGTCCGAAAGCCGCACCTCGGAGGCCGCGAAAACCGGCGCGATAGTGAAGAAAAAGCTGGCGCCGAAGGCGTGAGCCGAGCGGATCAGGTTGCCCAGGTTCATGGGCTTGCTGATCTGTTCGGCGCCGATTGCGAAATAGCCGCGCATGGCGCGAAAACTTGCATGGCGGGCGCGGTGGAGGCAAGCTCGTTGGAGCTTCCACCCCGGGACCGAATGACCGAAATCGACACGCAACCCCCGCCCAAGGCGGACTCCGCGGCCGCCGCCCTGGTCCAGGACGCCCCGGCCCAGGACGCCCCGGCCCAGGACACCCCGGGCCCCGGCGCCAATCCGGTGCTGGTCGAAGCGATCCGTGGCGCCATGGTCGAAAGCCGCTTCCGCGGTGCTTTCGCCGTGGTCGGCCTCGAGGGCCGCGTCGTCGCCAGCGCCGGGGACATCGAGCGCCCGGTCTACGCGCGCTCGGCGATCAAACCGCTGCAGGCGATCCCGCTGGTGGAGAGCGGCGCCGCCGAGGCCTTCGGTCTGGGGGATGCCGAGATCGCGCTGGCCTGCGCCAGCCACCGCGGCGAGCCGCGCCACGTCGCGGTCGCGACCGCCTGGTTGGGGCGCATCGGCTGCTCGGTTGCGGACCTGGAGTGCGGCGCCCAACTGCCCGCCAACCCGGCGGCATTGGCCGAACTTCTGGGCGCGCGGGAGGCCGCCCATGCGGCGCACAACAACTGCTCGGGCAAACATTCCGGCTTCTTGACCCTGGCCCGGCACCTGGGCCTGCCGACCCAGGGTTACATCCGCTACGAACACGGCGTCCAGCAGCGGGTGCTGGGCACGCTCGAAATCATGACCGGCCTCGACCTCGGCGCCGCGCCGCGCGGCGTCGACGGCTGCGGCATTCCGGTAATCGCGGTGCCCCTCGGCAACCTGGCGCTGGCCATGGCGCGTTTCGCCGATCCCGCCGACCAGCCCGAGCCGCGCCAGGCCGCCTGCGCGCGCATCCGCGCCGCCATGACGGCCGAACCCTTCATGATCTCCGGAACCGGACGGTTCTGCACCCGGGTGATATCGGAAACCGGCGGCCGCGCCCTGATCAAGGCCGGCGCCGAGGGCGTCTACTGCGGCGCATTGACCGGGGAGGGCCTGGGCATCGCGCTCAAGATCGACGATGGCGCCGGCCGCGCCGCCGAGGTCGCCATGGCCGGGCTGCTGGCTCGGTTCGGCCTGCTCGATGCCGGGCACGAGCTCTGCAAGCCGCAATTGCGCAACCGCGCCGGCACCGTGGTGGGCGAACTGCGCCTGCCCGCGGACGGCCCGGTCTGAGCCGGACCGGGGCCCCGAGAACCATGCGCGCGGTGCTCTGCGAGGCCTGGGGCGAGCCGGAGGGCTTACGTCTCGGCGAGGTCGACGCGCCGGAGCCGGGTCCCGGCGAGGTCCGCCTGGCGGTCCACGCCGCCGGCGTCAACTTCGCCGACATTCTGATGGTCGCCGGGAAGTACCAGGAAAAGCCGCCGTTTCCCTTCACCCCGGGCCTGGAGGCCGCCGGCGTCGTCGAGGCCGTGGGGTCGAACGTGACCCGGATCGCGCCCGGCGACCGGGTGCTGGCGCTGCCCGCCTCCGGCGCCTTCGCCGAGGCCGCGCTGGCCCGCGAGGACAGCGTCTTCGAGATCCCCGACGCCATGGATTTCGTGACCGCGGCCGGCTTCGCGGTCACCTACGGCACCGCCCAGGGCGCGCTCGACTGGCGTGCCCAGTTGCGGCCCGGCGAGCTGCTGCTGATCCACGGCGCGGCCGGCGGCGCGGGCCTGGCCACGGTCGAGGTCGGCAAGGCCATGGGTGCGACCGTCATCGCGACCGCACGGGGCGCCGAAAAGCTCAAGGTCGCCGAGGCACACGGCGCCGACTATCTGATCGATACCGCCACCGAGGACATTCGCGCCCGGGTCAAGGAGGTCGCGGCAGGACTCGGCAAGCAGGGCGCCGAGGTGGTTTTCGATCCGGTCGGTGGCGCGCTCTTCGAAGCCTCGCTGCGCTGCGTCGCCTGGGGTGCGCGATTGATCGTGATCGGCTTCGCCGCCGGCAAGGTGCAGCAGATCCCAGCCAATATCCTGCTGGTCAAGAACGTCTCGGCGATCGGCTTTTACTGGGGCAGCTACCGGACCCGCGCGCCGGAGCTGGTCGCCGCCGGCTACGAACAGTTGTTCGCGTGGTATGCCGCCGGCAAACTCGATCCCCACGTCTCGTACCGTCTCGACATTTCCGAGGCCGGCGCCGCGCTGAATCTGCTCAAATCCCGCAAATCGACCGGCAAGGTGGTGCTGACCACCGGACGTCAGTGATGGACGAGCCGGTCCGGGACCAGTACGAGGCCTATCCCTACCCGGCGCGCGATCCCAAGGACGAGGGCAAGCGCCTGATCGCCGGTTCGCCCAGCAACCTGGCGGAGATCGACCACTACGTCTTCGCCGGCCGGGGCGAATTCGCCAAGCCGTTCCGGGCGCTGGTCGCCGGCGGCGGCACCGGCGACGCCGCGATCATGCTGGCGCAACAACTGAACGATCGGGCGCGGGAAGGGGGGCAGGAGGCGCCCGGGGAGGTCGTCTATCTCGACCTCGCCCAGGCCGCGCGCGAGATCGCCGAGGCGCGCGCGCGCGAACGCGGCCTGACCAACATCAGCTTCCATCGGGGCTCGCTGCTCGAGTTGTCCAAGCTCGGCCTCGGGAACTTCGACTACATCGACTGCTGCGGGGTGCTGCATCATCTGGAAGATCCCCCCGCCGGGCTCGCCGCGCTGGCCGAAGCGCTTCAGGCGGCAGGCGGCATGGGGCTCATGCTCTACGCGCCGTTCGGCCGCGGCGGGGTCTATCCGGCCCAGGCCATGCTGCGCGATCTGGGCGAGGGAATGGCGCTCGCCGAGCGGGTCGGCCTCGCACGGCGCCTGCTCGCGGCGCTGCCGGCCACCAACTGGCTCACGCGCAACCCCTTCCTGAGCGACCACAAACAAAGCGACGCGGAGCTGGTCGACCTGCTGCTCCACGCCCGCGACCGTGCCTACACCGTCGAACAGGCGGCGGCGCTGGTCACCGACGCGGGCTTGCGCCTGGTCAGCTTCATCGAGCCGGCGCGCTACGAACCGGCGAGTTACTTGAAGGACCCGGTTCTGCTCAAGCGGCTCATCGGCCTCGATCCGCTGGCCCGCGCCGCCTTCGCCGAAAAGCTGGCGGGCAATATCAAGCGGCACGTCTTCTATGTGGTGAAGGCGTCGAACCGGACCGACAGCGTGGCCCGGGCCGAGTCACCCGGCGCGGTGCCGGTGACGCGCGAGCTGCCGGGCCCGGAGCTGGCCCGCGCGGTCACCAAGGGCGGGCGAATTGCGGCCGAATTCGATGGGCTTCCCGTGAGCTTCGCCCTGCCGCGCCTGGCCGCGCCGATCCTCGCGCGCGTCGACGGCAAGGCCTCCCTGGGCGAGATCCACGCCGCGCTCCAAGCGCTCGACAGCGGCTTGGATTGGAACGCCTTCAAGGCCCAGTTCGACCAGCTCCACGCCGCCCTGGGCGGCCTCAACCACCTCCTGCTGCGTTGCCCGGGGGATGGGGGCGGCGCCGCAAGCGGCTGAGACGAACCGGAAGAGCCTGAAACAGAGCGGATCGACTCCCTTTCCCGCTTGCCGGGCCGGGCCGGGCCGGGCGCGCCTTGCTTTCCCCACAATGCACGGTAAAGCTGTGCGGCTTGGCGCTTCGATGGGCGTCGAGAGAACAAAGCCTCAGTCGAGTGATACGAAATGATTCCGACACGTCTGCGCCAAATCTTTGCCAAAGAGCGACGGCCGCTGCTCGAGGGTCACGTCGTTCTTGCCTTCGCGCTGATCCCGGTCCCCTGGTTCCGCACCGGAGTCGCGGATTTATTGGTGATCGCTTTGCTGTTCCCATGGCCGCACGTGGCCACACTTGCACTGGCGTTTTGTTTTTGGCTGAGCGTGTTTTCCCTGCCCCTGATCCCGCTGTTTCTTGCGTGGTCTTTGCCGGGTGCCGGCCGTCCAGGATTGCCCAAGCGTTCGATCGGCGCCTTGTGCCTGCTGATAGCGTACCATCCTTACCGGTTCTTACTGGAGGGAACGCTCTACGGCGCCCAGACCCAAGCATCGGTCGCGGAATGGCACGAGCAGTTTCCCATCATCTGGGTTTTCAAGCACTGGATACACCAACGCTCTTGGGACTCGTGGTTTGGACGGTCGTTCGTTGCCAAACGGCACGGCCGGCGGAGAAGGCCTGGTTCCATTGGCTCTTGTTCGTTTGTGCTATCTGGGCAATGGGGGCTTACTATGATTTTAGCGTTGGTTGGTCCCTAGTGTGGTTTTGGGACTAGGGACTCAACACAATCGATTACGGTTTGGGTTGGACGTCGAAGTTGATCCACCGGCTTGTGGCGTAGGGGGTGAAGGGCTTGTCGATCTCCAAGAGGCCGACGACTTCGTCGCGCCATTTGGCTTGCCAAGGAAAATACCGCCCCTTGCCGTGCCTTTCTAAGATTTTGGACTCGGGATGAAAAATCTGGCCGGGATTGAAATTATAAGCCGGGTCCGTCCAAAGGTGGGTGATCGTGCCGGTCACCAGCACCTGGTCGCCTTGGCGCTGCAATAGGAAATCGCCGGTCGAGGTCACGCTGCTTTTGCCGGTGGCCAGGAGAGCCGAAGCGGTATCCGATATATCGGTCTTTGCAGCCTCCACAAATCGCTCGAGGCCCGCGACGGAAAGATTCAGATCCACCTTCCAGTGATCCTCGAAATGGGTGAATCGGGCCGCTGGGTCTTGGGCGATTTTCTCGACCGCCAGGAACCCGGGCGTGCTTTGCTCGGGGGAGATGAAGTTTTGCTGCTTGAAACGTTCGACGTTTTCTTGAACCGCATTCTTGATCAGGTCGAACTCCAGCGCTTCGTCCCGGCTCAAGCCGATCGCTTGACCGCTCGCACCCAGGTAATGCTCGAAGAAGCGCGCGGCCAGCCGCAGTCCCGATTTTCGGATTTCCGCCAGAATAAACGCTGAAAGCGCCTCGACGCCCTCCAGTTCCGTGCGCACGACGCAGGCGAAGTCGCCTTTCAGGCCGTTCTGAATTTTCACATCGACCGGGTCCGAGATGCCGAAGGCTGCGGCGCAGCGCGCCTTGAGATCGGCGGCAGCGGCTTCGTAGAGCGCCTTGGCGCGGGCCTGGAACTGCACACTATTCGTTACGTTGGACAAGCGGCGGCCGTTGTGGACCCAGAGGTTGCGCGGCGTGAAGTAGGCAACCAATGGCCGGGATTCAAACATCTGCGACGGAATCGACCGAGGTTGGCGATATTCCGGCGCCACCTTGACCTCGACATTGAGGGCGATGCCCCAGTCCGAGATGAAGTCCTTCATCACCGCTTTGAGCGCGACCTTGCGCTCGGCGCTCAAGAACTTGCCGGCTTCGCTCTCGATCACGCCCGGCTCGGCCAGGGTCGCGAGTTTGTAGGGCGTCGCCGTGCCTTCGAGCACGGCCAGCGCCTGGCCCTGGGCCAGCCTGTTGAAGGCCGGCCCGCTGCGGGCGAGCGGCCCTCTGACATTGGGGTTGGGCTGGTCCATGCGGAAGCGCAACAGTGCTCCGGCGGTCGCCTGGTCGTACTTGCCGGTCACGTGGTTGTCGCGCAGGTACATCCGCCCACCCTTGGCGCGCTTCAGGCCGAGCAGGGCCTGGACCAGGGCGATGTCGTGGATCCGGTTTTCACCGCCTTGGCTGACACTGCCGGTCAGCGCCGCCGGGCGCGTGGCTGCGAGTTTGGGTGCGGTCATGGTCGGGGCGTCTCCTTGGGGTTCGAGGTTGCGAATGGCGGTCCAATGTTCTTGTTATGTTCTAACTTTGGACCACAGCCCCAGCCTGTCAAGACCCCAAGTAGTGGAAGATGGCAATTTTTCTCGGAAAACGGGTACCAACACGGGACCCGAGCCCCCGAGCCGGCGCCCCCTGTCCCCGCCCCTTGCCGCGCCGGGCGGGTGCTGATACATCACCGGCCGGCGCGCCGCTAATTCCCGCGTGGCCGCCCGCGTTTTTCCCCGCCGCACGAACCAACCAACGGAACGGATCAGATGGCCGAGTTCACCGACTGCAAGGTTGCCGATATTTCGCTCGCCGATTGGGGGCGCAAGGAGATCGCCATCGCCGAGACCGAAATGCCCGGCCTCATGGCGCTGCGCGAGGAGCACGGCAAGAGCCAGCCGCTCGCCGGCGCGCGCATCGCCGGCTCGATTCATATGACCATCCAGACCGCGGTGCTGATTCAGACCCTCGAGGCGCTCGGCGCCGAGGTGCGCTGGGCCTCGTGCAACATCTATTCGACCCAGGACCACGCCGCCGCCGCCATCGCCGCGGCCGGCACCCCGGTGTTCGCCACCAAGGGCGAGAGCCTGGAGGAATACTGGGACTACGCGCACCGCATCTTCCAATGGGCCGACGGCGGCCTGCCCAACATGATCCTCGACGACGGCGGCGACGCCACGCTGATGGTGCATCTCGGCGCCCAGGCCGAGAACGACCCCTCGCTGATCGCCAATCCGGGCAACGAGGAGGAGGAGGTGCTGTTCGCTGCGATCGCGAAGACCAACGCCGAGCGGCCCGGCTGGTACGCCAAGATCGGCGCGGCGGTCCAGGGCGTCACCGAGGAGACCACCACCGGCGTGCACCGGCTCCAACAGATGGCGGCCGAGGGCCGGCTGTTATTCCCGGCGATCAATGTCAACGACAGCGTCACCAAGTCCAAATTCGACAACAAGTACGGCTGCCGCGAGAGCCTGGTCGACGGCATCCGCCGCGCCACCGACGTGATGATGGCGGGCAAGATTGCGGTCGTGGCCGGCTACGGCGACGTCGGCAAGGGCTCGACCGAGAGCTTACGCAATGCCGGCTGCCGGGTGATGGTCACCGAAGCCGATCCGATCTGCGCGCTGCAGGCGGCGATGGAGGGCTTCGAGGTCGTGACCATGGAGGACGCCGCGCCCAAGGCCGACATCTTCGTCACCGCGACCGGCAACATCGACATCATCACCATCGAGCACATGCGTGCCATGAAGGACCGCGCCATCGTCTGCAACATCGGTCACTTCGACAGCGAGATCCAAATCGCCGCGCTGAAGAATCTCAAGTGGCATAACATCAAACCTCAGGTCGACGAGGTCGAGTTCGCCGACGGCAAACGCATCATCCTGCTCGCCGAGGGCCGGCTGGTGAACCTGGGCTGCGGCACCGGCCACCCCAGCTTCGTGATGAGTGCCTCGTTCACCAACCAGGTGCTGGCCCAGATCGAGCTGTGGACCAACCCGGACGCCTACGAGAAGAAAGTCTACGTGCTGCCCAAGCAC
>SMVA01247419.1_pt1 | contig 13578 bp, 9 predicted proteins | sample 2456451 | NCBI WGS metagenome assembly SMVA01 (sample SAMN11095933, study PRJNA526329) | marine sediment metagenome | biome: Marine sediment; feature: Surficial sediment; material: Deep marine sediment; isolation source: Hadal surficial sediment | place: Pacific Ocean | collected 2014-05 | depth 0-1...
AATCTTTCTTCAGTTCACAATAACCTTGCTGCTGTCAATGGCAACGTTGACCCTGGGAACGCGACTTTACATGAGACTCAATAGACAGACTGACGAACTCCAGGAAATCGCAAACAACAATATTGCAGTCGCAATTGTGGTCAGCGCCATTACACTAACGCTGGCAATGCTCCTGTCCGGCGGCATGGAAACTTTCCTGAATGCCATTATCCCATCGCCCCCGATATTGAATGAAAACCTGCCTTTTAACTAGTGGTGTTCTTCGATACCATATCGGATTCCTTCAATGATGGTCTGATAAACAGCCGGGTTGCTGAGGTCAGGCACCTAATAAAACCCCACTATTTGGCCGACTTGTACGCTATCTAAACTACTGTATGTACAACCAGCATTATGAATGGTACGATGTTGTGCAAGTCTTCATGGCAAGATGGGTAATCTCTTGAAACTTTATATCGCTGAAAAACCGGGATTAGGTCGCGCCATTGCAGAAGTATTGCCGCGGCCTCATCACAAGGAAGAGGGGTGTATCCGTGTTGGCAATGGAGATTACGTCAGCTGGTGTATTGGCCATCTACTGGAACAAGCCGAGCCCAAAGCCTATGACCCGGCCTATCAACAATGGCGCGAGGAACATTTGCCGATCATTCCAACTGATTGGAAATTGCAGCCCAAACCTAAAGCCAGGACGCAGTTAGCAGTATTGCGCAAGCTGGTCAAACAAGCCGATGAAATAATCCACGCAGGTGATCCTGATCGAGAAGGGCAATTGCTGGTGGACCAGGTAATCGACTATCTGGGGGTCAAAAACAAAAAACGAGATGCTGTGCAACGCTGTTTGATCAACGATTTAAACCCGGCAGCTGTAAGGCGGGCGCTAACGCAATTGAAGAGTAACAAAGATTTTGCACCCCTGTCCGTCTCAGCCCTGGCACGGTCACGGGCTGATTGGCTTTATGGCATCAACATGACACGGGCTTATACCTTACGAGGTCGTAAAGTTGGCTTCGATGGATTGTTATCGGTGGGGCGTGTGCAGACACCCGTCCTGGGATTGGTCACACGCAGGGATGAAGAGATTGATAACTTTGTTTCCCGACCTTTCTATGAGGTGCTGGCACATCTCGAAACAAAAAAGGAACAGTTAGCGCAAGCAGGCGCCGAACCATTGAGTCGATTCGTCGCCAGGTGGCAGCCCAGCCCGGCTTGCGAGCCTTATATGGATTCGGAGGGTCACGTACTGTCTAAAAAACTGGCGCAGAACGTGGTTGAGCGTATTCACGATAAACCTGCCCGTGTTAAGAAAATGGTTGTGAAAACCAAAACCCAGGCACCGCCCTTACCTTATAATTTGTCCGCGTTACAAATTGATGCGGCCAACCGTTTTTCCATGAGTGCACAACAGGTGTTGGATCACTGCCAGCATCTCTATGAGCGCCACAAATTAATTACCTATCCCCGATCTGATAATCGATATTTGCCAATGGATCATTTTTCGCAGGCGACAAACATTGTAAGCTCCATTGGCAGCAACAGCGAATCGTTGAGCGCCCATGCCCTCGGCGCCGACACCCGGTTAAAAAGCAAAGCCTGGAATGACAAGAAGGTCAGCGCGCACCATGCGATTATCCCCACTGAAAAAACTTTCAAAGCAGCTGATTTCTCTAAAAAACTCTCGAAACAAGAAATACAGATTTATGAACTCATCGCACGTCAGTTCCTGTGTCAGTTCTATGCCAAACATGAGTATCTCGATACTCGGCTGGAGCTCGAGATAGAAGGGGGGTTGTTTGTCAGCAAGGCTCGCGAATCACGTGTGGAGGGTTGGAAGCAACTGTTCCTGACCGCGAGCCGTAATCAGTCTGGGAAGAGCCTTGATGTACAAACGGGATTACCAGCGTTGAAGAAGGGTGACATCTTGCACTGTAGTCGAGGAGAATTGCTGCAGAAACAAACCCAACCGCCAATGCATTTTACTGATGCAACTTTGCTGGCAGCCATGACCGGTATCGCTCGTTTCGTCAAGGACCTGGCCATTCGAAAGATCCTTAAAGAAACTGACGGCCTGGGTACCGAAGCTACCCGAGCAGGTATAATAGAGTTATTGTTTAAAAGAGAATTCTTAATCCGTAAAGGCAAACAGATTCATGCCACAGCGACAGGCAAAGCCTTAATCCAGAGTTTGCCGGAGAGTGCGACCTTGCCTGATATGACCGCGCAATGGGAGTCAACGCTGGATGCGATCAGTAAAAAACAATCAAGCTACTCTGTATTTATGGAACCACTAAGCGAGTCACTCCATGCCTTGATCAAGCAGAGTAGATCAGTTCTACCCAACGAGCTTAAAGGGTTGAAATCAAGCAAGAAACCCTTCGAGAAACACGTCAAGAAACGTCGCCCACGTAAACGGAAGTTAGCGGACAAAAAAAATTGAATATAGACAAAGTTTTTGAAGGTTCTCCATCGTGTATCAACTTCAAGAATGGTCAAGATTGCTTCTGGCGATTGGTCGGTTTGCCTAATATCCTGTCTGAGATTATTCGAAGTTGAATTTCTGATGTCCCCTCGAATATTTTAGTTAACCTGGCATCACGCCAGTATCTTTCTACCGCATGCAGTTTAGTATATCCAGCGCCGCCAAATATCTGCAGTGCATCAGAAGTAACTCTTTCCGCCATTTCCGATGCGTACCACTTAACCATTGCTGCTTCCTTATCCAGTCTCTGGCGATTGTCCAGTTGGGTTGCGACGTGGTACATCAGTTGGCGGGCAGCTTCAATTTCCGAGGCCATCCGTGCAATCTTGAATCGAGTCTCCTGGAAATCAGAGATAGGCTGTTTAAATTGCACTCGCTCCTGTGAGTAGACAATGGCATCTTCCAATGCGCCGCGGGCGAGCCCAATTGCTCTGGCAGCGGTGTGCGCCCTGGCGACTTCGAGGCCGCTTACCGTGGTCTTGAATCCTTCAGTGCCTTCACCGCCAACGATATTATCTTTTGGAATACGGCAGCCATCGAATGCGAGTTCGAAGGTTTTCCATCCGAAATAACCAATTTTTGGAATAGGCGATCCGTGGCAACCTTTTGGCAGCTCACCTCTCGGTTTTTCTACAATGAAAGATCTGAGCCCTTGATGCGGATGGTCAGGGTCTCCTTCTACCCGGCATAGGACGGAAATATAATCTGCACCATCAGCGAATGTGCACCAGTACTTGTTTCCTGTTATAACCCATTCGTCTCCGTCGAGTACAGCACGACATTTTATGGCGGCCAGATCCGACCCGGCGCCGGGTTCTGAGAGTGATACTGCTGCAAGATATTCGCCCCTTGCAGCTTTTTTTGTTAACTCCAGCCGCTTTTCCATTGGCCAGCCTTGAACGCCCATTACACCCCCCGATCGGGCAATGATGCTGGCGACGCTCATCCATCCACGGGCCAGTTCCTCGGCGATGATGCAATATTCAAATACACCTAAACCCATGCCACCGTGCTCTTCCGGTATGCGGATACCAAAATAACCCAGCTCTCCCATTTTGTTCCTAAGATCCATTGGGATCTCGCCCTGGATCGGGTCGAGCTCGTTGGCAACAGGCAGAACTTCTTTCATGGTGAAGTCTCGTGCTACTTCCTGGATCATCTTACGTTCATCTGTCATGTAACTGATGTTGTTTGTTAGAACAGCATCTTCACTTCGGTCCATTACCATGTTGGTATCCTGGTTTTTGTGTCACATTCCGATCATGTCGGCTTTGTCGATTGTGTTTTGAAGAATGCGCACGCTAGCAGCATCCACCATGACACCATCAACATTGATGGCGCCGAGACCTTGTTCCAGTGCCTCGAAATAGGCTTGTTTTTGATTGCGCGCTGAGTCCACTGCAGCCTGGGTGGGTGAAAATACTTCCTGCGCGATTTCAATCTGGGCTGGATGTATCGCCCATTTCCCAACCATTCCCAACACATTTGACCGTTCGCACTCAGTTCTGAAGGCTTCGCCATTGCGAAAATTTGCATAGGGGCCATCCACTGGATCAATTCCATTTGCCCTGCAGGCGATGGTCAGTTTGTAACGAGGATAGTGCCACAAGTCCGGCGGGTAACTTCCCCCGTCGCCGCCAATTGTACGTAAATTCATTCCCTGACTGGCAGAATAGTCCCCCATACCAAAGATCAGGCATTCCAGGCGGTCGCTGCAGGCTGCTATTTCGTTGACGTTCATCATGCCCTCAACCTCTTCAATAAGGCATTCAATACCGATTCGGTTTTCAAGTCCCAGCTTCTGTTCAAGTTGATCCAGCAACAGATGCACGAACATCACATCGTGTGCACTCTTCGCTTTTGTGAGCATGATCGTATCGAGTTTGCTACCTGCGCCGGTAACTACCTCGATGATGTCATCGAAGCAATATTGCGTTTCGACATCGTTGATTCGCACACAGACTGTTTTTGGCTTCCACTCGAGGTCATTCAGCGCGGCCACGATCATACTCCGTGATGACGCCTTGGCGCTTGGTGCAACTGCGTCTTCCAGATCAAGGAACACATGGTCCAGGTCCAGTGCGGAAGCTTTCGTCATCATCTTTTCACTGCTGCCCGGAACAGATAGCTGGCAGCGTCTTAATCTCTTTGGGCGTGACATGTTTTATTCCTTCTCTGTTAACTATAGGTGCTAGGTATAGGCGTTAGGTATGGGTGTTGGGCATAGGTGTTAGTTTTAATCAATCGCTGTGTACTGTTGGATGATATTCTTGTTCCCAAGTTCGGCAATTTGTTCAGAGGTATAACCAATTGCCTCTAGTATTGTTGCGGTGTGCTCTCCCAACAAGGGCGCTCGGCTGTGTACTCCACCCGGAGTTTTTGTCATCTTTACTGGCGTGTTAGTAATATGGAATTGCCTGTCGGTTCCTGGTTGATCAACCAGTGCCAGCATGTTTCTCTTTTCGACATGAGGGTCGTTAAATAATTCTTCCGTATTCTGGACGGGGCCAAAAGGGAGTTTCCCTCCCAGGAAACCGGCGAGTTCTTTTTTGGAGTATTGTGAAGTCCAGTTGCCGATGATGCTGATTGTTTCATCCATATTTTGTGCACGATCATAATTACGGCGGAACCGCTCATCATCAATGAGTTCAGTTTTACCCATCTCGGTGCACAGTGCAGTCCAAAAATTTTCCCCCGGGCAGGCAATTGCGACAAACCCGTCCTTGGCAGGAAAGATACCAAAGGGACAAAGTGATGGATGGGAATTCCCTTCCGGGCCCTGGATTTCCCCGGTATAGGAATAGTGTGGGACAGTTCGTTCGCACATGGCGAGAATCGCATCGTACATGGCCACATCCACGAATTGGCCCTCGCCAGTCTTATTGACATGATAGATGGCACTCATGATGCCAAAGGCAGCTAAGGTCGCGGGGATGAGGTCTCCTACGCCTGGCCCAACTTTGGTCGGTTCGCCATCCTTAGCACCGGTAATGCTCATCATGCCGCCCATGGCCTGGGCGATGACATCATAGGCTGGCCATTTACTGTATGGGCTTTCTCCTGTTCTTGGGTCACCGAAGCCGCGAACAGCGGCGTAGATAAGCCTGGGATTAATACTGGAAAGTACTTCGTAGGATAGTCCAAGCCCTTCCATCACCCCGGCGCGGAAATTTTCCACCAGGACATCCGATTCTGCTGCAAGTGATTTGATAATTGTCTTGCCTTCTTCAGTTTTAAGATCAATAACAATACTTTTTTTATTATGGTTAACACTCTGGAAATATCCACCAAATGGCTGTCGGTCAGTAATTTCGGGGGGGAAGGGCGCCATACCCCTGGTACCGTCGCCCACATCGAGTGATTCAACTTTGATCACTTCGGCCCCTTGATCTGCCAGTAGCATGGTGCAGTAGGGGCCAGCCAGGGCACGGGTCAGATCCAGAACTTTCAACCCTTTGAGTGCGCCTCTGTATTCATTACTCATTAACTTATCCGCTTTTTTATCTGCACACGGCGTTCACCTTCAAACACGATGTCGTCGTTCTGATTGATGCCCCAATGGCGGAACTTTACGATACCGGATTTTTCATCCAGCGAATCAGATTCCAACACTTCACTAAAGGCGTAGAGCGTGTCCCCATGGAATACGGAAGTTTTTAGCCTGATTTTATCGAGCGATAGTTCACGGACTGAGTTTTCTGCCGTGTCTTGAGTGGTCAAACCGATGACCATTGCAATCGTTACACCACCGAACTGGAGCCGTTTACCGAATGTATCCTTCATGGCGTCTTCATTAAAATGTGCTTCTGCGGTATTGAGTACCTGCAGCGTTATGCCAACATTGTCATTCTCACACATGGTTTTTCCGCGAGCATGGCGAATAACCTGTCCGACCGTAAAGTCTTCAAAATAATTGTTATTGCCGGTGAGGCTCAAGAGGTTGCCTCCAGGTTCTGGGGACGGCGGAATCGAACAAAATTGGTTCTTTTAAACTCGATCACCTTCTGCTCTCGCTGATTGCGACCGGAAGTGAGCCAGGTTACGATACCGGCAGACTTGTTACTTTTTGAGATGCGCTTGCTAACCACCGTGCTCTGTGCGGTTATTGTATCGCCAACGTATACATTCATGACAAATTCACACTCATCGACGCCCAGAAACAGTCCGCCACCTTCTGAAAGATCTTCAACAGACATACCAAATGTCGTATTAAAAACTAACAATGGATTGACCAGCATTTTGTCGTGCCCCTGGGATTGGGCATAGGGTTCGTTGAAATAAAGCGGGTTGAAGGACAGGGTCTGGGTTGAAAACCAGGTATTGTCACCCTCGGTGATGGTTCTTCCCCAATGGTGGTGAAAAACCTGGCCTTCCTGGAAATCCTCAAATTTGTTGCCTTTCGGCACCAGCTCGGCACGTTCGCGAAAGTCTTTTTCTGTATTGGCTTCACTCATTAGAGATTCCGCTTGAACATGGCGAACAGACGCTCGTAATGTCTCTCTGACGAAGGTTTGTGGTATTTTCCTTCGCGCAATGGGAATACAAAACCATGTTCGGTGCCGGGGTACCACTCAACGCGATAGTTGGTTCCACTTGTTTTCAGATACTCATCGAGTTCATTAATCATCTCTGTGGGCGCCCATTCATCTGTCTCGGCACATCCGATATACATTTCACCCTGAATCTTGTCCGCGTCCAGATGAGGCGAATCTTCGGCGTCTACGCAAAGGCGCACACCGTGAAAAGAGGCGGAGGCTTTAACCCGGTCGGCGAGTTGGGCGGCAACGGCAAAGGCAAAGGGTCCACTCATACAATATCCGGTACAGCCGACAGGACCGTCGCTGGCCGCATCTTCACCGTCGGCAAAGTCCAGCAGTGAACTGCAATCTTCAACAACCATTTTGTTCGTCAAGCTATTCATGTGCCCAAACATGATATCGCGGCTCTCGGGCGTGCCATCAACGATGAACTCCCTGGCGCGTCGATAGTACAGGTTTGGCAACATGACATAATAACCGACTGTCGCCAGTCGCCGCGCCATGTCGTGTAATTCTTCACGTTTACCCGGTGCATCCATCAGGAACAAGATGATTGGATAGGACCCACCTTCCTCAGGATAAGTGATAAAGGTGTTAACTGATCCGTCTTTTGTCTGTATATCGATTTCTTTTTCTAGCATGGAACCTGCCTGGGTTTGTTAATTCTTATCGGGTTTATATATCTACACTCTATGCGTTTGGGGGTTCAGGATGCAACTCATTCAATCTGGCACCTTGACCGAGGAAACCGCAGTTGAGCGGGGTCGATTGGGGCGGCCCTCTGCAGTTTCCTGAGCAAATGCTCATGAAACATTTGGAGTTTTGGCGTAGCATTGCATATTCATTGGAGTATAGACAGAGAGACCAGAAATGACAGAACGTGTAAGCATTGGGGGACTGCAGGTTGCCCGGGTAATCTATGACCTGGTTGAGCAGGAAATTGCACCTGGAACAGGAGTAGAATCGGGGCACTTCTGGTCGGAACTGGAATCCATTCTGGATGAAATGGTGCCGAGAAACCGGGCCTTGCTAGCCAGGCGCGATGAGTTTCAGGTGCAAATTGATAAGTGGCACCAGGATCGTGCAGGTCAGGCGCATGATCCTGAAGCCTACCTTTCATTTTTGAAGGAGATTGAATATGTACTGCCGGAAGGGGATGACTTTGAAATAGCAACGCAAAACGTTGATGAAGAAATAGCACTGGTCGCAGGTCCGCAGTTAGTTGTGCCAATAATGAATGCAAGGTTTGCACTGAATGCTGCTAATGCCAGATGGGGTAGTCTCTATGATGCCTTGTACGGAACAGACGTCATTCCGGAGACTTCCGGTGCTGAAAAAGGAAGAGCCTATAATCCAGTGCGTGGTGATAAAGTCATTGATTATGCTGCACAGTTCCTTAATGAAGCCACACCACTTGAGCGTGGAAAACACCAGGATGTGACAGCCTATGCTATTGAAGGCGGAAAGCTTGTGGCTCAGCTGGATGCCGGGGAATCGACTTTGCTTGGCGATCCGAGTCAGTTGGTAGGTTATCTCGGAGACAGCGCCAATCCATCTGGCATTTTGCTAAAGCACAATGGGCTGCATCTGGAAATACAGATTGATAAGACAGATTCCGTTGGCAAGGATCATAAAGCGGGAGTGAAGGATGTTTTGATGGAGTCCGCGATCACGACAATACAGGATTGTGAAGACTCTATTGCGGCGGTCGATGCGCAAGATAAGGCACTGGTTTATCGGAACTGGCTGGGCTTGAATCAGGGCAACCTGGTTGAAGAATTTGATAAAGGCGGGGAAGTTGTCAGGCGAACAATGAATGCAGACAGGCGCTACCAGACGCCGGAAGGTGATTTGGTTTCACTGCATGGTCGCAGTTTGCTGCTAATCAGGAATGTAGGTCACCTCATGACTAACGATGCAGTGTTGTTAGCAGATGGTAGTGAGATTCCGGAAGGCATTCTGGATGGCATGATGACGAGTTTTGCCGCAATGCATGATTTAAAACAACTCGGTTCACTTCGAAATTCACGGACTGGCAGTGTCTATATCGTCAAGCCGAAGATGCACGGACCTGAAGAGGTGCAGTTTACTGTTGACCTGTTTGGTCGAATCGAAAAAGCACTTGGTCTTGCAAGGAACACCCTCAAGATTGGCATTATGGATGAAGAACGTCGAACAACGCTTAATCTGAAGGAATGTATTCGTGCGGCAAAAGAAAGGGTGATATTCATTAATACCGGATTCCTGGATCGAACCGGAGATGAAATTCACACCAGTATGGAAGCGGGTGCCATGGTGAAAAAGACCTTAATGAAGCAACAAGCCTGGATTGCAGCGTACGAGGATTGGAATGTGGACGTGGGATTAGATGCCGGACTTGCGGGCAAGGCACAGATCGGGAAGGGAATGTGGGCCATGCCGGATGAGATGGCACAAATGATGGAGGCCAAGATTGGGCATCCTGAAGCGGGTGCAAACACTGCCTGGGTGCCATCACCAACGGCAGCAACGCTTCATGTAATGCACTACCATAAGGTTAATGTCAGGAATCGGCAGGAGCAGCTTCAATCCAGGAAACGAGTGGACCTGAGTGAATTGTTACGAATCCCCGTCATGCATGGTGAAAATCTCTCTGAAAAGGAAGTTCAGGAAGAATTGGAAAATAATGCACAGGGTATTCTTGGATATGTCGTTCGCTGGATCGATCAGGGTGTCGGTTGTTCCAAAGTGCCCGACATTCATGATGTTGGCTTGATGGAAGATCGTGCAACATTGCGAATATCTTCACAACATATTGCAAATTGGTTATATCATGGTATTTGTAATCAGGGTCAGGTCTTGGAAACGATGAAGAAAATGGCTACAGTGGTCGATAAGCAAAACGAAGGTGATGCAAATTATCAAAGTATGTCCGCAGACTTTGATAAGAATGTTGCGTTCCAGGCAGCATGTGATCTTATTTTCAAAGGAAGAGAACAACCAAATGGATATACGGAACCTATTTTGCATGCGAGAAGAAAGGAAGCGAAATCTGCCTTCAAATGAAAATATTGAGATGTACAACCCTGAGTTTGTGAACCAGGTGTTACATTGATATGAATGGCAGCAAAAAAGAACGGATTCTAATCGTCGAAGACGAAGCGCTGGTTGCCAGGGAGTTAAAAAGCCGGTTAATCCAGATGGGCTGGGAGGTAGCAGGAATCGCCTATGGTGAGGAGGCGATTGAGCTTGCGCGCGAAACACGGCCGGACCTGCTGCTCACCGACATCCATCTAAAGGGTGGGGCAAACGGTATCGAAGTGGCGCAGAAAATCTGCGAAGAAATGGATATTCCTGTTGTTTTCCTGACCGCCTACTCCGACGCTGAAACTGTCGCCAAAGCAAAATCAGTAACGCCATTCGGTTACATTATCAAGCCCGTAGAAAATCGTGAAATGCAGATCACGATCGACATGGCGCTGTACAAATTCAAGATCGATAAGGAACTTAAGGAAACCCAGCAGCTACTACAGACAGCGCTAACCTGTATTGGGAGCGCACTTGTCTTTGTTGATGAAAGCGGTCATGTCGTCAACGTTAATCGGGATGCAAGCGAATTATTTTGTAATAGAGAAGTCGTTGGCAAGAGTTGGAAGGAATTACTTGGCCAGGTTGACGGCTCATCCGTGCTCGGTATTATAAATGTAGCGTTTGCGGAGAAAGGGATTGCCCGCTTACCACCGTTTGTGGTGCAGGTTGCAGAGCAGGAAGTAAAATTGATGGATGGCATTGTGGGGCCCATGGATGCTGGTGGCGTGTTGATTCTTCGTGAGCTCGCTGAAATCAGCGATTCATTGGAGATGCTGGCAGAGCCGGCTGATATGCTGATTGATCGTGGTCGGGAAGTCTTGTCTCCGACCGAATCAACATTGTGTCAGATTCTGATATCACCGGACTCTGTGAACGAAGGTGATGCTGAGAAAATCGTTGAAAAATTATCTCATCAAATCGATCCTTACGTCCGAGCCACCGATCTCGTCAGTGTCTTTGGTGGGTCACTGCTTTCGGTGAGCATGCCTTACACCTCAGTTTCAGAAGGTGAACTCATCGCCAGGACCTTGCTGAACAAGATTAGCAATGAGCCCGGCCTCGAGGAGGAGACCAGATTTAGCATCGGTCTTGCCCACAGCGTGGCGGGAGACAAGGAACCTATCGAGTTGTTTCGTCGGGCCAGACTGGCCTTAAATAATGCCAGAAGCAGTGGCGGTGGAACTGTCGTCACGTGGAAAGAGGAGTTTGAAGCATCATCAATGTATCGCTCCAGTGAAATACACCAGGAGCGGGAATACCATAATCTTGTATTGCTGTGGAATATAATGAACGTATTGTCCAGAGCGCAAGACCTGGAAGCACTCGCACTCGGTTTCTGCGAGCACATTTTTCAGTTTTTCAAATTGGACAGGATTGGGTTGCTGGTACGAGAGGAACAGTCGATCAGCGCCATCGCTGGATTTGGTCATGGTAAAAGAAAAGTCGATTCAATTGCTGACCTTCACCTGAGCGCTGAAGAGTTTCATCTATTGGATCGCTTGATTAGTGATGGTTCGGGAGAAGTAACACTAGGTTGTATTCATTATTTTGGCATCGGCGGCGGGCGAGCATTGTTACTCGATTCAATTGATACGAATGATTCCGTACAATCAGATTTCCTTCATACGCTTGTATCCTATTTTTCCACCGGGCTGTCACGATTCGATTTGTGCGAGGTACCCGAACTGGCCAAAAACAGCGGTGGTAGTGATGGCCTGATTTTCAGATCACCACAAGTGTCGAGCATCGTAGAGAGCGCAAAACTGGTTGCACCGACGGACGCGACAGTTCTTATTGTTGGTGACTCGGGTACCGGAAAGGAATTGCTGGCTAAATATGTGCACGACGAGAGCTCGCGAAGCCAAAACCCATTCATTATCGTCGATTGCGGGGCTGTCGTGGGGAGCTTGATTGAAAGTGAACTTTTTGGCCATGTTCGCGGTGCATTTACAGGCGCTGACAAGAATTATTCGGGACGAGTGAAAGAAGCGGTAGGCGGGACTGTTCTTTTGGATGAGATCGGCGAATTGCCGCTTGATATCCAGGTAAAACTCTTGCGCTTCGTCGAGGATCGAAAAATTATAGCTGTCGGCGCTAGCGAGTATCAAAGCGTTGATACCAGGATTATTGCCGCGACCAATCGTGATTTAAAGCAGATGGTCGAAGATGGTACATTTCGGGAAGATTTGTATTATCGATTGAATGTTTTTACGATCACAACCCCGCGGCTGGAAGATAGAAAAGAAGACATCCTGCCCATAGCTCATCACTGGCTTGATGCCTATGCCCGTCGTTACGGTAAAGGAAAACTGGGATTCAGCCCAGAAGCCGAACAAGTGATGCTTCAGCACAATTGGCCAGGAAATGTCAGGGAACTGATCAACGTGATAAATCGCGCTGTTATTCTGTGCAAAGATTCCAGGGTAAACCCTATTCATCTTGGGCTGTTCTCCCGACCTGAAGCTGAAATTTCGATAAAACCGATAGAACAGTTCTCCTTACGGAAGAGTTTGAAGGAGATAGTGGACCTTTCACTGGAACTCAATCCAAAATATCCACCGATTGGTCAGTGGATGGAAGATGACTTGATACTCATCAGCATGCACAAACATGCCGGTGTATTAAATCGTGCGGCTACCAGCCTGGGTATTCCGGAATCCACGATGCGACGAAAAGTAAGCCGCCTTAAAGCCTCCCACCAGGGAGAGCAACCATATCGTCCGGATGGTTGGATTGAATTCAACAAAGTACTAAACGACCTGGATGATATCGCCGCCGAACGCGGCATTCCCCTGCTTGAGCTTGTCTCCCAGTCACTGGTACGCGAGATCGAAAGCAGGAATATTGCCCGCCAGGATGCAGCAAAACTCATGGGAGTTTCCGTACCGACTTATCGCCGTCTGGTTAGCTAGTTCTTGTCTGGATTTGAATATCGAGCGGGCTACACTTCGGCGACCCCTTCCTTCGCAAGTGATTGATTCATAAACTTAACGTTTTCCATGTGTTGTGAATCTTAACTGAAAACACCTATTTCCGGACAGGAACTAGCTAACTCCAGGCCAGATTCAGGCATGCTCAGGCGGCTAATTTCATGAGCAATTGTTCCTTTTTGTTAGACTTTCCGACGTACGGTTGTCAACAATCGAATTAGTCCAATTTGAGACCAGAATTAACCGATTCGCCATTCGTTTTACCCAAAAGCGCCATAACTTTCAATATCTGAAAAATATGGCGTGAATTAATGGCGACTATCCTCCGAATTTTGTCGCCATTAATTTCATTCACAGCTTAGAGTCGGCCTAAATCCCATACAAAACAAAGAGATAGCACATACTTAGAGACTGGCATGGGGTATGCTTATTATTTATCAGCCGAATTATGTCGGAGCGAGGCCGTTCTCAGAATGGCAAGGATTCAATTGATCATAGGGAGAGATCAAATGATGCGATGGAGGGTATTGGCATTGATGCCGTGTTTGACATTTACAGCTGGATA
>SMVA01074906.1_pt1 | contig 13573 bp, 10 predicted proteins | sample 2456451 | NCBI WGS metagenome assembly SMVA01 (sample SAMN11095933, study PRJNA526329) | marine sediment metagenome | biome: Marine sediment; feature: Surficial sediment; material: Deep marine sediment; isolation source: Hadal surficial sediment | place: Pacific Ocean | collected 2014-05 | depth...
CGTGCAAATTGAAGACTATCTGGTGGGCATACTCTCCGAGCGCGACTACATGCGCAAAGTCATACTGGACATCCACGCATCCAAGCAGACGAAAGTGTCGGAAGTCATGACTCGCGATGTGGTAACCGTCTCACCCGACGACACGATTCGTCACTGCATTGCCCTCACCAAGAAGCATCATGTGCGTCATCTACCGGTCGTCGTTGAAGGCAGGGCCATTGGCATGATCTCGCTGCGCGATCTTTTTCTGGATGTGATCCAGGAGAGGGTGGGCGAAGTAACCGAAGACGAATAAATTCGATGCCGGCCTATGTCCGGAATCCTGGGCGTGCTCTGGACCGTCAGATCTCAAAGATGGCGACGCGCCACTCTCCCCCGACGCTGAATCGTCTGCGCGATCTGGCTCCTGACACGGTGCGCAACCGTGCGCTGCTGGCGGTTTTGCTGGCGCGGTTGAGACCGACGCCGTTGCTGAGTCTGCTGGCGTTGTGCCGTTGCTTGACGGCTCGGCTGCGAACGCTCCTGGCGCTGAGTCGTGGGCCGGCGCTGAGTTCGCTGCGCGATCTGCTCTCGCGGCCGCTGCGGTCGCTGACTCCTGGGCCGCTGTTCAGCTCGCGGTAACGTGCGCTGCCGCGGTCGTTCCTGGCGCTGTCCCCGGGATCGCTGTTGAGCTCGCGGCGGCCGCGCTGCAGCGGGCCGTTGCGTACGCGTACGCCGTTGATCGCGCTGAGCCATCTGCTGCCGCCGCTGTGCATTGTTTTGCCGGCGCTCCAGCGTTCCCCGTTGGCTGCGTTGTTGCAGCGACACCAAGGTAGAGCGTCGTTGTCCTGTTGGCGCAGTTCGCCGCTGCCTGCGGGGTTCGGTCTGCATAGTAATGTTCGCACCGCCGCGCAACGCAATCTGCGGAGCTTGCTGGTGGCCATCGGCTGGCAGACTGCGGGAACGATTGCGGGGTTGTGAGCGATTTCTCGGGTTCGCGTCCCACTGGCGGTCGCGGCGCGGGTTAAATCGCATGTGATCACGAGATCGATTGAGCGAATGCGCGCCACGAAAGTCACTATGCCGGTAGTCATCGCGATTCTTATGGCGACGGTGGTGCCGGGCGGGACGCGCACCCACGCCGTGACGGGCCGACTGCCAGATATTCGCCGTGTGATGGCGCAGGGAATGCTGCGGATAGTAGTTGTAGTCGACTGCTATCGTCGGCAGACGATAGTGGTGATTGTAGTACTGGAAGCCATAGTAAGGATGGTCGTAGTAATCCAGGTGATGCAGATGCAGGTTGTTTGTGTGCCAACTGATACTGAACGCCGACGTGACGCCCCAGAACCAACCTGAGTAAAAATTGTAACCTGCCGGGTAAGGATAGTAGTAAACCGGGTACGGCCGATCGTAGTAGTGATAGACAGAGGTGTTCTGGATTTCGACCACTTCCTCGGGTTCGTAATAAGGCACGTAGATAACCTCAGGATCGGCCGTGCCGATGGCAATCGAGTCATCGATCACCTCAACCACTTTGCGCTCGTCACTCAACAGGTTGCCTGCTGCGTACGCCTGCCCGCGAAAGTACTCCACCGCGGAAAGTACGTCTGTCTGCTGGTTGAGGACCGCCTGCCCCAACTGCCAGGTCCAATCCAGGTCTTCGTTCAAAAGCGTGACGACTTCCGGATAATTGATCAGCGCGACCACAGATTCGTCCCAATCCTCATCCGGCATCAGTTCGCCGTCTTCCTGCAATTTCTCGAGGAAACGGGCTGCCTGCACTATCTCCAGGGGGTAGGTCGCCGCTGGCAACACGATTGCCAGCAGATCATCGGGATAAAGGGCGATAGGCGAGACCAGATCGACCAGCTCATCGGCCGATAGATTCAGATAGGCGTCAGTAGCCGCAGTATCGGTATTTTCCCAGACGGTACCGCTGGCAATCAGGATTCCATCGCTTGCGGTCTCCGCGCTTACTTCCAGTGCCGCGAACACCAGCGCAATGAGCACGAGCCCGCGCAGAATCCAGCTTGCAGAGACACCCGTCGAATTCATTTCGGTCGCGATCATCGGCTCGTTCGGCATGGTGCGCCTCCCGGAGACAGCCAATTGTGCTGCCACTTTAAGAAAGTGTCACCACATTACTCCCTGGATCCTGAACGAATGCTTAAGATTTTCCCGTCTCAGGGCGCAGCCGGAGTGGCCCTCGGCGCTGATTTTGTGTAAAAAGTGCAACTTCTCAGCACCTGCAAACGGCAATATTTCCCATTTATTTCATGTGAGGCAACCAGTGTCAGGATTACGCCCCGAAGTCGATCCGGAAGGCCTGCTCGAATTCTCCGTCGTCTATACCGATCGCTCGCTCAACCATATGTCGCAATCGTTTCAAACCGTCATGCGGGATATCTCCCGCACGCTGCAACACGTGTACCACGCGCAAGCCGTGGTCGTGGTGCCCGGCAGCGGCACGTACGCCATGGAGGCTGTCGCCAGACAATTCGCCACGGACCAGAACTGTCTGGTGATTCGCAACGGCTGGTTCAGTTACCGTTGGACGCAGATATTCGAAGTGGCCGACATACCTTCTGAACACCTGGCGCTGAAGGCACAGCGCATCGGTGAAGGCTCCCAGGCCCCGTTTGCGCCGGCGCCCATCGAAGAAGTGGTCGCGACCATTGAGTCGCGCAAACCGGATCTCGTGTTCGCGGCTCATGTTGAAACCTCCTCCGGAATGCTGCTGCCCGACGACTATCTGCGCGCGGTGGCGAACGCCGTGCACACGGCAGGCGGCCTGTTCGTGCTCGACTGCATCGCCTCCGGCACGCTGTGGGTAAACATGGCTGAAATCGGCGTGGATGTCCTGATCAGCGCACCGCAAAAAGGCTGGAGCGGTCCGCCCTGCGCCGGTCTGGTCATGCTTGGCGAGGCAGCGCTGAGCCGTTTGCCAGCCACGACGAGCAGCAGTTTTGCGTGCGATCTCAAGAAATGGTTCGACATCATGCAGGCCTATGAAAACGGCGGCCATGCCTACCATGCAACGATGCCAACTGACGCCCTGCGCAAGGTTCGCGACGTCATGCTGGAAACAGAAAATTACGGTTTCGAAAAAGTGCGTGACGAGCAGGTGGAACTTGGTGTGCGCGTGCGCAAGCTGCTGCAGGAGCGCGGCATCAAAAGCGTTGCCGCTGAGGGGTTTGAAGCACCGGGTGTGGTGGTGAGTTACACGGACGATCCTGATGTGCAAACAGGCAAGAAATTCATCGCTGCAGGACTGCAGATCGCCGCAGGCGTGCCACTGCAGTGCGACGAAGGTGACGATTTTCGGACGTTCCGTCTGGGCCTGTTTGGTTTGGACAAACTGCACAACATCGATCGCACGACCGCAACCATAGCCGCAGCTCTGGACACCGTTATGGAGGCCTAGTCAGGGGCTGTCCAGAATATTCGAATCCGGAGTCGCTAAGCACCGCGGAAACCATCGAGGAAGGTGCAGGAATTTCTGGACGGAAACCGGTTAGTCGTTACTGTTTCAACCGAGAACCTGATCACCTTCATGCAGGCCGCACTCGCGTTTCAAACCGAAAAATCGTGTCTGGTCCTCATCGCCTGCGTCCGCAAGCGACACCGTCGTGTGAACATCGCCAATCGAAACGTAGCCCTCGTGCCACAGCGGGTGATACGGCAAGTCATGGCTCTGCAGATATTCGTGAACGTCTCTATCGGTCCAATCGGCAATCGGGTTGACCTTGTATCTGCCGTTAGTGTGTTGCACGAAGGGGGTATCCTGGCGAGTATCCGACTGCACCCGGCGCAGTCCGCTGAACCAGGTTCCCGCCCTCAATTCATCAAGTGCGCGGCGCATCGGCTCGATCTTGTTCTCCAGGTTGTACTGCTCGAGGCCTTCAAGTCCCTGATTCCATCTCTCGCCATAGAGCGCCTCCTGCCAGGCCGGACTTTGCCGACTCCGGTAGATTTTCAGATTGAGGTGCAGGCGCTCGCTGAGCTCTCCGAGGAAACGATAGGTTTCGGGAAACAGATAACCCGTGTCGAGAAGAATGACCGGTATGTCCGGTTGCTCCTGTGTCAGCAGGTGCAAGCTGACGGCTGCCTGAGCACCAAACGATGAGGTCAGAACATGGGTTCCCGGCAGATGCTCGAGCGCGCAGCGAACACGGCCAGGAGCATCGAGTCTCTCGAAGCTTCTATTCCAGTGCTCGAGATGAATTTCGCCACGTTCGATCGGGCAGCATTGCGCGCGCGCGCGTTCCGGCTCATTGGCATCTACTGAAGTACGAGCGCTGGGGTGCGAATTCTGAGGTGCGGCGCGATTCGACATGGGGCATCCCTGATGCTGTGGTGTGTCAGGCCAACCAAGATAGTGGCCGTGCAGCGAAAAGAGAAAGAACGATTCGAACTGAGGTTATAGCGCCGACCCATGTGCTTCAGGTACGAAGATTTCGCTGAAACAGGGCGAACAACCGCTCCCAGTGACGCTCGGCGCTGGGCTTGTGATAGATGCCCTCCCGATCGACGAATGCGAAGCCATGTTCGGCGCCCGGATACCATTCGAGCCGATAGTTCAACCCTGAGCGATCAAGGTGCGACACAAGCTCTGCAATCACCTCCCCGGGCGCGTATTGATCTATCTCCGCGCAGGCGAAATACATCTCACCCTGGATTTTGTCTGCAAGCAGGTGCGGCGAATCATCGCGTTGTGTCAGCAGATTCGCACCGTAAATCGAGGCGCCACATTTGAAGCGGTCCGGATAACGACCGGCAGCGGCAAGCACGAACGGTCCACTCATGCAGTAACCTACGCCACCGAGCGACGATGCGTTGGCTGCGGGCGCATTATCAACGTAGTCGAGCATCGAACGGGTATCCTGCATGATCAACTCGATGCTCAGATGACGCGTCATCTCGAACATCCTTTTCATGCCTTCCTCGGTACGTTCCATGACGAACTCACGAGTCTTGCGATAGTAGAGATTCGGCAGCACGACAAAGAAGCCGACGGTAGCGATCCGCCGCGCCATGTCGTGCAGCTCTTCGCGTTTTCCCGGGGCATCCATGTAGAACAGGACAACGGGAAACGGACCACCCTCTTCAGGATGCGTCACGAAGGTATTCATCTGCCCGTCGGCGGTTTCGATGTCCAGATGATGTTCAATCATGCAGATTCCCCTGACCGAACTGCCGGTCGTGCTGGCACCTTTTCCCGTACAGGCGTCCATACCGGGGAGCAACCACCAGAAGCGGTAGTGACAAACCCAGCTGACTCAACGGGATCAGTTGGCCAACCTTTGCCGACTGACAGCTAATCCAACGACGCCGCGGTCGATAGTCCCTGATAGACGATCGGATACTTGTCCACCGGGAAGCTCGCCAGGAACTCACTCCATTCTTTGCTCGCCTGCAGCTTTGCGCTACCTTCTGCCCACGCAGTCAGTGACGCATAGCGCGTCAACACGACAGCCGAACCCGTCGCATCCCCCGCAAGGGTCGGCGCGGCCAGACCGACTGCTGCACCGGGATTTATCCTGCTTTGCAGTGCTTTTGCCTTACCCACCTCGGCAGCAAGCCCAGCGGTATCTCCACCGGTATTGAATACCAGTATTCCCAGCACTGATCCGTCTGTGGCTTTAGCAGCACCCGAATCAATGACGATCTGACTCAATCCTGAGAACGTGATGGGGAATTTGTCTCCCGGAAAACTCGCGAGGAAATCGGCCCATTCGCTACTCGCCTCCTGGTTCGCTATCGCTTCCGCGTAGTGTGCAAGGTCTCTATACGTGATGATCAGCGAAGCCGATCCAACGTTAGACCCGTGAAGGGTGTTGAACCACAGTTCATTGCTGACACCCGGATTGATTTTTGCCTGTAAGGCGTTCCCTTTCTTGATCGCCGCGACCAACTCAGATTGCGGACCGTTGAGATCAAACACCAAGCGCTGGCTTACATCTCCCCACGCGGTTGCAGACAACATTCCCACCACAATGGTGGTTAATAGTTTTTTCATTGCTCTCCCCCTTGAACCCGAAAATTTCGGGACATTGATACTGAACCTCAAGAATCTTTTTGACAAGGGTTGGAAAATTCGTTTTGGTGTCATTGTGACTGAATTAACAACTACCTGGCCTCAATCTTGGATGGGAAGGCCTAACGGCTGCTGCGGAATCGCTCGCAGCGAGTGAGGAAGTCGTGATCATGCAGGCGCTTTCAGGCGGCTGACTGCATTCTAGGCAGCATCCGTGCGATCGGTTTTGCGCCGCAACGGCACGACTTTATCCGACGACCCAGGAGTAAAAAGCGTTTCGAGCGGCTCGCCGATATAGAATCCCTGGCCGTAATCAATCCCCATTTCACGAATGAGCGTGAGGGTCTGCTCGTCTCCCACGAATTCTGCAATGGTACGCTTCTTCATGATTCGTGCGATATCCGCAATCGCGCGAACAATCGTCTGATCAACCCGGTTGACCGAAAGACGTTGAATAAAAGCGCCGTCGATCTTGATGTACTGCACCGGCAACCGTTTCAAATAGCTCAAAGAACTGTAGCCGGTTCCAAAGTCGTCAACGGCAAACTCGAAGCCCAACGTCCTAAGCTCGAGGAGCCGCTGCGAAGCTTCTGAAAAGCTGCCGATTGCAACCTGTTCGGTAATTTCGAGTATCACCGCCGATGCAGGCAGGTCAAATTCTGCGAGGCGTTCCTTCACAAATGCGACGAGTGAGTCATCGACGAGCGTGCTGCCAGTAACGTTGATGCTGAAGCGGACTTCCGGGCGCGTTTTGCGCAGCTCGGCGAGCACCGAAAACGCTTTGGATATCACCCAGTAGTCCACTTCCAGCATGAGCCCGAAACGCACGGCTGCCGGGAGAAACGCGTTCGGATAGCACAGTTTGCCGTCAACATTCATGCGCAGGAGCACTTCATAGTGACCGATGTTGCCATCCGCCAAACTCATAATCGGCTGGTAGTACAACACCAGGGTATCGTCCTTCAGGGCCGTCTTAAGTTTCTCCTGCCATTCAACGTCATTTCGAATCGATTCAAGCGCCCCACCGTCGCTGCGGAAGTGGTTTATTCGGTTGCGGCCTTCGGCTTTGGCCTGTCGGCAAGCCAGATCCGCCTGGGAGATCAACTCTTCGGGTGCATATATCGACATCTCAGTAGCCAAGGCGATTCCGATGCTGCAATTCACGTTGAAAGAAACTCCACCGAAAGCAGGCGGACACTCACGCACGTCGCGCATCAGTTTCCTTGCAATCTGTTCCGCGGCGTCTGCCGTCACGTCGGAGATAAACACCAGAAACTCATCTCCGCCGAACCGACCGATCAGATCTTCCCCGCGGATGACCTGGCGCAGACGCTGCGCAATCTGCGCCAGAATCGCATCACCGGCTTCATGCCCTCTGGTATCGTTGATGTATTTGAACTGATCCAGATCGATGAACAGCAGCGCACCGGTGCGCGAGCTCTTCTCGAGATCATTGAGTTTCTCACCCAGCCGTTCGAGAAAATGGTAGCGGCTGGCAAGCCCCGTCAGTGGATCGAAATTCGCAAGCTTACGCAGGTTCCGGTCGCGCTCGCGAATCTTCTCCAGCGCCGTCTGCAACGCCTGGCCGATGGCGGATATTTCTCGATACGGTGACGAAGGCACCACAACATCCAGATCTCCTTGAGCAATGCGATCCAGCGGCAGTTGCATGTCCGCCAACGGCTGAACCGCCCGGCGCAATGCGATCCGTCCGGCCAGCGTCAGTACCAGAAACGCCAACAGGACAAACACGCTGCCCATGAATATGCCGCCAAACAGATCGCGATCGTAAGCGCTGTAGTCGAGGCCAAGTTCCACGAAACCCACGGTAGTCGTTTGGGACTCGAGCTCGGCCATCGTCTGAGCCGTGAAGAGATTCGCCGAGACAATAGACTCCGTAACCACCGCCTGGCTGATTCTGACCAGCGGCTCCAGTTCCAGATTCATGTGATAGTTGACGTCGCTCGCTGCGATTGCTTTCAGCGACTCCAGCTGCTCTGCTTGCAATAACGGGTACGTCGAAGGCTGCCGTATGGCGCTTTCGATGTAGATCACGTTGCCATCTAGATCGTAGTAGCGCACATACTCGATCTCTGGAAAACGTGAGAGGTATTTCTCCAACTCCAGAAAACGCTCATCCGCAGGATCAACATAGAAGCCCGCACCGAGGGACTCCATCTCGCCAATCCAACGAGCCGCCCAGTCATCGAGGTTATCCTGCACCACCCAGTGCGATACCCACCAGATACAGCTGAGTGCGATGATTCCCACCGCGGCGGAAAAGGCCAGATGTGAAAACAGAACCTCGCGCACCAGCGTGCGCTGCGGCTGAGCTTTTTCAGTCACCAGCGTCATCCGCGATTGCCTGGCTGAGATTGACTCGTGTCCGCATCCTCGTCAGCGGCTGACTGGAATCCTTGGAATTGAGCAGCGACATGATTTGAGTCGCCACATCGACCGGTTCCGAGGCCACGTAGAGGAATGCGCCCATGCTGAACATCACGGGGCTGTACACCATAATCTGCAGGCCGTTACGCGCGCCATGTGCGAGGACCCGGCGTATCACCTTCGGGCTCAGCACGGTTTCATCCGGCAAAAACACGAAACCATCGAGATACGGCACCATGCCGCGAAATGCCAACAGAGCTTCCTTGTCGGATGTCACTTCCCGATGATGGACGACAATCCCGAGTTCGAGACCCGCTTTCTTGAGTGCCTCAACTCTGTCCCGTATTGCCGAACTGCCGACCACCCCAATCTGGCTAAGATGCGGGGACATCATTCGCCAGTGTTCTAGCTGCATGGTAAACGGTGGTAGAGCATCCACCCCCCGGTGATCGGGCGATTCTTCAAAAACTCCAGCGTAGACGATATCAACATCATGAATGTCGGAGACAACGTCCAGTGCCGAGTGGCCAAGCGCAATTACGCTCGTCGGATCCATTCGCCGAACCGCCCGCTGTATCGATTCCTCCGTTCGATGCTCGAGTTCGAACAACTGATAAGGGCGACCGAGTTTCGCCGCGAAGACGTAGCTCAACTGGCGATAATCCGGGACATTCTTGCTGACGACAATTGCCACACGATTGCTCGAAAAATCACGCACAACCACGGGATTCGTCGGCACCGGAACCAGCGGCGTGTATGTGGCGGTGCAACCGCCCAGCAGAAATCCTGCCAACATGACTGCACGCACAACCGGATTCTGTCGAATCAACCGGCGTATATTTTGAGTCAGTATTCGCCCGAACACGACTTACCCGCCACTCCTGAGAGATCTGCAACGGTATCGACTGGCTCTCGGTTAAACCGAGAACTGGTTCACAAGACAAGGCGCTGAAAGGCGACGAAACTGTCAATTTATTTTGAGTAGATTTCGCGGGCCCAATGATTTCCAGGTAAGCAGCCTGTGACAATCTTTCTGTCAATCCGAATGGATCAGCCAGACGCGGTCTCAATGGAGTCTTCGAGACCGGCCGTCGCGCGTAGGAACACTGACAGCGCAAAAACGGTCAGCACGGCTGCAACGACGAACGGTGCGCCGGGGAAATAAACCGGCGCGTTGATTGCCGTGAAAAACGCGAACACCTGGGTCATGAACGGTGGGCTCAGAATAGCCGTAAGGCTCGAAATGCTGGCAAGCCCACCCTGCAACTCACCCTGTTCATCTGCGGGAACCTGATTGGACATGATGCCCTGCATTGCCGGAGACGCGAACCCCTGCAATGCGCCGGGAATCAGAAAGAAGTAGATCATCCAGCCCTGAGTGGCAAACGCATAGCCGACAAACGATATGGCACAGAAGACAAACCCTGCAACCGCAGCGCGGCGCGGTCCCAATCTAGGCAGCACGATCCGCAGCAGCACCGCCTGCACGAAAACCATGAGCACGCCGACCGCACCCAGCGAGTAGCCAACTTCTCTCGGCGACCAATCGAACTTCTCCATCGTGAAGAAGCTCCACGTCGCCGGCAGCACAAAATGACCGAGCAGAAACAGGAAGTAGGCACCGATGAGTCCGAAAACCACCGGATAGCGACGGAGAGCAGCCAGTGTCCCGGTCGGGTTGGCACGCCGCCAGTCAAAGGCTCGGCGTTTGTCCTTCGCCAACGTTTCAGGCAGGACCAGTGCGCCGTAGAGCAGATTTACAAACGCCACACCCGCCGCCGCAAGGAACGGAACTCGTGGACCGTACTCGCCGAGAAATCCGCCGATTACCGGACCAATCACAAAGCCCATGCCAAACGCCGCACCCATCAGGCCGAAATTCTGCGCGCGTTCCTCAGGTTCGCTGATGTCGGCTATGAAGGCATTGCACGTACTGTAGGTGGATGCGGCAGCACCGGCTATGACCCTTCCAAGTAACAGCCAGGCAAACGTCGGCGCCCACCACATAATCAGGTAGTCCACGCTCAGCACTGACAATGAAAGTAGCAGCACCGGTCTGCGGCCAAAGCGGTCTGAAACGTTGCCGATGATCGGGGCGAGAAAGAACTGCATCCCGGCATACGCGAACATCAACCAGCCACCATAGCGCGCCGCAGATGAGAGACCTTCGCCGGTTACATCCATCACCAGCTGCGGCAATACCGGCATGATGATGCCGAATCCAACGGAATCCAGCAGCGCGGTAATGAACACGAAGATCAGAGCGTGCCTGGATTTCATGATCCCTGCCGGGTGGCGTGTGTTGATTTACTCGTCATCCCACGTCCTTCCTCGTTACACCGGCGACGATCTTCGATCCAATGCCTGTCGGGCACTCATCGCCGATTTTTTTCGTTCACGCTGATTGCCAGGCCCGGCCGTCAAACCGCTGGAAGACTTCCAGTGGCAGATCATCTGAAGACGAGCCTATCCGGAATTGATAGGTGCAGGCTTCCAGCACCCATTTGCCAGCCTCCTCGTCGTAGTAACTCAACTCCTGCGGTAAAAGTGCGATGAGAACATCTGCACTCTCGCCTGCTTCGAGTTCCACCCGACCGAACCCTTTCAACTCTTTCGGCACCCGATAAACGCACGAGTCACGCTGGCTGACATAGAGTTGAACTACACAAGCTCCCGCACGCGACCCTGTGTTCGTGACGCGCACGACGATCTCCAGTTCAGCAGCTTCGCTGCTGAGGCGCAACTGCGATAGTTCGAATGCGGTGTAGCTCAGACCAAAGCCGAATGCATACTCCGGGTCTTCCTGGTGAAGATCGAGGTAGCGGTAACCGTGCAGCAGGTCATGCTCCACGTTGAGCGCGGCAACATCCCAGGCATTGAGCTGGGATGCCGATCTGGGAAAGGAGACCGGCAGTTTGCCGGAAGGGTTCACTGCACCGAACAACACGCTGGCAATGGCCCGCCCACCTTCACAACCCGGATACCACGCCATCAACAGGGCATCCACGTAATCCACCCACTCGCGAATTTCTATCGCGCTGCCGCCTTCCAGGACCACAACCGTTTTACAGGTGCAAGTGCCCTCGCGAGTTCTTGCGACGACCGCCTCAATGAGCTGGCGTTCGCGTGCGGGCAGCGTGAGAGCCTCACGGTCACCGCCCCTTGCGAGTTCGCCGCCTTCCGTTTCCTGCTGTGCGGTGGGAATGAATTCACCCTCATCGCGATAGCTCAATCCAGCGAACACCAGACAGACGTCGTAGGCGGACAGATCCGGCAGTTCGTCGTCATGGGCGAAAAACTGCACGTGCGCGTGCTGAACCAAGTCGGTGATTCCGGCCAACGGGGTTACCACCTCGGACGATGTCACGAAGCTGCTGCCTTTGTCGCCAAGATTTGCCGTATCAGCAAGATCGCCAAATACCGCGATCTTCAGATCACTGTGATCGACAAGGGGTAATACCAAATCATCATTCTTGAGCAGGACCAGAGACTTTTCGGCCGCCTCTCGCGCCAGCGATCTGTGCTCATCGCATTCGATCACGGCTGGATCCACTTCCGGTAACTCATCGAGCCGCCAGGCGAGTTTCTGGTGAAGAACACGCCGCGCAGCTGCAGTGATGTCGGATTCGTCAAGCTCTCCGGTGTCGAGTGCCTGCGCGATATTCGCATCGCTGAACCAGTAGGCCGCTGGCATTTCAACATCGAGCCCGGCTCGCAGCGCAGGTGCAGTGGAGCGTGTGCCGAGGAACCAATCCGATTCCACAAATCCCTTGAAGCCCCAGTCCTTTCGTAGAATATCATTCAGCAAGGCGGCGTTTTCACCACAGTAAGTGCCGTTGACTTTGTTGTAAGCACTCATCACCGAGGCGCAGGCGCCCTCCTGCACGCAGCGCTTGAAGTGCGGCAGATATACCTCGTGCAAGACCCGGTCGGCAATATCCGCGCTCATGTCAAAGCGGGTGTTTTCCTGATTGTTGACTGCAAAATGTTTGGGACTGGTCATCACATGATTCTGCGCACCGCAGACGAAAGCGAGCCCCATGGCACCCAGCAACCAGGGATCCTCCGAATAAGTCTCCTGGGCGCGGCCCCAGCCGGGATGCCGCAGCAAATTGATGGTAGGCGCCAGCACCATGTTGCCGCCCTTGGCAGCCACCTCCAGGCCGATCGCGATACCGATTCGACGCTCCAGCAGCACATCGAAACTTGCCCCGCGAGCAATGGCGACAGGAAAGGCCGTCGCTTCACCTGCCCTTGCTCCGCGCGGGCCATCCACCATCTTGAAGGCAGGAATCCCTAAGTCTGCGTTGCCACCTGCGTAGTACAAGCCTTCAATCGGAGCAGTCTGGGAACCCCGCAACTGATCGAGTTGGTCTTCGAGTGTCATGCCCGACAGGAGTTGTTCTACTTCAAGCGCAACGGCCTCATGATCAATTGCAAGTGCACGATTGCCCGCGAAAACGGCGGATCTGTCGAAGGCATGAACGGGCTTACTCATCATCAACCTTAGTGTCGCCGGTATATTTGCAGAACGCCTGCTGCCGGCAAGCCAGATCGCGCCGGGCGCTAGCGGACTAATTCTCCGCCGAACGCAACGCGGCCCCGGGCAGCCGGTTGATAAATAACATGAACGTTTTCTGCTGGCCGCCGCAGCGCCTTCGCAATTAAAAGGCATATCGCACGGGCTTCGCTGGCCAGGACGCTCGGATCTGGCAATTCCGCTTTGAGGATTTCTACGATAACCGGCCGCGCATCCGCTGCCAGCTCCATGTCGTTTTCAGCGTAGTGTTCGCGGATCTGTTCACGAAATTTCACCCAGGTGCCAGACGGCCGTGAATCGAATACGTCGCCAAGTGCGTCCGCGATTTCGCGTATCTTCTCCGCTGACGGTAACGCGGCGCCGGGTGGGGACCCCTCATCCGTCATGAGTTCGATGGTGACAATGGGCATGACTAACTCGTCTCTCCTTGGGCAGCCTATTGCTGCACTCAGGCGCTCGGATGTTCCGGGTCTCGCTGGAGGACACCACTTTCGAGCAGAGCGTCGACCGACTCGAGGGGTTTACCCAGCCAGTCCAGGAGAACCTCGGCGTTGTGTTCACCGCGATGCGGTGCTGGACCCCGCACGCCGCTTCGCGCAGCGGAAAACCGATAGGGTGACTGAGTA
>SMVA01455515.1_pt1 | contig 13573 bp, 10 predicted proteins | sample 2456451 | NCBI WGS metagenome assembly SMVA01 (sample SAMN11095933, study PRJNA526329) | marine sediment metagenome | biome: Marine sediment; feature: Surficial sediment; material: Deep marine sediment; isolation source: Hadal surficial sediment | place: Pacific Ocean | collected 2014-05 | depth...
AGCATACTTCAGGTGAAGTATTGCGTTACCTGCTGCTCGGCGCACATTACCGGCAGCCACTTGACTGGTCAGATGAGGCCCTCAAGCGGGTAGAACGTACGCTCAACCGGGTGTATGGGGTTATACGTGATGCCGAAGCAAAGTTCGGACCACTGCAGTCGGCCGAGGCGCCCTCTGACCGGTTCATGTCCGCGCTGCTGGATGACCTGAACACGCCTGAGGCGCTGGCAGAACTCAATGTTGAAGCCCGTCGGTTGGCAAGATCGGATGACGCGGTTGCGGCGCAGAGATCCGCTGGATTGTTACTGGCCGGCGGTGAACTGATTGGATTATTCCAGCAAGATGCGCAAAGCTGGTTAGCTGGGGATACCGAAGGGCTGGATGGTGCGCTGATCGATAATTTGATCCACGAACGCAATCGTGCACGTGACAACCGGGACTTTCCCCGTGCCGATGAAATTCGTAACCAGTTATTGACCATGGGGGTCACACTGGAAGACGTCGCAGATGGCACCCGCTGGCGTCGGGCAAGCGATTAGGGAGGGCTGAGTATGTTTGACACGCTAAAAGCCCAGCAGGACATCATCAGCGATTTCAACCTGTTTGAATCCTGGCTGGACAAATATCAATACCTGATTGATCTTGGCCGGGCGCTTGTACCACTGGATGAATCGGAGAAAACCGATAACCGCTTGCTGCATGGTTGTCAGTCGAGAGTCTGGTTAATCATCGAAGGGGATGCGAATGGCTTGACCATCCGGGCCAATAGTGACGCCGCTATCGTATCCGGCCTGATCGCCCTGTTGATCAGGGCCTACTCGGGTGCGTCAGCAGATCAAATTCTGGCAACCCAAGCTGATTTCATCACCGCTATCGGTTTGCAGCAGCATTTGTCAGCCACCCGGGCCAACGGCCTGCATGCGATGCTGAATGCAATTTACGCTGCTGCCAGGTATTACCAGCAAGAGAATTCCTAGCGGGCATCGCCCATTTGTTTCTGGCGTAATTCCCAACGCTCCTGCGCATCCAGGCACAATGTTGCGATAGGCCGTGCTTCGAGGCGCTTAAGACCGATCTCCTCACCGGTTTCTTCACAGTAACCGTAGTCACCTTCTTCAAGACGATCCAGTGTCTTATTGATCTTATTGATCAGTTTGCGATAACGATCACGGGTACGTAGTTCAAGACTGTTTTCAGTTTCGCGCGTGGCGCGTTCAGCCTCGTCACCGACATCCCTGACTTCCGCCTGAAGGTTGTTGATGGTATCGCGTGACCCTTCAACCAACTCATCTCTCCAGCTTGTCAATTTCGAGCGGAAATATTCGAGTTGTTTTGCGTTCATATAATCTTCTTTGAGAGAAGGTCTGTACACTTTGGGCTGTTTAGCGCTTATCGCAGTCATTTGCGGTCAAAACTCCTTGAAAATCAGAATGTACATAATGTAACTTATTGTTTGTTATGTATTTTATAAAAATCCAGTTAAAAGACTTCTGGACCGAGGAGCAGTGTTATATACCAACTTGAAACTGACGGCAAGCATTTTTTGTATCCAACCATGATTGCTGCGTAAAATATCGCCCATGGATAAGATTCTTCTGGCGATTATTCGCGGCTACCAACTGGTATTGAGTCCCTTTTTCGGCCCGCATTGTCGCTTTACACCCAGTTGTTCACAATATACTTCCGAGGCCATTCAAAGATATGGTGCCGGCAAAGGCACCTGGATGGGAATCAAGCGGATCATCCGTTGCCACCCATTTTGCGCAGGTGGCCACGATCCGGTGCCATAAAACCCGCTCATTTATTCCTCTGACGGGATACAATTCACCGCAATAAAACATCCACCGAGCAGGGGTCAGGACCAATGAGTCAAGCTACAGTTATCCGTAATGCTTTGCTGGTCAATGAAGGCAGCATATGCGAATCTGATGTGTTGCTTGAAAATGGGCGTATTAAAAAGATTGGTTCAGCTATACGGGCGCCGATTGGGGCTAAAGTTGTTGATGCCAATGGTCGTCACCTGTTACCGGGAATGATCGATGACCAGGTGCATTTTCGTGAGCCGGGGCTGACCCATAAAGGGGATTTCCACTCTGAATCCAGGGCCGCCATTGCCGGCGGTGTGACCAGTTACATGGAAATGCCAAATTCGAAACCGGCTACGACCAACGCAGAGCAATTGCAATGGAAGCACGCCCGTGCTGCCGAGACCTCCGCTGCAAATTTTGGATTTTATTTTGGCGCCACCAATGACAATATCGAGGACATCAGACGTCTGGATCCTTCCCAGGCCTGTGGCGTAAAAATTTTTATGGGTGCCTCGACCGGAAACATGCTGGTCGATAACGAATCGACGCTGGCAGCCATATTTCGCGACTGTCCGGTCTTGATTGCCACACATTGTGAATCCACACCGATGATCATGGCAAACATTGAACAGGCGATGAGCAAGTACGGAAAGAATATCCCGGTCACTGAACACGCCAATATTCGAAGCGCCGAAGCCTGTTATGCCTCCAGTGAACTGGCCGTTGCGCTGGCAAACGAGTACCAGTCACAACTGCATATCCTGCACATATCCACCGCGCGTGAACTGGACTTGTTCAAACCGGGTGCGATGACGGATAAAAACATCACGGCAGAAGCCTGTGTTCATTTCCTGCATTTTGATGACTCGGACTACGAGCGATACGGCAACCTGATTAAATGTAACCCCGCCATCAAGAGCGCAGCTGACCGCTCCGCCCTGATCGCCGGGATTGCCGATGGGCGTCTTGATATCATCGCCACTGATCACGCCCCGCATACCCTGGAAGAAAAATCTGAAGACAACTACCTGACAGCGCCCTCGGGCTTGCCATTGGTCCAGGAAGTACTGGTGGCTGCGCTGGAACTGGTGCATGACGGCAAGCTTGATTTACACACCGTTGTACGTGGCATCACCCACAACCCGGCGCGGCGTTACAATGTCGTTGAACGCGGCTTCATTCGCGAAGGCTACCATGCTGACCTGGTCCTGGTTGATATGCGCGGCAGCACCGAGGTGACCCGTGAACGGGTTTTGTCAAGATGTGGCTGGTCACCCTTTGAAGGTCGCACGTTCCATAGCCATATTGATGCAGTATGGGTCAACGGCGCACTGGCCTTCGATGGCAGCCACGTGATTGAACACGGTGCTGCCCGGCAACTGGAATTTAACCATCCGGCACGCTGACCGTAACCGTGGGGTGGGCAATATTTGCCCACCAGCGCTCAACGGTGGGCAACTTGCCCACCCTACACGCCGCTGGGACCATTTGTGTTAATCTGCCAACTTTTAATCACAGAGAGAATTACCGATGGGATTTCTGCAAGGTAAACGCGCGCTGATCATCGGTGTTGCAAGCAAACGTTCGATCGCCTGGGGTATTGCTGAGGCCATGTACCGGGAAGGCGCCGAACTGGCTTTTACCTACCAGACTGAGAGACTCAAATCGCGGGTTGAGCAGATCGCTGCAGCATGTGAATCAGACATCATAATCCCCTGTGATGTGGCGTTTGACGAGCAGATCAAGGATACCTTTTCGCAATTGAGTGAACATTGGGATGGCTACGATATTCTCATTCACTCGGTGGGATTTGCCCCGCGTGAGCAGTTGGTCGGTGATTATATGGATGCGGTCACCCGTGAGGGCTTCCAGATTGCCCACGATATCAGTTCATACAGCTTTGTAGCCCTGGCACAAGCCGGGCGCAGCATGATGGCCGGACGCAATGGTGCCTTACTAACCCTGACCTACATGGGCGCTGTGCGGGCCATGCCGAGTTATAACGTCATGGGCCTGGCCAAGGCCAGTCTAGAAGCAAATGTGCGCTACATGGCGCAAAGCCTTGGCCCGGAAGGACACCGCGTCAACGCGATTTCAGCCGGCCCGATCAAGACACTGGCTGCCGCAGGTATATCAGACTTCAGAAAAATGCTCGATCATGTGACCAGAACTGCGCCAATGAGACGCATCGTTACACCGGAAGATGTCGGCAATGTGGCAGCATTCCTGTGTTCAGACCTGGCAGCCGGTGTAACAGGGGAAATCACCTACGTTGATGCCGGCTACAACATCCTGGGAATGGCAGAGCTTGGCGGGGATGGTTAACACGCTTGAAGAACCCATTAGTCCCTAGCGGGGAGACGGGTACATACCACTGAGACCTTCACAAACAGGGATGTTTGTGATGAGGCTCCATGGATGGATTTACGACGTGTCTCAGTGGTATGTACCCGTGTCGCCGCGGTTCGGATCGTACATACTCGAATGAAACCGAATTTACTGGATACGCTCTTCGAATATTGTGATCTCTGCATTTGATCGCAACTGGCGCATCATGGCAAATGCTTCCTGGCTGGCTGTGCTGTTAGCCAGTACCCGTTCATACTGGCGCTTGGCCAACGGCGATCCTTCCTCAAGCTCACCGTCAACAACCGATTCCAGCTCGATCACAGCATATCCGTTGCCGGTCGGAAGAACTGTTTGCAGTACTTGATCTTCAACCGGTTTCTGTAGTTTGAAAATTTCCTGCAGCAAAAGTCTGTCCGGTACAAAGGAGCTGCGCTTGAGTGCTTCATGACGGCTAAAATCCAATTCAGCTTCAATGGCCAGCGCTTCCAATCCGCTGTCGCCATCCTGCAACGAGGCTAAAAGCTCATTCGCCCGGGCTTCAGCATTGTCACGCGACAGATTGTCGCCCAGGGTCGTGATGATCTCGTCGCGTACTTCCTCAAGCGGTTTCAACACCACCGGGAAATGCTCGATCAATTTGATCATGACCAGCCGATTCTCATCGAGGTTAATCGGATCACTGACCGAACCCTGTAACAGGACCAGGTCGGAAAACGCCGCTTCAATAAATTCAGGATTGGTGCTGACACCTTCACCACCTGCGCGGCTGAAGGGCCCTACCTGGTTGACCGGCAGATCCATTACCAGTGCTGCGCTTTCCAGCGTTGTCGGGTCTTCGTAAATGAGGTCTACCAAGCGGTCCGCCTGTTCAAGAAATGCCCGATCCGCCTCTTCGTCCTCATATTCGCCCACCAGCACCATGCGCGCTTCGTCAAAGCTCATACCGCTTGATTCACGGATTTCCAGCAATTTGATTACATGCCAGCCAAAGCCTGTTTGCACCGGCTCTGAAATGGGTGCTGCCATCGATAATTCATACATCGCGTTCTCAAATGCCTTGACCATGACACCCGGTTCAACCCAGCCGAGGTCCCCGCCCTCGGCAGCAGAACCCTGATCCTCGGAATTCTCTTTCGCCAGCACAGCAAAATCTTCGCCGGCTAGCGCACGTTTTGACAGGTCTTGTGCGAACTGCCTGGCAGTTTCCTTGACAGCATCATCGGCATCGGTTGCAGCTTCAATCAGAATATGCGCCACATGACGTTGTTCGGGACTGATAAAGCGCCCTTTCTGGGCCTCAAATTGTTCACGCAGAAAATCGTCTTCGGGTGGTGAACCGACGGGCAGAAAAGCCGCGTCCAGTTCGATGTATTCAATCACCACCTGTTCTTCCGATTGGTAGTCGTCGGTATGTGATTCATACCAGGCCAGCAACTCGTCTTCGCTGAACTCCGGCGTCGTGGCCGGGACGATGGCAGGCACCATGACCGCATTGAATGTTCTGCTTTGGTCCAGCAAGGCAATGAATTCCTTTATCTCCGCAGAAGTCGCGAGACCACTGGCGGCAATATTCCTGGGCAACTGACTGATAACAAACTGGGAGCGTATTTGGTTCTCAAATTGTTTAGGTGTAAGACCCTGGCTAATCAGCCTGCTTTGATAAACATCGGTATTGAACTGACCATTGACCTGGAAAGCCGGAATTTTGCGGATTTGCTCAGCCAGGGTATCGTCATCCACATCGAGCCCCATGGACTGTGCAGCCTGGGTGATCAACTCTTCATCAATCAGGTTATCAAGGTGTTGACGGCGAACGGTCAGTTGATCGAATTGCACCGGATCATACGCAGAACCCATGATGGATTGCATACGGCGGCGGTAATTGGAAAAACTCTGGTTGAAATCATTGGCGGTGATTTCGGTCTCATTGATCCTGACAACAATGTTGCCATCAGCAGCGGTAAAGTACTGCGTCACACCGACCAGGGCGAACGGAACGATCAGAATTCCAAGTACGACGAAGGCCAGAGTTCCAGTCAGTCTTTCACGAATCGATTGAAGAACCATATGCACGCAACCTTTCTAATTAATCCCGATAAGAAAAAGGCGCCTGGAGGGCGCCCTTGTCTTACACATAATGGCGGAGTGGACGGGACTCGAACCCGCGACCCTCGGCGTGACAGGCCGATATTCTAACCAACTGAACTACCACTCCACGTACGTTGGTGGGTGCTGAGGGGATCGAACCCCCGACCCTCGCCTTGTAAGGGCGATGCTCTCCCAGCTGAGCTAAGCACCCGGTCCGAAGGCGCGCTAGTTTACGGCATCCTTCAGGCCTTTACCAGCCTTAAATGAAGGGTTGTTTGATGCCTTGATCTGGATGGTTTCACCCGTACGCGGATTGCGGCCAGCCCGGGCTTTACGATGCTTGACAGAGAACGTGCCAAAACCAACCATGGACACTGTATCACCCGCTTGCAATGCGCTGGTAATAGAGGATGTGAAGCCGTCAAGAGCCCGGCCAGCGTCTGCTTTGCTCAACCCGGAAGCGTTCGCAATAGAATCAATTAAGTCCGATTTGTTCATTAAATGCACTCCATATTATTAAATTGGCGTTTGTTTGTGATGAAGACTTGAGCAGGCTCACCAGCGTCTAACCCCCACTGGAAATTCTACTAGCTGTGAAAGTTGATAAAACTCCCCCAAGGCCTTACAAATCAAGGCCTGCAAGCCGAGCAGCCATGTTAATACACGACTCTGTCATGACGCAATAGCAAAAAGGCATTAAGACGACTTTTTGCATTAGAAATCTCATCCAAGCGACTCATTTGACTGACAAGACTATTTTTTGTCGAAATGAAAATAAATTGGCATGAAACTTAATGCGGCCGGACTTCTTTTTCGGTAACTTCCGTCAACGGTGTTTTTGTCTTACCAGTGTCCTCCAGCGGCACCGGCATTTTGACCAGCGCGATCCGCAGTACTTCGTCAATTTCCGAAACCGGATGGATTTCCAGCTTGCGTAAAATATTCCTCGGCATCTCCACCAGGTCTTTCTCATTGTCTGCCGGAATGATCACCTGCGTGATGCCACCACGGTGTGCGGCCAGCAATTTTTCTTTCAAACCGCCGATCGGTAAGACTCTGCCACGCAGTGTGATTTCACCGGTCATCGCCACCGCGGCGCGCACCGGGATCTTGGTCAGGGCCGAGACCATTGCAGTACACATGCCAACCCCTGCGCTGGGTCCGTCTTTTGGCGTCGCACCCTCGGGGACGTGGATATGAGTATCAAATTTCTGGTAGAAATCAGGTTGGATGCCCAGTTGCTCGGCCCTGCTGCGCACAACCGTCATGGCGGCCTGGATGGATTCCTGCATGACATCACCCAGCTGGCCAGTCTGAATCAACCTGCCCTTGCCGGGCACCATCATGGCTTCAATTTGCAGCAGTTCTCCACCCGCCTGTGTCCAGGCAAGACCGGTTACCTGGCCAATTGCATTGGTCTCATCGGCAATACCATACCGAAACTGTCTAACGCCCAGAAATGATCCCAGATTACGCGTGGTCATGGTCACCTTGCTGAGATTCTTGCCCAGTGACAGTTTCTTGACGGACTTTCGACAAATTTTTGCAATTTCGCGCTCCATATTACGCACCCCGGACTCACGGGTGTAATAGCGCACGATATCCACCAATACCTGGTCACTGATTTGTAATTCGTCGTCGCGCAGGCCATGCTGTTCCATCTGCTTGGGTAGCAGGTAATTCCTGGCAATATGCAGTTTCTCATTCTCGGTATAACCGGGAATGCGAATCACTTCCATGCGATCAAGCAACGGCGGCGGTATATTCAGCGAGTTGGCGGTGGCCACGAACATCACGTCCGAAAGATCAAAATCCACCTCGAGGTAATGATCGTTGAATGCATGGTTCTGTTCCGGATCCAGCACTTCCAACAACGCCGAGGACGGATCGCCGCGAAAATCCATCGACATCTTGTCGAGTTCATCGAGCATGAACAACGGATTACGCATACCGACCTTGGCCATGTTCTGCAGTACGCGACCGGGCATGGAACCGATATAGGTTCGCCGATGACCACGAATTTCTGCTTCATCGCGCACCCCACCGAGTGACATGCGTACAAATTTACGTCCGGTGGCACGTGCTATCGAACGGCCCAGACTGGTCTTACCCACGCCCGGAGGACCAACCAGGCACAATATCGGGCCTTTCATGGTCTTAACCCGCTGTTGCACCGCAAGGTACTCGAGAATGCGTTCCTTGACCTTCTCCAGCCCATAGTGATCCGCTTCGAGGATGCTCTCGGCTTTTGACAGGTCCTTGCGGATACGGCTGCGCTTTTTCCACGGTACATTCAGCATCCAGTCAATATAGTTCCTGACCACCGTGGCTTCGGCTGACATCGGTGACATCATTTTCAGTTTATTGAGTTCGGAAGTTGCCTTCTTTTTTGCTTCCTTGCTCATGCCGGCTTTATCAATACGATTGGCCAAATCATCCATGTCATTGGGAGTATCTTCCATATCACCCAGTTCTTTCTGGATGGCCTTCATCTGTTCGTTCAGATAGTACTCGCGCTGGCTTTTTTCCATCTGCGTCTTAACCCTGCCACGGATCCGCTTTTCAAGTTGCAGGACCTCGATTTCCCCTTCTACCAGGCCCATCAGCTTATCGATGCGATCAGAAACGTTGCCCTTCTCCAGCAGCGCCTGTTTTTCTTCCAGCCGGATGGCAAGGTGGGCGGCCACGGTATCCGCCAGACGACTCGCATCTTCGATACCGGCCAGCGTGGTCAGTAACTCGGGTGGAATCTTGCGGTTCAGTTTGACGTATTGCTCAAACAGGGAAACCAGCGATCGCATGGTAACTTCCAGTTCCTGCTCGCTACACTGATCTTCAACCGGCAGCAATTCCCACCTGGCTTCAAAATAGCCGTTATCATCGTTGAAACTCTTGATCTTTACCCGTTCACCACCCTCAACCAGCACCTTGGTCGTGCCATCCGGCAGTTTCAATAGCTGTAAGACGGTGGCCAGCGTGCCAACGTCGAACAGATCGGCTTCTGTCGGCTCATCAATATCCGCGCTGCGCTGGGTCACCAGCACGATACGCTTATCAACATTCATCGACTGATCGAGCGCCAGGATAGACCGGTCACGGCCAACAAATAACGGAATGACCATGTGGGGGTAAACCACCACGTCACGTAAAGACAAAACCGGTGTGGGTTGCTGTGGTTCGCTCTTGACGGTTGCAGGTACTTCTGGGCCTGGCGTTTCTGGGTTAGCCATCATATTCCTTATCGGATGTGCTGGTATTAAAAACCAATGTAATTCAGGGTGGGTTACCCTTCAAGTGATATCAGAAATATGGGCGCTGGATTACAAAAATCAATCCCGGTGGCTGAGCGTAAGTTCTTGCAGGAGCAAGCAGCTGCGCTGCTCGCGATCCACTTTACTCGCCGACAGCGACGCTTTTATCCTCGTAAAGAATAAATGGCTCGGAATCGCCATCAATAACGCTTTCATCGACCACGACCTTGGTCACATTTTCCATCGAAGGCAATTCATACATGCTGTTGAGCAGCGTGCTCTCGAGGATGGTGCGTAACCCGCGTGCGCCTGTTTTACGCGCCATGGCACGACGGGCGATCGCCTTGAGTGCCTCTTCACGGATGTCCAGTTCCGCACCTTCCATGAAGAATAACTGCTGGTATTGTTTGACCAGGGCATTTTTAGGCTCGACCAGTATTCGTACCAGCGCGACTTCGTCCAGTTCACACAATGTGGCAACGATCGGTAATCGACCGACAAATTCCGGGATCAGGCCATATTTGACCAGATCTTCAGGTTCAACATCGAGCAACAGCTTGCCTATATCTTCAGTAGAATCCTGATTACGGACTTCAGCTGAAAAACCTATGCCTGAAGCAGCAGAACGTTCCTGGATCACTTTTTCGAGACCGGAGAACGCGCCGCCACAGATAAACAGGATCTGGCTGGTATCCACCTGCAAAAATTCCTGCTGCGGGTGTTTACGACCACCCTGGGGCGGCACCGAAGCAATCGTGCCTTCGATCAGTTTTAACAGCGCCTGCTGCACACCCTCACCGGAGACGTCACGGGTAATGGACGGATTCTCGGCCTTGCGCGAAACCTTGTCGATCTCATCGATATAAACGATACCTGTCTGAGCTTTCTCGACATCGTAGTCACATTTTTGCAGCAGCTTCTGGATGATGTTTTCGACATCTTCACCGACGTAACCGGCTTCGGTCAGCGTGGTGGCATCTGCAATGGTGAACGGTACATTCAGCATTCTGGCCAGTGTTTCAGCCAGTAAAGTCTTACCCGAACCAGTCGGTCCGATCAGCAGGATATTACTCTTGGCCAATTCGACCTGGTCTTTGGATTTTTGCGGTTCAAGACGTTTGTAGTGATTGTAAACGGCGACCGAAAGGACTTTTTTTGCGTGCTCCTGGCCAATGACATAATCATCCAGGAAACCATGTATGTCCTTGGGTGTAGGCAGGTGTTCGTGCTCGGCTGCGCTGACCTCGTCCAGTTCTTCACGGATGATGTCATTACACAGCTCAACGCACTCGTCACAGATATAAACACTCGGGCCCGCAATCAACTTGCGAACTTCGTGCTGGCTCTTTCCACAGAAAGAACAGTACAAAATTTTGCCGTCGGAACTCGTGTTATCTTGATCGTTCATTCACTTTACCCCGCATCTTGCGGAAAATCTTACTATTTATTTGCGCCCGCGTCATCTTTTCTGACATCAAGCACCTTGTCGATCAAGCCATATTCCATCGCTTCTGCAGAGCCCATAAAATTATCGCGGTCGGTATCCTTGGCAATTTTCTTGACCGATTGCCCGCTGTGGTGGGCCAGAATCTCATTCAATTCAGAGCGTATTTTAAGAATTTCCCGGGTGTGAATTTCGATGTCACTGGCCTGACCCTGGGTACCTCCCATCGGTTGATGGATCATCACCCTTGAGTGCGGCAGGCAGTAACGCTTGCCCTTGGCACCGGCGGCCAGCAGCAAGGCACCCATACTCGCGGCCTGGCCGATACACATGGTGCTGACATCAGGTTGTATAAATTGCATGGTGTCATAAATCGCCAGGCCAGCGCTGATCACGCCACCCGGGCTGTTGATATACAGATGAATATCTTTTTGTGGGTTCTCTGACTCGAGGTACAAGAACTGGGCAACAATCAAATTCGCCACTTGGTCATCCACCGGACCGACGAGAAAGATCACCCTTTCCTTTAACAGACGCGAATAAATGTCATAGGCCCGTTCGCCACGGGACGTCTGTTCTACCACCATTGGGACAAGATTCAACGCTCTTGTTTCATTTTTCATAGTTACTGGCCTGCTGCCTGTGTTGCTGCATTAATGGCTTCCTGGAAGCTCATGGGTTTATCTGTCACTTTAGCGTTATTGACAACCCAGTCAACCACCTGGTTCTCCAGCACTGAATTTTCCACCGCCTGTAACAACCGTTGATCGCTGTAATACATCTGTACAACTTCACGTGGCTCTTCATAGGTTTGTGCGATTTCTTCAATCGCTTCGCGCACCTTGGCGCCATCAATGACGATATCATTCTGTTTTGCCACTTCACTCAACAACAAACCGCTACGTACGCGCTTGCGCGCCGGTTCCATGAAGTGCTCCAGCATTTCTTCGGTGACTTCAATCTCTGCGCCGCGCAACATTTGCTTTAACAATCCATGCGCCTCGTTGATAACGACGCTTTCAGGAACTTCCATGTCCTTGTGCATTGCCAGCAGACGATCAACCAGTTGGGTTTTTAGCTGGGTACTGATTGCCTGGCCCAATTCGCGTTCCAGGTTATTACGGATTTCGCTGTTGAGCTCTTCAACATCGCCGCTGTCGACACCGAATGACTTGATAAAATCATCATCGATTTCGGGTAAGGTGCCTTTCTGTACTTTGGTCAGTTCCAGTGCAACGTCGGCTTTGATACCGGCCAGCGCAGGCTCGCGATAGTCAGCTGGAAATTCCAGTTTTAGATCCTTTGTATCACCCGCTGCCATTTTACCAACCGCTTTTTCCAAAGCGTCGAATCCGGATTCACCGAGGATTACGGCAAGCCGGTGTTTGCCTTTCTCAGGGACTCTGCCCTGTTCTGTTTGCGCAACATATTCGACCAGGGCCTGGTCACCTTTAACCGGCTTGCGCTCAACATCCGACCATACAATTTTTTGCTTTTTCAATGTCGCAAGCATTTCGCTTACATCTTCGTCGGTGACGCTGACGTCGGGGCGCTCGATAGAAATATCTGCGACATTGATCGTTTCCAGCTCTGGAAATACTTCGATGATCGCATTGATCTCGAGACCGGTTTCATTATCCAGCACCGGCACATCTTCCAACCTGGGGTTGGCGGCAACGCGTATGGATTCCTGCTCAATGGCCTGCTGCAGAGATGCCTGGGCGGTTTGCTGGATGACTTCCTGGGTGGCCTGTGGTCCGTAACGCTGACGCAATATGCTGAACGGAATGCGACCGGGTCGGAATCCCTTGAGCTTGACCTGTTTTCCGATCTCACGCAATCGTGCATCAATCTGCTGTTTAACTTCCTCTGCAGGAACCTGTATTGTCAGCCGCTTTTCGATTGCGCTGGTGTTTTTAACTGAAACTTGCATCTATCGTATCAACCTCTTGGTGCTGTCTTGTCGTACCGGAGTGTTGGATTTAATGGTGCGAAAGGGGAGACTCGAACTCCCACGGGTTGCCCCACTGGATCCTAAATCCAGCGCGTCTACCAATTCCGCCACTCTCGCAAATCCTTGTCCGAACTGATTGTCCATCGGGAGTTAAGCCGTCATTCCTTAAAGTGGTGGGCCATCTAGGACTCGAACCTAGAACCAATAGATTAAGAGTCTACTGCTCTGCCAATTGAGCTAATGGCCCAGCGTCTATAACTGGTTTATAACGTTGCACATAATTTGGCAATATTTTTTCGTAAACTCAGGTAATTGCCCGCTTCACGAACTGTTTCTCCGCTCACAGCCACTCGCTTCGTAAACAGGTCGCGCATTATATCCGAAGTATATTGCCGTCGCTATGGTTGTTGTTCCTTTATAACGGCTTATTCGCCGATATTCCCAGGCACGGTTGTTATTTATGTCAACTGATTGACCACCGGGGTCAAGCCGCGCTGGACCGGGATCTCTATAGTGAGCGGGAATTCACGGAAATTCGGAGTTAAAAGCACATGTATGTTAACTGGAAAGCACTTGGCATTATTATTTTGGTTGGCCTCGGAACCGTCATTTTTATCCCCACTGCCCTGGGATATCTGAGCAGCAGCAAAGCCGTGATCGGTACCAGCGTGGTATTGGG
>SMVA01114331.1_pt1 | contig 13567 bp, 14 predicted proteins | sample 2456451 | NCBI WGS metagenome assembly SMVA01 (sample SAMN11095933, study PRJNA526329) | marine sediment metagenome | biome: Marine sediment; feature: Surficial sediment; material: Deep marine sediment; isolation source: Hadal surficial sediment | place: Pacific Ocean | collected 2014-05 | depth...
ACGCCCGCAAGGGAAACCGGCCATCGTACGTAGCGGCAGCGCCTCCCGAGAAAGCCGAGGCCCTCTACAAATACTTTACTGAGCAGCTCAGCAGCCTCCTTAACAAGCCGGTTCCGACGGGTGTATTTGGCGCCATGATGGACGTGCGCCTGGTTAACGACGGCCCTGTGACGCTGTGGATCGAGAGGTAGGGCGTGTTCGCCGAGTGCGCCGCAAATGTGAGAGGAGGAAAAAAGAGGGAAGGAAGAATGGAGGACACGAAGACGGTGGCCACGTGTAGTTTGATGTGTTTTTTTCTCTCACTCTCTCAAACCCCATCCTCTCATCCGTTCAAAACAGTGCGCCTTTTTCTGTTCGCCTTTGTTCTCCTCTCAATGACAGCGTCTGCGCAACACGCTCCGTTCGTCCTTCACAACGCCCGCATCTACACGGTAAACGATGCGCAGCCGCGTGTAGAAGCCATGGCCGTTGACTCGGGGCGCGTGGTGGCCTTGGGAAGCGAGGAGGATGTCCTCTCAGCCTATCCGGGCTGGGAGCGGCTGGACGCAGCGGGCCTCACCGTAGTGCCCGGCTTGATTGACGCGCACGCACACCTTATGGGGATGGGGCAGAGTCTTTTACGTGTGGATCTGGTGGGCACCACCTCGATAGAAGATGTCGTTGAGCGCCTCCTCGCATTTCGGTCCACGCTGCCCAAGGAAGGCTGGCTGACCGGCCGGGGTTGGGATCAGAATGACTGGGGAGGGGACGGAGCTTTCCCGACGCGGCACGATCTGGACAGCGCGTTCCCCCAACGTCCGGTCTGGATAAGCCGTGTGGATGGACACGCCGGATGGGCGAACTCGGCGGCTATGCGTGCAGCCGGCATCAACCCGGATTCGCTCGCGTCTGCGTCGCCGGACGGCGGGGTGATTCTGGTAGACGAGCAGGGGCGCCCTTCAGGTGTTTTTGTGGATGCGGCAGAGGAATTGATCGACAGTGTGCTGCCTCAAGCGACAGATGCTGAGTTGGAAGAGGCGCTTACAAGAGCCCTGCAAGAGACGGCGAAGTACGGCCTGACAGGCGTACACGAGGCAGGTATCGGCATGGACACACTCGCCGTCTACCGCCGGTTTATTGCGGAAGGGCGCTTCAACATTCGCAACTACGCGATGATCGGCGGCGTGGGTGCATTGTTTGAGATGATCTGTGTGGAGGGCATCATTGAAAGTGAGGGAGATCGCCTCTGGGTGCGGTCCCTTAAACTCTACGGAGACGGCGCCCTCGGAAGCCGAGGTGCTGCGCTGTTGGTTGACTACGTAGATGATCCCGGCAACCGGGGTCTCTTCCAGTATGAGCCGGCGATGTTCGAATCGATGGTGCGGAAGGCCATGCAGTGCGGCCTGCAGGTGAATACGCACGCCATCGGTGATGCCGCAAATCGTGCCGTGTTGGATGCCTACGAGGTAGCTATTCAGGCAACAGGAGGTGGCCCCGGCCGCCATCGGATCGAACACGCGCAGGTTGTGGCGCTCAATGACATCCCGCGCTTTGCACAGCTTGGTGTGATTGCATCCGTCCAGCCGACACATGCCACCAGCGATATGCCGTGGGCTGAAGACCGCGTAGGATCGGGTCGCATCCGAGGCGCCTACGCATGGCGGCGCTTCCTCGACGCAGGCGTTCGTCTTCCGTTGGGCTCCGACTTTCCCGTGGAGCGCGTCAGCCCGCTGCTCGGCTTCTACGCGGCCATCACCCGGCAGGACGCGGATGGAAACCCGCTCAATGGCTGGTATCCCGATCAGCGTCTTTCACGCGAGGAAGCGCTGCGGGGCTTCACGATCGAAGCGGCGTACGCAAGCTTTATGGAGGATGAAGTAGGCAGCCTGGAAGTAGGCAAGTGGGCCGACTTTGTGATCCTCTCCAAAGACATCATGACTGTGCCCGCTCGGGCTATTCTGGATACGCATGTCGAAGCGACGTACCTCGGTGGTGAACTGATTTACACCTTCGAATAGACGCGGTTAAATAGACGCGGGGGCAAACCGTATTCACTGTTCGGCGTTGGAAGACCATGGAAATTGGATTACCCGGCTGGTTCATCACGATGTTCGTGGGAGGCCTCGGCTTCGGCTTGGCCGTTGCTGCGGCCTGGCATTGGGTAAAGCGCTTCCTCGACCGATGAGTAGAATGAAAACGAGAAGCCTCCTCACAGATCGTTTTGGCCGACGGCACACCTACCTGCGGATTGGCCTGACGGAACGCTGCAACCTTCGCTGCACGTACTGCATGCCGGCGGAGGGCGTCCCACTCAAGCCCAAGGCTGCGCAACTCACGGCAGATGAAATCGAGCGGCTGGTCCGGCTATTTCTGGCGGAAGGCGTCACCAAGATCAGGCTCACGGGCGGCGAGCCGTTGGTGAGAAAGGACGCTGTCGAAATTTTCGAGCGAATCGGGCGCATGGAGGGGCTTCAGGATCTGGCCCTCACGACAAACGCAATCCTTCTCGAAGATCGGCTTCCTGCGTTGAAGGCGGCCGGACTCACGCACCTCAATATCTCGCTGGACACCCTTCAGCCCGAACGCTTCAGATCGATCACGCGCAGGGGTGGGTTCGAAGTCGTCCGCAGCGCCATCGACGCAGCGCTCGCCTCAGGTTACGGAACAGGCCCACTCCTGCTGAAAATCAACGCTGTGGTGCTGCGGGGCGTCAACGACGATGAACTGATCGACTTCGTAGCGTGGACCCGAGACACGCCCATCGAGGTGCGCTTCATCGAGTACATGCCGTTCGACGGCAATGGCTGGGGCAATGCCGCACTCGTTCCGCTCGTCGAAATGCGCGAGTGCATTGAGGGCGTGTTTGGCCCGCTTAAACCCCTCCCCGGACAGCCGGAAGACACGGCGACCACGTTCCGTGTGCCCGGCTTTGCAGGATCGGTTGGATTCATTGCCAGCATGACCGTGCCGTTTTGTGCAGGATGCAACCGGCTTCGTATCACCGCCGACGGCAGCTTCAAAGTCTGCCTGTTCGGGCCCAAGGAGGTGAGCCTCCGCGATCTGATGCGCAACGGCACCGATGACGACGAACTGAGAGGAGTGATCGGTGTAGCGGTGAATGGCAAGAAGGCTGCCCATGCAGGAATGGACGTACTGGCCCGCACTCCAAACCGGCCAATGATTCTAATCGGTGGGTAGAGTATGGGCTGTAGGCTACGAGCTTTTTGAACAACCCGATGGCCGAAATCCCAAATCCCAAATCACAGAACCCATGGCCCTCGTATCTTCAAGCCCCGTTCCCCCAATCCTTCCGCGATGACTGATCTCGAAGCCCCAACCCTGACGCACATTGACGAGCACGGACGCGCTCAGATGGTGGACGTCAGCCCCAAGCCTTCGACGACCCGCACAGCAGTGGCGGCAGGGCGTGTGGTGCTGGGCGAAGAGGCGTTCAACCTCGTCAAGGAAAACCGAATTCAGAAAGGTGACGTGTTGACCGTGGCCACTATTGCCGGAGTGATGGGCGCGAAACGAACCAGTCTCCTCGTGCCGCTGTGCCACGATGTCGTCCTCCAGAACGTTGAGATCGACTTTGAGTTGAACGACGAAATGTCGGCGATTGAAGTGAAAGCCATCGCAAAAACACAGGGCCCAACGGGCGTGGAGATGGAAGCCCTCACGGCGGTCTCCATTGCGGCGCTTACCATTTACGACATGTGCAAGTCGGTTTCCAAGGACATCTCCGTGACCGATGTGCGGCTGCTCGCCAAGTCCGGTGGCCAGAGCGGTGACTACATTCGCACGGAATGATTTCGCAGCCGGCCATTAACTCCTTCCTCAACCCCTAACCCTCATGGAAACTATACTCGGTGGCGTAAGCCTCATCTTGATCATCGGGATTGTTCTATTCCTTCTGGTCATTCTCTACTTCGTCCCTGTTCGCCTCTGGATCACGGCGATTTTCTCCGGCGTCGAGTTGAAACTCTTCCGCGACCTCGTTGGGATGCGGCTGCGGAATGTTCCGCCGGCCCAGATTGTCCATCCGCTCATCACCGCGCACAAGGCGGGCATTGCTGTGACGGCACCGGAGTTGGAGGCTCACTACCTCGCTGGTGGGCACGTCCAGCAGGTGGTGAACGCGCTTATATCTGCCGACAAGGCGAACATCCCCCTCGGGTTTGCTCGAGCCACGGCCATCGACCTGGCCGGCCGCGATGTGTTCGAGGCCGTTCAGGTGTCGGTGAACCCGAAGGTCATCACCACACCCCCGATTTCGGCCATCGCCAAGGACGGTATTCAGGTGCGTGCCATCGCCCGCGTTACGGTTCGCGCCAACATCGAACGGCTCGTCGGCGGGGCCGGGGAGGAGACGATCATCGCCCGTGTCGGCGAAGGCATTGTATCCACCATCGGCTCGGCGGCCACCCACGCCGAGGTGCTTGAGAATCCCGACCTCATTTCTAAAACCGTATTGGGGAAGGGCCTCGACAGCGGTACGGCCTTCGATATCCTCTCCATCGACATCGCCGACGTGGACGTGGGCGAGAACATCGGCGCCAAGCTCCAGACCGATCAGGCCGAAGCCGATCTCCGCGTTGCACAAGCGAAGGCGGAAGAGCGCCGCGCGGCCGCGGTCGCGGCCGAGCAGGAACAACGCGCCAACCTCGTGGCTGCTGAGGCGGAAGTGCCGAAGGCCATGGCCGACGCCTTGAGAAGCGGCCGCCTGGGCGTGATGGACTACTACAACCTCCGAAATATCGAGGCCGATACGCATATGCGCGAATCCATCGGGGGCGATGAGCCGCCGGACCTGGAAGAATCGTAGGCAGAACAAATGTGTCCGTTGTAGGGGCGATCCCAAGCTGTTGGGATGGCCCCTACACATATTACGATGCTATCATCTTCAGCCAGAATCGTAGCCTTTGCGGCTTCAGCGGTACTCAGCGCCACGCAGGATCTCGTGCGTGTGGTTCTTCCTGCGTTAACCGATGACGCAGATCCCGAACTGGTTGCCGAGGAAACGCTGGTCCTCGTTTCGGTGGTCACGGCGCGGGCCGTGGAGGTTGGCCTGAAGGATGCGCCCGAAGCGATGGAGGCCGCGGGGCAGGCGGTGCTGGAGCTGCCGTTCCTTTACCATGATTATCTGCTTGGCGGCCGGATGGTGGCCGAAGGCTCCGAAGGCGACGTGGAGATCGATCAGGCCGTCTACGGCCGCATGGCCCGAAAGGCGGAGTTCTACGGCGTTCATTTCCCGGTTGGGCGCTTCCCCGGCTCGCACGCGCTGGCCGACAAGCTGCCCCTTTGGATGGGCCGTATCTCGCCGCCGAAGCTGCCTACCTCGCCCGATAAGCGGTTGGCCGATCTTGGGCTGGTCGATCTTCTCGCCACGCATGTGCGGCTGGTGCTGGCGTTTACGCAACGATCGAACAACACGTAGAGGCCTGAAAAATCACGCCCAACCAACCAGCCAGGAATCACGTCCCCAACAACCACCCCAGATCCGCATCCAAAGGCAGATCCTGCGGCTCCTCGCCATAGCGGAAGATTCGCAGCGCTTTCGATCCCAGCCATTCAACCTGGCCGCTTTCGATCCGCAGCGCCGTGCCTTCCGGCATTGCTGCAACCACGGCATCTCGGTTCAACTCGACGAACTCAGCAAGGCGATCGGCGCGTGTCTCACCCTGATGGCCCGGCGGATGGGCATCCGTGTAGTGCGGGTTGATCTGGAAGGGCACGAGGCCCAGTGCATCGAACGACGGTGGCTCCACGATGGGCATGTCGTTCGTAGTGCAGATCGACGGCCCGGCTACGTTCGATCCAGCACTCCAGCCCATGAATGGCATCCCCGCAAGGACGTGCTCGCGGACGGGCTCCAGAAGGCCTTGTGCTGCAAGTTGTTCGAGCAGCCGAAACGTGTTTCCGCCGCCGATGGCAACAACCTCGGCAGCGGAAACTGCCGCTTTAGGATAGGGCGCGTCGTGAATTGAATCCAACTCGTACCCCAATGCCGCGAACGTCTTGCGGACTTTATCAGCGTAGTCGTCGTACGACACGGTGACACCGGCAAATGGTACAAAGAGCACCCGTTGGACATCATCTCCAAGAAAACCCGAAAGCCACGGCCGCGCGTGTTCGAGGTAGCCCTGGCCGGCGTTAGTCGAATTACTGAGCAGGAGAAGGCGCATAACTCAGGGGTCTATCAGGTTCAGGGGATCGTAATGAGGCCAGTGGGGAATGGGCCGATTAACCGCCGCCGCAGTAGAATCATCCTGAGCCTGATAGGCCCCTAAACTTTCACGATGCGGATTGACTCAATGCGGTTGGCGCTGGCCTGCAGCACCGTGAAGCTGAAGCCCTCGAACTCGAATGTCTCATGGGCTTCGGGGATGGAGCCGAGGCGGTCGAGGAGGAAGCCGGCTACGGTGTCATAGTGGCCCTCCGGTAGGGCGATGCCCATTTTATCTTCGAGGTCTTCCAGCTCCACGCGCCCGCTGACAAGCCAGGTAGTCTCGTTGACGCGGCGCATAGGGGCGTCATCGGCGTCGTGCTCGTCGCGGATGTCGCCGAAGAGTTCTTCCAGGAGGTCCTCTACGGTCACGATACCCGCCGTTCCGCCGAACTCGTCGACCACCACGGCGAGCGATGTACCGCTACGCAAGAAGGAAAACAGGAGGTCGCGGGCGGGCTTCGACTCGGGTACAACGTGTACAGGCCGCACGATGTCGGCCAGCGAATCCGGATTATGGAAGAGGTCGTGCGCAAGGATCACACCCACAATCCGGTCGATGTTCTCGCGGTATACCGGAAGGCGCGAAAACCCGGTTTCCACAAACCTCGAACGCGCAGTATTCAGGTCGATCTCTTCACCCACGGCCTCGATTTCCGTACGCGGGATCATCGAGTCCTTGACGCGAAGCGTCCGCAACTCGAAGACGTTGGTGAGGATTTCGGACTCTTCCTCATCAAGATCCAGTGCGCCCGTTTCGCGGCTCTCGCGGATGGCCAACTCGAAGTCCGAAACGAGGAACTGCTGGAAGCTCTTCTGGGGGCCTCCAAAGAGCCGCACGAGGGCGTTAGACGTCCACGAGGTCAGTTTGATGAACGGGAGGAACAGCCAGTAGGTCAGCTTCAGCGGAAGGGCGATAGCGATCAGCGCTCGCTCGGGTGGATTACGTAGAAGCGATTTTGGAATGATCTCGCCGAAAACCAGCACGATGAAAGCTGCGATAATCGTCTGGAGCAACAGCACCCAGGCCTCAACCGCAGGTGTGCCAAGGACGTTGGTGCAGAAGTCGGCCAGCGGGTCGTGGAGGGCGATGCTCATCAGTGTCGAGTAGAGCACGAGCGCTACGTTCGTGCCGACGAGCGTCGTCGTGAGGAACATGCCCGGATCGTGGAGGAACTCCTGCACAATCCGCCCAACGGAGCCTTCTCTCCGCGCTCGGACCTCGGCGCGCAGCCGGTTGGCCGTAACGAACGCGATCTCCGAGCCCGAAAAAAACGCGACCAGCACGAGCATCAGCAGGATGAGGGCGATGGCCATTGTGGGGGGTAAGGGGGGTTGAGGGTGTGAGGGGTTGTGCGTGTGGAGTAGTGAGGTGGGTTGAAGGCGGGAGGCGTAGAGGGCCTGAGGGATCGCAGGACAAAGTATGGATTTGTCTTCCCTCTTCCTCGCCGACAGCGCTATCGCCAGTAAGGTAGGTAGGGCGCGGCATCCCTCAAGACCATATCACCTGTTGTCGTAGTCTCTTGATTGCCAAGCAACACCGAATACGCACTACGCAATACCCAACATCCTTCAGCTCCGTTCACGGTCTTTTTGGCGGGCGCCGCCGTCCCCTTGAGGCGCTTCGGCATCGAGGAGCGATTTGTCGATACGCCCCTCGGTGTTAACTATCGAAGCTTCGAATTCTTCCAGATCCAGATCGGAGAGGAAGTTGGCCGGGTCGCCGAAAGCTTCCTCGATCGACTCGACCGAAGACTGCGTTTCCTCTATCTCGTTGACGAGTGTATCGAGCTGGAAGGAAACCTCTTCCGGGTTCTGCATCGTCAGCGACTGTTCGTACACGTAGCGGGTCACATCCTCAATCGTGGCAAGCTGGGCCTCGATGATTTCAAGGTTTTCGTTGGCTTTTTTGAACTTCGTAAGCCGCTTTTCCAGGATTTGCATGCGCCGCGCCTTGATGCTGCGGACGCGCGGCGAATCGTGCTCCATCTCCCCACGAATCTGGCTGATGTCGCGCACGATCTCGTTCTCGCCCTGCCGCTGGGCAAACTTGAGGTACTTGTCCTTCAGCTGTAGCAGGTTCAGGTACGAATCCAGCAGGCCGTCAATCTTTTTGGCGTGTGCTTCGAGCATCCCCTGCGAGGCGTAGGAGAGCTTCGAGAAGTTGTCGCGGATGGCTTTCTCAATGTTGCGAAAGCGGACGTATCGTTTCTGGTCGTCCTTGTGCAACGAACGGATAATCTCGCGGTCGCTCGGCGGCTTGTTGCGCTCGGATGCGTGGCGGCTTCGGATGAGCCGCTTGTATCGGTCGGAGCGGGGGACGGTGCCGAGGTACAGCAACTCGGCGGCGGCGGTGAAGAGCAGGATGAGTTGCGGCACGGCGGCGATGCCTCCGGTAAAGAGGGCCGCTACGAGCGCCGAAATCAGGAACACGAGGTTCACCGGGCTCATGAACGCTTCCTTGTAGAAGTTGACCTGCTCGTCTTGCATATGAGTCTGTCGAATTATGTGTTCCGTTGCCGAGGCGAGTGCTCCTCGATTGATATCAAGGCGCCCCGCAGTACTGCGGGGCAACGTAGAGATCGGCCAAGAGACACCGACGCAGGGAGGATGATGCGATTCGACAGGCTCATAGAAGGTAGTGTACCGCGTTCTTGGCTGCGGGTTACATCAAGGGGCCGTCCTCATCGGATGCGCTTCATTCGGAAGTCGTGAAACTAGCTGCGGCCGATGGTCTTCGACCCCCTGGTAGGGCTCGGCGTTTCGTCGGATTCGCTCTCCGGCTCCTCCGGCGTTGGGGCACGGCCAATGGTTTTGCCTTTGGTATGGGTGTTCGTCTGGGTGGAAGACGGTGCGACCACTCCACCCACTTCCGCTTTCATCCGACGGACAAGCGCTTCGGCTTGTGCCTTCTGGAGAACCTCGCGCTCGGCTTCCTCTCGTGCCGCACTCTCCAGCGCATCGTCGGTGAGGTTGGCGTTTTCCAGCGCAATCTCAAACCGGGCCTCGCTCTCGATGTTCTTCATCGTCAGCCGGTCCACCATTTCGTCATGAACGTCATCGAGATCCGGCCGCACAATCCCCTTCAGAGCATCTAGAATGCCCTTTTTTTGCTGAGCCTGCCGATACTGCTGTTTCAGCGCCTTCAGTTTGCGGAGGTGCGTTTTCTCGGCTTCCTTCAGCCGCTCAAACTCTTCAGGGGTCATGGACATGGGCAGAGGGAGGTAGCGAGGTAGGGAGATAGCCAGATAGGGTTGAAACGCCTACCTGGCTATCTCCCTAACTACCTAGTTGGCTCATTCTGTTCGTTCCCGATCGCGCCGGCTGGGCGCCGCGTCGCCGCCGGTTTGTTCGCCTTCGGGGATGCGTAGCTCCGGCTCCGGCACGGTGGAGATCTCCTCCGGCTCGGCGAGACCCATCTCCAGCTTGAACTGCTTGACCAGTTCGGCTGCCTGAATCTCCTGCGCATCCTCCTCGATCTTCAGCGCGTCGGTGTCGATGGAATCGAGAGCCATCTCCATACGAGCCTCGTTCTTCGCCGCCTCCTCGTTGACGCGGCTGATCATCTCGTCGTGGGTGGCGTCGATGCCGGCAACTTCAAACTGCTCCAGCGTGTCGGCGATCTTGGCCTGCCACTTGGCCCGCTCGTGGGCACGGAGGGCTTCCTTGGCCTCGCCGATCTTCTTTTCGCGCTCGCGCATAAAGGCCTTCTTCACCTGCAGCGACTTGTCGTAGGCCATCTCGGCAAACCGAAGCTGCTCTTTCGTGCGCTCCTGCGCTTCCTTCATACCCTGCAACTGCACGGCGTAGCGTTGCGCGATGTCGTCGCGGCCGGCCTGGATAGCTGCCTTGATCTTTGCCGTGAGGCTTTTCTGCGTGGCTTCGTAGCGTCGGTGCTCCTTTTGCAGCAGCATCACGTTGGCTTTCACCGTCGCAATGTTTTCGTTCATCTTCGGAACCTGATCGTTCAGTTCCCGCATGTTCTCCTCAAGGATCAGGCGCGGATCTTCCATCGCGGAGATGGCGCCGCCGAACATGGATTTGATGAGGCGAGTGAATCGCTTCCAGATTGACATAGGATGTTCGATTGTCGATGGCGAGGCCCTCACAGAGGGCATGAAGCGCGCATCGGGTGAATGTAGAGTTGGAATCTAAGGAAATGAACCGGTCAACTGCTCCATTTTACACCGTCGAACCGGCCAATGAGGCGAGATGGGGGCACAGGCGGTGGCTCGGGGGCAATAGTGAACGCGTGTTGGACGGCCTCGGTGTCGAGCCGTGAGGGGTCGGAGGCGAAGGCCGTAACGAGCGGTTCGCCGGCCTCTACGGGGCTTCCAATGCTTTTGTTAAGCACGAACCCTGCAATGGGGTCCACGTTATCGTCTTTTATTGTGCGGCCTGCGCCGAGGCGTACGGAAGCGAGCCCCAGTTCGAGTGAGTCAATTCCAGCGACGTAGCCGGATACCGGCGCAGGGATCTCGGCAATGGGCTGAGAGCCTTCTCTGGAATCAGGATTATCCAGAACCGCGATGTCGCCGCCCTGTGTCTCCACCAATTCCACCCACTTCTCGAAAGCGATGCCGCTTTCTAGCGTGTGTTTGGCTTTCTCGAAGCCCGCTTCCGGGGAGTCGGCGACACCTCCGAGACAGATCATCTCGCCTGCAAGCGCCAGCGTCACGTCCAGCACGTCGTCCACAGCACCTCCAGCGGGTATTTCGTTGCGAAGGATTCGGATGGCCTCGGCGGTTTCTGGCCAGTTCCCGATGGCTCGCCCGAGCGGCGCGTCCATGTTGGTCAACAGTGCGATGGTTGGCTTTCCTACAGATTGCCCAATGCCGACGAGTGTCTCCGCGAGTTTTCGTGCGTCGTCTTCCTCTTTCATAAACGCGCCCAACCCCGATTTTACATCCAGAACCAGCGCGTCGATGCCCTCCGCCAGCTTCTTGGACATGATACTCGCCGCAATGAGGGGGATGGACTCGACCGTGGCCGTTACGTCACGCAACGCATAGAGCTTCCGATCGGCCGGTGCGATCTCCGCCGTCTGGCCCATCATCACCACCCCGATGTGCTCCAGTTGCCGCCGGTACTCCTCTATCGACAGGTTGACGTTGAAGCCGGGGATGGCTTCGAGCTTGTCGAGCGTGCCGCCGGTGTGGCCGAGGCCGCGCCCGGAGATCATCGGGACCGGTACGCCACAGGCCGCTACGAGCGGTGCAAGGATTAGCGAGACCTTGTCACCCACGCCGCCGGTAGAGTGCTTGTCAACCTTGATGCCCGGTAGGTCGGAGAGGTCGAGTATCTCGCCCGAGTGGAGCATGGCGTTGGTCAGTGCCGTGGCCTCCTCTGTATCCAGTCCGTTCAGAAAAGCTGCCATCAAGAAGGCCGCCATCTGGTAGTCGGGCACGTCGCCGCGCGTGTAGGCAGCGATGAGATCCGCGATTTCGGAGGCGGCCAGCGCTGCGCCGTCGCGTTTGCGCGTAATGAGTGAAACGGGGTTCAAGGGGAGCATTGGGAGGCGTGCCTCGTATTGCACATGAGAGCTTCGGCGACAGACATCCGAAGATCGAAGCACGAAGACCAAAGCACAAGCATGATTCAAGTCTGGATACCGAAAACCGGCGCGCCCGACGTCCTTGAAGTCCGCGAAGCGCCTGATCCGACGCCCGGCCCCGGCCAGGTGCTTATTGCTGTGGAGGCATCCGGAATCAACTTCGCCGATATCCTCGCCCGGCAGGGTCTGTACCCCGACGCGCCCAAACTACCTGCTGTTGTTGGGTACGAGGTGGCAGGGGCCGTTGTCGGCGTTGGTGAAGGGGTCAAAAGGTTCTCCGAAGGCGACCGTGTGATGGCGATGACAAAGTTTGGAGGCTACAGCTCAATGGTTTCGGCGTCTGAGACTGGAGTCTTCAAGCGTCCGGAAGGCATGAGCGCCCAGATCGCCGCAGCCATCCCCGTCAATTACCTCACGGCCTTTCAGCTGATGGTGGTAATGGGCGGCATACGCCACGCGCAGGAATTAGGAGGAACGAGGCTGAAAGTGCTCGTCCACGGCGCTGCGGGCGGTGTAGGCACGGCTGCGGCCGATCTGGGCAAGATTTATGGCGTTGAGCTGTTCGGAACGGCCTCGCCCGGCAAACATGATTACGTACGTGAACGGGGTTACGCCCATGCCATCGATTACAGAACGGGCGATTGGGTAAAGGAGGTTATGGATATCACCGGAGGGCGCGGAGTTGATCTCATCCTCGATCCAATTGGCGGCGGCCATTGGAAGAAAAGTTTTGACGCCCTTGCACCGACAGGTAGGCTGGCTGTCTACGGTTTCTCCGCGGCGACGGGGAAGGGTAAGCTCGGCTTTTTGCGAGAAGGGATGCGGATACCGTTCAGGCGATTCCTCCCGCTGTCCCTCCTGAACCGAAACCAGGGTGTGCTAGGTGTCAACCTCGGGCACCTCTGGAACCACATTGGCGAGATGCAGAACTGGGTACAGAAGCTGCTTAGTTACTACGAACGCGGCGACATCCAGCCCCACGTAGACCGCGTCTTCCCCTTCGATCAAGCCGGTGACGCCCACGCTTACATTGAGGCCCGAAAGAACATCGGGAAGGTGCTGCTGGCGCCGTGACCAACGCAAAAGGCGGAGAGCACACGCCCTCCGCCTTCGGGAATCTGGTTGTGAGATGGGCTTACTTCTCTGAGTCGGCCATCTCGTCTCCGCCTCCGTAGCGGCGGCGGAACTTCTCAACGCGGCCGGCGGTGTCCACCATCGTGCGTTTGCCTGTGTAGAACGGGTGGTTGGACGAGTCTACTTCTGAGTTGTACTGCTCAACGCCCATCGTGGAGCGTGTCGTAAAGGTTGTGCCGTCAGCAAGCTTGACGGTCATGAAGTTGTAATCGGGATGGATGCCTTCTTTCATTTCGGATGCCTTCTTATCAATAGAGGCCTGAGGGCCAGAATCGGCCACTGGTGTGGCGCTAAGAGCCACGCAAACTAGGGATTTTGGATCACGTGGTCAATTGAACAAAGCGTGTGGAATCCAACCAGCGTGGTTGTCAACGGGGGGTAACGACTCTGCTAGTAAATTAGCATGTAGAGATAAATAATTACACTATGTAACTATATCGACGGGAGGCACGTCAAGGCAGCGGTTCACATCACTAACTCGTTTCAGTCAACTATGGAGGTTCCCATGAAACGCATTTGCATTCTTTCTGCCCTGTTGCTCTTTCTAGCCGTTCCGGTTCGCGCCGACCCGCCCGATCTGGTTCCGCCACTTCACGATTCAGATGAAGCCGCGTGGGTTCAGTTCGGCGAGAATCTTGTCGTTGCTCTCAAGAGCGGCAACGATGGACTTCAAC